>Ga0335074_10016289_pt1 | contig 10466 bp, 10 predicted proteins | sample Lox_Sample_23_FD_206715 | JGI IMG/M metagenome (GOLD analysis project Ga0335074, IMG submission 206715) | Soil microbial communities from Loxahatchee National Wildlife Refuge, Florida, United States - Lox_Sample_2.3 | ecosystem: Environmental > Terrestrial > Soil > Wetlands | place: USA...
CTCCCTCATTGGCCGAATAAGAAAGGGCCGTCATTCCCTACTCTTTGAGTATGGTGTCAGTATTCGCAATTTCTAACATGACATAGCAATTGTTCGCCTTGCAGAGCCAATTGCTCTTACCTCGATCTTCCCATATGCATGGCCGCTTGTCAAAAAGTTCGAAGTCGGCGACGAGGAAGATGCATCCTTCTACGCAGGTCTCCTCATCTCGGCCTTCGCGCTGGCCGAGTCTCTCACTGGCATGCACTGGGGCGGTCTATCCGACAAGATAGGCCGTAAACCAGTCTTACTTGCGGGATGTGCCGGCACCATGCTCTCAATGATCATGGTTGGCTTTTCCTCAAATATCTGGTTTGCCCTTTTTGGAAGAGCCTTCGGAGGCTTGCTCAATGGAAACATTGGAGTGATACAGACTATGGTCGGAGAGTTAGTCACAAAACCTGAACATGAACGTGGGTTATATTTCCATTTCTCTAAGTGACGAATGGCACCTTGGTGTTAAAATCTGCGTTATGAGTGAGGCTAACTTGAACAGCGAGAGCATATTCAGTAATGCCATTCGTCTGGGCAATTGGAACCATCATCGGCCCTGCGATCGGCGGTACATTTGCTGATCCTACTACCTCATTTCCCAATGTCTTCTCACAGCATGGCCTATTCGGACATTTCCCTTATCTCCTGCCTAATCTCCTGTGCGCTGCCATGCTCCTGGTTAGTATAATTGCTGGCTACTTCCTACTGGAAGAGACCCACCCGGACATGCAGCCCCGAGTATTCCTGCCAGATGATACGTACATATCTGATGAGACCCCTTTAATCGCGACGGCAGATGCTATCAAGACTCCCGCTGTAGATCTTCGGGCTAAAACATATGGCACCTTCCATGGAAGCCTAGTGCACTCTGATGACCAATGGCGCGTTCAAGAGCCAAAAATTGGCCCGCCAAACGTGTTCACTAAGCGCGTAGTGGCTTTGATTATAGCAATGGGCATTTTCACCTACCACTCCATGACCTACGATCACCTTCTCCCGATCTTCCTAGAAGACGACCGAGCAAACCCAGAGACTATGCTGTTCAATGCCACCAACCTTCCCACCAGTGCTGGCGGCCTCGGCCTTTCTCTCCCAACCGTAGGCATGATCATGTCCGTAAACGGCGCCATCGCTCTCATCGTCCAAGCAATAATCTTTCCTCTTCTCGCTGAACATTTGGGTGTCTTTCGCCTCTTTATCATCGTCACCGTCCTCCACCCAATAGCCTACTTCATCATGCCATACTTGCTCCTTCTCCCGTCCAGTCTCCTCTTCCCCGGCATCTACTTTTGCCTCACGATCCGTAATCTGCTACAGATAGTAGCCTATCCACTCCTCCTGATCCTCATCAAAGAAGCAACGCCGTGCAAGAGCGTGCTTGGGAAGGTCAATGGGCTAGCCGCCAGTGCGGGCGCGGCGTGTAGGACGGTGGCGCCACCGGTTGCTGGATACCTATACACTATCGGGAGCAGAGTCGGCTCCAGCGGGCTGGCGTGGTATGGCAGCGGCATCATCACCATCATAGGCGCGCTGCAATGCTTCATGATCATACGAGAGAAGAGTTCACGGCGTGACGCTGAATTCGGCGAGGTCAAGAAGCGGGAATCGGGATTTGTGGTCACTGAGGTGGAGGTGGATGGTGATCGGGAGTGAAAGAGAGAGATATATAGATGGGGATGTGTAAGGGTAAATATCGAGTTGAATATACAACACATGGAGCGGTTTTTTTTTGGTTTTTTTTTGGCAGGGAAGGGAGTGTAGAGGGATGATGGATGGGGTGCATTTCATTCGGTGTTCATTGAGGCATTTTGCGGCGTTTTGATAGCGTTTTGGAGGAGCTAGCGTTGGAGTGGGATTAGGAGTTGGAATCATTGTCAATATACATTTCTAGTACATAGGTAGCTTGGATAGTACATGGAGACGGCCAGTATATACCTTATATATATATATATATATATATATATATCATCATGAAACGAACAGACCAACCTAAAACCTGCATATCCAGATGACATGACATGTTCTCCAGCTCTCAGCTTCTGGAGCCCTAAGGAGATGTGGCACATATTTTTGGTTTTTGAGCGCACGACGGGTTGGAAATTCGGTACTTAAGCGGGTTGCATGTCGGTAGTCGACGGTGGTGCATGGTCTGGGTTTTGCTTCTGGTGTATTCACTTGGGATACGGGAAGGAGATCTAGGGAGGGAGTGCTTAATAGGATGGTATTTCTTATATTCTATTAATTGCAACTGGTGGGTAGCTCTGACTAACGAGGGAGGAGATATTCATCTCGGGGGCTTTTCATCCTTGCCGAATGAACGATGTGTCTAAATCTTGTTGTCAATCGACCAAAAGGTTTGATTAGTGGCTGCCGTCTTCAACAGAACGGGATTTGTGCTGTTGGAGATGGCAATTTGAGAGTTCGGTGCTAATACACAAAAGTAAACTCATTGATTCAGAGGAATGGGCTCAAGTATCATTATAGGTGATTCGATTGTTTACTACTGACGTTATGCAACAGTACTGAGAACTCATCTCCGTTAAATGATCATTCGCCACCGACCAAGTTCGTTCCTTCTCTTAGTCCTTCAACGACCAATTCATGACCTTCAGCTCGGCGATAAATATCCTTGACATCGTCGGTTGTGGTCTCAAAATGGCTTGTTGCATCGTAGCTCTTAGATATAAAGATATTGTCATTGACGCCGCTTTCCAAAGGCTCGTACAGGGGAATCGGGGGACCCTAAATAGAAAGTGAGCACAGAAACATGGCGAATTTCCCGATTTACTGACCATGAATTTCTCCTCTATTCTACCAAGGCGTTCGAACCCAGGCGCAAGTTCAAGATGATGGTTGGCAGATGTCTCAGCGATAGTGGAAACAATAGCAATATAATAGCCTTTCGGACAGACATTGTGCGCAGATGAGACGACTGCGATATAGATATCTGCCATGATCAGTATCGTGGCATCGAAACTTGGCAGAGAGCATACCATTCTTTCGGCCTACTTGAGATTGTGGGATGATTAATTGACAGGAGTCACTGTTGTCTGTCCAAGCAACTGCATGATTCAAGATACAGATAGCCTTCAGCACTTGGCCGACCTTTTGTACCTTTCCCGGGAAATAAGATGGGTCTCCAAGAATCATCTTTGCTTTTGTAGTGAACTTCATGCCTTCTCCCTCTTCTCCTCTCTCATGCATTGTAGCCTTAATGCCAGCGGCTTTGGAACCCTCATAGATGATCTCGTCAATGTTTGTATTCAGCATATAGGTGCCTCCATAAATTGCAGAGAGACGTGCAAAACCCTGGGGGAGCTCTCCAAGACCATATAATGGGTAAATGTAGGGCGATTTTCCATAACGGGCCACGGAATTGCCATAAAGTCGAATTCGCTCGATTGTCTCTGGCGCTCTGCCTTTTTCAGTGATGTAGCTGTCTGTTTGATATAGAGCCATGGCATGACCAATGAAGTCTCGAGTCGTTGCTTCGAGACCGAATTTGTCGTACACATCTTTCATGGTGCAAGTATTCATGTTCAGACCTGTCTAATTTAGTAACGAGCATTATTAATTCTCCAGACTTCATACCTTTATGACTTGCAGGGTCGCCCTCGCTGAATGTACCCACCCACTCAATGAAAGCTTTCATCCGCCGCTTTTCAAAAAGTCCCATCAATGACGATGTCAACGCCTCCCTAGCATCTGAAGGCACCTTTGCTACGGTAGCCCGGGGGCCATTCCCTTGCTGAACATAGCTCCCAGCAACCTGTTTGAACTCCAGGTATCTAGTGACATCTGTTGACACCAAGATATTCGTCAATTCACCACTTGACATAAGCAGCTTTGGGACAAGATCGATATTCCAATCATTGACTCGGCCGTACTTCTTCCAAGGCTCCTGCCCCTGGCTATAGTTGCCGTATTTCTTGAAGAGCTGTAATTTTTAGGACTTTGCTATTTGATTCATTCCGTAGAACACTTACTGCCTCAATGTTGACTGAAGCCGCTTCACTATTATTTGTCAATTCCGAAATGGCATCCAACAACAACTGGTATCATACCCTCCATAATGATCGTTGCGATCAATGTGTAGCACCTTTTTGCCCTTAACACTTAAAACCCTTTGTAAGACACGTCAGTTCGAGTGCTTCCTAGAGCTCTTGGCCAGTGTGCAAGATACCCAGAAAGAATACATTCGGTCAGACCTAGTAAGCTGTCAGCGATTTCCAAATGCTGCTACCCCTCCATATTGGATGACATACCTGTGCCAAGGACCACAGCATCGTACTCTGGTGCAATTTCATCCATCTCTGTACAGTGCTTGTGAACTGCTGGATAGCGGAGGGAATGGGAAGGTCTTCGATTCACTTCCCAAGTTTCGGTGTGAAATGCGAGCTCTTAGACTGCGATCACTTATCTGTGGGGTCCATTGGACTCGCTTGTGCCAATTACGGGACTTTCCATTGAGATTCATGTTATTTTGTTTTGAGCACTATCATTTCCAATGTTTATGTTCTAGATTTACAGTATATTACAGATCCATAGCCTATTTATTTATCAAGATAAGCTCGGCATCATCCGCTATGTCACCATAATTTTGCGCTTACCACCAGCCATCAATTTAAGCCAAGCTAAGGATGCGACGATGGTCTTTGCTCTGTGGATGGTGGTAGATTCTCATATGGTTGACCAGCTGTTGAAGATCCAGCAGTCCCTGATGCTTCCTCAAGCACTTTCTGTTCCCCAGAAACTTCTTCTATATGGTCGTTTCTGTCCTCATACTCCTCCTCCAAACCGCTGCCCGGTGTGTATGCCTGGTTCTCCCCCGAAAGGTCAACCTCTGGATCGTCCCTTGCGAGTTTCCTTGCTTCATCCCATGAATAGTATCGCTCCGTAAGGGCCTGCTTGATAGCTCGTTGCGTTCGCCGGACCTATGAATTTCCGTTAGCTCTGGCCGGAGATTGATGATAGCTACTGGAAATAGCTAATGCAAATACGTACTGTGATGTCTCTTCGCTGTGCCTCGAAGGATCCATAACCTGCCTTCAATCTTTCTCTCTCATAATTCTCCGTAGCGATCCTATTCCGCTCCTTACAGCATACCCACCACAACGCATGCAGATCTTCCCAGCTTTTATGTCTTAGCTCTTCAACAGACCAAGATCGTCCATGCTCATTGTCCTCTTCTGGAGTATTCATTGGCTTTTCTTTCGAGTGGAAAAACTCCCATAGTCCATGGTCAGGATTGACGTTAACTTTACTGCGCATCGCAGGATCGAGTATAGGCTTAGGCAGAGGATTTTTCGATACGCTGAGGGGCTGTCTTGGTCCCGTGCGCCGAACCGTACTTACGCCTCGCTCGCGGTTATAGTCTCGAGGATACGCGTTCGGACTCGAAGAGGAGAAAGATGAAGTTTGACTCTGCAGAAGTAGAGAAGGGATGAGAAAGGTAAAGGAAACATGTTGCGATCTGAAAGGCTTCAGGACATGATGGAGCGCCGGGCGCACCACTGTCGTGGTTGCCATCTAGTTTGCTTGGCGTCAATTGAGTGTCGGCGATTCTTGTCTACTTATTTATGAACATCTTTCTCAACACCTCTCGATTTGGATAGGGCGAAGGAATCGCCTAAATTCTCGCACGTGACCTTCAGCCAACTCCGAAGAAGAACCAATCGTTGCTCAGCCTTGTAGCCTTGTAGCCTTGCGTTGTTTGCATATTGAGTTCGCTTTGGCTTACCACCAAACCTATGGAGCGAATATAGATAACTCTGCTCCTTGAGTAAGGTAGGCTTTATCCCTTGCCTCACTAATATAATTGTGTTCTCCATACTAATTTCACGTCCAATTATCTCGTGTTTATTTGCTGTGTTGCCATGATGACGTCCGCGTAGATTCTGGGCTCATATAAATCCAAACAATGCTGCTGATGGGTGCTTGTGCCTCGCCATGCTGTGGCTCATGCTTCTTCTCTTGTGGAGTAGCCGGGTCGTCCTGGGTGGCCCTTCAGCCGCTACGCCTGCCACGAGAGCTTTCTACCTTCCGGGTCTGTTGGGAATCCTTCAAGTAATTGTCATCACAATTGACATACTGGAATTTACAATTGCGATAGTCCTCGACTAAGCAAGCTAAGTTTTGGTGATTGCTGTCATGACAAGCACTTCCACGGGACATCACCAACTACCGCATATGAAGGTTGCGGATTAACGCAGCTGTGCTGCGTGCATATCCGGAGTGGGGATAGTGGAGACTGCGGGGATGGCCGGCATCGCACAAACCGCTGGAGATACAAATTCTAGACCCATTTTGTATATTGGCTGGGTCTCTAGGGATTAGAAAGAAACGCGGTGATTAGGCGATTCGATATGAAGGCAATCTCTCGAGGTTCGTCTCATGAGACCATCCTAAGTTCTGGGCTTCAATTTAAGAAGATAGCTGTCTGGCATGTGACCATTGTAAGGTTTACGAAATAGTCCTATGTCCATCAAGCTTACGACAATCTATTCCAGAGAGATTCCTTGGGAGAGCACAGTGGCATAAGTCCAATTGAAGCCCCAAAGTAGATGCCAAAATATAATGGAAGTACCCACCCATGCTACTTAAAGGTTCACGGATATCTCCGCCGTATAGCCGTCTGGTGTGAATGATAGGGTTACAAGCCCGAGCTCAATCGACTGTTGGCTGATACCGGGTCTCACATATTGCTTATAGTCATAATCCGCACCATGTCTGTATCATCTGAATGACTGTTCTCGACCTTGGTTGGTCCTCGAGAAATATGTTGAGCACGTATGAATTAGAAAGTGGGGCGTAAATTGAGCTTTGGCGCTAGAACTTCGGAATGTTTCAGAGAAGCGGTCCCTGTCCTTCCATTCGGTAACCCCCGCTGCCCGCTCAGTAGTCCGGTTTGCAAGCCTACACGTTATTCCCCTTCCTGGATAGAGTAGGGCGATCGTGGCATTCGTGGATCCTTCATCACCTGCATAAAATGGCGTTCTCGGGCCGGTCGTATGTCAACGTCGGTTCAAAAGATATGCAGAGATGCATATCTCAGGCGTTATGGTACGCACGCAAAAACATTCAAGAAGATCATATCCATCCCAGTTTTATCCTGCCGCGTCATTTACGCAACGCTTACGCTCTGGATGAGAGCTTGTCATGGTATTTGTCTGGCTCCGCCGGAGAAAGTTACAATAAGGGCAAAGCGGCTTGGATTTTCATGCCGCGATCCGAAAAAGCCTTCCCGGGCATAATGTCGGCTCGCCACACTCTTTTTGACCTACCGCCAGAGAGGCAATATTCTGGCAACCACTCCAGCTTAAGTATTCAAGGAACGATGGCATTTGGCGGTACTTTTCAAGACTTGCCCGAAGCCACCCTGGTTCCGAGGACATCATTGCCTCTTGGAGACATATTAGCGGTCGATAAGATTGCGCTTGCAAGCCAGCGAAATTTTCAGAGCATTCTTCTCACAAGGGCCCAAGTGGACAGTGAAACTCGAACACGTTGGCAATCGGAGGCTCGGTGTTGAATCGGCGGTATGGGTCTCAAGCCTCTGAGCGGTGCCAATCACGTTGCCACGGCTTTTCAGTCGGCATACGACCTGAGGTGCGAGTTCACCCGTCAGCCTACAAAGCAGCGCCCTGTCAGCTTATCCGAAGTCGCGGCCAAAGGGAATGTACTCTGAAGGGCGATGAAAGGCGCCAGCCATGGATTTCTAGAAGTTCCGGAAAAATAGAGTAGCTGACTTTTAGTACGTAGAGTGTCTGTGACAGGTCTTGGCGAGCGCATGGCTTTATCGATAAAGTCAGCACGTCTCTTTCCATCCCAAAAGAATTGCTTATGCTATGGTGCTTGATTATTCTTTGCCCCAACACCGGGCCCTTTCAGTTGAGGAAGGTAACGTGGTATAAGAGCTGTCACACCGGTAGAAGCGAAGCAAATTTGTGAGCGATGACGAAAAAAAAGGTTATAACCGAAGTACGGCCGCTTTAATGTTCTGCTAGACATGTCGAAAAAGAACGAATTGATTTGATTGTCAGTCCTACCACAAGGAACCTGCCCTTGTAAACTATTTCCCAAATACGACTCGTCAAACAGTACCATAGTAATCACGGTTCACAGTTCGCCTTGTGGCAGGCTCGACCGTCGTGCAGGCAATCCTGGTGTTAAGTGGGCTAAAAAGGACCCTTCTCGAATGCGAGTAATTCCCAGATCCACTTCTTTGTGATTGTTTATCACAACCCTCAATTCGAAGCTTCATAACCTGCAGCAGCAACAACAGCACCGAAAATAAGAGCCAGGTTCGAGGAGGCTCACTTCGTGCTTCAACGGAGGTTGGCAGCTGGTCCGTCACCCATCTTCGCCACTACTGACTCGCCACTTGCAAATTCTTTGAAGGCCAGTATCACGACGACCAGACGAAGTTCTCAACATTATACAACCTGGCACAAAGCCCGAGGCCTAACCTCCGAGTCACGCAGAAAGTGGGGTAGAAGGTCGTTCGAATGATTTCGTCACCACAGCGTGTAGACTTTTATCATGGACCAACATGCCGGCAACCTGCCAACGAGCTCTTCATACTCACCTCTTCCGTCGATAGCACCTCAACAGCTGCAATATAATGCGCCGCACCCTTCACACACATTACCGCCGTTGCAAGGCCAGCACAGTGGCCTCTCGATGCATGCTATGTACGGACAGCCTTTGAGTGCACCACATACTCCAACCACAGCCGCACCAAACTCATCAATCTCCGCTGGTAATGGAGGTTATCAACAAATGGGCGGACAATCAGCACTAAGAGGCTATCACCTTCAAGGAGCCCCGTACCAGCAACCACTTCAATCCTACAATACAACTCCGTCAATGATGCCTCCAAGTTCTACCGCGATGTCTCTACCTCAGACTATAGCTCCTTCTTCAGCTACATCGAACAACCGGCTGGTCCCAATACGCCCGATGACTTCAGCGCCTCCCTTACATCCGCAGCATGGTATGCACCCATTGCAGCCCGCAATGTCTTCTGGGTATGGTTTACAAAACTTGATGCCAGATCCAGATACCCCAACACACGTCGTTGGTTCACAAGGTCGAAGGGGTGTACTGCCCAGTGCACCAGGGCGCCCACCCGTCACTGCAACTGGGGCGGGTTCAACAAAGAACGCAACGATACCAGCAAAGGATGCTGACGGGAAGTTTCCTTGCCCACATTGTACAAAGACTTATCTTCATGCTAAGCACTTGAAACGACATCTTTTGAGGCGTAAGTACCCTTTAAGTGTCAATAACTGTATTCTAAGTCAACCTCAGATACTGGAGATCGTCCTTATATGTGCGTTCTGTGTAGAGACACTTTCTCTCGCAGCGACATTCTCAAACGACACTTTCAAAAATGCTCTATACGCCGTGGCAATCCTACGGGAGCGAGTCATCTATCTGCTCAAGCTCATTTGAAAAAATCTACCTCAAGGTCAGCCGTTGAAGATCTGCTAAGAAACATGAATGGAGTGAATAGCCTTCCAGCCGACTCTAACGTCGTCCACCATTTTGGTGTTATCCCTGACATACCGGATCGTCGTGCCCCTGATGGATCTTCGAGTCTAACAGATGAGCAAGTTAAACAGGAGCAGAATTCCCAACCTAACAGTTTGAAGAGATTAAGCACTGGCGGTGGCAGAAATAGGCGGAGCCTGACAGGTCCTAGCGGTTCAAACAGGGCGAGCTTCGATCAAAACCACGCCGGTGACATCCCTACAACTATGCCTTCCAGCATGAATACGCATCTTCCCACATTTAGCATGCCAAACGGACACAACGGAGCTGCTTTCGCCCAGAACTACGATTACGCATCAAGGAGCAATGGAGGCAATCTCCAGCCGCAAGAAGATATGTCTACAATGACAAATGGCCGTGGTGCTATGCCAATGTTTGGAGGTGCGAGTAGTGCACAGCAGTCTGGGGTAGACTGGTCACAAATGTTTCAACCAGGTGCGCAAGATGGCTTCATGGGTCCGTTCAACACAAACTTAGACCATAACCAGATCGTAATTAAGACCGAGCCTCCTATGACATTATCGAATAACGCCCCATTTGCAGGCCTCTATCCTACTGGAGGCGGAGTAGACCACCCTGAAGCTTCTGACGCTACCTTTCCCAGCTGGAATATGCCTTACTCGCATAACGACCCTTTCCAGCAGATAGCTAATGCGATCGTCAACTTCTGCTGTCCGCCAGATACACCACTTTCGTCTCAGATCCACGAGATACGTGACCACTTGTCCGCCAGTAATGTCAAGCACTTCCTCGAGCAGTACACAAATTTTCAAGGTCATTTTCCAATTATTCATATTTCAACCTTCCGTATCACCGAAACATATAATGGTCTCCTTTTGGCGATGATCTGTGTAGGAGCTGTGTACTCTGACAGAATC
>Ga0335074_10016290_pt1 | contig 10466 bp, 8 predicted proteins | sample Lox_Sample_23_FD_206715 | JGI IMG/M metagenome (GOLD analysis project Ga0335074, IMG submission 206715) | Soil microbial communities from Loxahatchee National Wildlife Refuge, Florida, United States - Lox_Sample_2.3 | ecosystem: Environmental > Terrestrial > Soil > Wetlands | place: USA: Florida...
CGAGAAATACTTTCGTTCCGAGCATGCGCTCGATTTGCAGGCGCGCGGCGGTGCCGATCTTCTTTAGCATCCGGCCGCCTTTCCCGACGAGAATTCCCTTCTGCCCTTGGCGTTCGCAATAGATCGTTGCCGCGACCCTCGTCAGGCGGCTGCCTTCTTCGAAACTGTCGACGATGACCGTGGTCGCGTAGGGAATTTCTTCGCTCGTGTTTAGCAGAACCTGCTCGCGGATAACCTCGGCTGCCATGAAGCGAGTCGGCTGATCCGTAAGCTGATCTTCGGGAAAGTAGGCCTCGCCTGCCGGAAGCGCATCGAGGATGGTTTGCAGCAAAAGATCGAGACCGTTCCGTTTCAAAGCCGAGATTGGAATGACTTCCGCGAAGCTGTGCAGTTTCTTGTATTGCTCGATGAGTGGCAACAGTTTCGATTTCTCACGGATCAAGTCGACTTTATTCAGGATCAGAAAGGTCTTCGCAGATATTTTCTTCAGTAAATCCAGCGCATACTGATCGCGGGCATCAATTTTTTGCGAAGCGTCCATCAACAGCAGAACCAGATCACAACCTTCCAGCGCCTCGCGCACTTCAACCATCATCTTGCGGCCTAAGGAGCTATCCGGTTTATGGACGCCGGGAGTGTCGACGAGGATGATCTGGCCTCCGCCTTTTCCCTTCCGTTTCGCGACGTTGATAATGCCTTGGATCCGGCTGCGCGTGGTTTGCGGCTTGGGAGAAATGATCGCGAGTTTCTCGCCCACAAGCGCATTGAGCAGCGTGGACTTGCCCGCATTGGGCCGCCCGAGAATGCAAACGAAACCGGATTTAAATGGCATAAAGGCAGCTTCGAGCTGATAGTTCCTAGCGGTTCAGGCTGCCGAATGCTGAGGGCGGTAGCGAGCTATCGGCCAAGGAACCTGAAGCCAGTCGCTTTTATATCAGTTTCAACTGTTGTGGTTGAACGTGGGTGACCCTCACGCGCTCTACCTTGCGGTCGGTGGACTCGAGCACCTCAAACCGCAATCCGTCATCTTCGACGACTTCTCCTTTGCCCGGAATCCTCCCTGCCAGTTCACTGACCAGTCCGGCAATCGTCGCCGATTCCTTACCCTCAGGCTTGGTTCCGAACAGCTCGCCGAGGCGGTCGACATCCATACCGCCGGAAACGATGAATGCTTTATCGCCATCGCGCACGATTTCAGGCTTGTCGCGCTCATCGCGGATTTCGCCCACGATCTCCTCGACCAGATCTTCAATTGTGACCAGGCCGGCGACGCCTCCGTATTCGTCGACAACGATGGCCATTCGTATGTTCTGCTTCTGCATTTCGCGCAGCAAATCACTGCCCAGTTTGCTCTCCGGAACAAAGTGGACGTCGCGCCTCATGATGGAATCGACCATGCGCACATGCGCTTCACTGTCCGGAACCTGCAGCACATCCTGTGTATATACGATCCCTTTTATGTTGTGAATAGTCCCTTCATAGACGGGCACGCGGGAATAATGCTTCGAGCGCAGCATTTCGATGAAGCGCTCGACGGTGGTATTCGCGGGAACTGCGAACATCGCTGGCCGCGGCTTCATCGCTTCTCGGACGGTTTTGCCGCTGAATTCTACAACAGACTGAATCAGGTCGCGGTCGCCTTCCTGAATAATCCCCTCTTCCTGTCCCGCTTCGATCAGAGCATCGACGGCCTCGGCCGCGGTTTCTGCTTCTTCCGTAGCGCCCTGCTTCGTCAATGACGCAACCGACTTCATGAAGCCGAGCACGATTGTGATGGGCATCGTCAGGTAAATCAGAATGCGGAGGATGGGCGTCCACGGAACCAACCACTCTCCCCGGGTTCGCGAGAAGAATACGAATGGCAGAAAGCGGTTGCAGAAGGTGACGATCAGGATTAGGGCAAACGCGGCCTGCAGGAGCTCGTAAATCGTCCAAGAGAGATCGCTGAAGAGAAGGTAGCCGATGAGAAGCGCAATCGTGGCAATGGTCAACTGGCCCAAGACCGCCATCGATAAGGACGCGCGCGCGCGGCTGACCTTCAGCTTGGGCTCGATCTTCTGTTCGAAGACGTCGATGTTGTCCTGAAAGTCGCGGGAGAGGAATTTGCCGGCTTCCTGGTAAACACGGTCCACGTACGAGACCAGGACCAGCAGGCCGATAAGAAAAAATATGGCGACCATGACGGCGATGACGTTCATGCCGTCCGCTCCCTCCTTGGGCGCGCCGTCTGGCGAGCTGGTTTTGCGGAATTCTCCGGGCTGATTTTTCCGCGTTCAGTCAGCGAGAGTGGCAAATTCAGGACTCTGCGTAGCTTGGCTTCCTTCCGCGCCATGATCCCATTATCTCGCTCGTGATCGTAGCCCGCCAAATGCAGGATCCCGTGTAGCACCAGAACCTTCACTTCAACCGAGGGGGAATGGCCTAGTTCAAGCGCGTTCCGCAAAGCGATGTCGGCGGAGATGGCGATTTCTCCGGCAAGAGCAGAAGCAGTTCCATGAGAGCGTTGCGCAGAAGGAAACGACAAAACATCTGTCGGTTTGTTGAGGCGCCGGAAACGGCTGTTCAGCGAACGCATCGCAGCGTTGCTCGTCACAAGCAGGGTTACATCGCCGCGCAGTCCAACCGCACGTTTTGCCCGCGAAACAAAACGGCTGAGCGCTGCCTCGCTAAGGCCCTCGATCTTCTTTTCCAGAATCACCAAGCGACTCTGTCCTCTTGCGCCATGCAGAAATAAGAAAAGAGGGCCGCATGCGCTGGCCCTCAGTTCTAGCGTCGATTTATTCCTTCACGTTGGTTACAACCGCTTTTTCCTCGGACGTGGCGGGCACCTTTTCGTTGGCGTCGGCGGATCTTGGTTCTGCCAGCAGGAGCATCTGCTGTTCTGCTACTCGCGTCTTATGTTCGTCGTAGGCGCGAACGATGCGCTGGACCAGATGATGCCGCACGACGTCGCCTTCGTCGAAGTTAGCGAAAGCAAGGCCATCCACGTTTTTGAGAACGTCGATGGCTTCGAGCAGTCCGCTACGGCGTGCGTTTGGCAAGTCGATCTGCGTTATGTCGCCCGTGATCACAGCCTTTGAGTTGAATCCCAGGCGGGTAACGAACATCTTCATCTGCTCGGATGTGGTGTTCTGCGCTTCGTCAAGAATCACGAAAGAATCGTTCAGGGTGCGTCCGCGCATGAAGGCAATCGGCGCAATTTCGATGACATTTTTCTCGAGATAGCGATCGACCTTTTCGGGATCGAGCATGTCATAGAGCGCGTCGTACAGAGGACGAAGGTATGGATCGATCTTGTCCTGCAGCGTGCCCGGAAGGAATCCGAGGCGCTCGCCGGCTTCGACCGCGGGCCGCGCAAGAATAATGCGGTTCACGCGCTTTGCCAGCAGAGCCGAGATTGCCATCGCGACAGCAAGATACGTTTTGCCGGTTCCAGCGGGGCCGATCCCGAAGACCATGTCGTGCTTCTCGATGGCCTCGAGATAGCGGCGCTGGTTATTGCTCTTCGGCTGGACGGTTCGTCTACCAAAAGAACGCTGCTTTCCCGCGTCGGCCAGGCCCCGCAGGGTCGAATTTGGATCCGAGGTCAGCACACGCAGCATGCTGTTGAGATCGCCGTTGTTGAAGGTGTAGCCGGAACGCTGCAGGCTCTCGTAGTCGGCGAAGACCTGCTCGGCACGCGCGACGTCGCGCGGCGCCCCTTCGAGCTCGATGCCGTTCGCCCGCAGATTTATCGTAATGTTCAGGCCGTCTTCCAGCACACGGACGTTCTCGTCCCGCGTACCGAAGAAGGTCTCGATGTTGGGGGTTACCCCGATGCTTTTCTTCATGCTTGTGGGTTCAAGGTCATTCGAATCGTACAACCAGGCTGGCCGCGCAAAGCGCGGACACACACTCGTCGGCCGTTCGCAGACGACAAAGGATTCTTCTCAGAGACGGGATCAATCGAGATGTTCGCGCCCGATGGGCGAACGACTACCATTGACCTAAGCCTACCCCGGTTCAAACAGGAGAGTCAATGGGAGGAAAACCTCAAGCTGTGGAAGCATTTGCGTCGGCTTTCGAGGCAGGCACCGCTCTGGTTCGTGCCCAATCCCGCAAGGCCGTGATTTCTTCCGCTCGAGTGGTCGAAAGGGGTACCGTCTGGCCCAATGCAGCGATCAGGGACTCGGTACTCAGCTGCTTCTTTTCGGAATAGGCAGCATAGAGCCCGCCCTGGACGGCGGCATCGATCTCGGCGCCGGAATATCCACGGGCGGCTGCCGAGACTTTGTCGAGATCGAAATCCGCGGGATTGCGTTTGCGTTTGGACAACTGGATCGAGAAAATCTGACGCCGCTCTGCCTGGTTCGGTAGATCGACGAAGAAGAGTTCGTCGAAGCGTCCTTTGCGAATTAGCTCGGGCGGCAGGACGGTTACGTTGTTACAAGTTGCGGCAACGAAGACGGGAGACTTGCGGTCCTGCATCCAAGAGAGGAACGATGCGAGCAGGCGCGAAGAAACGCCCGCGTCGGCGGATGCAGAGTCGGGTCCGCTGCCGGCAAAGACTTTTTCCAATTCGTCGATCCAGAGAACACAAGGCGCGAGGCCTTCCGCAACCTGGAAGACCTTGCGGATACGCTTTTCCGTTTCGCCGATGTACTTGTCGTAGACGGCGGAGGTATCGAACTTTACTAGCGGAAGCTTCCATTCACCGGCGACGGCGCGGGCGCAAAGCGACTTTCCGCAGCCCTGTACTCCGAGAATGATGACCCCGTGCGGCGGCTCAAGACCGAAGTCACGGGCCGAATCTTCCCAAGCCCCTCGACGCTGCTGAAGCCAATGCTTCAGATTTTCGAGACCACCAACGGCGGACATATTGTCGGAAGCTTCAATGAACTCAAGCATTCCGGAATGCCGCAGCAGTTGCTTCTTGGCTTCGAGCACATCCGTCACAGTTTCGGGACAAAGGGCGTATCGCGTGACCAGCGCCTGCGAGACGGCACGCTCGGCTTCTTCTTCGGTCAGGCCCCGCAAGTTCGCCGACATGGCGTCGACGCCGGCAGCATCCAGTTGCAATTTCAGCGTGTAGGTTTTCGAGAGCCGGGTGAAGGTGTCGTGAATGATATCGTGCAGGCGGTCGCGATCGGGCAGCGGAAGATCGAAGTATTCGACCAGCGTGGCCAATTCCGGTGGCACGTTGATTTCCGGAGCTGTGATGATAACCGTGCGACGGTTCGTGGAGAACTTTTGTCCCACGTCGCGCAAACGCCGCACGACGACGGGGTCGTCCATGTGGCGGTGAAAATCCTTCAGGATGAACACAGCTTCGACCGTCATGGATTCCATATTGGCGAGCGCCTGCACGGGTTCGCGGGTGTTGTAGATGGAGCCTGCGGCTGCAGACGATTGGTCCGGTCCCATGGCGGACATGACGGCGCGAGTCAGGCGTTCAGCTTCTCCGCTGCCCGGACTGAGGGACGTTCGCGGTTGCGCGGAAGTACGGACAGGAGTCCAGACGCCCTGATCGGCACGCGCCTGCGAGGGTTTCTGAGCCTCGACTGGGGCTCCGCTGCCGGAGCGCTGCAGGCCATCGGCGATGCTCCACTCGAAGGTCGCCATGTTCAATTCAGAACAGGCGGAACGCACCATGTTGACGGCGCGCATCTCCTCAGACGTTTCCATTACGAGGATGGGCGTCGAGGAATTGATCAGGATTTTCAGGTGATCGAGCGTGTCACTCATGGGTCTTCATTCAGGTCTCGAACCATTGTGCATTCGATTGGCAAATGGGCGTTGGCTAAGTCAGCGCTAGCTTCCTGCGAGATCCTTTCGCTCTGCCTGAAAGAGGCTGCGCTCAGGACGACGGCAAAACAAGCCTAAACGTTTGACCGGCTTCGAACCGCTCCCCTATAATAAGTAATTCGGACCCACCCGAATATCTCTCTGAAGACACGAAGGTAACGAATCCAACATGGCAAATCATCTTTCGGCGCTGAAGCGCGCCCGTCAAACCGAACGCCGTACGACGCGTAATCGTGCCAACACTTCTTCCCTGCGCACCCAGCTGCGCGATATGCGCGAAAGCATCGCCAAGGGCGACAAAAATGCCGCTGAACAGGTGTACCGGAAGACTGTATCCGTGCTGGACAAGGCGATCCAGAAGGGGACTCTGCACGAGAACACCGCGTCGCGGTACAAGTCTCGCCTGGGCGCGCGTGTCACGGCGATGAAGTAGTCATCCAGGCTTTCTTTCCAAGGCCGGCAGGCCAGCGGATCTGCCGGCTTTTCGCTTTTTAGCGAGGGCTGCGGAGTGCGGCCAGCCGTTGTTGCGCTTCCGTCATGTCGGGCGCTACTTGCAGAGCTGCTTCATAGGCCTCGGCAGCGGCTTTTGTGTCGCCCTTCTCTTCAAGAGTCCGGCCCAGCCAGAAATCGGCCGGGGCAAAGGGAACGATCTTCGCGGCAGCAGAGAAATCATCAAGGGCTGCATCGTATTTCTTTTGGCGGTATTCGGACATCCCGCGTCCAAGCAAGCTATTCTGCTTCTGCGGATTTTCTTGAAGGGCTGCCGTGAATTCCTGCTCTGCGGATTTCAGATCGTTGCTACTCATCAGCAGAAAACCTAGATTGTTGTGCGTCTGAGCAATCTCTGTGGGATCAGAGCCGTAGTTCAGCGCCAACTGGTATTCGTGTTTGGCGGCATCAATCCGATTCTGCTGCTGTCGGAGAACACCCAGGTTGTAGTGCGCCGTGGAAAGAGTTGGGGCAAATTGAACGGCGGCCTCGAAGTGAGGCAGCGCAAGCCGCGACTGTCCGAGGTCCATGAGCGCTGTGCCAAGGTTCTGCTCGGCGATCCCATTGTGGCTGGTCACGGCCAGCGTGTGTGCAAATAGAGTGTAGCTATCCCGCCAGTAGCGGATCTGCCGAACGGTTACCAAACTATAGGAGACGAGCAAACCGGCGATAGCTGCAGCCACAAGCGGACGCTTCAGTTTGAGACTCTGGAATAGTTCCGCACTGCCCCAGATGGCGATGATGAACAATCCAATGAACGGCAGATAGGCGTAGCGATCGGCCATCGCCTGCCGTCCAACCTGAATCATGCCAATCATCGGAAGCATGGCGATGAGATACCAAAGCCAACCGACGAGCAGGTAGCGATGAGTGTGCCTTTTGATCCATGCCGTCGCTGTGATCCCAAGAATCAGGATCGCAGAGGCGAGCACTTTCCACACCGCAAGCGAGCCTTCCGGATAGGGATAGAAAACTGCGAGACGCGACGGCCAGATGCCTTTTCCGAGATAAACAGCGTAGGAGTAAATCGCGTTTTGGATTCGAAGACTCAGAGGTAGCGCCTGGACGGATCCGAGAGCGCCACCGGCATGCTGTGCGTAAAGAGTGATCCACGCGCTGGCTGCCGAAAGGCCAAGAAGCGGCACTTTCTCGAGTACAAGCCAAATGAAAGCGGGACGAGATGAGGATTCAGGATTCGAATCGAAACGACCGAGCGGCCAATAATCCCATAGAAGGAGCAGGACCGGCAGCGTTATCACCATGGGTTTGGCTGCGAGTGCCAGAGCAAGGACCACAAGGACGAGCGTATACCGCCGCGAGTTTCGACGGCGGGCGTACCATCCGTAGGCCAGCAGCGTCAGCAGCAGGAAGAACATCGAGAGGACAGATTTGCGCTCAGCGATCCAGGCCACGCACTCGACGTTCAAGGGATGAACCGCGAACAAGGCTGCCACAACTGCGCTTCGAATGGAGTATCCAGTTGCCCGGAGAAGTACGAGGAATAACAGAACCACATTGAGCGCGTGCAGAATCACACTATGAAAATGATGGCCGATTGGATTCGCGCCGAATAACTGCGCGTCCTCCATGTGGGAGATCCACGTGAGGGGGTGCCAGTTGGCCTCGCTGGTCGCCGTGAACGCCCACTTGATATTTTTCCAGGAAACACCTTCCATGACGTGGGGATTCAACGTAACGTATGGGCCATCGTCATAGTTAACGAAATCGTTGTTGAACGAGGGGACGTAGAGCAGCAGCGTCGCAGCGAAGAGAAGCAACGCCACGATGACGGGCGAAGGCGCGGCGGTTATCTTCGACCGGTGGGATGACTGTGGAGGTGCGATTTCAACGCTCGACACGTTGGTATGTTCTACCAGCGGTGCCGGAAGCAACAAGTTACCGATGGGTTGAGAGGGCGGATCGCAGGCGCTAAAGTGCTTTATTCAGTTTTGGGCGGATGACATGCCTGGAGGCATGGCCCTGATACGAGACGCGATCGTTCTGCAGACCTTATACCGGCAGTTGTTCTTGCATCCAACCGGGAGTTTCGAACTTCTGTTCTGTGGTAAGGTCCATTACCAGTCGTTCGAGGACCATGCGCTTGCTAACCGGATTCGAACGCAGAGCTAGGTCGGCTTTGGCTACGAGGCGGATGGCGCGGGTGAGCTCACGGCGGTTCTTGTAGCGACGGGCCTGGCGGATGATGTCGTCGGCGGCAAATGGCGGCACGCGGAATCCCTGCCAGAGAGCGGCCCAGAGCATGCGCTGATCGCGCACGTTGCGTTCGAGGATAATCAGCATCTGACGAAAAGTCTTTGCCAGCATGTACACGTGGCCAATGGATGCTTCCTCGCCCTCGCCCGAGGCAAGAATCGCGTCGAGAACTTCGAGTGCCTTCACGCGGTGCTTGCTGGAGATGGCATCTGTCAGTTCGTACAGCGAGCGCTGCTTGGCGGCCAGGACCATGGTTTCCACATCGCCCAGAGTAATGCGCTTTTTCTCGCCGACGTAGAGGATGAGTTTCTCCAGTTCGTTGGAGATCATCATCAGGTCGCCGCCGAGAGCGTCCACGAGTTCGCGGGCGCCGTCGGGCTCAATCTTAACTTCGCGGCCGGTGCAGAAATCGGTCAGCCAGCGGACAGCTTCGCCCTCTTCCACTCGTGCCAGTTCAACAAGGCCGCAATACTGTCCCATGGTTTCGCGGATTCGCTGGTAGCGCTCTTTATCCTGCATCTCCATTTTGCGGACGTCGGCGGGAATGCTGATGTGATCTGCAACGAAGATGAGGAGAGCATCGGGGTTCGGTCGGCTGCAGTATTCCTCGATCGCCGCGAGTTTTTCTTCGTTCGATCCTCGGCCGAAGAGACTCTTTACGCCACGCACGAAAAATACCTGGAACGGAGCCATGAGAGATGGCGTGCGGGCGCGGTCAAGAACTTCGGCGAGGTCGTTGTCTGCGAGATCGAATTCGAAGAGACTGAAATCGCGCACGTCGACTGGCACAAGATGTTCGAGGATGGCATCGCGGAAGCGCTTACGGAAGAAAGCTTCGTCACCGACGAAAACGTATGCGGGACGCATTTTGCGCGCCTGCAGGTCGCTGACGAAACGTTCGGCTTGTGCGAAGGCTCGCATGTGAGCTAATGAGTGCAGATTCCTCTGCGCTTCGCGCTTCGGACTGACAAGAATACTCTCTCCGACTCTAGCATCCGAGGGCCGATTCGCATAGTAACGGCATCGGAGTCAGAGGCTAGAGACCAGAGGCCAGGGTCAGACATTCACTGGTCACAACTTGCCGAGGAGTTGGAGGATATCCGGCTGCGTCCAATCGATCGGGCCCACGATCTTACGGCGGAGAATTCCTTGACGATCGATAATATAACTCTCGGGCCATCCGGAGGTGCCGTAGAGCCCGGCGACTTTCTGCTGCGGATCGCGGACGGTCAGAAAGTTCACCCCGTGCTCCTTGAGAAAACTGTGATAGGCATTGCCGTCCACGTCGATGCTCACCCCCACCACCACGATTCCATGGCCGCGCATTCGTTCCTGCATGGTCATCAACGAAGGAAGTTCTTCCTGACACGGCGGACACCAGGTTGCCCAGAAGTTGAGTACGACAACCTTTCCGCGGAATTGTTCGAGTGAAACCTTGCGGTCGGAGTCTTGAACCGTGAATTGCTGCGCGGCATTCCCGATGTGAGCAGGACGCGTTCCGCTATAGCATCCAACGGCCGATAGGCAGGTCGCAAGCGCGCTAATGAGGAACAGCTTCTTCACTAGAAGCCCTCCAGAATGTTGGCGACCAGCGTTCGCGCAAAATCCTGAGACAATCGGCGAAAGGCCGGCGAATCCTCTTCGAAAAAAGTGGCCAGGTCCTGCGAGACTTCGTACTGCTCACGGAACACATAGCTCGGATTCTGATAGAGCACCTGACCATGACGGTCGATCAACTTCACTCGCATGCTTACGACGATCAGCACGCTGGCGGCGCGGCCCGTGGCCGTATCGTATGCCAGCGGAGTCTCCACGGTTGAAACGACGGTCCCATACAAGGTTGCCTCGGCCTCGTCAGGGTCATTCACGATGTGATAGCGGGTGCTGGTTGTGAATTCGCGCACCACGGAAGCGGTGAGCATCTGTTCGATGCGATAGGTCAGCGTCTCGTTCTTGAACGAGGGGATCGCGATGGTCTT
>Ga0335074_10016291_pt1 | contig 10466 bp, 11 predicted proteins | sample Lox_Sample_23_FD_206715 | JGI IMG/M metagenome (GOLD analysis project Ga0335074, IMG submission 206715) | Soil microbial communities from Loxahatchee National Wildlife Refuge, Florida, United States - Lox_Sample_2.3 | ecosystem: Environmental > Terrestrial > Soil > Wetlands | place: USA...
CCGCAAAAATCAGTCCCTCTCGTGAGATCGCCACCGAAAGCGCCGGATGTTGGGTCCGCCAGCGCCTCTGCAACTTACCGGCGGCGTCGAAGGCCTTGATTTCGGAATCGCCGGACGCGTACAGCAGTCCGTGCCGGTCAACCGCAAGTCCCGTAAGCGAATGCGCGAACTGGTGCGGCCCGTTTCCCTTTCCGGCCGTCGGCGCAAGTTGGCGATAGCGATATTGGGCCATTTTCAACCTCTTACGTCCAGGCAAATCATTTTGGTGAGATCGCGCACCACAAGTTTCCCGCCGGAAATGGCCATCGGTCCCCACACTTCCTCATCTGCGAGCACCTGCGCGGATGCCAGTTCGTGGTAGCCGGTGGTGGAAGCCTCGATGAGGTGCAGTCTGCCGGAGTCCCCATCCATGACGTAGAACATACCGTCGGCCAGGATGAAGCTACCCAGCCCGAAGCTGACTTTACCGGCGGTGGTCCACATTTCGTTGCCTGCGGGGCTCAGACAGGTGAACAGTCCGCGCTTCTTCTTGCCGACCGCGAAGAGCATGCCCTGGTACACGATGGGCGTGTGCACCTCGGAATTCCATTCGTTTCTGGTGAAATCGAAGATCGGTTCGGCTTTGAAGGCGCCGCCGGAGTTCCGCACCCGGAGCATGACGCTGCCCGCGTCGTACGAGCCGGTCATGAAAACGCGTTCGTTATCGATCGCGATAGGAGAAGGGGCAACTGCCACATTAAATTTGCGGGGATACTCCCAAAGCAATTTGCCATCGGCGGCGCGGACTCCCAACGGTCCTTTCAGCGTGCCGTAAAGATACTGCTTGACGCCGCCGAGATTCGCCGGCATGACCGAGGCGTGCGACATCATCAGACCTTCCGGGTTGGGGGTCTGCCAGATCGGATTGCCCGTGGCTTTATCGAGCGCCACCAGGATGGCCGCTCCGCCGGTGGCGACCACGATCCGGCCGGACTCCAGCAGAGGACACTGGCCGTTGTACCAGGAGGGAATCGTGGCTTTGAAATCGGTAACCAGGTTCTTGCGCCAGACCTGCTTGCCGGTCTTGACATCCAGGCAGTGCAGCACGGCCTTGGGATCGAGCGAAAATACAAATCGCGAGTCGACCGCCGGCACCGTGCGGGTGATGGCGTGATTGGGCCGGATCTCGCGCGGTTCCCGGAACTGCCACCGCAGTTTGCCATCGGCGAGGTTGCGGCAGTTCACGCACCATTCGCTCTTGGCTTCGTCGTAGTCGTGGTGATAGACGCGGGCGCCCACAATCGCCGCGCCCGCGTATCCTTGGGCGACGGGCACTGACCAGAGCACTTTGGGTCCGGCGTCCGGCCACTTGCGAGCCAGTCCGGTTTCGCGGGAGATGTTGTCCCGTTGCGCACCACGGAATTGGGGCCAATCGCCGGCCACGGGGGCGCCAGGCAAGCCGTCGGGCCAGAGGATACCTGCTCCTAAGGCACCGGCGATCAAATCCCGCCGTGTCACGATTTCCCTCCTTTCCGGAGTTCACCCACGCGAGTTACATAATATAGTATAAGGTCTTTTAATATAATTCAATGGTGGGCAAAGGGCTCGCCGTTTTTGACGCCCGGTACAAGCGCAAAGACCCGTCCCCTTCGGGCGGGATTCTTTTTCGCGCCGGCGCCAACCCGCCCTCACAGGCGGCGCTGAAAGCTCGGGACGAATGTAACTGACTTGCGTGTTCTGCCCGATGATGCGGCCGCGGTCTCACAGGCGGCGCTGAAAGCTCGGGACGAATGTAACCACATCAAATGGGGCTTCGTCCAAAAACGAGCAGGCGGAGATACCCATGACAACTTACGGACGTTTATTTCTATTGGCATTAACCTGCGGCGCTGCCGCCTTCGCACAGAATTCGACTAACAGTTCCCACACGTCTCAATTCAGTTTTCCACCGGTGGGCCTGGCCGCGACGGAGACAGCCCAGATCAACGTCGTAAACCTGGCGCCCAATCCATCGAGCGGCACGGCCGCCTCGTGCAGCGGCTCGATTTCGTTTCTGGATTCGAGCGGCGCAAGCATTGGATCGGCTGCCAGCTTCACGGTGACGTCGGGCCAGATCTTTTCGGCGCCGCTGCCATATTCATCTACGGGCGGCTCGGGCTCCCGCGCGCTGATTCGCGGGTTGGTGCAACTTATGATTGCAAGCTCATCGAACGCACCATGCATGCTGTCGTCATCGCTCGAGACGTTCGACACTTCGAGCGGCGTAACGCATCTGGTGCTGACCGGCGCTTCGCAAGGCGCTTTCGCTCCTCTGGGCGGGCCCGGACAGCGCCATTTCTGATGTTTAGGGCAAGCGGAACGACTTGCGGACGAATACGGAATCCGTCACCCACGGCAGCGGCATGGTATCGGCCGGACGCGGCGGCGCCGGTACGCCCGCGAGCGAATAAGATCGGTCGATCAGGGTCATCGTGAACGGCGCGGCGGAGGCCCTCAAGCGCAGATGCAGTTCGATTCCGGCGGCGGGCGGGCCATAATATTGGAAGCTCCACTGACCGAAGCGAATCAGATCGAGCATCTTCAAGCCGGGCTTGCTGTCACGCCCGCGGATGTCCGGACCTACGGATTTTCCGTTCACTTCCGCGCTCATGACGGAGTCGCCAGAGTCGCCATAGACCGCGATCTCATCGGCATGCCGCGGCGATGCGATGTGTAGTTGCAGCGTGCGCACGCCGCCACTGGTCGAGTCTTCGCGTACGTCCAGCGCGGGCGGCGGCAATGGCGCTACCGCAGCCACATTCGTAAACATCGGCCATTTGAGAAATGGCATGAATGCCGTGGTGCGAACCTGCGCCGGATGCTCACCCAGCGCGGGCAACGTCCATGGATCGGCTTCGACATCGCCCGAAAACCATGAAGCCGTATTGGTGTCGGCATCCAATCCGTAAAACAGGCTATCGGGCTTGGGATGCGCGATGTCGAAGCCCGCCAGCGGCGCACCCGCGATCAGGAAAGCCGCCGAGAACGCCAACGCAGCAGCGGGCAGCCAATAGCGGCGCGGCGCGCAGGCCATGTCGAGCAGCGGCGCAAGCAGTCCCAATAGCAGTGCGGTGAAAATGGCGGGCGCCGCGGATACCCGCATGGTCATGGCGACGAACAGTTGGTCGATTAACGGCGCGATCATCACGATGGCGGGTAGTGCGCACAGCCACAACACCAATATCGTGCCCCAGGATTTAGCTTCGCCGCCGCGCCCGGTCAGGAAAGCCAGTCCCGCGGTCGCGAACAGCAGCGGCCACGTAAACACGTAGCTGGCACCCGGAAGATAGATGGCGCTGGCGATACCCAGAGCCAGCCAGAGGAGCAGCGCACCGGCCCACAAATCGACCGTGGCTACGCGGCGGCGCAGCCATTGGTAAATCGCCGTGCTGATGGCAACAGCCAGCACGGTGGAAGCTGCGCGATAAATCCAGGCATGGTACGGATCGCCCTGCAACATCTGGTGGAACTGCGGATGCCAGGCCAGCACCAGGTTCCAAAATCCAACTGCAGCGGCTACATCCGCGATCATCGCTACAAGGAGCGCCGCAAAACCGATGAGCCATCCCTCGATCGAAACGCGCCGCCGCGCGATGCCAAATGCGGCGACGGCAATTAACAGCACGCCCGCGATGAGCGCCAGAGGCAGGCTCCAGGCAACCGGATAAATGGCCACGCCCATCAGCGGCACATTGAAGTAAGTGACATCGGGCGCCGCGACATGGCGCAAATCCTGGTCGCCGAAGTGACGCGCCAGCGACAGCGCGTAGGACCCCTGATGCTGCAAGCTGCGCGGATCGATGTGCGTGACATCGTCGATGTGCGTGTGGTAATTGGTGATATCGCCGATGAAGGCGAAGTCCATGCCGGGCGTGCCGGCGTGCAGGAAGACCGTGAGATCGGTATCGTTGGGCAGTAGCCGGTAGACTTCGTAACTCAGCGAATTGGCGACCGGATAGGGCGCGGCGGAAGCAAGCTGGCGGACCATCCAGCCGTTCCCGCGGCTGGTCTCGAACATCATGCCCGGGCCGCTCGATCCGCGCGCTTCGAAATTGAGCGCCAGGCCGGCGGCTGCGGGATGCGCGTCCACGAATGTTTTCGCGCCCAGCAGACCGGCTTCTTCGCCATCGGTAATCAGGAAAATCAGATCGTTGCGCAGAGGCGGCCAGGAGCGCAGGGCGCGCATAGTTTCGAGCAGCACGGCCACGCCTTCGCCATCATCGGCCGCGCCGGGACCGCCGGGCACGGAATCCGAATGCGCGATCAGCAGCAGCGGCCGCGTAGGCGCGTAACCCGGAATGCGGGTGATGATATCGTGCGTGATGCCCGCTGCCAGAGGATAGCCGCCGCGTGCGTCGCGCGAGACGGGCAGTGACTCGACCTGTGGATTCGCGCCCAGCGCGGTCAACTGCGCGACAATGTATTGGTGCACCTTGTCCTGCGCGGGCGATCCAAACGGATGCGGCACGCGCGCAAACGCGCGCAGATGCGCGAGCGCCCGCATACCGGAGAATTCATTCGGCGGCGCGTCAGCCGGAAGAGCTGCGGGTGGGCGCAACTGGCGCATTCCCAGCGTGGTGGCGGCAGCAATAAAAGCGATGGTTAAAGTGGCGCGCGTACCTGACATAGCTTGCGACTTCACCGATTTCGATTTCAGCCGCGCCGGCGATTTCAGCCCCGGGCCCCCATCCCCTACTTGGCGGCGTCCGCCTTGCGCGCTCCTCCCAGAATATCGGCCTCGGCGTAATTCCCCTCGTGGCAGGCGTACTCATAAATAGGCCCCTTGGTCGCCACAAATGGATATTCCAGCGTCCAGGTGCGCGTCCAGGTGGTTGGGTCATCAATGGTGGCGCGGTACAGGATGGTATCGTCGGGCTGGCGCGTGAAGCGCTCGATCACATGCAAATTCTCCGACGATCCGCGGAAACGCGTCTTATTGGTGAAGTTGGTCGTATCCACTACCAGCGTGTCGCCTTCCCAATGGCCGACGGAATCTCCCAGCCATTGGCGCACGGAAGCCGGCGCATGCGTCCCGTTGATGCGAATGATGCGCACATCATGCACCATCTCCACCAGAATCATCACGTAATCGGGAGTCTGCACGATCTGATAGTTATTGTTGTAAAGCACCGGCAGCATGGGCGGGCCGGAAGTCGATCCGAAACCCAGCAGGCAGCGCTCGGAAAGCGGGCGTTCCTTGATGTTGTCAAAGCGCCCCACCCCCTCAATGGTGAAATGTTTGCGGCCGCCGGGCGTCAGCGGCGGAATCTTGCCATCCGGCGGATCGATAATCAGTGAAGTGCGCGCCACGCCATCCACGCGCGCGAGTTGCGTGCCGCGGTCGATGAACAGGATGTTGTAGCCGCCGGTGCCATTGGATCCGGCCGCAGCCAGCAGCGGATGCACGGATTTGCCATCCACGCTGGCCAATTCCGCGGCGCTCGCCTTCTCGAATGCGGCCGCTTCCGCTTCTGTCAGGGTAGGTTTGTTGGCGAACCGCGCGGGACGTTCAAGCGGCGTGATGGTGGCGTTGGTCCAAATGCCTTGCAGATCGGGATGACCGTCCGGTGTGCGCGGCACCGTCTGGCCGGCCAGCGATACGCAGAGCACGGCCCCCGCGCCAAGCGCCGAGAGGCCTCGAAAGCTACTTCTTTTCGTCATACGGCGCTCCAGTACCTGACGAACCCAGAAAAAGCTTGCGGCCATCGGGCAGCGTGATGTCTTTCCCATTAGCGCGCAACGAGCCATCCTTCGATTGATAGCCCTCCACCACCACGCGCGTTCCCGGCGCGATGGTGTACTTGGTGAATCCGCGGCGTAGCAGAACATTCGGGCTGCCGGCTTCCACCATCCAACTTTGCACCTTGCCGTCCGGGCCGGTCACATCGACGTGTATCCAGGAATGTGGATTGATCAGCTCGACTTTGGTGACCACGCCTTCCAGGTGCACCGGTTTTTTGGCATCGAACTCGGCCGCAAAGGCGTGATGCGCCCAAGCCGGCGCGGCGGCCAGCACGATGGCGCAGGCCATCACGGCCGCACATTTGATATTCATAAGATATCGTCCTTCATCATTTACTCGCAGTTTTCTTTGTAAACTGCCCGTACATCAAGTCTTCGGCGAATTCTACGCATTTGAATTCCATTAGCCGTGCGTCTTTTTCCACGTGGCGATAGAGCGGCATCTTAATTTTCCACGGCCGCGAAAACACCTTGGGATCTTCAATGGTGGCCTCGTAAGAAAGAATATCGGGGCTGATCAGTGTGTAGCGCTCGACCACGTGCAGCGCGTCGCTATGGAAATCTCCCGCGCGATCGAACCAGGTGCGGTCGTCGAAACCGGTCACATCCACCACCAGCGTATCGCCCTCCCAGTGCCCGTAAGACTGGCCCATCCAGGTATCGATGGGCGCGGGTCCGGGATCTTGCAGATACAGGTTGCGCACCGCGCCGTCATATTCGTATGCGAAGAAGATGGCCTTCTCGCTATGAAAGATCTGGAACGGATAGGGCATGTAGGTGGCGCGCGGCACGCCGGGCAGATAGCATTTGACCTCCGGATCGAGCTTTAAGCGATTCGCGAAGTTTTTCTGCTTTTGTCCAAGTGCGGCAGGCAGATAGGGGATTTCGCCGCCTTCCACGACGCCGGGGCCGCCCGGCTCGGCGCCCATCGCCCCCAAGGCCACGACCAGGCCCGCGCGCGAAGCGTGCTCCACGAGGTCCCAATTGGCGGTGTTCATCGCCTGCCAGATGCCGTTCAGATTCGGCTTGCCATCCGGCATGCGCGGGATTTGAGAGGCGGTCTGGCCTGAAAGGAGACTGGCGGAAAAAACCACAGCGCCAGCCAATGAAGTGATTACCCAGGTTCTTTGCAACACGGCAGTCTAATTAGAGTTAGCAGACCGGGCGGAGGCGAGTCAAGCGGCAGCGGATGGAAATGAAACACCGATCAGTCCCCAATTGTAGCGCGAGAGTAAAATCCCGCCAGATCCGACTTCAGTTGCTTCAATGCATCCACGTTCAGATAAATCATGTGACCAGACGGATAATACGCGAATTCGATATTGCCGCGCAGCTTGGGCTCGAGCTGCATGTGCGCCAAGTCGTATTCGGTGATGAAGAACGGCGTGGCTAAGTCGAACAAGCCGTTCGCCGAGAACACCCTCAGGTGTGGATTCTTGCGCATGGCGTCCGCCAGATCGCCCGCCACATAGGCGTCGCGGAGCGGCGGCGATGGCTGGCCCGGCATGCCCCCGCCGGGAGCGTGATGCGTGTGATCCCACTCCTCGTTGATCTTCAGTCCGTGCGGGAAGTACGTCTCCTTCGTTGAGTATTTCAACTCGCGATCCAGGTAATCGTGAAATGCCGAGACAAACGCGCCGGTGATGCCGGTGCTCGATGGGTCATAACCCGGATTTTCGCCCGCCGCATCGGCATCGGTGCCTTCGAAACGCGCATCGTAGCGGCCAATGATCATGCGCTGCCCACGCAGTAATTCTTTGCGAAAACGCGTGGCAGTCACTCGCAAGTTGGCTTCCTTGAGATACTCGACACTTAGTCCGGTGTAACGCGCCAACTTAGCGGCCATCGCGTCGAACTGCGCTTGCGGCAGGTTGTGGCCTTGCGCCAGAGCTTCGGCATATGGCCCGCGCGCGAAGGCCCGCACTTCATCGAGAAAGGCCTTTTCATCGCCATGGTGTTCGATTCTTTCGTAGTGCCAGGCGATGGCGGCATAAGACGGCAGATTGCCGATGAATGCCGCATCGCTGCCCGGCGCCAGCGTGAAATAGTTCAGAATGGTGGACATCAGGATCACGCCATTGAAGGACATGCCGGCGTTTTGGAGCGCATCCACCAGCGCGGCCGAGCGCGTGGTCCCGTAGGATTCACCGAATAGGAATTTCGGCGAGTTCCAGCGATGATTTACTTCCACGTAACGCTGGATGAATTTGGCGAAGGCTTGCACATCCTGATCAGTGCCGGCAAAATTCTTGATGGTCGCCTTGCCCACGGGTCTCGAATAGCCTGTACCCACCGCGTCGATGAATACCAGGTCGGTTTTGTCGAGCAAGGAATACTGGTTCGGCGCGACTTGGTAGGGCGCGGCGCCGGTCGATTCCGGGCTCGATGTGCTGACGCGCACGGGGCCGACCGAACCCATATGCAGCCACAAGCTGGCCGATCCAGGACCGCCGTTGTAGAGAAAAGTAACCGGACGCGTGCGCGGGTCGGTGACGCCGCTCAGCGTGTATCCCACAAAGAAAACGATGCCATAGGGCTTTTCGTCATCACCATCGATGAGCAGCGTTCCCGCGGTAGCTTTGTAATGCAGAGTTTTGCCGTCGAGTTGTAAGTCGTGATCGGTGACGGATGATGACTCGGTAGGGATGGCCGCAGGCTTCTCTTCGTTGGCCGGGGTTGGCGGCGGCGTTTGCGCCGCCAGCGTCAGCGCACAAGCCGCCAGGCACGCGGCGTATGGCAATCGGGACATGGTTGCTCCTTTGGTGTATTCTCTCATGGTGCGGGGCGGGCGGCTCTCCCGCATTTAGATTCGGTAGACTAGCAGCGGTATTCCGGAAAGAGAAAGCAGCGCCATGAGCCTTCATATATCGCTGCGCAATGAAGGGCGGCTTACCGAAGAAGGCCAGCGTCAAGGCGTGTCAGTCGATGCCTTGATTGAACGGCTGATGAATGAGCGCGCCCCAAGTCCCCCGCCACCAGGTCTCACCGGCGCGGTTATTCTCGCCGCCCTGCAAGCTTCCCCTTATCGGGACCTTGACCTAACGCCTGAACGCTATCCCCTGCCCGTGCGCGATGTTGCGCTCTGATGGCGTTCTTACTCGACACCATGATATTGTCGGAAGGCCGCAAGCCGAGGCCCGAACCCAGGGTCACGGGATTCTATGAGACGCAGCCTCTCGGCCGGATCTACGTCAGGGTCGTAAGCTTCGCGGAAATTCGCTTCGGCATCGAGCTTCAGGTTGACCCGGTGCGGCGCGCGGAACTGAACGGCTGGCTTGCCCTGACACTGCGCCCCACGTTTGAAGGCCGAGTCTTGCCGATTACCGAAGACATCATGCTCAAGTGGCGATTGTTTCTGCAGGAAGGGCGCAAGACCGGCCACACATTCTCACAGCCGGATTTGATAATTGCCGCGACCGCCACTCATCACGGGCTTACCGTCGTCACCCGTGACCGCACGCACTACGACAAGGCCCGCGTGCCGGTCTTCAAATCCGTGGGGGACACAGTAATACGTCCCGGACGAGGCGCGCAGTCGATGGCCGGTTTACCGGCACCAGCCATAAAAGCAGGGCTGGCATCTCAGCGGTAAAAGGGGGTCCCCTATGGGAAGCACTATTACGCGTCGCGTGATTTACCGTGCGTGGATCACGCACAAAAATGGAAAGCGTGTTTATCCGAACAACGGAAGGCGCGCCTTTCGGTTAGGAGTACCCGATGTGCCGGAGGTGTGCCCCAAGCTTAAGGGGTAGCCCGCCTAACCCTGCAATTCGGTATAGGTTGTTGCCCCACGCTACGATGGCCGCCCCTAGCGCGTTGTTGTCGAGCAGGGTCCAACCCGGACAGGAACTGCCGCTGCACGTGGGGCCTGGCCATTTCCCGATGTGGCCGTTGTTAAGCAATTCGTATAGGTTGCCTGCGCCAGCTACCGCACCCTGTACCAGGCGCTGGCCGAATTTGAAACGGACCTGCACCAGCACATCCACCTGGAGAACAATATCCTGTTTCCGCCCGCGGTAGAGATGGAACGATCGCTCAAGGAGACGGCGCATGCCTCCCGTTAATATTTCGGCGCGAATCGAGGACAACGCACTTTTGTGCAGCGCGAGAGGCGGCTACAGCAATTGGTGACTGCCTACATCGTGGCTGGCTTGATGTTTATGTTGCTTCCGGGCACGTTCCTCGGTGTGTGGAATTTGCTTTCGATCAGCGCCCAGCATGCTGTGGACACCTTGTCGCCCGCGTGGTTGCAGGCGCACGGGCATGCGCAGATCTTCGGCTGGCTGGGGACATTTATTCTGGGCATCGGCTTCTGGCCAAATGGAAAGATGCCGATCCGGGACGACTGGAAGCGCCTGGCGGAGGGCGGCTTCGAGGGCTTCCGGCTCAAGGTGGAAGGCCTGGTTGAGCGGCCCGTCGAGCTTTCGCTTGCCGACCTGGAGAAACTCGGAGAGGTCGAGCACATCACCATGCATCATTGCATCCAGGGATGGAGCGGTATCGCTAAGTGGGGCGGCATACCTATGAGGGCGCTCAGCGACCTCGTGCGTCCAAAGCCGGAGGCCGCCGCAGTGGCCTTCTTCTCTTTCGGCGAGGCTCTGTACGGCGGCCCCTATTACGACACGCAAAGCATAGAGAATGTTCTAAAGCCACAGTGCCTGCTTGCATCGCGGATGAACGGGCAGCGGCTTCCGCAGGTATACGGC
>Ga0335074_10016293_pt1 | contig 10465 bp, 7 predicted proteins | sample Lox_Sample_23_FD_206715 | JGI IMG/M metagenome (GOLD analysis project Ga0335074, IMG submission 206715) | Soil microbial communities from Loxahatchee National Wildlife Refuge, Florida, United States - Lox_Sample_2.3 | ecosystem: Environmental > Terrestrial > Soil > Wetlands | place: USA: Florida...
CGGTGAACGGCTTGGGCATGAACGTGGCGTACACGCCCTGCTCGATCGCGACCTCCTTCATCACCAGCCGGAACGACATGATGTTGTCGGCGGTGGTCAGCGCGTCGGCATAGCGCAGATCGATCTCCTGCTGCCCGGGCGCGCCCTCATGGTGGCTGTACTCCACCGAGATGCCCATCGACTCCAGCATCGTGATCGCGGTGCGGCGGAAGTCGTGGGCGACGCTGTGCGGCGTGTGATCGTAGTAGCCGCCGCTGTCGATCGGCCGCGGCTTGCCGCCGGGCTCGGGCCTCTCCCGCAGCAGGAAGAACTCGATCTCCGGGTGGGCGTAGAAGGTGAAGCCAAGCTCTGAGGCCCGTGCCAGGTTGCGCTTGAGCACCCAGCGCGGATCGGCGTACGACGGCGACCCATCGGGCAGCAGGATGTCGCAGAACATCCGGGCGACGCCCGGGTACTCCCCGCGCCACGGCAGCAGCTGGAACGTGGCCGGGTCAGGGCGCAGGATCATGTCCGCCTCGTAGACCCGGGCGAAGCCTTCGATGGCCGAGCCGTCGAAGCCGATCCCGTCCGCGAACGCGCCCTCGAGTTCGGCCGGGGCGACCGCTATCGACTTGAGAGTGCCAAGCACGTCGGTGAACCAGAGCCGGACAAACCGGATGTCCCGCTCCTCCAGCGTACGCAGCACGAACTCTTCCTGCCTGTCCACGCCTATCACCTTAGACGTTCCGTAGTGGCTCACCGTCCACGTGTGAGTCTGCCCCTCGGATGTTTCCGCACGGTTACAAGGGCTTGGTCAGGGCCTGGGACGAGATCCAGGCGGCGGCACGCAGTGGGCGGGGTGGTGGTACCACGGCCCGTTCGGCATAAAACACCTGGTACGGAGGGACAGCGGCGTGCGGCCTTAGGCTGAGCATGTGACAAAAATGAGGATCGCGCTGGCCCAGGTCAATGCCACGGTCGGGGACCTGGACGGCAACGCTGAGCTGATCGTGGCGTGGACCAGGCGGGCTGCGCAGTGCGGGGCGCGGGTGGCGGTGTTCCCTGAGATGATGCTGACCGGGTACCCGGTGGAGGACCTGGCGCTGCGGGCGTCGTTCGTCGAGGCGTCCATCGCGACGCTGCACGCGGTGGCGGCCCGGCTGGGGGCCGGAGGGCTGGGCGGGGTCGCCGTGGTCACCGGGTACCTGGACCGGCGGGCCGACCTGGCGGCGCGTACCGGGCTCCCATCCGGCGCACCCCAGGATGCAGCGGCGCTGCTGTACGAGGGGCAGGTCATCATCACCTCGGCCAAGCACCACCTGCCGAACTACGGGGTGTTCGACGAGTTCCGCTACTTCGTGCCAGGCGACACCCTGCCGGTGTTCCGCATGCCGACGGCTGGCGGTGAAACCGTGGAGGTCGCGATCGCGATCTGCGAGGACCTATGGCAGGACGGCGGGCCGGTGGCGGTGTGCAGGCGCGCCGGGGCCGGGCTGCTCGTGGTGCCGAACGCCTCGCCCTACGAGCGCGGCAAGGATGACGTGCGGCTCGATCTGGTGGTCCGGCGGGCCCGCGAGGCGGGAGCTGCGCTGGCCTACGCCAACATGGTCGGCGGGCAGGACGAGCTGGTATTCGACGGGGACTCGATCCTGGTCGCCGCGGACGGCACGCTGCTGGCCAGGGGGCCGCAGTTCGAGGAGGCACTCGTGGTCGCCGACCTGGAGCTGCCGGCGGCGCCTGCCGCGGAGGTGCCGGGCGAGCAGCCCGTGGACGCCGAGGATGGGACGATGATCACGATCCGGCGGGTAGCCCTGCCATCGCCGGACGGCGGGGGGCGCGCGGCCGACGGCGGGGTGCGCGCGGCGGACGGCGGGGTGCGCGCGGCGGACGGGGAGGCCGGGCGGGCGTTCTGGCCGCGGCTGCCTGGCCCGGCCGAGGTGTACGCGGCGCTGGTGACGGGCGTCCGGGATTACGTGCGCAAGAACGGGTTCGGTTCGGTCATCGTGGCGCTGTCCGGCGGCATCGACTCGGCGCTGACCGCGACGATCGCGGTTGACGCGATCGGCCAGGACAACGTGTACGTGGTGCTGATGCCCAGCCGCTACTCCTCCGAGCATTCGGTCACCGACGCCGAGGATCTGGTCAAGCGGCAAGGCGTCCACGCGGTGACGGTCCCGATCGCCTCGATCGTCGACGCCTTCGACAAGCAGCTCACCCCGGCCGGGTTCCCGGAAACCGGGCTGCCCGCGGAGAACCTGCAATCGCGGGTGCGCGGCGTCGTGCTGATGGGGCTTTCCAACGCGGGCGGGCACCTGGTGCTCACCACGGGCAACAAGAGCGAGCTCGCGACCGGGTACTCCACGCTGTACGGCGACTCGGCCGGCGGCTTCGGGCCGATCAAGGACGTGCCCAAGACGCTGGTCTGGGAGCTGGCCCGGTGGCGCAACGCCGAGGCGTCACGGCTGGGAGCCACTCCCCCGATCCCGGAGAACTCCATCACCAAGCCGCCGAGCGCGGAGCTCGCGCCGGGCCAGCTCGACACCGACTCGCTGCCGAGCTACGAGGTACTCGACGCGCTGCTCGACGACTACGTGGAGAAGGACATGGGCAGCGCCGAGCTGATCGCGGCCGGCCACGACCCGGCGCTGGTCGAGCGGGTCATCCGGATGGTCGATGCGGCCGAGTTCAAGCGGCGCCAGTACCCGCCAGGGCCGAAGATCAGCCAGAAGAACTTCGGCCGCGACCGGCGGCTGCCCATCACCAACCGGTGGCGGGAGCGCTGCGGGCCGTAGCACGCGCCGGGCCTACCGGTCCGCCTCGGCGTGCAGCCGGCGCCGCCACCCCGCCGCGAGGTCCGTGACCGCGTGGCTTGCGACCGCGTGGTTCGCAGCCGCGCGGCTCTCGGACCCGCGGCTCTCGGACCGGTGGCTCACGAGCGGGTCGACAGGCCGAGCAGGAGCCCGTCGACCAGGCGGGTGGCGAAGTCGTCGTCGAGCGTCGCGCCCGGGGTGTTCTCGCGGGCCATGACGACCCCGGTCAGGGTGAGCATGGCGATCTCGACGTCGGTGTCGGGGCGCAGCTCGCCGGTCTCGATGCCGCGCCGGATCACCACGCGCATGGCCTCGCGCCGCGGCTCGACCACCGTCTCCTTGTACCTGGCCATCAGCCGCGGGTACTTGTTCCCCTCGCCGAGCAGAAGCGCATACCTGCGCGCATTGCGCGGGTCGGCCTTGTCCGCGCACATTACCTTGACCATCGCGAGCAGGTCATCCCGTACGCTGATGCCCGCCGGCTCGGGGAACGGCGACTTCAGTGAGCCGAACGCCGCGAGCAGCAGCTCCTCCTTGTTCGGCCAGCGGCGATAGATGGTCGCCTTGCCGACCCCGGCACGGGCCGCGACGGCCTCGACGCACACCCCCTCGAAGCCCTCCTCGGCGAACAGGTCGAGCGTGGCCTCGATGATGGCCTGCTCGGCCTGCTCGCTGCGCGGCCGGCCGGGCCGGCGGAGGGTCTCCCCCTGCCGGCCCGGCCCGGTCTGCGTGTCAGTGCCAGGCCCCTGATCCATGATCACGGGCTCCATGGATGGTCATCCCTCTCGACGATCTGCGGTGTTGAGCATGCTCTCTTCCATTATGGCCAGCTCGGAGTCGTACGAGTCCTCGCTGGCCGCCGCGATCTCCGCCGCGGGGCGCTGCTTGCCGGGCATCCAGCGCAGCACCACGAACCCGCCCGCCAGCGCGAGCGCGGCCGCGATCAGCGTGGTGACGTGCATGGCGTCGACGAACGCGTTGTTCGCCGGGCCGAGCAGGGACCGGCCGGCTGGGCCGAGCTGCTGCGCGACCGCCTGGGTGGCGGTGATCGACGAGGACGCCGCCGACTTCGCCGCCGCGGGCAGGCCGGCCAGCGACGGGCTGAGCGAGTGCCGGTAGATCTCGGCCAGGATCGAGCCGAGGATGGCGACGCTGAGCGCCACCGCCACCTGCCGCGAGGTGTTGGTCAGCGCCGAGCCAGCGCCTGCCCGTTCGCGCGGCACGACTTCCATGACCGCGGCCGTGGCGGTCGGCAACACGACGCCCATCGCCGCGCCCTGGATACCGAAGAACACCGCGAGGACCCAGATCGGGCTGGCCGTGCCGAGCGTGGCGTACGCCCCGATGGCGGCGGCCATGACGAACATGCCGGTCGCGCCGGCTGCCCTGGCCCCGTAGCGCGCGACCAGGCTGGCGCTGCGCGGCGAGAGCAGCAACTGCCCGACCGCGAACGGCACGGTGAGCAGGCCGGCCTCCAGAGGGCTGTAGCCGCGGACGTTCTGCAGGTAGAAGCTGATGAAGAAGTACACGCCGCCCATGCCGAAGAACACAAGCGCGATCGCTCCCACCGACGCCGACAGCCGCCGGTCGCGGAACAGCCGCACGTCAAGCGACGGATGCGCGACCCGCGTCTCGTACCAGCCGAACGCCCCGAGGATCGCCAGGCCGCCCACGATCGGGCCGAGCACGGCGGGGTGGATCCAGGAGCCGATGTCGCCGCCCTGCACGATCCCGTAGACCAGCAGGATCAGGCCTGCGATGGACAGCAGCACGCCGACGTAGTCGATCCCGCCGGCCTCGTGGTTACGCGATTCCGGGATCAGGATCGAGGCGGCCACCACGCCGAACGCGGTCACCGGCACGTTGATGAGGAAGACCGAACCCCACCAGAAGTGGTCGAGCAGCGCGCCGCCGAGCACCGGCCCCGCGGCGATGCCGATGCCGACCGCCATGGCCCACAGGCCGATGGCCCGCGCCCGCTCGCCGGGCTCGAACACGTTGGAGATGATGGACAGCGTCTGCGGCATGACCGCGGCGCCGCCCAGGCCCATGGCGGCCCGCGCGAAGATCAGCTGCTCCGGCGTTCGCGAGTAGGCCGAGAGCAGAGATGCGATGCCGAATAGCACAAGCCCGATCATGAGCATGCGCTTACGGCCGAGCCTGTCGCCGATCACGCCGAACGTGAACAGCAGGCCGGCGAACACGAGGGTGTAAGAGTTGATCGCCCATTCGAGCTGGCTCTGGCTAGCGCCGAGGCCCCCGCGTGGCTCGGCAATAGTCTTCAGTGCCACGTTGAGCACCGTGTTGTCGATCACGATGGCGAGCAGCCCGACGATCAGCACGCTGAGAATGATCCAGCGCCTGCGGTAAATCGTCTGCGTGTCCATGTGTCCCTTCCGGATCACTTGGTCGTGGTTGCCCCCCGGGGGAAGCGGGCCCCGGGGAAGTCTGTGCGCGGAACCGGGAAGGCCACCGGCCATCAGGGTGTTGCCATGACCGGAGCGTTCTTCGGTACCGCAGCTATCGATACGGAACGGTCTCGTATCGGAATCTATTTCCGTGCTGCCGTTGTGATTCAGGTCACATTCAGCTGACGACAGCCCAGGCGCTGCGGGTCCGCTGGGGTGCTCTCTCTTAATGGGACCGAACGGTCCGTGGTGCGCGCCCCCGCCGTTAGCTGGACCCGCCTCCCGGGGCCAAACCATGATCATGGGTAGAAATGGGCGCTATTTGCCCAAAAGTACCCATGATCACGAGATGACGTCGACTTGGCGGAGGAGGGTGGTGGCGGGATCGATGGCGAGGGTAAGGGCCAGGCTGGCGTGCTCGCCGACCAGTTCCACGACGAGCCAGGCGGTGCCGTCGCCCGCCCGGTAGGCGCCTGGGCGGCACTGGCCGACCCAGACCGCGGCCATCCGGATTCGGCGGGCAAGCAGGCCAGCGTCCACGGTCTCGGTGACCGTGATCGAGGAGGGCCAGCGGCCGTCGGTGCCGTTCATCCAGGCGACGAGCGTCTTCAGTGTGCCGTCCAGAGGCGAGCCCGGCGCCGGCGGCACGGCCAGCGTGAGGGACTGCACGCGCGGCGGGCGTTCCGGGGTGAGCTGGATCTGCGCCTGGACCACGCCGTACGGCCCGGCCAGCCACCACCGGCAGTGCGCTGGCGTGTCGAACTCGGGCGAACGACCATCGTCGTCGCTGAACTCTCCGATGCGCTCGCGGATCGCTGCGATGTCGCGCTGCCGTTCGCGAAGCGGACTGTCCTGGGCCACGTTCGGCGAGAACAGCCGGGTCGCCTCGGCGTCGTCCCAGGATCGCAGCAGGCCGCTGACGGCTTGCCGCGCGGCCAGCGTCTCGGGCCAGGGCCCGGCGTCGCGGTCGCGCGTGTCGGGTGCGAGCGCCACGGCGTAGCCATGCGCGGGCGGCTCGCGGTGCCGCAGGATGGTGTCAAGGAGCCTGGCAGTCAACGTCGTGACCGGAGCGTAGGTGCCGTTGCCGAGCGCGATCACCCCGATGCGGGAGGCCGGATGCCAGCGCATGTTGCTGCCGAACCCGGGGTAGCCGCCGCTGTGACTGACTATCCGGCCGAAGCGCGGGTGATCCTCCACGAAGAGGCCGAACCCGTAGGCCGACAGTGCGGGCGCCGGATCCCCCGGGAAGGCGGTCGGCTTTCCCCACCCGGTCAGTTCCTGCGGCAGTTGCATCTCGCGCCGGGTGGCGCGCCGCAGCGGGTGGGCGCCCCCGGCGCCGGGCTCTCCGGGCGGGAACGCGCCGGCGAATCCGGCCACCCACAGGGCGAGGTCCCGCACGCAGCTGAAAATTCCGCCCATCGGGGCGAACGCGCCAACCGCGTCGAACCCCACCTCAGCCCAGCGCCCGCCGGATTCCGCGTCATCCTTAGCCCAGCGGAAGCCGCGGGCGAGGCCCCCGTCTGCAGTGTCGGGCCGATCCGGGGTCTCGAACTCCTCAGCCTCGAACTCCTCGGCCTCGTATCCGGTACGCGTCATGCCCAGCGGACGCAGCAGGCGATGTCGGATGTGGTCCGGGTAGGCCGCGTCCGTGACGGCGGTGATGACCCGGCCCAGGATGGCGTAACCGAGGTTGGAGTACTCGAACCGGGTGCCCGGCGCCCAGTTGAACCGCACGCCGCCGGTCAGGAAGCTCGCGAACTCCTCAAGCGGCAGCCCCTGCTGCCGGTCGCCCCACGGGTCGTCGGTCGGGAAGCCGGCCGTCATCGTGAGCAGGTGCCTGATCGACACCCGAGCCGAGTCCGGGGTGACCGGCGGCCAGCCGCGCAATTCGGGGACGTATTCCTCGGCCGGGTCATCCAGCTTCAGCAGGCCATCGTCGCGTAGCGCCAGGATCGCGGCCGCGGTGAAGCTCTTCGTCATCGAGGCGATGCGGAAGACCGTGCCGGCATCCGGCGGCGGGCCGCCGAGGTGCCGCTCACCGAGCCCAGCCGCGTGCACGAGTTCGCCGTCGATCACGATCCCGTAGGCCAGTCCAGGCTGCCCGCCGCGACGCTGATAGCCCGCCGCCAGCGCGTCCACGTCCGCGAAATCGACCATCGCCCTAGTGTCCCAGAACCGGCAGAGGGGACAACTTCACCCGGCCCGCATGCGATCATGGAACAAGTCCGGGTACGCCGCGAGGGCGACACGAGACATGGAGGCTTGCGACTATGTCAGATCAGACAGCTTCATCCACGGCCGCGACAGGACAGCGGACCGCTCCCGAGCCCCTGTACGGTGGGGCCGGCACCGGGCGACGGGTGACCGTCCGCGATATCGCGGCCGCGAAGGTCCGCGGCGAGAAGTGGCCGATGCTCACCGCGTACGACGCGCTCACCGCCGGGATCTTCGACCGGGCAGGCATTCCTGTGCTCCTGGTCGGCGACTCGGCCGCGATGGTCGTCTACGGACACGACACCACGATCCCGGTCACGGTTGATGATCTGATCCCGTTGACCGCGGCGGTGGTGCGCGGTACCAGCCGGGCGCTGGTTGTGGCCGACCTGCCGTTCGGCTCCTATCAGGCTTCCGCGGGCGCGGCGCTGGCCGCCGCCACGCGCTTCCTGAAGGAAACCGGCGCGCACGCGGTCAAGCTCGAAGGCGGCCAGCGGGTGGCGCACCAGGTCGAAGAGCTGGTCGCGGCAGGCATCCCGGTGATGGCCCACCTCGGCCTGACACCGCAGTCGGTCAACGCCTTCGGCGGCTACCGGGTCCAGGGCCGCGGCGAGGACGGCGAGCGCCTACTGCACGACGCCAAGGTGCTGCAGGCGGCCGGCGCCTTCTCGGTAGTGCTTGAATGCGTGCCCGCGTCGCTGGCCGCCGGGGTGACCCAGGCCCTGACCATCCCCACCATCGGCATCGGGGCTGGTCCGGCCTGCGACGCGCAGGTGCTGGTCTGGCAGGATATGGCCGGCCTGTCTCCCCGCACCGCCAAGTTCGTCAAGAGGTACGCCGACCTGGCCACCGTCCTCGGCCAGGCCGCGACCGCGTTCGCCGACGACGTCATCTCGGGCGCGTTCCCCGACGAGGAGCACTCGTACCGCTAGTCGTGGTTCGCACCGAGCTACGTTTCCGGGCTTTCCTGGCTTTCCTTGCTTTTCCGGGCGACGAGCTCAACTTCGAATCCGTCGGTGTTGGCGAGGTAGGCGGCATAGTGATCCGGACCGCCGGCGTAGGGGTGTGCGTCGGGAAACAGCAGCGTCCAGCCGTGGGCCGGGCCCGCGGCGGCCACTGCGTCCACCGCCTCGCGGGGGCCAGCGTGGAAGGCGAGGTGGTTCATCCCTGGGCGCCGCCGGTCATGGTCGGTGGCGGTAAGCGCCGGTGACTGCTCGATGACCAGGTAGGTCCCGCCGAGACGCCAGCTATAACCCGCGTCCCAGTCCTGGAACGGCTGGTAGCCGAGCCGACCGAGCAGCCAGCCCCACTGCTCGCGAGCCCGGGCCAGGTCGGGCACCCAAAGTTCGACGTGATGCAGGCTGCCGGGAGGGAACGGGGCGGGATGAGTCACGGCGTCCCGGCCGGGTCGCTCCAGGAGATATCGGGTGCTGAAGTCACTGCTGATCCGTCCTTTCCGGCCACCGCGTAATGGGACCCCGGGTTCATCACCCCAGGTTTGGCGAAGGGACGGCCCGGAGGTCGCGGGACAAACGCAGTGCCGAGTTTACCGGTATTTCCCTACCATGTGTTTCCGGACCGCGGCACTGCCGGGGCGGCGTCGGGCCGCCTGTCACGGGACATTAAGATGGCGGTATAAAGACGGAGCCCCCTCCATGTATGAGATGGAGGGGGCCCGTCGGCCGCGCCGCACCTGGGTCGGCCAGTCACCTGGCTACCCGATGCCACGGGCCGCCCGTCAGGGCCGGGCACCGGTGTGAGAGGACGGTTTCCCACTCTCTCCCGCCTCCCGGAGTCTCCCCCGGATGGTGCCCGTTTCCGACGGTGAATGTATTTCTACCGCGTCCGCGAGAGTCGCGCAAGAGCTTTCCAACAGATAATTTCCGATTCTCTCGCTATCCACATCGTGTCAACAGATCATGGTCAGTTTTCCGCAGGTGACGGTCGTTATCCACGTTATTATCCACAGTTCGTCCACAGATAACGAGGAGTATCTCGAGAAATACCCAAATGGTATTAACCCGTCTTTCCGGGTTTGGCTCGAAGGCGGCTTGAACCTCCGCTACAGGTCGAGGCCGGCGGCGCGGGCAAGCGGCCGAAGCTCGTCGCGGACTTCGGCCCGGTCGAGACGCGGGGCCTGCTGGGCCAGGAACTCGCCGGCCTTGCGGCGCAAGGCTTCGCGGAGCACCGCATCGACAACCTCTTCGGCCAGTGTGCTGAGCCGCTGCAGTGATTCGGTCAGTAGCCTGACCTGTTCTGCCGGGAGGCCTGCCGCTACGAACGGCTCCCAGATGTTGCGCTCGAAGACGGCGGTGAACCGCTGGGCGATGGAATCCGCCACGCCCTGGAGGGCTTCCATCTCATCCATCATCTCCGTGACCGGCAGGCCGGCACGGACCAGTTCAAGCCCGATCCCCAGGAGCTTGGGGCTCTTCACCGTGACCCAGATGCCGTCGAACCCGACGAGGCCCATCCGCATGGCGCGCCGGATGATGGCCGGGGTGATCCGCTGGCCGGCGAACAGGTCCTTGAAGTCGCTCAGTTTGAGCCGGGCGGGCGGCTCGGGCGCCCAGACGGCGGCGACCTGTGTCTCCAGCCCCAGGATGTCGTCCAGGCCGCGGCCGCTCTCCCAGGCGTCGGTGAGCCGCTTGATGCTCGCCAGCGAGAAGCCCTGTTCCTGGAGTTGGGCGATCAGCCGCAGCCGGGCGAGATGCCCCTGGCCGTAATACCCGATGCGGCCGCGGCGTTGCGGCGGCGGCAGTAGGCCTTTGGCCTGGTACATGCGCACCGTCGTGGTCGCGGTCCCCGCCTGCCTGGCCAGTTCCTCGATGGTCATCTGGCCCTCGTCGTCCATGGGCCAATCGTAGCGCTTGCCAAACGATGACTATGAGAGCATATACTATTATAGTATTCATTCTAATGCTTAGTGAGGTCCGTTGTGCAGGCACGGCATCTGCTCCAGCGTCATCCAATCCCCATGAGCTGCCGCTTCGACCACTGCCTGGTCGTCACCTGGGCGCTGCCTGCGCTGGTCCTCGAGCCGCTGGTCCCGCC
>Ga0335074_10016294_pt1 | contig 10465 bp, 2 predicted proteins | sample Lox_Sample_23_FD_206715 | JGI IMG/M metagenome (GOLD analysis project Ga0335074, IMG submission 206715) | Soil microbial communities from Loxahatchee National Wildlife Refuge, Florida, United States - Lox_Sample_2.3 | ecosystem: Environmental > Terrestrial > Soil > Wetlands | place: USA: Florida...
TATCTCATCGATTGGATCCGGCGGCATCTCTGTCCCACGCTACCGCCGTTCGGGCGGGCCGCCACGGGCTCGCCGCCCGAGTGGCTCGAGCGCCGGGTGCTCATCTTCACCGAGAACCGCGAAGGTACGAAGCGCTACCTGAAGCAGATCCTGGAGCACGCGATCGTAGGGACGGCGAGGGCCGATGAGCGCATTGAGGTGATCGACGGTTTGACGAGCGGCACGCGCCGCAAGGAGATCCAGCGCCGCTTCAACACCGATCCGGCAAACGATCCCCTACGCATACTTCTCGCGACCGATGCTGCGCGTGAGGGGCTCAACTTCCAGGCGCACTGCGCCGATCTCTTTCATTTCGACTTGCCCTGGAATCCGGGACGGATCGAACAGCGCAACGGCCGCATCGACCGCAAGCTGCAACCGGCGCCCGAGGTTCGTTGCCATTACTTCGTGCTACCGCAGCGCGCCGAGGATCGCGTCCTCGAAGTCCTGGTCCACAAGACCGAGACCATCAAGCGCGAGCTGGGTAGTCTCTCGAAGGTGATCGACGACGATATCGAGCGGCGGCTCGGCCAAGGGATCCGGCATCGGGACGCCGAGCGGCTCGCGCGAGAGATCGAGGCAGCGGATCTCGATGCGCAGAGGAGGCGCGCAACTGAGGAAGACCTCGACTCGGCGCGCGAGCGACGACAAGCTCTCGAAGCCCAAATCGAGCGCTGCCGGGAACTGCTCGAGCGATCTCGAGCGGCGACCAACTTCCATGTCACGCCATTTCGCGAAGCCCTGTCGTGCGCGCTCGAGATCCTGGGCGCAAGGCCGCTTGCGGAGGCGACCGATGAGCACGGTCGGAGGGTCTATGCCTTTCCGCCGCTCGATCGACGTGAGCACGCGGATCCGAGCTGGGCCGCTACGCTCGATAGCCTGCGCACGCCCCGCAAGCAGAACCAATTACTCGCCGAGTGGCGCCGCGAGGCCCCCATACGACCGGTGGTTTTCGAGGATACCGGCGTGCTCACGGAAGAGACGGTGCACCTTCACCTCGAGCAGCGAGTCGCGCAGCGGCTGCTTGCGCGCTTTCGCGCCCAGGGGTTTGTGTACCGCGACCTCTCGCGTGCCTGCTTGGCGCAAAGCCGCGACTCGATCCCCCGCGTGATCCTGCTGGGTCGGCTCTCGCTCTACGGGCGAGGCGCAGAGCGGTTGCACGAAGAGCTTGTGCCGGTTACCGCCCGCTGGATCGAGCCTACCCAGCGCAAGGGGCCACTTGAGCTGTATGCGCGAGAGGCGGAGGCGAGAACGCTGGATCTGCTGGAACAGGGGCTGGCGTCCAGCGAGGCTTGCGAGCCGGCCGAACCGATTCGGGCGAGGCTCCTCGGCGCTGCAGTGCGCGACATCGAGGAACTCCTGCCTCGCCTCGAGCCGCGCGCCGAGGAATGGGCCACTGCGGCTCGTGAGAAGCTCCGCGAGCGCGGAGAGCGCGAGGCGCGCGACCTGCGCGAGACGCTCGAGCGTCAACGCGAGCGCGTACGCGAGCAGCTCGGGAGGGCCGGAGAAAGGCCGTTCGAGCAACTCACGCTGGGTTTCAACGAGGAGGAGAAGCGCCAGCTCGAAGCGGACGTGCGCGCATGGCGCAACCGTCTCGAGCAGTTCGACCGTGAACTGATGTTAGAGCCGGACCGCGTTCGCGAGTTCTACGCGGTGACAGCCACGCGCGTTGAGCCTGTCGGCCTCGTCTATCTTTGGCCCGAGAGCAACTGAGCGCATGGCGAGGCTCGACCCGCAGATCCTCGCGCACCTTGAATGGCTGGGTTTTGTCCGGCCGACGGGCCTTGTGGTCTCGGCCCCCGCGCTCGTGCGGGCCGGTGCCATCCTCGACCAGCGCGATGGCGAGGGCCAGCGGCTGCTTCGATCCTCCCTAGCTGCGGCGGGTGCGGTCCGGGAGTCGCTACCGCCTGCCTACGGATCAAAGAGCCCCGACCCCGAACCCAGGATCGCGGACTTCCGGCGTTTCGCAAGCAGCGTGCTCGGCTGGCGATTCTCGGTTCGCGGATACGCGGGCACGCCCGAGTCGCCCATTCCACCGATTCTCGAAATCACCCTCCCGGGGGCGGGTGACACGCTGCGGCCCGACTACGCGGTCCGCGAGCTCGAACCTCAGATCGGCGCTCCGCCGCCCTGGCAGCTTCTCGTCCGAGTGATTGAGCCGGGCCAGGACTTCGATCGGGAGACCGGCGGACATTTCGAGCTCTCGCCGCATTCGCGAATGGAGCGTCTGCTGCGGCAGACGGGAGTGCCGGCGGGACTGCTCGTCAACGGGGACACGCTGCGGCTCATATCGGCTCCGTACGGTGAATCCTCAGGGTGGCTCGACTTCCGCGTCGCCGACATGGTTCAGACCGCGGGCCGTCCGATCTGCACAGCGCTGCGATTGCTGCTCTCCGAGCAGCGCCTGCTGGCACTGCCGCGCACACAACGGCTCGCGGCGTTGCTCTCCGAAAGTCGCAAGTTTCAGAACGAAGTCTCCGAGAAGCTCGCTGAGCAGGTGCTGCACGCGCTTTATGAGCTGCTGCGGGGCTTCCAGGCGGCCCACGATGCGTCCCAGGGAGAGCTGCTGCGGCAGGTGCTCGCCGAGCATCCCGATGGGGTCTATCGAGGGCTCCTTACCGTCATCTTGCGCCTTGTTTTCCTGCTCTATGCCGAGGAGCGGGACATGCTTCCGGAGGACGAAACATTCCTGCGTTTCTACTCGCTGGCAGGTCTGCATGAGCGGCTGCGCGAGGATGCCGCGCTCTATCCTGACACGATGGACCAGCGCTACGGCGCCTGGGCGCAGCTCGTCGCGCTTTTTCGCATGGTCCACGACGGTGCCAAAGCTCCCGGAATGCGCCTTCCACCGCGACACGGTGTGCTGTTCGACCCGGATCGCTATCCCTTTCTCGAGGGGCGAGCATCCGGGAGTGCGCGCCAGGTGCACGAACGCATCGAGCCGCCGCTCGTACCCGACGGCACGATTTACCGCGCGCTCGAAAAGCTGCGGGTCCTCGACGGCGAGCGCATTTCGTATCGGGCACTCGATGTCGAGCAGATCGGCTCCGTGTACGAGACCATGATGGGGTTTCAGCTCAAGACCGCCACCGGCCGGTCGGTGGCGATCAAGTCGGACAAGAAGCAGGGCGCGCCCACGGCGCTCGACCTCGAGGCGCTTCTAACCGAATCGGGAGGCAATCGAGCCAAGACGATCCAGGAACGCGCCGGTCGCAAGCTGACCGACCGTATGAAGAAGGTCGTCAGCGAGGCGAGGAGTCTCGAGGAGCTCCACGCCGCGCTGCTGCCGGTGATCGATCAGGCGGCAACGCCGGATCTGGTGCAGCGAGGCGCGATGGTGCTCGAGCCCAGTGAGGCGCGCCGCCGCTCCGGCTCGCACTACACGCCGCGCGAGTTGACGGAGCCGATTGTGCGAACGACGCTCGATCCGCTCCTTGCGCGACTCCGCGGCGCGAGCGCCAAACGGCCGCGGCCTGAGGCGATCCTCGAGCTCAAGGTCTGCGACCCGGCGATGGGCTCGGGAGCCTTCCTCGTCGAGGCTTGTCGCTATCTCGGCGATGCGCTGCTTGAGTCATGGCGAGCCTATGGCGAGATGCCAACGATCCCGCCCGATGAGGATGAGGTCCTCTTCGCACGACGGCTCATCGCCCAGCGCTGTCTCTACGGCGTCGATCGCAATCCGGTTGCCGTCGATCTTGCCAAGATGTCACTGTGGCTCGCGACGCTCGCGAAGGACCACCCCCTTACCTTTGTTGACCACGCACTGAGACACGGGGATTCCCTGGTGGGACTTTCCCGCAAGCAAATCGAGAACTTCCACTGGGATACGACCTCCACGTATGAGAGCCCCTTCCGGGCCAAGCTTCGAGAACATGTGGTTCGGGCCGAAGTGCTGCGCAAGCAGATTCAAGAGGCGGACGAGACGGTGCCGGATGCAACGCGACGGGTGTTATGGTCCAAGGCGCAGCAGGAGCTCGAGAACGTGCGGCTATTCGGGGATCTGGCAGTTGCGGCGTTCTTCGACGCTGAGAAGCCGAAGGACCGGGAGCGCAACCGCCTCCAGTATGTCAATGCAATTGAGTACCAGCAGGCTGACCGCTTTCAGAGCCTGCTCGAGGAACGCCGTCACGCCGATCCGCCGCTCGCGCCATTTCATTGGGAGATCGAGTTTCCCGAGGTTTTCGAACGACATTGCTCCGGTTTCGATGCATTCATAGGAAATCCGCCGTTCATGGGCGGACGCAAGGTGCGCGGTTCACTCGGCGACGCATACTTTGAATGGCTTGTCCAGGCACATAGCGAGTCGTCCGGTAATGCCGATCTAGTCGCGCACTTCTTCAGACATGCATTCAGCCTGCTATGTGAGGGCGGCACGTTCGGATTGATCGCCACAAACACGATCGCGCAGGGCGACACGCGCGCGACTGGGTTACGCTGGATCTGCACGCACGACGGTGAGATCTTTGCCGCCCGCAAACGACTAAAGTGGCCGGGTTCGGCGGCGGTCGTGGTAAGCGTCGTTTATGGAGTAAAGGGACGCTTCCAGGGGAGGAAGCTTCTCGACAACCGTGAGGTCGATACAATAACCGCTTTCCTCTTTCACCGCGGCGGGCACCTCGACCCAGCAAGGTTAGCGGCAAATATAGGCAGCAGCTTCCAAGGGAACGTTGTCCTCGGTATGGGTTTTACCTTCGACGACACTGATAGGAAGGGAATCGCGACGCCGATCGTCGAGATGCGTCGATTGATAGATCAGAATCCGCGCAATCACGAAGTAATCTTTCCCTATATCGGCGGCGAGGAAGTGAATACGAGTCCGGAACAGGCACACCATCGCTACGTAATCAACTTTGGCGGTCGAAACGAGGAGGAATGCCGCCAATGCTGGCCTGAGTTGATGGCGATCGTCGCGGAAAAGGTGAAACCCGAGCGCATGCAGAGCAAGCGCGAGAGTTATCGGCGTTACTGGTGGCAATTCGCGGAAAAGCAGCCTGCGCTACAGGCTTCAATAGCGGGATTGGATCGGGTGCTAGTGATCTCATATGTTGGACAAAACGCAGCGTTTGCGTTTCTTCCGACGGGCATGGTGTATGCGATGACGCTCGTGGTCTTTCCGCTGGCAGGTTATGCCTGGTTTTCTACCCTTCAATCCCGTCCGCACGAGATCTGGGCGCGCTTCCTCGGGTCCTCGATGAAGGATGATCTTCGCTACACTCCCTCAGATTGCTTCGAGACCTTTCCTCTCCCAGAGAACTGGAACACTAACGCCGCGCTCGAAACAGCCGGGAGGATCTACTACGAATTCCGCGCCGCACTTATGGTCCGCAATCAAGAGGGACTGACTACGACCTACAATCGCTTCCACGACCCGGACGAGCGCGACCCGGACATCCTGAAGCTCCGCGAGCTGCACGCCGCGATGGACCACGCCGTGCTCGACGCGTACGGCTGGAGGGATATTCCCACCGGGTGCGAGTTCGTCCTCGACTACGAGATCGAGGAGGAGGAGTGGGGCGAGAAGAAGAAGCCGTACCGATACCGTTGGCCTGACGAGGTGCGTGACGAAGTGCTCGCGCGGCTTCTCGAGCTCAACGCGGAGCGCGCCCGTGCTGAAATTCTCGCCGGCCACACCGGCGGGAAGCGCGGTAGTAAGCTGGGAGGGAATACCAAAGCCGCAGCACACAGCACGAAGGATCTCTTTTCATGACCAGCTCCGTCGATGTCCGCGAGCGGCTCGTCGAGGCCCTCGGTCTAGATCTCGTCGGACCTGGTACTGGACATGTCCTTGCGGATGAGCGCCTGCCCGGCTGGGTACGACCATCGAACTGGTACCTGACCGGCTTTCTGATCCCCACTGGCACCGCACCGGAAAAAGGTGCTGACGCCGACGAGAACGATGACTTCGAGCTTGTCCCCGAGTCGGCGGGGCTCCCCGAGGAGTCGAACGATGAGCGCAAGGCGGCCAAGAAGGGCTATTTCCCCTCGTCGATCGGATTGAGTTTTCTCGTTCCGAAGGACGCGCGCGAGCTTGCCGTGACCGTGCGCTGGGGCGACTACGCGCCCGCCGAGATCGCAGGTGAGGACGGAAAGACGATCTCGATCTCGCAGCGGACACCGCGCGAGGTGACTGTTCCGCTGACTCTGACCGGCTCGCAAGATGCGTTTGCCCATGCCGTCCCGGGTTCGGGCGGCCTCGAGCTTCAGGTGGCCGAGCGGACAGTGACGGCCGGCGAACTCGTCTCTCGCCTGCCACCCGGCACCCGCTCGGTGTCCGTATTCCTCGTCAATCGCCGCACCCCAGATGAGGCCAATCCGGACAGTGCCTACGCATTTCAGGCCGAGATCGAGGCGCGCAGTGAGCTTCCCTTCGTGCCGCGGCCGGACCTTCGCGGGGCACTGGCCTCCGAGTGGGACGAGCGGGTGGCGGATCTGCACTATGCCGGCACCCCGGAATACGCGACAGGCCACGGGGTTTCGGCGGAGTGGCAATTCTCGGGCGGCGCCTGCAACGTGCTGCGCACTGCATGGATACCGGTCGCCGAGGTCGAGAAGACCGAGACGGTCGATGTCGCGGGTGTGGAACTTGCCATGGACGTTCTGGGGTCGCTCGCAGACGGTGTGACAGCGATCGCGGCGCTGACGCCTCTCGTCGTGCAATACCGCGCGTGGATCGAGCAGCAACGCACCCGCATCGGTTCGCTGCCAAGCGGACACCGGGAGACGGCCGAGGAACTGCTGCGGCTTGCGGGCATCGCTGCTACGCGCATCGAGCGCGGCATTGCGGCCTTGGTCGCGGACGCCGATGCACTCGATGCCTTCCGACTCGCAAATCGCGCGGTGGCGCGCGCATTGACTCAACGGCTCGCCATCGAGGCGCCTCGCTGGCGCGTCTTTCAGCTCGCCTTCCTCCTGCTCAATCTCCCCGGACTCGTTGATCCAAGCGACCCGAACCGGGACACGGTGGATCTGCTCTTCTTTCCGACCGGCGGCGGCAAGACAGAGGCCTATCTCGGCCTTGCCGCTTTCGCGATGGTGCTGCGCCGCTTGCGTCATCCCGGAGACCATGGCCTCGCGGGTGCAGGGGTGAGCGTGATCATGCGCTATACACTACGGCTGCTAACGCTCGATCAGCTCGGTCGAGCAGCTGGGCTCGTGTGCGCGCTCGAGCTGGAGCGGGAGGCCCATCCGGCACGCTATGGCGCATGGCCATTCGAGATCGGACTCTGGGTGGGAAAGGCCGCGACCCCAAACGTTCTCGGCCGCAAAGGAGACAAACGGGCGGACACGGCGCGCACCAAGGTCAGACAGTTCAAGGCCGACCCGAGGGGCAAGCCCACCCCGATCCCGCTCGAGGCTTGTCCGTGGTGTGGGATCCCCTTTGAGGCGAGTTCCTTCGCGCTGCTGCCGAACGACGATGACCCGCGCGAGCTGCGCATCGTCTGTTCGAACTTCGAATGCGATTTCGCTCGGGACCGACCTCTACCGATCGTGGCTGTGGACGAGCCGCTCTATCGGAGGCTACCAGCCTTTCTCATCGCGACCGTGGACAAGTTCGCTTCTCTGCCCTGGGTCGGCGAATCGGGACAGCTGCTCGGGGGTGCGCAGTGGCACGACTCCAGCGGCTTCTGCGGCGCGGCCGATCCGGGCAAGGGCAGGCGCTTGTCCGAGCCGCTGCCGCCGCCGGACCTCGTGATCCAGGACGAGTTGCACCTGATCTCGGGCCCCCTCGGCACGATGGCCGGCCTCTATGAAGCTGCAATCGAAGCGCTGGGCGTGCGCGAGATCAAGGGGCGCACCGTGCGGCCGAAGATCATCGCCTCGACCGCAACCGTACGCCGCGCCCAGGATCAGATCCAAGCCCTGTTTGCTCGCGCCATCACGCAGATTTTTCCGCCACCTGGGCCGGACCGGCGCGACGCCTTCTTTGCCCGCATCCGCCCGGCGTCCGAGGTTGCTCCACGTCTTTACCTCGGAGTTGCGGCACAGGGTCGCAACCCGAAGGTCGTCATGCGGCGGGTTCTGCTTGCGCTCATGGGGGCCGCGGAGCGTTGCTATCGCGATGCCGGCGGGCACAAGAACCCAGCCAATCCCGCGGATCCCTACATGACCGTGCTCGGCTACTTCAATGCACTGCGCGAGCTCGGCAGCGCGCGGCGGATCCTCGAAGAGGAGGTCCAGAACACGCTGAAGGGCTATGGCGCGCGCAAGCGTATCGGCGAGGCGACGGGGCTGTTCCAGGACCGCCGGACGTTCTCGGAGGTGCTCGAACTCACCTCGCGCGTGTCGACCGACAAGGTGGCCGAAGCCCGGCGTCGGCTGGAGGTGCCGTACCATCGGATCGATCAGCGCGTCGACTGCGCGATCGCGACCAACATGATATCGGTGGGTCTCGACATCCCGCGACTCGGCCTCATGGTGGTACTTGGGCAGCCGAAGACGCATGCCGAGTACATCCAGGCGACAAGCCGCGTCGGCCGGGACGATCAGCGCCCGGGGTTAGTCGTTACGCTGTTCAATATCCACAAGCCGCGCGACCGCTCGCACTACGAACGCTTCCGTCATTACCACGAAACGTTTTACCGCGCCGTGGAGGCAGGCAGTGTGACCCCCTTCTCGGCGCGCGCGCTGGATCGCGGGTTTGCCGGCGCACTCGTCGCATTCGCTCGGCACGCCGAGGCCCCTCTGACGCCCCCGCGCGGTGCGGAGCAGATCGGCAGCGTCCGTGCGGACCTCGAGCGTCGACTGCTCGAGACCTTTCTCACGCGCGTCCGGCAGCAACCCCTTGAGGATGAAGCCGAGCGCGACGAGCGACTGCGGAGCGTGCAGAACCGCATCGTCGACTTGCTCGATTCCTGGCAGACCATCTTCGAGGATTACCGGGCAGCGGGAGTGGCGATGCAATACCAGAAATACGAGCTCCCTCAGCCTCGACCGCTACTGCGGGAGATGCTTGATGCGGTCTTTGAATCGGAGAGCCACCGTAAATTCCGCATCAACCGCTCATTGCGTGATGTGGAGCCCGAGGTGAATCTGTACCTCAAGGATCTTGCAGGGTTGGCCGTGGAGGATGGCGAGTGAGCCGCAAGGCGCACGGGCAGCTGCGCCGAGCGCAGGTCATCACAACGTATGGCCCTGGTGCGCTCATCGACTTACCGAAGCACTCTGCCATTTTGGGCGGCCTCGAGACGTGGCCCAAGCCGCATGAGCTCGAGGAGGTCACTGAGCCGCGCCTCTCGCAGAAGCTCGCGATCATGACGGGTGTCGCCGCGCCGAGGCTCTACGCGCCTCCCCCGGAGCCGAGTGACCCGCGGGAGACGGCCCGAGGCATCGGAGCGTGGCGCTTTCCGGAGTGGTTCGTCGTCCAGGACGAGGGCGGCGGCGAGGACCGGCAGCGCTCGCGGCGGCTCGTGCACCGCAAGGCGCTCGATGAGAAGGGCCGCTTTGATGGCCGCGTGGTAGTTGCGACGCGCTTCGTGCGTGCTTGCCCCAAGGGGCACGTGGATGATCTTGAGTGGCGATACTTCGTACATAGCGCGCACGGAGCGGGCAGCGCGTGTCTGCGCCAGCTCTGGCTCGATGAGCGTGGTACGAGCGGCGATCTTGGCGATTTGGTTGTGCGCTGCGAGTGCGGCAGACAGCGAAGCCTCTACGAGGCAACGCAGATCGAGCTGAATCCGCTCGGTACTTGCCGCGGTGCTCGTCCTTGGCTCGGACGTAACACGAACGAGGACTGCAACCAACCGAGCCGGCTGCTCGTGCGTACCGCTTCTAACGCCTATTTCCCACAGGTCGTGAGCGCACTGTCACTGCCGAATCGTGGCAGCGCCATAGAGTCCGTGATCGCGGAGCTGTGGGATGATCTTGCAATCGTCGAGAACGGTGCAGAGCTGAATCTGCTCAAGAAGAAACCGAAGATCGCGGCAAGACTCGCTGCATTCGGTGACGACGAGGTCTTGGACGCCATCCGTGCCAAGAAGCACGGAGCGGCGGAAGAGCGGCCGGTCAAGCTAGTCGAGCTCGATGCACTCCTTGCGGCCCCGGAAGGCTTCGGCGACGACGTGCCCATCGACCCCAATTTCCACGCTCGACGGCTTCCAGATCGGGCGTGGCGCCGGACAGGGCGATCCGATGGTGTCGGTGCTGTGACTCAGCTTCACCGCCTGCGTGAAGTTATGGCGCTCGTCGGTTTTACCCGGCTCGAAGCAGTGATGCCCGACATCAACGGCGAGTACGAAACCGACGTCGAGCGGGCGCAGATTGCCATCGAACCGGCGTGGTTTCCGGCCAATGAGAACCGCGGTGAAGGCCTCTTCGTGCAGCTCAAGGCGGATGCGGTCAGCGCATGGCTGGGACGTGCAGGGGTACGCAAGCGACTCGAAGGACTCGGCAGGGGACACGCACGGTGGGCCGAGGAACGGAAGAGCAA
>Ga0335074_10016295_pt1 | contig 10465 bp, 9 predicted proteins | sample Lox_Sample_23_FD_206715 | JGI IMG/M metagenome (GOLD analysis project Ga0335074, IMG submission 206715) | Soil microbial communities from Loxahatchee National Wildlife Refuge, Florida, United States - Lox_Sample_2.3 | ecosystem: Environmental > Terrestrial > Soil > Wetlands | place: USA: Florida...
GGCTCTTGTACTGCTTTCGGCGGGGAGGACGCCATTACGATATGCTTCCGGGAGAATATCGAGGAGCGCGGTAGAAGATGGATTGTGTGTAAAGACGGTAGTCCAGCCGTATGAATTTTTGAGACATCGAAGCACTAGCCAATCGGCATTCAAGAACGCCGACTTGAATTTCCAGCAAAGAATTTCTGCGGGGAGAACAATTTGGGTCACGAACCGCACATTCTGGATCTCATTGCCTCAGATCCCCATGGATACGATTTCAAGTGGTTTAATATGCCAAAATTTGTACCTCGACAGCGCAAGCACAAAGCTCGTGAGCGGGAAAAGCCGAACTCTATAATCGAAGTCACCCAAAGCGACAGCAATGCGGCGGAGATCCTTCCACCATCCAAGTCGGAGCGCGAAGAAAAACGTACGAAGCTGAGAGAAGAATTGAGGGCGCAGCAGCCAAATATATCGAGCAAGAAGCAAAAGAGATTGAACAAATACATAGAGACAAAGCTGAAGAAAGACGAGAATGCAGAGCTCATCCGGAAGTTAGCCGAGACAAAAGTCGACACAAGCTTATTCCAGAGCTCCAAGAAGCTAGGAAGGGTAACTGAATCAAAAAGAGAGATCTTGAGTAGAGCTCTACGGGAGAAAGCGGCTGGGATCAACGTGGACGAGGCAAACGCGGTGCTTTACGAACAAGTCCCCGAACGCGATGAAAGCTCAAGCAGCGAGGAAGATCTAAAGCCCAGTGTACAACATGCCACCGACAAATCCTTCCAGTCACAAGTTTCGTTTGGAAGTGGCCTCAAAAGACCGCTTGAGTTGGATGAGGATGGGAATCCTCTCATAAAGAAAAGGAAACGATCCAAGAAGAGCAATGCCATCAGAACCCTAGAAGCTAAAGAGAAAGTTTGTGATGACAATGGCGACGAAGATGAATGGAATGGATTTAGCTCAGCATCAAATGTTGACCTAGAAAGCCATTTGCCTTCTAATAACACGGTAAAGTCAACTGGTTTGATGACCGATTCGGAAGATGAGAGATCAGACAGCTCTGAAGACCAAGAAGAAGGCACTGGAGAAAGTGAAGACGTCGGTAAAGACCAGACCAACAAGTCCAAAGCTCGTTCTTCAGCGTTCAAAGCGTGGGCCGATGAGCAACGAAACAGAACGTTTGGATTCCACCCCTCAAATGCAATCACAGATACGCCGATATTGCCTCAACATATACCAATCAAGTACAAACCACAGCCTGTCGAACAAGATCCACTTCCACCAGAACTAGAAACGACCACCAATGGTGATCGCAAAGCTCATGCTGTGCAGGTGACGCGACCTGAAGAAGTTCAAACTGCCAGACTTGCACTGCCTGTGGTAGCTGAAGAGCAAAAGATCATGGAAGCAATCTTCAATAACGATGTCGTCATAATATCTGGTCCTACTGGTAGCGGAAAGACAACTCAGGTACCTCAGTTCTTATATGAGGCGGGTTTTGGAGATCAGAATGGGCCAACACCAGGCCTCATTGGAGTCACACAGCCCCGAAGAGTAGCTGCAGTTAGCATGGCTGCAAGAGTTGGTCAAGAGCTTGGAGCTGCAAAATCGAAAGTCTCGCATCAAATCCGTTTTGACACCACCGTTAGTCGAGAGACGGCCATCAAATTTATGACCGATGGCGTCTTGTTACGAGAGATATCGGAAGACTTTACCTTAAAGAAATACTCAGCTATCGTCATCGATGAAGCTCATGAGCGAACTGTTAACACAGATGTATTGATTGCTCTGATGAGCCGATGCATAAAGGCGCGAACGCGATTGGCGACTGAGAAGCCAAATCATTATACACCACTGAAGTTGATAATCATGTCTGCGACTCTGCGAGTCTCCGACTTCAGAGATAATAGCAAGCTTTTTCCTATTCCACCACCTCTTATTGAAGTCGAAGGTCGGCAGCACGAAGTTACTCCTCATTGGTCTCGTAAAACTACTCATAGCTATGTGGAGGAGATGTTTACCAAAGTCAGTCGAGGACATCGGAAACTACCACCTGGAGGCATTCTAGTGTTCCTTACTGGCCAGAGTGAAATCCAAACAATGGCACGCAAGCTACGAGAGACATTCGGTTCTACACAGGACTTTCAATCGCGACACTTGCCCTTGCGAATAGATCCATCTGAGATGCCATTGGAAGACGAAGATCTTGAAGTGGAGATTCCTGCTACTGCTACATCCGACCAAACCGTGGATGCTGCTGAAGAAGGCTCGGACAGCGATGTCGAAATAAACATACATGATGATCCGGATGACGACTTCAAGATAGAAGGAGAAAAGGCCGCGAATTTTGCAAAAGTTCACGTTCTCCCACTATATTCACAATTGCCTTCAAAGGAGCAATTGAAGGTCTTCGAGCCACCTCCAGATGGATCTCGTCTCATTGTGCTAGCAACAAATGTCGCAGAGACTTCCTTGACAATACCAGGAATTCGCTACGTCTTTGATAGTGGACGGGCAAAGGAGCGGCAATGGGATGCAGCGGGTGTTCAGACTTTCGTGACAACCTGGATCAGTAAAGCCAGCGCAGATCAGCGAATGGGTCGAGCCGGCCGTACTGGACCTGGACATTGCTACAGACTCTACTCGTCTGCCATTTATGAGTCTTTGCAAGACTTTGCGGAGCCTGAGATCTTTCGATCGCCCTTGGAAGGAGTGGTTCTGCAATTGAAGTCGTTAGGACTGCCAAGAGTCTACAACTTTCCATTCCCTACACCACCAGATCGGCAGAGTCTCGTAAAGGCTGAGCAGTTGCTAGCATATCTCGGAGCGCTTGATGGAAATGGCAAGATTACAGCAGTGGGAAAGGAACTCCAAAGATATCCGCTCAACCCTCGCTTTGCGCAGATGTTACGACTCGGCCAGATGCATGACTGTGTAGACCTTACCATCGCCATGGTAGCCGCACTAGACGTCTCCGAAATCTTCATACCTCAAAGCTCCATCGACCACTCGCTACCCAATAACGACGATGTGGCTATAGAACTCGACGCCGAAGAAGACCAGGACGAAGCTCACCGCGCAGCCATTCTCAAAAAGTACAACAGCGCGCACGCCAACGCCTCCCGGCTGGACCGCACAAGCGACGCGATCAAACTCCTCACCATCCTGCACGACTACTCCCACGAGCCCGCGTCCAACCAAGCCCCATTCAGCACGTCGCACTTCGCGCGACCCAAAGCCCTCCAAGAAGCCACCCATCTCCGGCAGCACCTGCACGCGCTCCTGCGCACCGCGCAGCCGCGCTCCCTGCGCTACACGCCCGCGCTCCCCACGCCTTCCCCGCGCCAGCTCGCCCTGCTGAAGCAGATCGCGGCCGCCGGCTTCGTCGACCAGGTGGCGATGCGGGCGGACGCGCTGGCATCGCCGCCTCCGGCACCGCGCAAGCCGCGCCGCGCCGTCGACGTGCCCTACGCGCCGCTGCTGCGGGCGCGCGAGCGCGGCGGCGCCGACGGCGATGGCTTCGTCTACCTGCATCCGGCGTCGGTGCTGGCGCGCGTGGCGCCCGCGCAGCTGCCCAGGTTCGTGGTGTATCATGCGCTCCGGCGCGCCGCGGCGGAGCATGGCGGGAAGCAGAAGCGCGTCCGCATGGTGCCGCTTGGCCCTGTCAGCGCGGAGCAGCTGGTTGTTTTGGCGAGGGGCACGACGCTGCTTGGGGTCGGCAAGCCGATTGGGAAGATTGGCGTGTTGCCGGCTGAGGGGGGGTGCGAGCGGAGGGAGGTGGATGTTGTGGTTAGCTTGGAAGGGGGCGATGGTGCGGTTGGGTGGCCTTTGGCGAGGAAGAGAGTTGTGCAGAGGAGGGTGGCCGGGGAGGGATGGGTTGTCGAGAAATGGATTGATTGATTGTGGAAAGCTGGAGCTGGATGGCTATCAGCTTCACTCGTCGAATGAAGTCACGAAACGACGGCATGAAAAGGGTAATCTGGAGACTGTCTGTACTTCGTACTTGGGAAGTATTATGAAACAGATGCCTGGATTCACTAACATCCTTCTCTAAGGATACTTTGGCTACTCATACCATCATATTCATATGTCTCGAGCTCCTGGCCTACTCTCTCCGTCTCATTGCTTCTCCATTCATCGTCTCCAGTGTCTCTCTATCGACTGGTCTTACATGTTCAGAACACATATCTCTGTCCTTGAATTCCTCTCAGCATACATTGCTCTCACTCCCACATGTCGATAGCGGCCCGCTGTAGGATACCTGCACTTCGTGATGAATAACGTCCTCTTCGCGCGGTACAACATCGTTAGTCGATTCTGCAAACTCGTTCAGCATTCATTGATCTAGTTAGAAGGTATCATAAGAGACCCACCGATGAAGTTCGTTGGAAGAGCAGTTGCAGAAACGGCAAGGAAGAGAAGAGTAAGGAGCTTCATGGTGGATTTTGGCTATATTCGAAATTGCGAAAGCGTTGAAGCAGTTGTGAATTGATTGACTTTGAGCAAGAGCTTATGAAGAGTATGAAGATTTCTCTGTTGCTTAACAGCGTACTCGGCGCCTCGGCGAACCATATCAGAGTATATATACGTCGATACTAAATTGAAATCATTGAATGTACAGTCACATCCTAACTCATTCTCTAGAGATTTCATTCGCGTTCAAAACATTCATAACCATGAAGACGCTTGGATACCTTTCTGTACGCTCGGCAGATATCCATTCCATGGCTTGCGATAGTCACTCGGCGGTCGTACGGTGGATATATGTGCGCAACCACACACACGAGGTTGATAGACTTGTGGAGCAGAACGAGCACAGCAAGGAGTACGAACTGGAGTCGTTCTCCGCTCGTGTCTCCTTGACGGTGGTTTCATGTCGATGAGCAATATTCTAGTGTTATTCTACCCTTGCGAAGATATCCTCGAACCGGGAAGTAGGAAGCGTTTATGCTGTGTAGACTTCGTTGGTGGTGGTGCATTACGAAACGTTCATTGCTGTCACCATCTTGTACGCCTGTGGTTGGATCTAGGCTGATACAATTCACACCGCCTCCATCAAATCGGATTGATTAAACCGGGCTTCTTTTTCTTCGGTACTACTTGTCAAAGATGACGGCCCAGGGCCAGAAGTGCTCTCGTTGTTAATGTTCGTCCTTTCATCCCGAGACGCACCCAGTAGCGATACAAATCATAGGTACTTTGAATTCAAGTGAGTCTGACTCTGTGAGCGCATCGAATCTTCGCGTGATTCGGCATTGGTCTTGTTGTGTGTCCATTCCCGAACAATCCCTGCCCCGCTACTCCGAAAATTTCATTCGCATCGTCGCTGCCGCCTTGATTCCGGAGAGCCTGTTTCATGCTGTAGCAATACGCCCTCGACCCGCAGCACCACCATCGAGCTCTTCTGGCCTTTCAATTTTATTGAACGATTTGATCTGAATTTCGGAGTCTTTCCCCCATGCTTGGTTGTCAGTGTCAGCCCTGTGGCGGCCGTTGTGTGCTGTGACACGCACTGTCGCTACTCTACGTCGATTCAGCGTGAGGCCACTAGGCACATCTCGCATGATAATTATCGTACATCGTATTTAATCTTAACATGCGTCTGTAGAGAATCGGAAGAAGAAGTGATGACAGGCTTGGTATTGTAACACCTAGGTAGCTAGGTGTTCTTATATGGATTGTGCACCGGGCGCTAAATGGCAGCAGTTTCAGCGGATGAAGGGATAATATAATGTTATATGCCTGAGGCTGTCAATTCACTGTGAGGCAGCTCTGTGGCTAAGCATACCATTCCTTTCTTGCCGACCTACTTTGTCCCTGCGTGTCGAAACAGAGCTCGCTGGTCAGGCCAGCCTGCATCGACGGTTGGGAAAACGCGCGACCAGCACCAACGTGTTCGGGATAATACTTGGAACGACGACTTGACGAGATACCAGGTATAGATCCTCTGAGTGCAATGTCTATCATTAACAGGAAGCGTTGACTGAACCGCAGCAGCAAAGTCCCACTACCAGCCAGACACACTTGGTACGCCCAGCTGCCACTTCTTCATCCTCGAACCTGTCGCAATTCTTTGCGCAGACGTACCGCTCTCTGGATGACTTTATCAATCTTCCGTGCCATCGAGTGGATACTTCGGCAGCGGTTACTATCGAGAGATGGAGTGTGCTCGGGTGAGTCTTGCAGATGCTGCTCCCAGACCTTGTTGCCGCCAAGAGATGAGTCCATACTCGAGGGACGAAACATGCACGAGAGAGTCTTGCAGATGCTGTTGCAGCGCCTCGCTACTGCCGAAGGATCGATCGCACTCCTCACAGTGGAAGGATGGGGCATTGGTGCAGATCGTGACAAATAGCACCAAATTCGTCCATTCATCACTTAATTATCTATCATACCCATAGCTACCAACCCCTCACAGACTCAGGAGATCATTATTCTTATTCAGTACCCCAATCGAATCGAGCTGGTGGGATGCCACATCCCACTAAGTCAACGACCTGAGAACATCATGCTGGAAGCCCGCCGTACTATCAACCAACATATCAGCTATAGAAGAGTTCTCAACCATACCAACGTGTTAACTGTCGCACATGCACAGGCAAGCTCGTCCTTTACTCTATGGTATCTCTACCTCTCTAATACTTCAGCGCAGATCCAAATGGTCAAGGGCCGAGTCACACACACGCCCACCGATGAAGCCAATACCTCACCGACGCACTGCGCGATCCGTCGACACACGAACCTTGCTGCCTTTAAAAAAAAACTTTGTGCCGGCCCGGGATTGCATGCTGAATCGATTTGTCCCGCGTCCGATTGTTAATCACATGGCCATGGGAGTACTTGGGGTTGCACTTTCGGGGTTAGCTATGGCTTTCTTCACTGGACGGAAATGGTCTGAAAACGCTGATTTTGGCCTCCTCACACGAATTATCTCTGGTTCATCGGATGATGTTGCGGGCCAATGAGAACTGGTTCCTGAGTAACGTTGAAGATCATGATAATATCCCTTGCGCTGAGAATGCGACGTAGACTATTGTACAATAACGTGAAGACGACGCAAGTTTTTCCTCTATCCTCCGCAACCTCTACTTCAGTAAAACAAAGCTTGAGGCTCTACAACGCAATTTAGCTCTTGAGAACTTTTGAGGATAATAAGTCAATAATTAAACGCCATCAACCTCCTGCTAGACTTTAACATCTTGTTCTCCCCTAGCAGTCGGTCTCGCTCCACTTCCATCTTATGGATATAATCAATCGCACTGGCTAGAACGACTGCCTTACTTGGCCTAGGTGGGTCGTGCACTTGCGGGTCACAGCGCGGGAGCGTTGGGACGGCCATACGCAGCCGCTCAAGCTCCGCATTGATGCCTTCGCGGTATTTACGTTCGACTTCGTTGTGTGGTTGGCGCTTACAGATGCGTGACCTACGGGGCTTGGCAGAGTCACTGTTGCTGGAGTCGCTGGAGCCACTGTTGGAGCGGTCAAGGCGAGGGCGGCCACGTTTGCGCTTGGGTGGTGCTTTCTTGAGTAATTCCATCGCCTCGGTGATTGGGGTTGATATTTCGCTACGAGAACTGGTGGATAGGTTGTCGATATCGTCGCAAACTGATGGAGTTGGGGAATGGTAGTTTGCGGGGAGATCGAGGCAATGGGTGAAGTCCAAGGTCGGCGCATCGTCGGCTTGCCCAAACCACTCCAGCACGTCTGTGTCTGTTGGTTTGCCGCCTGTGAAGTTGATATCTTGCCGTGGCGGAAGAAGGCTTTCAAAACTAGGAAGAGTAGAATCAAGAGTAGTTGGTAAAAGCCAGCCGTCTTCGCAGTCACCAGCGTTTGGAAAGAGGCTAGAAGCTAGTGGATCGAAACCTAAGTACAAGTCGGCCATATTGGTCTTAGCTGAGCTCAAGTGAAGAGGACGGATTAGGTAAGATGAGGGGCAGTTGTGAGGACATGAAAGTCACATATCTCTGCGGATGTTCACTTAATATATAGGTCTTGAACGCGCTTCATTCCGTATGAAGTGCATCACACAAACAATAGATTACATCTTCTGCACAGATTGGTCCAGTAAGGACAGGCTCAATTGCCATATGCAGGGAGCGAACGTACGATAATGGATCGAGTATCACGGAGGATGGCAATGTCCACGGAGGTGCGTTGTATTTCGGCGAGCTTCGTCTGAACCGCCAGGAGCTAACATTGAGCATACTTTTCTCCATGCGCTAATTAGCACGTGGACATGCCAAGTCCCTTCGCTGCGTGTGGGCTGATTCTAGACTCGGCTCTGACGCCTTTCTCCAGCCAGTCACATTTCGGTATTACGCATGTCAACCCAACGACCCAGATTCCCCATGCATTACCGTACTCATCTCCGCTGTTGCCTCCGGCCAGTCAGCGGTTCGGCCGAGAGAGGTTGCTTCGGACCACGCCTGGTGCAGCGGCGCTCACTAAGGCCTGCTGCGGCCAATTTCTCCACAGGCACCGCTGGTGAGAGTACTGTCGTCATCCTCAGAATAAACTTAATCGACCGAATACTTGCACGGCCATGGCGCTAGCTTCGTCCACAGCCGACATCTTAAGCCTCACGCGCACCGCGGCCAACAGAATCGAATTGGAGTTCACTTCATCAATAATTTAGGTCTATAGCCAGCTCTAATGGAGTCTGTCTACTGTGCATTATGCGACAAATTCTGTAATAGACTTTCTGGGACTTGCGGTCGTATGATTCAAAATTTGAGCGTTCACGTAGCAGAGCTCATAGTCGATAAGTAGGAGGACATTCGGTCCACAACTTGTAGAGTGGCTCTAGCAAGATATAGCAATGCATCTAACTTCACGTGCACTTTTCTTTCCTTAACCATCGATTTCAAAATGGGCTTTTCCCACTTGCCCACATGTTGGATGTGCAGCAGGCGCTCTCAGTGCGGTGTGCCATCAACAGATCAAATCGAATGCTGTACAACTCGCTGGTGGTTCTACCTATGACTGTGCACCGTATAACTCGATCAACTTGAAGACATCGAATCAGGGGAACCCCAAAATATTGAGTTGACAATATCGTACGGTAAGAGTCCATCCGGTGATGAGCTCAGAGAGCTTAGTTGGCCAATGCCTGAAGTTGTGCTGCTGCTTGACTCGCCCACTTCTCCCATAGTACGTGGTACAAATCTTTGCAATGCTGTCACCGACCTCACCAGAGGTTCTGATAACTCGCCAGGATCGACGCCAGAGATTAATTCCAACATGACAGTAGTCAACCTCGATAGAAGCCCCTGAACGCGCTCAGAACGGGTGGGCTCACCGAGTATGCCGAGTAACAGAGCCGAACTCAGCGACCGATGAACTGCAGCCCAAGACTGGCATGCGAACTTAGAAATATTTTGAAAGCCAAGGAAAGCCTCAACCGTTTCGGTCAAGCTCTGTATACAGAGAGCTCGCAGAGAGAGTGCTAAATCTCTGTGTTCCTTCCGATAACTCTGAGCTCGGATAGTTGGCCGACAGAGCTCAGAGAGAATATAAGATCGATGCATCGAAAGGTTCCAGAATTCTAGATAGTCTTTCATTAGTCGGCACTTCGTTATGTCGGTCAGATGATCTTCCATTTGTTCAAAATCTTCCTGAATCTGATCTCTGCATTCAACAATGCGAGAGAGCTGCCGATGCAATGGGAGTGAAATAGCTCTCTGCTGGACGATGTCGAGGCCAATCTTACAGAGTCGTCGCATGGTGTCGACATAGGAGAGCTTTCCTGTAGCTTGGGCTTGCTGACGTTGCGTTATAATGGTAGTTGGAGACATCCTGTCGAATGTGATAGAAAGCAAGCTATCTTGCCATATGATTTGCCACCTGAGGAACCATTAGCAGGCTAGAAAGCATTGAGAGAGAATCTAACAATCTCTCACCAAATTCTACTTTTGATCGTCTGGATCAGAGAGGGATCGGAAGACGGAGGTTCAGCATGAATGCCTAAGCTTTGTGCCAGACGAATGGTAAGGCCTAGAAATCCTCAGCCCTGGTTCTACTATGCGGTCAGTAATCAACGGTAGCGCACCTAGTAGTGACCAAGCCACGCCAGCATTCATATTGTTTGACAAAACGTTGCCCAAAACCAACAAATTCTGCAAATCAACCAAGGTGGCTCGAGACAAGTAGTTGACGATGCGCAAGCACTCATAAGCACAAGCAACTGGATCATCAGTTAGATTTTAGCAACAGCGGTACATAATTCAGTCGTACCATAGACTTGCGACTTCATCTGGCGCTCCTTCCGCGGGAGATCGGAGCATTGAAGCCCAGAAGCTAAAGTCGCGAAAAGAAGACCAAGCCAGTGCAAGCTTTTGCCGAAAACCATTTGACTAGCTAGGGCACCTACCTGGACGGTAAGTTCGGTGCTGCTGCGATTTCTAAGGAAATCAAGCAGGTCGCTTTCGAATTGCAGGATGTCAATGACACCCGGATAAATGATGTGCGCCATATCTCGAAA
>Ga0335074_10016297_pt1 | contig 10464 bp, 6 predicted proteins | sample Lox_Sample_23_FD_206715 | JGI IMG/M metagenome (GOLD analysis project Ga0335074, IMG submission 206715) | Soil microbial communities from Loxahatchee National Wildlife Refuge, Florida, United States - Lox_Sample_2.3 | ecosystem: Environmental > Terrestrial > Soil > Wetlands | place: USA: Florida...
CGTGCAGATCCAGTCGGCCGGGGTGCTGCACTGACGAGATGGCCCGGAGCTAGAAGATGATGACGCAGGCTAAGACAGCGCAAGAAAGTTACGCAGCGGTATCCCAGCTCGACCCGGAAGAACGCGACCGCCTGGTGATGGAGAACTTGCCGCAGGTGAACTATATCGCGCGGCGCATTCACAACCGGCTGCCCGAGCACGTCCCGCTCGAAGACCTGATGAACGCCGGCATCGTCGGTCTGCTGGAAGCGATCAGCCACTACGATCCCAGCCGCAGCGTCAAGCTCATGACCTTCGCCAAGCTTCGAATCGAAGGGGCGATGCTCGACAGCCTGCGGGAACTCGACTGGGGTCCGCGCGAACTGAGAAAGAAGGGGCGTCAGGTTGAAGAGGCTCTGCAAAGCCTTCGCAACTCCCTGGGTCGAGCTCCGTCCGAGAACGAAATCGCCGAGGAAATGGGGCTGGATCTGGAATCGCTCCAAGGCCTCCTCTGTGATCTGCGCGGCCTCGACCTGGGCAGCCTGGAAGCCATGGCTGCGTCGAGCGAACGCGACGATCAGATTTACAATTACGTCCCGACTTCCCGCGAGGAAGACCCGCTCCACATCTGCCTTCAGTCAGAGCTCCGGGATTACCTGAAACAGGCTGTGAGCGAGCTTCCGGCTCGCGAACGCCAGGTCCTGGCGCTCTATTACGTTGAAGAGCTCACCATGAAGGAAGTGGGGGCAGTGCTCGGAGTGGGCGAGGGCCGCATCTCACAAATCCATTCTGCGGCTTTGCTGCGCTTGCGCGCGCGCCTGCAGGACCTTCTCTCCTCCCGCCCAATTCCCGGTGCACCCCAAGCCGAAGCGAATGGTATGGCCTGATGGAAAAAATCCTAAGCCAAGACGAAATTAACGCCTTACTGTGCAACCGCAGTGGGCCCCAGAGCAAGCCGGCGCAACAGCCTTTGTCTGAGCGGGTGGTTCCATACGTCTTCGGCCAGAGCAGCGGTATCACCTCGCAGCAGCTCAGCGCCATCAATCTGCTTCACGAAACCTTCGCCCGCAACCTCACCCAGCGCCTTTCCGCCCACTTGCGCGCCATGTTTGAAGTCACCCTGGTCTCGGCGGAGCAGCTTCCCTTCACCGAGTTCCTGCAGCAGATGGCTGAGCGCAGTTACCTGGCCTCCATGCACGTTCAGCCGCTTAGCGCCACGGCGCTCTTTGACCTCGACCTGGCTCTGGCCTTCCCAATCATCGATCTGTTGCTCGGCGGTGAGGGAAAGTCCGAATCGAGCAAACGGGACCTCACCGAGATCGAAGATTTGACCATCCAGACCGTAACCCAAATCATCTTCGAGGAACTGCAAGGCGCCTGGGAAAATCAAGTCAGCGTGAAATTCGACTTTGAGCAAAGGCAACAACCCGCCCAAGTGATCCGGCTGCTGCCCGCGAATGAGCGGATGCTGGCCATCAGCTTTGAGGTTCAACTCCCCAACCAGCGCGGCACGTTCACCTTTGCCTTCCCGGCCGCCGTTTCCGGGGCCTTGATGCGCAAGATTTCCGAGCAATCGCTCGTGCGCAAGCGGCACATTGCCCCGGACTTCATCGCGGCTCGCCGGCGCCAGCTTGAAGACTGCCGTTTTGCGATGGAGATGCAGCTTCCCGGGGTTTCCCTTCCCGCGAGCGATTTGGCCCGTATCAAGGTTGGCGAAACCCTGGTGCTCCAACACCGAATCGACCAGCCCATCACCCTCACCGTCGCAAATCAGAATACGTTTACGGCTTACCCGGTGCGCGCCCGCAACAAGCGGGCCGCCCTGATTGAAGCCCACGTGCCCCTGACGGCGCCGCCAGCCAAGGAGCTCGTATGAGTGGAACCGCTGCCCCCGTCCGATTGAGCCTGGAGAAGTACCAGCAAGTCTGGAGCGAAAGCGCCTGCGAGGTCTTGAGCCAGATTGCGGGAGATCCCTTCAAAGGCGAGGTCGCTAGCGCGCCGGAGATCTCCGCCCAGGCTCCAGAGGCGACGGCTGTCTACCTGCAATTTGCGCTAGGCACGCCCTTCAAAGCCGAACAGGCCATTGTGGTCTCGGCCACTGACGGCTTGCGCCTGTCCCAGTTGCTGATGGGCGAGCCCCTGGAGGGAGATGCAGCCCTTGACTCTGACCATAGCGACGCCCTCGTTGAGCTGTTCCGCCAGATTGCGGGAAGTGCCGCCTTAGCCCTCGGATCGGCCGTCGGCGAAGAAGTCGAAGTCAAACTCGCCGGAAACGAGCGCCCGGCTTGGCTGCCGTCCTCCCCGCACGGCTTTCGCATTCAGCTCGCCGGCTCGCAAACTCCCGTTTTATCCCTGGGCGTCCAGCTCAGCCCGGAGCTGAATGCCGCCCTCGCTTCGAGCGCGCCGGAAGCTGCGCAGGTCGAGAAGGAAGCGGCCTTAAGCCGCACCCCGCGCGAGTCCAGCCTTGATTTTCTGCGGGACATCGAGCTCACCGTCACGCTGCGCTTCGGAAAGCGCCACCTGTTGCTGCGCGACATCTTCGAGATCATCCCGGGCTCCGTCGTCGAGCTCGACCAACAAGTTCAGGAGCCGGTGGAGCTCCTGGTGGGCAAAAAAATAATCGCCCGCGGGCAGGTGGTCGTGGTGGACGGGAATTACGGCTTGCAGATCAGCGAAATCGTCAGTCCGGCTGAACGCCTCGATTCGCTCAAGAACTAAGCGGGATGGCTGATGTACCCACTTGACAGTAACGGGCGCTTTAAATTTTGTACTAGACATGTATTGAATCTGTGATATAGTTCACGCGGAAGTTCAGCCCCCGAGGGCGAGATGACACCCAGATTACTCGCCGGACACCGTACGAGCCCCAGCGCCGCAGCTTACGGAAGCCCAGCCCACAACTCGGTTACAAACGTCGCCTCGGCAGCCGCTCGTTTTGCGGTCGTGGCAAGTCTCAGCAGCACACAATTCCCGCAAGGAGTCCCGGCATGAACGAGCTCGATGACATCGTCAAGGAATTTTTGGTTGAGAGCAACGAAAACCTTGACCAGTTGGACCGCGACCTGGTCGCTCTTGAAAAGGAACCGGGTTCGCCCGAAATTCTCTCGCGGATTTTCCGCGCCATCCACACCGTCAAAGGGACCTCAGGTTTCCTGGCCTTTCCGAAGCTCGAGTCCGTGGCGCACGCCGGCGAAAGCCTGTTGAGCCGCCTGCGGGACGGCATTCAGACCCTCAACCCCGAAATCACCAGCGGCCTGCTCGCCATGGTCGATGCGGTGCGGGAGATGCTCGCGAGCATTGAGGCAACCAACAGAGAGGGCGAGGGCGACTACACGGCGCTCATCGAACGCCTCAAGCTTCTCCAAACCGAAGACCAGGCTGCCTCGCCTGCGCCTCCCGTCGCCGAAGCCGAGCCGCCGGTTCCTGAGCTCGAAGAAACACCTATCGACCCGCCTCAGAGCAAAACTGAAGCCGAGCCTCTTCCGGAAGTCAAACCCATTGGCGAGATTCTGATCTCGAGCGGCCGTGCAACTCCCGAGGAGGTCGCCGATGCGATTGAGCAGCAAATGGATGGCGACCCCCGGCACGTCGGCGAGATCCTGGTGGAACACGGCGCCGTACAGCCCGCGGAAGTGGTCGAGGCGCTGAAAACGCAGAATGAGTCCCGCACGTCGGCTCTCTCCGCCAGCAACATCCGGGTGGATGTGGGCCAACTCGACAAGCTGATGAACCTGGTGGGCGAGCTGGTGCTGGCGCGCAACCAGATTCTGCAATTCAGCGCCGGCCAGCAGGATTCGACTTTCTTAAGCACCACCCAGCGCCTGAACCTCATCACCACCGAGCTGCAAGAAGGGGTGATGAAGACCCGCATGCAGCCCATCGACAACATCTGGAACCGGTTCCCGCGAGTGGTTCGCGACCTGGCGATGTCCTGCGGCAAACGGGTTCGGGTGGAGATGGAAGGCAAAGAGACCGAGCTCGATAAGACGCTCATCGAGGCCATCAAGGATCCGCTCACTCACATCGTGCGCAACTCCGTGGACCATGGCATCGAGCGTCCGGAGCAGCGAGCCGCCGCCGGCAAGCCCGCGGAAGGCCGCCTGTTCCTGCGCGCCTACCACGAAGGCGGCCAGGTCAATATCGAAATCTCTGATGATGGCGCGGGCATTGCCGTGGACCGCGTCAAGCGCAAGGCTGTGGAGAGCGGCCTGATCACGCCCGAGCAGGCGGCCCGCATGGGCGAGCGGGAAGCCCTCAACCTTGTCTTTCACGCGGGGCTTTCCACCGCCGAAAAAGTCACCAACGTCTCCGGCCGCGGCGTCGGCATGGACGTGGTGAAAACCAATATTGAAAAAATTGGTGGAACCGTCGACATCCAGAGCCAGCCCGGGCATGGCACCACGCTCAAAATCAAGATTCCCTTGACCTTGGCCATCATTCCCGCCCTGGTGGTTACCACCGCCGGCGACCGCTACGCTATCCCCCAGATCAGCCTGCTGGAGCTGGTGCGCCTGGAAGGCGATGAAGCCCGCAAAGGGATCGAGTTCATCCACGGCGCGCCCGTTTACCGCCTGCGTGGAAATCTCCTGCCGCTGGCCTATCTGAATCAAGAACTCGACCTTGTTGAGAACCGGACCGCGCAAGACGGCGCCGGCCGGCAAGCAGACTTCAAGGCCCTGGACTTTGAGTCGGCGAAGTCAGCCCATGCGGCCTGGAAGGTCAAACTGCGCGAATTCCTCGACGGAAAGGCAAGCTTTGACGCGGATGAGGTTGGTAGAAATGACAAGTGCGCTCTCGGCAAGTGGCTCTATTCTCCGCAGATGAAGCGGTACAGTCAGCTTCCCGAGTTAAAACAGCTCGAAAAAGCGCATACCGATTTTCACAAACAAGCCCAGAAGGTCATCGTGCTGAAGAGGTCCAACAACGCCGAACAAGCTGTGCGGGAGCTTGAAAACCTGGAGACCCTGTCCGGCCCCATCCTTTCACTCATTGACGGCTTGCAGAATCACGCGTCGGGGAACGCCGCGGTCAATATCGTGGTGTTGCAGGCGGACGATCGGCAGTTCGGGCTCATAGTCGATGCGATCAACGACACCGAAGAGATCGTGGTAAAACCGCTCGGGAAGCATCTCAAGGGAATCACCACCTTCGCCGGCGCCACCATTATGGGCGACGGCAAGGTGGCTCTCATCCTGGACGTTCTGGGCCTCGCCCATCGTGCCGGTGTGATCTCGGAAGCTCACCAGCGGGCCCTGGGGGTCACGCGGGGTGCGCAGGCCACCGCCAGCGCCACGAACCGGCAAACCCTGTTGCTATTCCAAAGTCCTGACAACGGCCGCATGGCCATCCCTCTTCGCCTCGTGACCCGCTTGGAAGAGTTTCCCCGCTCCAGTGTCGAGAAGGCCGGAAACCAGGAAGTGGTCCAATATCGCGACAGCATCCTGCCCCTGGTGCGCCTCTCCAGCCTCCTCCAGGAGAGACGCCGGAAGACGCGAGCGCCTCAGGACGCGCCGCCCCAGGACGCACCCCTTCAGGTGGTGGTTTATTCGGATCAGGAACATAGCGTGGGCCTGGTCGTAGAGCGCATTCTCGACATCGTCGACGAAGACCTCACCAAGCGGCAGGCAGCCAGCCGCGACGGCATTGAGGGCGTGGTCGTGATCCAGGGACGTGTCACCGAACTCCTGGACCTTGAAGGGCTCATCCGCACCCACGCCGCGCTCCGTTCCACCAAGGATTCCATGCAGAAAGTGAGCAACTGAACCATGGTAGAAAAGCAGCAGTTCTCCACCTTCGTCGTTGACAACCTTTTCTTCGGGATCGAGGTTGAAAAGGTGCAGGAAGTTCTTCGCTACCAGGAGATGACGCGCGTTCCGTTAGCGCCGCCTGTGGTGCAGGGATTGATTAACCTGCGCGGCCAAATCGTTACCGCCATCGACCTGCGGCGCCGCATGGACTTACGCGCGCGTGGCGAAACCGAGCTTCCGATGAACGTGGTGGTGCGCACCAACGGGGGCGCAGTGAGCCTCTTGGTCGACGACATCGGTGACGTAGTCGATGTGGAAGATTCCAGTTTTGAGACCCCGCCCGACACGCTGAAGTCCGACATTCGGGCGCTTATTCGAGGGGTTCACAAGCTTCAAGGGCGACTCATGCATGTTCTTGAAACCGAGAAGGTATTGGATTTAGCTGAAGTAACTGATGGGAGTGTCGTTTCGGCCTCGTAGTGGCCCGGGTGCCCGGAGATCAGCGGAACGCCATCGAGAACCGGGGCCCCACCGCAGCAGGCGAAGGAGTTTAATTCAGAGGAGGACTAAAACTATGGCAACGAAACTCGAAAATGAAAACCCGAACTTGCACGATGCTGCGGGGGCTGGTGCTGGAAACGGCGGTAGTAAACGCCGCGGGCCAGGCGGCACACCAAAGGCAGCGGATGCTCATCTGCTGCTGGTGTCTCAAGAGATCCAGCGCCTAGTAGAAGCATCACGCGAGGGACGCCTCACCGAACGGGGCAAGGCGGCCCAGTTTCAGGGCATCCATCGCGAGATGGTAGAGGGCATCAACGAGATGCTGGACGCCATCCTGCTGCCCATCGGGGAGGGCAACCGCGTCCTCGCCCAAATCTCTAAAGGCAAGATCGACGAGCTGATCACTCAGACCTACCACGGCGACCACGAGAAGATGAAACTCGCGGTGAACAGTGTCGCTGTCGAGATCCAAAATCTGCAGAAGGAAATGGTGCGACTGACCGACGCTTCAAGAGACGGGCAACTCTCCGAGCGCGGAAAGCCCGACCAGTTCCAGGGCGCCTACGGCGACATCGTCCGGGGTGTGAACACCATGCTCGACGCCATCCTGCTGCCCATCGGCGAAGGCAACCGCATCCTCGGCCAGATCTCCAACGGCAAGATCGACGAACTGATCGCTCAGACCTACAAGGGCGATCACGAGAAGATGAAGCTGGCTGTCAACAACGTCGCTGCCGTCCTGCAAACTCTGCAGAAGGAATTGGTGCGCCTGACCGAGGCCTCGAAAGACGGGCAACTCTCCGAGCGCGGAAAGCCCGACCAGTTCCAGGGCGCCTACGCCGAAATCGTCCGGGGTGTAAACACCATGCTCGACGCCATCCTGCTGCCCATCGGGGAAGGCAACCGCATTCTCGCCCAGATCTCCAACGGCAAGATCGACGAGTTGATTGCCCAGACCTACAAGGGCGACCACGAGAAGATGAAGCAGGCGGTGAACAAGGTCGCCGTCGTCCTTCAGGGCCTACAGAAAGAGTTGGTGCGCCTGACCGAAGCTTCAAAGGAGGGGCAACTCTCCGAGCGCGGAAAGCCCGACCAGTTCCAGGGCGCCTACGCGGAGATCGTCCGGGGTGTAAACGCCATGCTCGACGCCATCCTGCTGCCCATCGGAGAAGGCAACCGCATCCTCGCCCAGATCGCCAAGGGCAAAATCGACGAGTTGATTACCCAAACCTACAAGGGCGACCACGAGAAGATGAAACAGGCTGTCAACAGTGTGGCGACCGTGGTGAACACGCTGATCGCAGACACCGACACGCTTGCCAAGGCGGCGGTGGGTGGTAATCTCAGCGCCCGGGCGGATGTTTCCAAGCACCAGGGGGACTACCGCAAGGTGGTTCAGGGCATCAACGAGACCCTGGACGCGGTCATTAAGCCCGTGCAGGAGGCCGGTGACGTGTTGCAGAGGATTGCCGGCGGGGATCTTACCGCCCACGTGGTGGGAGATTATAAAAATGATCATGCCGCCATTAAGAACGACATCAATAAAATGGTTGATACGCTGTCTTCCAGCATGCAGTCCATCGGGCAGAACTCTCAAACCCTGGCGAGTTCCTCCGAGGAGCTTTCGGCTGTCAGCCAGCAGATGAGCTCGAACGCCGAAGAGACTTCCGCCCAGGCGGGGGTGGTTGCGGCAGCCGCCGAGCAGGTGACCAAAAACCTCCAAACCGTGGCCACCGCCACCGAAGAAATGACGGCTTCCATCAAGGAAATCGCCAAGAATGCCACTGAGGCCGCCAAGGTGGCCACCGGTGCGGTCAAGATCGCCGAGAACACCAACACCACCGTGGCCAAGCTCGGCACCTCCAGCGCCGAGATCGGCCAGGTTATCAAGGTGATCACATCCATCGCCCAGCAGACCAATCTGCTGGCCTTGAACGCCACCATCGAAGCGGCCCGCGCCGGTGAGGCCGGCAAGGGTTTTGCCGTGGTCGCCAACGAGGTCAAAGAGTTGGCCAAGGAGACGGCCAAGGCAACTGAGGACATCACCCAGAAGATCGAGGGCATTCAGGGCGATACCAAGAGTTCAGTCGAGGCCATCGCCCAGATCAGCCAGGTGATCACTCAGATCAACGACATCTCCAACAGCATTGCTGGGGCCGTCGAAGAGCAGACGGCGACCACCAACGAGATGGCGCGCAACGTGGCGGAAGCCGCTCAAGGCGGACGCCAGGTGGCCGAGAACATCACCTCCGTAGCCACCGCCGCCAAAAACACTTCGAGCGGCGCCTCAGATACCCTGACTGCTTCCGGCGAGCTTTCGCGCATGGCGGCCGAGCTTCAGAGGCTTGTCGGCCAGTTCAAGTTCGAGGGCGCCGCGGGCGCTGTGGCTTATTCGACGGCAAAGAAACCGCCGCAACGCGCGAAGGTCGCCTAGAGCGCCCTGTAGCCTGGCTTCTAGCCCGCCCGATCCTCCCCTTCTTCTCCCCTCTCCCTTTGCGGGAGAGGGGCGTCGAAGGCGGGGTGGCAGTTGCGTTAGTCCAGAGCCTCCACCCTGGGCTATCCCATTCCGCTGCAGTCGAGGGCTGGTCGAACAGTACCCCGTAAAGCGGGGATTGGTCAGCGCTTCGGTCACACCGTACGGCAACCCTTGAGGCTGGCTGTTTTGAAAATGACCTTCCGGAGTATTCATGAATGCCCGGAGATGGAACAGTAAGGGCGGGGCTTCAGCCCCGCCGCCAGGAGGCTCACCAACTGTTCGTGCGATCTCGCGCCCTGGGTACCACGTCACAGGGGACGGATCAGGGCGCGAGATCGCCGAGTGCTTTCAACCCGGCATTTCTGGCGGGGCTGAAGCCCCGCCCTTTCCCAGCGAACCGGACGTTTTGTGAATAACGCGGGTTAACCCGCTCACAATGCATAGCAAACTTTACCGACTATTTCGTGCTTCGGAGCGGACACCGCTCGCTGGCTTAAAGCACTTACGGAGGACTCATCCCAATGCGCGCTTTGACTGAGAGTTTTGCAATCGCCGAAGATAACCTCGCCACCCGGAGGCAGTTTATCCGCCTGGGTGAAGAGGAACAGAAGTTTCTGGTGGGACTGATTCCCTGGGCAGAAAAGGTGGCGCCTGAGATCGCGAGGGAGTTTTACGATTGGCAGTTCGCCTTCGCTCCCACGCGCGCGTTCTTTGAAAGAATCGCTCGCACGGCCGGAGTAACCCTCGATAACCTCCGGGTTCAACTCGAGCGGACACAGGCCGAGTACTTCCGGACCATCTTTACGGGGGCTCAGAAGGGCTGGGGCGTGGAGTACTTCGAAAATCGCCTGAAAGTCGGATCGGCCCACGACCGGATCAATCTGCCCTTCAAGTGGTACATGGGCTCATACTCTGAGTACGAGCGCCTGACGCGTATTTACCTCCGCACGTCGTTTAACGACGCGCGCTTCATTGAGAGAGCGGAGGAGGCCATCTTCCGGGTGTTTAACTACGACGTTCAGGCCATTGCCGATTCCTTCATGCTGAACACCTTTGAATCCATGGGGCTCAGTGTGGATTCCATTCAGCACGGCCCCGGTGCGGACAAGACCGAGCACTTCGATCAAATCAAGCAGGCGCTGGCCACGCTGCTGGCCCAGGCGGAGGCCGTCACCGAAAAACGGCTCGATGATGTGGTGCTGGAAACCCCGGTCCAGGGCCGGCTGGGCGAAGCCTTTCGGGCCATGGTGAAGAACCTGAGGGAATTTGTGGGCTTAGCGGGCGAAAGTTCCCAGGCCCTGGCGAGCGCATCCGAAGAATTCACGGCGGTAAGCCAACAGATGAAATCAAACGCCGAACAGACTTCCTCGCAAGCCAGCGTCGTTTCCACCGCCGCCGATCAGGTCACCCAGAACGTTCACACTGTAGCCGCCGCCACCGAGGAAATGACGGCCTCCATCAAGGAGATCGCAAAGAACGCTAGTAACGCCGCCAGGATTGCCACCTCCGCGGTGGCCGCCGCCGAGAGCGCCAACACCACGGTAGGTCGACTAGGCCTTGCCAGCCAGGAGATCGGCAAGGTTGTGAAGCTGATCACCGCGATTGCTCAGCAAACGAACCTGCTGGCGCTAAACGCCACCATTGAAGCAGCCCGGGCGGGTGAAGCGGGAAAGGGCTTTGCCGTGGTAGCCCATGAGGTGAAGGAACTGGCCAAAGAGACCGCCAAGGCTACCGAGGAGGTCGGGCAGAAGGTGGAGGCCA
>Ga0335074_10016298_pt1 | contig 10463 bp, 9 predicted proteins | sample Lox_Sample_23_FD_206715 | JGI IMG/M metagenome (GOLD analysis project Ga0335074, IMG submission 206715) | Soil microbial communities from Loxahatchee National Wildlife Refuge, Florida, United States - Lox_Sample_2.3 | ecosystem: Environmental > Terrestrial > Soil > Wetlands | place: USA: Florida...
TCGACCTGAATCTCGATCAGGTGCTGCGGTCGATTACCGCGGGCCGCGAGCAGTACGAGCTGAAGCAGTTCTTCTACGCGCCGCTGCACGAGGTCGACGCTGTTCGGTACCGGCATGAGGTGTTGCGTGATCTCGAGAAGCGCGAGGTGCTCGACTCGGTCATCAGGTTCGCGGAGACGATGCGGCAAATGCGTGAGCATGTCGCACAGATGCAGAAGCTCCACTATCAGCTGCAGAAACAGGCCTGGTTCCTAGATGCAGTCGAGATCTATTGCGACGCGGTTCGCGTGCTGGCGGACGAGCTTGCAGCGCGCGACGTGACCTCGCGCGGCTTCCGCTGGTTGCGCTACTACCTTGCCGAGTATGTCGGCTGCGAGCGCTTCACCTTGCTGGCGGCGGAGACACTGGCGCTGAAAGAGGCGCTCGCGGGGATCCGCTACGCCGTCCGGATCAACGGGCCACGGGTCACGGTCAGCCGCTACGAAGGCGAGCCGGACTATAGCGCCGAGGTGGAGGAGACGTTCGCGAAGTTCAAGCAGGGCGCGGTGAAGAGCTATCTAGTGAAGCTCGCCGAGCTGGGGGAAATGGACCACGTCGAGGCGCGGATCGCCAGTCTCGTGGCGAAGCTCTACCCGGATGTGTTCGGGATGCTGGCCGACTACTGCACTCGCCACAGTGACTACCTCGACCAGACGATCGGGCGATTCGACCGCGAAGTGCAGTTCTACCTCGCTTACCTTGAACTGATCGGCCGCTTCAGGGCCGCAGGCCTGCCGTGCTGCTACCCACTCGTCTCGGCTGGTTCGACGGAGATTGCCGCCGAGGACACCTTCGATATCGCGCTGGCAAACAAGCTGGTCCCTGGCGGCGGCACGGTCGTCACCAATGACTTTTACCTGCAGGGGCCAGAGCGCGTGTTCGTCGTCAGCGGTCCGAACAACGGCGGCAAGACGACCTTCGCGCGCACCTTTGGCCAGCTGCACTACCTGGCGAGCCTAGGCCTGCTCGTCCCGGGCGGCAGCGCGCGGCTGTTCCTGCCCGACCGGGTCTACACGCACTTCGAGAAGGAGGAGGACATCGAGACACTTCGGGGCAAGTTCGAGGACGAGCTCGTCCGGGTGCACGAGATCCTCGAGCAGGCGACCGCAGACAGTGTCATCGTGATGAACGAGAGCTTCAGCTCGACCACGCTGAACGACGCGTTGTTCGTCGGCACCGAGGTGATGCGCCGGATCCTCGACCTCGGCTGCCTGGGCGTCTACGTAACATTCGTCGACGAGATCGCCTCGCTCAGCGAAGCGACGGTGAGCATGGTCAGCCAGATTGTGGCCGAGAACGCGGCCGAGCGGACCTTCAAGGTGCAGCGCAAGCCGGCCGACGGACTCGCCTACGCCTGGGCGATCGCTGAGAAGTACGGCCTCACCTACGAGCACCTGCTGGATCGGCTCGACTGATGAAGGTCTTTCTGCTGCATCGAGACCAAGATTTCGCCGTCAAGCCGGAGCTGCGGGACGCGATCTTCGGCGCGATGATGAGTGGCGACCTATTCGCGATCGCCAGCGTCAGACGCGACTTGGACCGGAGACGGGGGCCCGCCCCTGTCCTTGCACCGACGGGGAACGACGCGGTGCTGACGCAGGACCTCGAGCTCGAGACGCTCTGGAACGCCATGGCGGCTGGCGACGAGTTCCTTGTCGAGATGGCCAAGCGGGTGGTCCTTTCGAGTCTGACCGACACGGACGCGATCGTCTACCGCCAGCAGGTGCTCGCGGATTGCCTCGAGCACCCCGAGATCGTCCGGCAGCTCTACGAACTCGCGGTCGAAGCGCTTGAGAATGAGCGAGCGGCGGGTGGCCTATGGTTCCGCGCCAGCCCGGACTCGATTCTCAATCGCTCAGTGCAGGTGCTGAAACTCCATGTCGAAGTCCTCAAGCGGCTGCGGCAGATTGCTGACGAGCAGGCGGCGAGTTTCCGTTCGGACGGCTTCAGGCGCTTCTTCGCGATGCTCGGGGAGGAGCTTGCAGACGACTACCTGGGGGTTGTCGAGCATCATCTGCGCGAGCTTCAGTTCAAGCGCGGCGTGTTTGAGAGCGCCGAACTCGCGAAGGGCTTCAAGGGCGGCGGCTACAGGGTGCGGTCCCCGCGCGAGCAGCGCTGGACCGAGCGGCTCCCGTTCGGGAGCCGCTCAGAGAGCTACACCTTCACGATCCCTCCGCGCGACGAGAACGGCTTTAGATCGCTGGAGGACATCCGGGGGAAAGGGATCAACCGGGTCGCGAACTCGGTTGCGCAGTCGGCAGACCACGTCAAGAGCTTCTTCAGCATGCTGCGGCTCGAGCTGGCCTTCTACCTTGGCTGCCTCAACTTGTACGACAGACTCGCCGGGAAGCGAGAACCGATTTGCTTCCCCCAGCCGCTAGCCGCCGGCCAGCTCGCCCTCGCCGCGGAGGCGATCTACGACGTCTGTCTGACGCTCCATCTCGAAACCCAGGTTGTTGGCAACGAGTTGAATGCCGATGGTAAGTCCCTGGTGATGATCACTGGCGCCAACCAGGGCGGCAAGTCGACTCTGCTGCGCAGCCTCGGCCTGGCCCACCTGATGATGCAGGCGGGCATGTTCGTCGGTGCCCGGTCGTTTCGCGCGGCCGTCTGCCTAGGCGTCTTCACGCACTACAAGCGCGAGGAGGACGTCACGATGGAGAGCGGCAAGCTTGACGAGGAACTGGGCAGGATGAGCGAGATCGCCGGCCAGATCACGCGCCACTCGATTCTGCTCTGCAACGAGTCGTTCGCCTCGACCAACGAGCGCGAAGGTTCGGAGATCGCGCGGCAGGTCGTGAGGGCGATGCTCCGGAAGCAGATCAAGGTCCTCTTCGTCACGCACATGTACGACCTCGCGCACAGCTTCTTCGCGCAGCAACTCGACAACGCCCTGTTCCTGCGCGCCGAGCGGCAGCCGGACGGGCGGCGGACCTTCAAACTGATGGAGCGCGAACCGCTGCCGACCAGCTTCGGCAAAGACTCCTACCTGCGCATCTTCGGCATTGCCGGACCCAGGTCAGGCGCCGGGAACGGTTCTGTTATGCCTGTAGACCTGAGGCTCCGCGGTCCGCGGGACGACGGGAGCGGACAAGACTAGCCAGCCCGGCTCGCGGAGCGCATCAGCGTAAGCCTGCCGGTCTGAGGTTCAGGTCGGCTGTTTACTGTACCCAATTGGGGGCATACGGGACGTACTGCTGCGCGCCAGTGTCGAGCAGCCGGATCAGTCTTGCCGCGAGCGGCGGGTGCAGCACCAAATTGGGGAGCTGGTCAGCCGAGACGAAATGCGGTCCCATACCCAGTTCCCGGGGCAATTCCATGCCCAGCGTTCGCTCACTGGCCAGGAAGACGATATCCAGCGAACGGCCGCTGGATCCCGGCGTCTCCGAGTCAACCACGAGAGCAACCTGGGAGAGGTTTGCCGATATCCCGGTTTCCTCCAGCAGCTCCCGGCGGGCGCACGCGGCCATGCTCTCACCCTCGCGCGGGGTGCCGCCAGGCAGCACCCAGTCACCCAGTCATCCAGTCCGTCGTGCGTGCGGTGCACGAGCAGCACTTCATGCTTATGCAGCACAATGACTGAGCACCGGACGCTGAAACTACTAGCCGTCATGACACGCCTCCTGCTCATCCAGCGAGCGGGACGCATCGGCCGTCCGGCGTGCCCGCATGCCAGGTGATGTGCGCGCGATCTCGGCGGGATCCATCACCGAACGGCATCGACCTGGTTCAGCATGAGTGCTCTGCGCTGGCCACCGGCGGGATCTGTTGAGTGCGTTCATCGGGGCATTACTCATGTTCAGAATCACTGCGCAACACCAGCATTTGCTCCCTTTGAACCTTCGGCTGCGCTGGTTGTGTCGAACCAGCAGGCGGCGCTCCACGGGGTTTCCTCTTGGCGCCCACCAGTTAGGGGAGCGCTGAAGAGCGTTATCCGTGCGGACGCCGCGGACCATGAGGCGCAGGAGATTCCGCAGGTGTGACGGCGCACTGGCGCCTCCGTGGTCGACTGGCGCAGTCTTGCTTGTGCGCCGCAGCCTCGACGACTCCGACGACTGGGTGCTGCCCGGCGGAACCCTCCCGGCACGGTGAGACCATGGTGGCCTGCGCGCGTCGCGAGCTGCGCGAGGAGACCGGACTCCTAGCCGAGCCGACACGAGTCGCCTTGGTGCACCGGCTGCTGTTACCTCTCGCGGTAGCCCCGCAGGTCAAGCAGGAAGTGCCGTCGTGGCAGCCTGCCTGTAGGCAAATCCAGTTGATCACCTGGAAGTCGGGTTCGGCGGAGGGACTCGCCGGTAACCGTGGTCCAGCGCTGCTTGGGAACGCTGTGCTGCCGTCCGGGGTAACTCCGCTGATTGTTGTCACGACTGCGGCGCGGAGCCGGTCGTGACCGCGGTGTACCTCGATAGTCGGACTGAGAGCCTTCCCTCGTCCGCACTGGATGACGTCGTTAGCGAGCGGGCAATTCCCAGAACTTTCGCCGCCTAGCGTCAGCTACCGCGGCGGTGGACGCGCCCCTGCTAGCGCGCGGAATGGAGCTGGTCGACACTCCGGGCAGAGGCTCGGTATATGCGCACAACACCGCCGAGGCGGAGCTGCGGTGGAGAAACCATGGACGCGGCCCTGTTCGTCCTGACCGCCCATCCACCCGTCTCGGCGAGTGAACGCGACCTGATGTCCCGCGTCGCCGGGCTATCAGTGAGCATGTTCGTCGTGCTCAGCAAGGCGGACTGCCTGGATGCGGCCGCCCGAAACGGCGCCGCTGGGCCATTGCTCGACGGGAACTGCTCACGCGAGTTGGCCGAGGCCCTGGATTACACGGCCTGGGCGGCGGTCCGGCGGCGGCTCCCAGGAGAGGTCGGGCGGTGCCGCGCGCGGGAGCACCTCAGGCATGAGGCCGCCGACTTGGCTCCCCAGCTGATCGGGCGAGCCCGCGGTGACCTGCCGCACCTGCGCGGCGCGACGAGTCAGGTCAGCCTCGTCCAGAAGTGACCGGCCGAGCCGGCTCGCGTGCCCGGCGAGCGATATGCGGAGTTCGGATGCCCGCTCGAATTCCAGATACGTCCCGAATTCGCAGATGAATTCGGCGAACTCGGAATCGCCATGCGCGGACAGGGCCGCGCTCGCAGACAGCGGGTAGACGACCGGGCGGCCCGCGGCATCCGCCAGGGCTGCGGCAGCCCGTACGGCCGCCGCGGCATATTATGAGACAGCGGCAGGATGCTGCAGGCGATGGGTCCCGCCTGGGCAAGCTTCTCGTGAGTTGCTGCCCGAACGCCATCCGGCCGATGGTCCCTGTTCCCCGTAGACGCTTGCATCAGGAGGACAGGACAATGTCGGCTTCGGTATCGAGGCCGCTGACTCAGCCGCACGGTCTCGGGCGGCTGTGGTGGCTGCCTTCCAATGGCGAAGACAACGGACTCGACGATGCGGCGTGGGCGCCGATCGCTGATGTCAGCGCCAGCATCGTCGCGCCGCTGCTGGCGGCCTTCCGTGCTGCGCGCGTTCCGGCCTACGCTGCGCCGGCCAATCAGATCCTCACCCGCCGGAACGGGCGCGGGGCCCGGGCGAGTGAGCGCCGGCGGCGTGCAGCCCCTGAACGGGAGATCTATCACATCTGGGTCGGGACCAGCGGCCATGCTCGAGCTGAGGAAGTCCTGCGCATCGTCTTGCCCAGGCTGCAGCAAGAGGCAAAACATGAGCGGCCGTCTGTCTAACCCGCGCAGGCTGGCGTCACTGGCCTGTAGGTCGGCTTCGTCGACTTGAGTTTCGGCTAGCTTCCATGCCACGGGGTGCTATAGGGGCGGCGATCAGGCAGGCTACGAGTACCGCGATCCGGAGCCTGCACGCGGCCGGCCTGGTAGATGAGGACCGGCGCGATCACCACGGCGAGAACCGGCCAGGTAGGCCGGCGAGAATCCGGAGAAGTCGGTGTGCGCGGTGATCACGGCCGGCTTGCCTGCCAGCAGGATCGGCCGCAGCACCATGCCGGTGTCCGGATGGCCCTTGCCGTGCCGCAGATGATCGCAAGCAGCGCGGGCCGGGCGGCGGGCTGGCCACGCTCAGTCGCATCGGCGACCGGCCGGGCCCGTGGGATGCCGAGGTAGGGAATGCCGAAGCCGCGGACGAACGCCCAGATCGCGAGGTCGCCGGTCAGTCCCAGGAAACCGTGGCAGGCCCGCCGAGCCGGGTCGCGATGCCGCCGAGGCAGTCGTACGGGCTGGCGTGTCGTGATAACGGGGACGATGACCGAGACCGTCGGGTAGCAGGCGAACGTGACAAACGGGGTGATCGCGAAGATCCATGACGCCTAGTCGCTGACCGTGCTGCGCACTGGCACGGAGCAAGCGTGCGCGGCCGCATCAGCAACCCGGCCAAGACGCGATCTCGGGTGCACTCCGTCGCCGCGCCGGCCGAGGACCAGCATGTCGAAGCCGTGCTCAGCTAGATCATGCAGCCAGGGAACGTAGGGTCACCCAGCAGCACCATCGCGTCCAGCGGCTCGAGGATGAAGCAGTAGTCGAGCCGATCGTCGGCGGACGTGCAGGATCAGCGGATACAGACACCTCCACCTGTCGACAGCGTCTGCCAGGCAGAGGCCATCAGCCTGATGAGCACAGGTGTTCGACAAGCCTCATCGCGTGATCTTGCTCCAACGATACGACAGAGCCCACGGACCGGAGAACCCGCAAATGTCATGTTTCGGTGTGGCCGACGCTGGCACTCTTGACCAACCCGCTGATAGTTGCCAGACTTACGGCCTGGCGAAGGGGCTCGCCCGGACCGCGGCAGACGCCGCTGACAGTCCCTGTATCGCGATCTGTGGTGAGGCGACGATGTCCCGGGTGAGCGACGACGAAGTGCTGCTGCTGTGGCAGGCACTGTGGGCATACCGTTCCGGCAAGAAGCCGTGGTGCGGTGTCCTGCTGTCACCCGACCTCACCAGGATCGGCACATGATCGCCTCGTGGCCGGGGCGCTAGCGTGCCAGCTGCTACCCCGGCACCGCGCGGCCCGTCGGTGCTGACCTTGTACAGCGCGGAGGACCTGCTGACCGCGCCTGGCTGCCCAGTCTGCCGGTATGCCGACGAGGCTAGCGACCGCTACCTGGGTTGGTTCGCGCTGCAGGCCCATGCGGAGACTGGGACCATTACTCGGCTGTGCGCCTCACTCGGCATGTGCGCCCGGCACACTCGCGGGCTCATGGGCCAGCCCGGAGCTGCGACACGGCTGACCGCGGTTTACCGGTACGTCGTCATAGCGGCAAAGGACCGGCTGGCCGGCCGCTCCGCGGCGGTTGCGCCGTGCCCGGCGTGCGAGCACGACGGCTCGGCAGCGGACCGGGCGCTGGACACGCTGCTCGAGGGTCTGACCGACCCTTTTGCCAGGGATCGCTGCCGACAGCTGGGCGGGCTGTGCATTCCGCATTTGCGCGCGGCCACTGCGCGCGGGCACCGCCGGGTCATCACATGGCTGGCCGAGACAATGACGCTGACCTTGAGCAGTCGCGCGCCAGGCTTGGAGTGGCTCGCCGGCGGAACGGACCGCGACGCGGAGGTGCGCGCCGTGCTACGGCAGGCGATTCCGGCCAGTGCGGTGCACGGTTCCTGCGTGTGTACGGCGTGCCTGGCGGCAGCGCACTCCGAGCGGGATCGCCTAGCGCAGCTGCGCATTTTTGCAGGCGGTGACAATGCGCAGGACCCAGCCGTCATGCTGTGCCCCAGTCATCTGGCCGATGCTGCGGTGGCCGCAGGCCCCGGCAAGCGGACGCGGGCACTGCTCGCCTGGCAGGCCGACTGCCACTTCGCCAGCTTCGCCGGACCGCCAGCGTCCCGAGGCCGGCGAAGCGGTAATCCGGCTGCCTGGCTCCGCGGAGGTCGGCGGCGTGCTGGCAGCATCGGCGACTGCATCATCTGCCGTGCCCGCGACTACGCCGCAAAGCGAGCCCTCGATGATGTCCGTAACGGTCTGCGCGCAGTTCCGGAACGCGCTGATCCTCAGGTCTTGCTGTGCGTCAGGCACCTGCTCAGCCTCCGCGCAGCCGATCCGTGGGCATCCCAGCTGACCGCTAACCGCGCAGTCGACCACGCCGACCAGCTGGTCGCTGAGCTGACCGAGGCCTTCACTAAAAGCACGTGGGCGCACCGAGCCGAAATCAGAGGCAGGGAGATGAGCGCGTGGCGGCGCGCTGCGGCGTTCGTAGACGGCAGCGTCTTCTGCGGCTCACTGCCACGCGAGCGCTAGAGCAGCCGGCTGGTTTATCGCGTCATGGACATCGCACACGCGCCGGGTGAGACAGCATTGGCCCCTTAGCCAGCAGCCGACCGACGCAGATGCGAGTAGCGTGACCGGTCGGTCGCTGCCCGCCATTGGGCCGATTGCGCATCTGAATGGCCGGCCGCCGCTACCCACGTATCGGATCACCGCCAGGACATAGGGAGGCGAGGCTGTCAGCGCGGAGTCGTCGCTCAGCTGGCGGGCTGCCGCGCTGCAGTCCGGCTCATCGCCCTGCAGCAGCGTGTCGGCCAGCGAGCACATGGGCATCATCGCCGTCGCGCTCGGTTTCGGTGGAGTACTCGGCCTATATGGGGCGTTGGCGCAAGCTCCTCCTGTGCGGGGCGGCCGGGCGGGAACTCAGTAGCCGTACCGGTCTGGGACGGCGGAATGCTTGCGTTGAAGCCGCGCACGCAGTACTAGGCCATGACGTTCTCGGCGGCGACCAGAGTCAGCTTCGACGCGCTGCACCGACCCGCGCTGTACCGACCCGCGCTGTACCGACCTGCGGTATCGGTGCAGCGCGCGTCTGATGGCCCCGCGGGCCGGTCCGGGCCGGTGCACTACGAGTCCCGGGCCATGCCGGTGTTCGACAGGTATCTGTACCGGCCGGTGGTGCGAGCTATTGAGCGGCTCGCCGACGTGGTGCGGCCGCTGCAGTCCGGCGACGTCAACCTGTACCTGCTGTACGTGTTCCGGGCCGTGCTGGTCGCGTATCTCGTAGCCGCTCTCTGACCTGGCTGCTCGCCGGGGCCGTCGTGCACCGGCGCCGTATAGGCGGGCGCGGCCGGCCCGCGGAATTCGGCCAGCTGCGCCGGGACGGTAGCGGCGTCAACGTCAGCGATCGGGGCCCATCCGCTGTCGCTCAGCCCGTTGCCCTGGCCACCGAGTGGCAGCCACCACAGCAGCCCGAATCGATCGGGCTGGCTGACCGGACGTGATGCCGATGCGGACATTTCCAGTTGCCTTTCAGCGGCGTGATCCGGCCCGCTCTCACGGGCGCGGCGCCTGGCCCTGGAGCGGTGCGCCGGGCTGCTCGCCGAGCCATCCGCCGATACGGAGGTAGATGTCCTCTCCGTAGCTGGTGGGCAAGGGTTCGGCGACGGTGAGCTTGAATGTGCGCGTTCCGTCGGCCTGGCGGGGCGCCCTCAGGAACAAGGTCGCGTCCGGAAGCTGACGGCGGAAGCTGTCGGCGAAGTCGAACTGATGGGTGACAAAGAAAACCCTGATGTCGGCTTCCAGGAGCGCGCGAACGACCTGTCGGCCGATCTCCGAACCCTCGCGCTCATTCGTTGCTGCGAACGACTCGTTGAAGAGGACCTGGCAGTGCGGGCCGAGCTGGTCGGCAATCGTGCTCATCCGGGTGAGCTCTTCATCGAGGCGCCCGCTGATCATCTCGGCATCTTCCTCGCGGATGAAGTGCGTGAAGAGCTGCTGGCAGACGCTGCCCCGCAGAGAGCCGGCTGTCACGAACATGCCGGCCTGCATCATCAGCTGGGCAACGCCGGCGCTGCGCAGGAATGTCGATTTACCGCCCGAGTTGGCGCCGGTGATGATCACCAGCGTCTTCCCGTCGGCGGCTACGTCGTTGCCGACGACACGCTCGGTGCGGAGGGCAAGGCTGGTGTCACGCAGGTCGGTGCAGCTGAACGCAGGGGAGTCCCAGTTCAGTGGCACCGGGAAGGTCAGTGGCTGGTCCCGCGCCGTGAGCTCGTCGTGCAAGCTCAGGCAGCTGACGTAAAACGCAAGCTCGGCCTTGAGCATGATGAAGAAGCTGGACACGTGGTCGGCCGCTTGCGCTGCGGCGTTGGCAACCAGGTTGACACCACGGCTGACCAGGTCCTGCAGCGCTTGCCCGCCCGCCTCATCGCGTGGCGGGATGGTGAAGGAGTAAACGGTGCGCGGCTCGATTCCGACCCGCTCCTTCCAGCCGCGCTTGGTGATGCCTTGTCTCAGGACGTAGTTGATCCCGCTGTTGTCGCGGCCGAGCTGTGCGCTGAGCAGCTGACCGTTCGGGAACCGGAGCAGCTTGAGATGGCTGCGGAGAGTGTCGAAGTAGTCGTCGTCTAGTTCGAGCTGGAGCGTGCGCAGCAAGCTGACGACGCCATCGGAGCGGAATGTGGCGATGTGGTCGTCAGCGAGCTGGCGCAG
>Ga0335074_10016299_pt1 | contig 10463 bp, 11 predicted proteins | sample Lox_Sample_23_FD_206715 | JGI IMG/M metagenome (GOLD analysis project Ga0335074, IMG submission 206715) | Soil microbial communities from Loxahatchee National Wildlife Refuge, Florida, United States - Lox_Sample_2.3 | ecosystem: Environmental > Terrestrial > Soil > Wetlands | place: USA...
TCAAGAAAATCGACGAAGACTTTTTCAACTCAGATTGAGTTCAACCTCCGGCGAGCGACGGTTGTATTTTCCCGTCGATCCCCACACCCTGTCGAAATGCCGCGCGGCGTTGTACCTCCCATCCTGATCGCTCACGGCGGCGCTGGCCCGCGCGCCGTTCCTACTGATCGTCCTGGCCGACGCCGTGCCTTGCTTGACGCCGTAACCCGAGGCGCCTCGATTCTCCGTGAAGGCGGTAGCGCCCTCGACGCCGCAATTGCCGCCGTAGTCGTCCTCGAAGATGATCCGCTCTTCAACGCCGGTTACGGCTCAGTCCTGACCATCGACGGCCGCGTCGAAATGGACGCTGGTGTAATGATCGCAGAACGGCTCTCACGGGCCGCCGTTTCGGCGAACGCTAGCTTGCGAGCGGCAAATCCCACGCAGCGACGCTTACCAATCGCCCGCGTCCGCGCGGGTGGCGTTGTGACGGTCACCCGCATCCGCAATCCGATTCTTCTTGCGCGCGCCGTGATGGAATCCACACCGCACGTCCTGATGGGTGGTGCAGGTGCCGAGGCCATCGCGCGTCGCAACGGCATCAGGTTATGCCGGCCCGCCGACCTTGTCAGTCCGCGCGCACGCGAGCGTTGGCTCTCGCGCAACGAGGCGTCCGCCTCGAAGGCCGTGGTCTCTCACGGCACCGTCGGTGCCGTGGCTCGCGACCATTATGGTAACCTCGCCGCCGCGACTTCCACCGGTGGTGTCGCCGGCAAAATCGCGGGACGCATCGGCGATTCCGCGATCATCGGCGCGGGCCTTTATGCCACCGCAGCGGGGGCCGCCTCGGCCACCGGTACCGGCGAGGCGATCCTGCGCATGGCCTCATGCCGTGCTGTCGTCGAATCCCTGCCGCGCGCTGATCCGTTGCTTGCTGCGCAGCGGGTCATCGCCGGTCTCGGCGAAGCCACAGCCGCCGAGGCCGGTCTCATTGTGATCGACCGCCGTGGTCGCATCGGCTATGCGCACAACGCTGGTGCGATGGAAATTGCCATGCTGGACGAGTCAGGCTCTATCCGGCACCAGTCGCCTGCACCTCTGCCCGCCGGCTTTAGTAGAATCTAACGTAAGACTTTAGGTTTTGTATGCTGAAGCCGCTTCGGCGCGCAGTGCTCGCCTTTGTAATCGCCCTTGCCATCTTGAGCCTCGGGCTCAACGCGCCTTTCGCCAAGGATCAGGAGCCTCAATCTGCCCAATGGGTCGTTGATATTGTCCAACATGGCCACTGGCTACTACCCTATGACTACTACGGTTATGTAGAGCGTAAGCCGCCGCTCTTCTATTGGCTCTCTGCGCTCGCTGTCGAGGCCACCGGCGGCCGCGTCAACGAAACTCTGGCTCGCTTCCCCTCGCTGATTGCGGGCGCGGCCCTCGCTGCCGAGGTGATGCTCTGGGCCTCCGCCGCTTTCGACGGCTTTACTGGTTGGCTCGCCTTCCTCTTCCTACTCGGCATGTATGGCTTCGCCTCCCGCGCAACGCTCGCCCTCACCGACATGCTGATGACCACCCTGATGCTCACCGGCTACTACCTGCTCCAGCCGCTGCTCGAAGGCCGCATGTCGATGCGCCGTGCAGCCGTCATCGGCATCGTCCTCGGCCTCGGTATTCTCACCAAGGGCCCGATTGCTCTCGCTCTCCCCGCCGTCGCCGCCGTGATCTACTTGCTCCTAATGCGCACAAATCCATTGCGGATGCTGACCGCCCGATGGCCCTGGACGATTCTGGCGCTCGCCGTCGCCATCGCTGCGCTATGGTATGTCCCGGCTTTCATTGCGGGCCGCAGCAGCGACCTGCTCGGCGTCTTCGCGCAGGAGAACTTCGGCCATTTCATGCCTGCCACGATGGGTGGCACTGGCGAGGCGTCGCGTCCCTTTTATTACATCGCCCTTCGTCTGCTCGGCGGCACCCTCCCGCTATGCCTCCTGCTGCCCGCCGTGATTGCCGCCTTGCCCCGCCTTGAGGAACGGCAGTGTCGTGCCATCGCTTATCAATCCGCTATGGTCCTCGCCGTCCTGCTCATCTTTTCCCTAGCCAGCGCCAAGCGCGATGACTATATCCTCCCTGCGATTCCTCCCCTTGGGATCATCATCGCCAGTCTTTTCAGCCCGGCGCTCAATAGCCCGTCAACGAAATTGGTCCGTCGGTTGCGCGATGGCACCGCCGCATTCATCGCTTCTGTGGCCTGCCTCGGCACGCTTATGATCGTCGTCCTGATCGCCGCCCGTCAGCCACTTGGCCTCGGCGACCTGAAGCTGCAATCCGCAGACGCCTCCTTTGTCAGGATCTTTGTCAACGGCGTATCACACTTGGAGCTGCCATTCCTCGGCCTGCTCGCCACGATCGGTATCGGCGCGATCTTCTCTCTGCACGGCCTTTGGCGCCGCGATGATTCCCGCACCGGTATCGGCCTTGCCATCATCGCGCTCGCCCTGACGCTTATCTGGACCGGCTTGCTGAAGCCGCGCGAGGCCGCTACGCGGAGCCTCCAATTCTTCGCTCATGAGGTCCACGAACGCATCGGTGCCGCGCCTGTCTATCTCCCCTGGCAAGACCCCGAGTTTGCCTATTATTACGGCAGGGATGTGCCGCCGCTGCCACGGGCTTTTGCCCACAACGGCCCGCCGCCGCTCGCGACGATCTACTTCGTCGTCCGCCCCAATCAGCTATTCATTCTTGCCCCTGCCGTCCGCGAACGTCTCATTCCCATCCTTAAGGCAAACGTGGTCGGCGGAGGCGGCCCACCCACGCTCTATCAGTTGCGTCCACCGTCCTGATTTTAACGCCGCTCTTCTGGTCTGAGGATTTTTGGGGCCGAATTGCCGCCCGCCCACCATTATCCTATGCTAAACATGGAGTGACCGACCACAGCTTCGCAACCGCAATGCCCATCTATGAGTATGAATGCGCCGCCTGCGGGCACCTGAGTTCCAAGGTGATTCTGGGCTCCGAGCGTGAGGTCCTGCCTTCCTGCGATGCTTGCGGCTCCGCCGAGACGCATCGGGTAATGTCGGCCTTTGCCGTCGTTGAAAGTGAACGGTCGCGTCTTGCCAACTTCGATACCAGTCAGGCGCGCGACGATTCCTTCTATCGTGACTCACGTAACGTTGGCCTCTGGGCCAAAAAACGCGCGCAGCAGATGGGCGTCGATCTCGGTCCTAAATTTGACACAACAGTCGAATCCGCGCGCTCCGGTAAATTGATCAAGGACATGATCTAACGAAGGCTTTTGTGAGGTCAGGATGAGCGAAGACAGTAGGGACAGGTTTGGCGATAAGATTCACGACCTTGAAAAGGCTCGCGAAGATCAATGGGCTCATCAGCACGATGAGGAACTAATCGAAAAAATGCGCCATCGCCATCCGGACATGAAATGTCCCCAATGCGGCGAACTGCTCGACCCGGAGGCCGAAATTGGCGTTGGCGCGATGGTTTGCCTTAAACACCACGGAATCTGGCTCGATTGGGATATGCTCCAGAAGGTGCGCCATCTCTTGATCGATAAGACACTGCATCGCAAGCCCCAGAGCTGAATCTACCGGGCGGCGCCGCGCGGCAATTGACGGTGTGTGGCCTCGTTCCATCTCCGGTTGACAATTCATCCGTGCCAAACTACACGGAAACGGGCATCTGAATGTACTTCGGCTTCGCTATACCGCTCGCGTTGATTATCATCGGCCTCTTGTTTATGGCCGCGATGATCGGCCTGCAGAAGCTGCTCGCCCCGCATAATCCCTTCGCCCGCAAGCTGATGCCTTACGAATGTGGCGAACCTCCCACCGGCAACGCTTGGATCAACTTCAACGTACGCTTTTATTTGATCGCCCTCGTTTTCGTGATTTTCGAGGTCGAAGTTGCCTTCGTCTACCCGATCGCCACCGTCTACCTCGATTGGGTGCGCCGCGGCCAGCGGCTCTACGCGCTCAGCGAAATTCTGATTTTCCTGCTCATTCTGTTTGTCGGACTGGTCTACGTATGGGTCAAACGGGATCTTGAATGGCTTAAGCAAGTTCCCGACTAGGCTCTCAGCGAGGATCGTTATATGCCTTTGCTCAATACTCTGCCGGATTACGTCCTCACCACCAAAACCGACGAAATGATCAACTGGATGCGCAAATCGAGCATCTGGTACATGCTCTTCGGCCTTGCCTGTTGTGCCATCGAATTGATGCATACTGGCGGCCCGCGTTCCGACATCGAACGCTTCGGCGCGACTCCGCGTGCTTCAGCCCGCCAGTCCGATCTGATGATCATCGCCGGCACGCTCACCCTCAAAATGGCTCTGCGCACCCGCCTGCTCTACGACCAGATGCCTGACCCCAAGTACGTCATCTCGATGGGTAGCTGCTCGAACTGCGGCGGCCTGTTCCAACTTGCCTATTCCGTTTGCGACGGGGTCGATAAAATTCTCCCCGTCGATGTCTACGTTCCCGGATGCCCGCCACGTCCCGAAGCCCTGACCGAAGGCCTGCTCAAGCTCCAGGAAAAGATCATGGCTGAACGCTGGCTCGCCCGCGAACGCGCCGTCGAGCTTCCAGCCCAGGCCTAGATGGAAACGGTCACGATCTTCGAGCGTCTTCAGCAACGCTTCGGCGACAACATGCTCGAAGTCGCGCTCAAACCGCCCGGACTGTTCGCCGTAATCAAACCTGAAGCTTTACTTGATATTTGCCGCTACTTGCGCGACGATCCCGATGTGGCCATGGATTGTCTCAGCAATCAGACCGGCGTCGACCGCAAAGACTGCGTTGAAGTCGTCTATCACCTGTTCTCTTACCGCCTGCGTCACGAGGCCGTTCTTAAAGTCCGTCTCCCGCGCGAAAGTCCCGCCGTCCCAACCGTCGAGCATATTTGGAAGTCCGCCAATTGGATGGAACGTGAAATCTTCGATTTGCTCGGTGTCACCTTCGACGGCCATAGCGACATGCGCCGCATCCTGATGCCCGAGGATTGGCCCGGGTTCCCGCTTCGCAAGGATTTTGTCGAGCCGGCCGAATATCATGGGATCTCGACAGTCCGCGAAAGCCCGATCCTCCGCCTCGACAAGAAGAAATGAGCACCCTTAGAACCGAAGAGATGACCCTCAATATGGGTCCGCAGCATCCCTCGACCCACGGAGTGCTTCGCTTCGTGATTCGCGCCGACGGTGAGGTGATGCGCGAAGCGATTCCTGACGTTGGTTATCTCCACCGTTCAATTGAAAAAATCGCCGAAAAGGTCGGCTATCACGGCTTTATGCCCTACACCGACCGCGTCGATTACGTCTGCGCGATGTTCACCAATCAAGGCTGGGGCATGGCCTGTGAGCGGCTCGCCAATATCGAAGTGCCGCGCCGTGGCGAGTATTGCCGCGTGATTGCCGCCGAATTTAACCGCCTAGCCTCCCATCTGCTGACGGTCGGCCTGATGGGCATGGATATCGGCGCTATGACGCCCTTCCTCCACGCCTTGCGCGAACGCGAGATGATCAACGATCTGATCGAAGAGCTCTGCGGCGCGCGCCTCACTTTCAACTACATGCGAATCGGCGGTGTCGCTTGGGACCTGCCGCCCGGATGGCGCGAAAAGGCCGTCGCCTACCTCGATCATCTCGACCCGATCATCACCGAATTCAACGCCCTCTTTTCCTACAATAAGATTTGCGTCCAGCGTCTCGCCAACGTCGCACCGATCAGCGCCGAAGAGGCCGTTAACTATAATCTCGTCGGCCCCAATCTCCGCGCTTCCGGCGTCAAATGGGACGTGCGCCGCGACATGCCCTATTCGGTCTATCCCGAGTTCGATTTCAATATTCCAACCGGCTCCGGCGAATGGGGCACCGTTGGCGACTCGATGGATCGCTACATGATGCGCATCCGCGAGATGACCGAGTCCTCCAAGATCCTCCGTCAGGCCCTTGCACAGATTCCCGACGGCCCGGTTCTCGCCAAGGTCGTACGCAATTTCAAACCGCCCGTTGGCGAATGTCAGGTTCGCGTCGAGAGCGCTCGTGGCGATCAAGGTTGGTACGTCGTTAGTGACGGCACCGCCAACCCTTGGCGCGTCCACGTCCGCACCGGCTCCTTCGCTGCGATGGGTATGATTCAGAAACTCAGCCGTGGCCTGATGATCGCCGACCTCGTCGTCCTGATCGCCAGCCTCGACGTCATTGCTCCGGAAATCGATCGCTGACCAGAGTCGTCTCATGCAAGCCTGGCTCAACAGCTTAATGGCCCGCGGCGACTTCGGCTCGCATCCGCCGGTGATGCTGATCTACGCAATCGGCATCACGATCTTCTGCGCCATCGTCCTCTTTGCGATCGCCGTCCCCTTTGCCTCGGTTGTGACCTGGGTAGAGCGCCGGGTATGGGCGCGTATCCAGTCGCGCATCGGCCCCAACCGCGTCGGCCCCAACGGTTTTCTCCAGTGGCTCGCCGACGGCATCAAGCACGTTTGCAAGGAAGACCTGGTTCCCACCGAGGCCGACCGCCGCCTCTTCAAATTAGCTCCTTACCTCGTCGTACTTGCCTTCATCCTGCCTTGGGCCGTCATGCCGTTCTCGTCCGCTCTCATTCTCGCCGACCTCAACGTCGGTATCCTTTACATGACCGCCGTCACCGCGCTGACTGTCGTTGGCGTCCTCATGGCCGGTTGGGCCTCCAACAACAAATGGTCACTGATTGGTGGTATACGTTCGGCGGCGCAGATTATTAGTTACGAAATTCCCGCTGGCCTTTCGATCTTCCCCGTCGTCCTGATTACCGGCACGCTCTCGATGCAGGGCATCATCCTCGCGCAAGGATGGTCGCCCGATCGCTGGTTCATGTTTGCTAATCCCTTCTGTTTCATTGCTGCGCTCATTCTCTTCATCTCCGGCCTTGCCGAGAACAATCGCACGCCGTTCGATCTGCCCGAGGCCGAATCCGAGCTCGTGGCTGGCTTCGCGACCGAATATTCGAGCATGCGCTATCTGTTCTTCTTCATGGCCGAATGGGGCAACATGTTCGTCTCCTCCGCCATCATCGCGACGCTCTACATGGGTGGCTGGCAATTCCCGCACCTCAGCTCGAACCCCATCGCGATGAACGTCCTTCAGTTCATCACGTTCAACGTCAAAGTGCTGTTTCTCGTTCTCGTGTCGATGTGGGTGCGCGGCACGCTACCTCGCGTCCGCATCGACCAGATGATGTCGCTTTGCTGGAAGTATCTGGTGCCCATCTCCTTCATCGACATGATCGGCACGGCGGTATGGGTCGCGTTCTGGCCCTACGGCAATCCGCTCGCCTCATGGATTATGCTGGCGCTTGGTGCCGCTGCCGCTCTATTGTTTGTTAGCCGCGTCGTTCACTACACGCGTCAGTCGCGGATGCAACTGTACCTCCATCCGACGATTTAAGGAGCCGCTTTTCGCACCATTATGGGAGCCGCCGCCACCTACTTCCGCCACCTGAAGGAAGCGGTCACTTCGATCTTCGATGGGATGGCTGTCAGCGCGTCGCACCTGATTCGTCGCCCCTACACGATTCAGTACCCGGACCGCATCCCCGAGCGCGTCCAGGACACGCTGCCCTTTCGCTATCGTGGCATCCTCGACGTCGATATGGAGATCTGTACCGGCTGCCTCGCCTGCGACCGCGCCTGCCCGATCGACTGCATCGCCATTGCTATCGAAAAAAATGCGCAGACCCGCGAGATCATCATCTCGCAGTTCGATATCGATATCGCCAAGTGCATGTATTGCGGCCTCTGCAGCGAGGTCTGCCCCACCGGCTCCATTCATCACACGACTGAGTTTGAGGGCGCTGATTTCTCGCTCGAAAGCCTGATTCGCCGCTTCATCACTGAGCCCGTTGTCGCTTACAAGGCCAAAAAGGGTCCTGAACCAGACGCCGATGTCGCAAGCTTGCTTGATCGTGGCATGAAATACGTCGACGAATGGGCCCAACCCGGCAGCGACAAGCCACCGCCGGGCAAGGCCGCACCTGCGGTAAGCAAGCCCGCGACCGCGGCTCCCAGGCCCGCGACAGTCGATGCGGCAACGGCAGTTTCGAGTTCTACCGCACCCACCGTTGCAAAGCCCGTTGAGTCAAAATCCGCCCCGCCGCAACCGGCCGCTGTTGCATCCACAGCGACCGAAGCCCCCCTCGTGGCCGACACCGCTTCTCCGAACGCAGCGACACAGGCTGCTTCCTCTAAGGCTCCTGCAGATACCTCGCCGCCAGACGGCAAATCCGGCTTCGGTAACGAGAAGGCATAATCTTCATGATCGCCCAAATCGTCTTCTGGTTGATGGCTTTCCTCACCGTAGGCTCCGCATTGATCACAGCCTTCTCGCGCAACATCGTCTATTCAGCCTTTGCTCTGCTCGGCGCTTTTGCGGGCGTAGTTGGCATCTACATTCTGCTTGCTGCCGATTTCGTCGCGATGGTCCAGATTTTCGTCTATATCGGCGGTATCCTCGTCCTCACGATCTTTGCCGTGATGCTCACCCAAGGCATCGGTGACGTTCACGTCTCCAATCGCGCCGTCGGCACGATTCCCGCCCTTGCGACCACCTTGATTGTCGGCGCCGTGATGCTCTACGCGACCCTCAAAACGCCCTGGTATGCGGCCAAAACCGCTCTCACGGTTGCCCCCACGACCTACGGCATCGGCAACGCTTTTCTCGACACCTACGTACTGCCGTTCGAGCTTGCCTCACTCGTCTTGCTAGCTGCCTTGATCGGTGCAGTCGTCATCTCGCGCCAGGAGACCCGCGAATAGCGGCCAGCGCAGGGCAGGGTGATCGATGCCTCACGGACTCTCGCTCAACGATTTTCTCGGCCTTGGCCTGATCGTTTTTCTGCTTGGCGCTTATTGCGCGCTCTCACGCCGCAACGCTATCGGCATCTTGATGGGTATCGAATTGATGCTCAACGGTGCCAACATCAACTACATCGCCTTTTCCTTCTATGGTGGTGGCAGCGCGCGCTACGACGGCCAAGTCTTTGCGATTTTCGTCATCATGCTCGCCGCCGCTGAAGCTGTCGTCGGACTCGCTATCATCCTCGCGATTTACCAGAATCTCCGCACCATCGATGTTGACGCCGCCGAAACTATGAGCGGTTGACTCTCGCCGCCGCTCGCGATTCGTGGGGCCTCTCGTCTTTGCGCCGCGCGATTTTTCTGCTTATATCCTGACCGCCCCTTCGCTTATGGCGCTGGGGCCGGCCCGCAAGGCCGCGTCTGGTGTATCGGCTCGTAAGTATGGATCATCCCGTAACCTGCACTCTGCCACACTGGATAATTTTGCTACCGCTGGCTGGCGCTGCGATTAATTTCCTTCTCGGCGCGACTCTCCAGAAAACCTTCGGCAAACATACGATTAGCCTGATTGGCTGCGGTGTCGTCATCCTTGCCTTCATCCTCGCGCTCCGTGCCTTCGCCACGATGCTCGCGCTCCCGCCCGCCAGCCGTTTCATGCTTGACGATCTCTGGCGCTGGTTCGACGTCGGCGGCCTCAATCTCGATATTGCCTTCTGGCTGGATCCGCTTTCGATGATCATGGTGTTGATCATCACCGGCGTCGGCGGTCTGATTCACATCTATTCCACAGGCTATATGCACGACGACGCGTCCTACTGGCGCTTCTTCGCCTGGTTGAATCTCTTTACCTTCGCGATGCTCGTCCTCGTGCTCGGCGACAACCTCTGGCTGATGTTCGTCGGATGGGAAGGCGTTGGCCTCTGTTCCTTCGCGCTCATTGGCTTTTGGTATCAGGAACGCGCCAACACCGACGCCGGCAATAAGGCCTTCATCGTTAATCGCGTTGGCGATTGGGCGTTCGTCATCGCGCTCTATGCCCTATTTGCCGGACTCTCCGCCGTTGGCCATCCGACTCTAGTCATCCGCGAGATTGCCCATTACACGCCTGCTCTGATTGGCCGCTCAGGCTACCTCGGCATGACACTCATCACCTTCGTCACGCTATTGTTGTTTCTCGGCGCGACGGGCAAATCCGCACAGATCCCGCTCCACGTCTGGCTCCCCGATGCGATGGCTGGTCCAACTCCCGTCAGCGCGCTTATCCACGCCGCCACGATGGTCACCGCGGGCGTCTACATGGTCGCCCGTCTCAACTTCCTCTTTTCGCTGGCCCCCGCGACGCTCACCCTCGTCGCCACCGTCGGCGCCGTCACTGCACTCTTCGCCGCAACCATCGGCATCACCCAAACCGACATCAAAAAAGTCCTCGCCTACTCGACCATCAGCCAGCTTGGCTACATGTTTGCGGCTGTCGGCGTCGGCGCTTATGCGGCCGGTGTCTTTCACCTGATGACTCACGCCTTCTTTAAGGCCTGCCTCTTCCTCGGCGCGGGTTCGGTCATCCATGCGATGGGTGGCGAGCAGGACATGCGCGCGATGGGCGGCCTGCGCCACAAGCTGCCAATCACGTTCATCACATTCCT
>Ga0335074_10016301_pt1 | contig 10463 bp, 7 predicted proteins | sample Lox_Sample_23_FD_206715 | JGI IMG/M metagenome (GOLD analysis project Ga0335074, IMG submission 206715) | Soil microbial communities from Loxahatchee National Wildlife Refuge, Florida, United States - Lox_Sample_2.3 | ecosystem: Environmental > Terrestrial > Soil > Wetlands | place: USA: Florida...
TCACCAGAGCGCCAGTTGGGTCAGGGATTCGTGGAAACCGAGGAACCCTGAGGTCAGAGGCGGTGCTTAAACATCATTATCCTGCACTTAGATCTTATCAAGATGAAATTGCGACGGCAGTGCCATGAGTGCATAAGAAAACAAATCAGGACAAGAGAGGACACGCAACAGACAGAGGCGGTGCCTCAGTCAGCTGACTGCAACCTTATTTATTAAGGCACTAAGGCACTTATTTGTTTACCAGGTCCTATCGTGAGGCAAACCTAGTCGACTAATAGATACAAAGCAATTATTAAAGGCAAAATGACTAGTTATTAATTATATAGTAATTTACCAGACAGCAAGTCTGCATCGGGAAACTGCGGTTGCCTATTCGTGTAATTGGCTGCCGAGCCTACCTGGCCGCCCTAGCACAGTGCTGCGCCTTAAGCGAGCTGGCAGGGGGTCCAAACGTCATATATAAATCCATCGCTGTTTTCCCTCCTCCTCCCTCTTCTCTGCCACTACCAGCTCTCGCGATCCTCGGTCTGCATCCACGCACGCCTCTCTTGGTCATCCTGGTCGCAATTCCGTGCCCCTGTCTAGTGCGGGCTTTCTGTGCTTCAGCAGTCTCGAAATCTCCCCTCCCAATACGCCCGTTTAATTGTGGGTCTCATCCTTTCTCCTCATTTGGAAATCTGATCCTAACTTGGGCTGACGCGTCCTTTCAGCTTGTCCCAGCGTTGCCAATCTATCCTTTACGAGGCAATTACATGTGAAAATGCGCCACCGTCTTCGCACCTTGCAAACCTTCCTTAAGCCGACTAAGCATGAAATAGCAGTGATCAGCTAGCGCAATCTACGGGGACGCAGGAATGCGAGTACTGCACACAGCAGATTCTTCTCACTTTCGTGATAAGGAGCTCTCGTGCAATTACGCGCACTTGGACTGACTGTGACGGCAAGGAAGCACATCTGGACTCTGTTAGGTTAGCTCATGGGATTCAAGCTACAAGGCGAAATGACCTAGGGAACAGTTGATTACGCGACCCCATCACTTCGGAGTTGCCGATGAGGGAGTTGGTGTGTTGCATCCAAGGATTGATCTTCAGCCGGCTTTATAGAAAGATTCGAGGCATGGCAGAGGCGGAGCGGGTGGGTCTATTGCTCGCATGACCAGTTCAGCTAGCACATGTGGAGCTTGGAGCTGTAGTGATTCTGTCGATTGGGCAGCTATGAGAGGATCTACAACCCTAATGCAATTTCGAGGCGCGGGTCACAAGCTAGCATTGACGGCTGTCCAAAGATTCAAGGAATGACCGCAGGCAGCTTCCTATCAGGGAAACTGCTCAAACTAGGGGCTAACAGATGGATTCGCATCCAAGGTTATGCGAGCGCTTTGCTTGCTGCCTATAACCAAGCTCCCTCCTAAAGCCTCCTGCCTTGGCGTTGGCGCTAATAGATACTTCTGCGCGGTGATCGGTCGATCTTGTGGAATTAACTGGCTTATGAAACGACTCATGATAGGTCGCAGTCAATGTATAACCCCTTTTAGTTGCATATAGTCTCCCTAGATGAGACAAGGCGTATTTTCGGCGTTGCATTGCTGTCTTCAACACATCCGTTCTACGAGGTCAACAAATGCTGCATGTGACAGCTCAGTCAATAGTGGGACGGTGACGCATCAATAGTAGAGCGAAAGCCCGTTCAATTGGTAGCCTAAAATACAAGAATCTAAAGCTAGAGGGGGAAGAAGAAGAAGAGCTAAAGGCTCGGATAACTGCCCTCAAGTAGTTTGCAGGTCATATGCTAAGCTAGCTTGCGGAGGAGCCTGTCCGCAAAGCATATAGAGCCCACCCGTGAAGCATATCCACAAAGCGTCTAGCGCCAAGTTGGTCTGTAGCGTAGGGTACAGTCTGCAACTAGGCTGTAACACTCAATATCTTAGTCTACTTAGAATCTAGCGACACCTTAAAAGTACCCTTTAGTAAACGTGCTACCGCCTCATAGCTCCGCTTGGAGATATTCTGCAGGCGGAAATAGGAGGAGACCAAGTTCAAGAAATGCAAGAAAGCATTAACTAGGGTGCAAAACCACTAGTAGATGGAGAGCTTAAATCTAGAAAGCTAAAGACAACAGTGAGAGGCGGCAAGATGCTTGTGACGGGTAAGATACGTTGCCTAGCTTATCTTGCAGTACTAAATGTATCTCAAAAGTGTCTGGCTCTGGAGAAATTCGAGACAAGCTGTGGCTCCTTGTACGAGGCCATGTAGATGAGAAAGTAAGCTTATTGGAACTCGATTATCAGCCGTTCAAGATATGATAGATGTTGCAGTTAAGATCACGAGCAGTGGATTGCAGCATTAAGGGTAGACTCTTATTCTCTAAATAGGGGAGCGAGCTCTCGAATAGCTATAAGTGGGCTCGCTTAGGTTACCTAAATAAGGATTGATCACGTAATACCTAAATGAGAGCTCGTCATGTGATCTATACTGTGACAATAGATTATCGATTAATTGTGGAGTTTGTTTAAAGTAGACACAAAGAAGTTACACTCGCTTGCACAATCGGCTTCCGGTTTTTGCGTCCACAAAATTCTTTGTCGAACTGGTGGCCTCCCCTCTATTCTAACCAAAATTGGCTAGCTGATAGCAGGGGTCCAGGACGAGATTCACTTCCAGAAACTTCCGACGATGCATGATTTAGCAGCTATGTTTCATTACAGCCGTTTCTATTCCGTCTGATTAAGTCTCGTCGCACCGTGTAACCTAGTCATTGATGCCTACTTTTGTCTTGCTGCGCCATTTAGCTAATGTTGTGTGCCATGGGCACAACCTGCCACTGATAGAGCTTCTCCTAACCGCCTTACCCTATGTGCGCTGGTAGACAGATTTCTCCGGTATGGTTTAGCATTCTCACTTTTCTTGTATAGGCGTTAATCTCTACAGCCATGCATGATAAACTGCTTAACCGATGTTACTATTATATTTATGACGGTATTTATTACCTGTAAAAATAGGATATATTTAGGGGATTGCTAAGTTGCTTGCAAATGCCTTTAAATGCAGAGTTTAGTGGTCTCGTTTAGGCTTACCACCTAAAATCCCAGTTAGTATAGCGCACTCCAAGCTAGAAAATTAGCGAGTGCAGTCACTAAACACACTATGGTAGGCTCGTAGCAAAATGGTCTAAAACATGTAATAGATACCTCTATAATTGCTCGGAACATGAAAAATATATACTATTGAAAATTAATATGCAATATAAACCAATGCGACATAATGTATAATGATACAGGAGTAGATATATTTTTCGGGGGGTAAGGTAGTCATTTTCAAAGTTATGGGGGGTAAAATAGTCATTTCAGTTTTTCCGGGGGGTAGGGTAGTCATTTGCCGTAGTATTTATAATTTTTCAGGTATAGTTTTAAGATTTTGGGTGTCTAAAAGGTCTATCAGGTGTCTTACAGGTCATTTTCGAGTCTGCAGCAAAATTATTATGCACGCTCTTAGACACAACTCAAAGCACAAATGCACTATATTCAATGTTTAATATATACTTCATATATAGTGTTATACTTGAATTTAGAGCTTTTGGGTTTATTTTATATAATTTCAGATGTCTTACGGGGTTTGGGGTCTTTTTTTAGGTCTGTCTGGTCTCGCTACGGGTGTTGAAATGGTGCACGGACTAGTCAAATTGACACCATTGTGTCAGCGTAGACCTCAAAGACGAGCAGTGCTAGGCTGACTCTATGGAGTCGAATTAGACGTCCGTGCGCAGAAACCATAAAAACAAGTGCAGATAATCAGCGCGCATATTTTACAAATATAAATCATGTTTTAAATTGAAAAGGTGCCTTCTATTACTATTGTAACTTATGCATCTAGCTTCCGGGTTGCTTTTTATTGTGTTGTAGTTTTCGGGGTTTTCACGGGTAGTTTTCGAGTGGCTTTCAAAAGAATTCGGGATGCCACACTCGCTAAAATTTTAGGGAGGGATCGCTAAGTTTTAGGTACAAACTCGCTAAATTTCTAGGCAATAAATTCACTAAGTTCAGTACTATATTCTTATGTTAGTACAATAATGCTTTACAGGTATAGCTACAACATTTAGAGACTATTATGATAAATGTAATTTATTGAAACTAATTTTCGGGTAAAGATATAGACTTTTGAGTACCTTTCGGGTTATGCACATTTTTTTCGGGTAATGGGGTGATTACCGAATTGGGGAGTGCACGGACGTCTAATCCGACTCCATGGAGTCAGCCTAGCACTGCTCCTCAAAGACTGTATCCCAAACTCTTACAAACACCATCGCCCACCTTCTGGGCTCCATAACTTATAATCATCATTATTGTGTAGAACTTGCACATCATCTATAGAGATTAATGCAATACAAACCATTGCGCTCATCTACAATATTCTGCTATCACCAGTAGAGTCTCCCTGTGACAACATTCCGCTGTATCGTAAACCTGCATTGCAGCAATTCATAGCTTTCTTGCCACATCACGTGCCAGAAGCACGGCCACTCGGCCCACTCTACGCTCCGTGCCTGTGCCTCCCACCTCCACTAACATAATTCTACAGTACCGTATTTGCCCAGCATTCGTAAATGAGAGATTCTGGCCTGATTAGGCGCCTAACTAGGCTGCACACAGGCAACAACCTAACCCCAAAAAAACCGATTACGCCGTAGCTGGGTAGGCAGTTTGGGGCCTGTGCGCAGTCGCGGGACGGGACAAACAGAGGAGCATATGGAGGTGCAACGTGGGGCTTAAATCCGACAATTAATGTTAAGGAAGGAAGAATGATTGTGTTTCTCGACGGACGGCATCTTTAAGCAACTGGCTAGTCACATGTGTAGGGCAACTGTATTCCCTAGCACGGCCAGGGAATTTCGAGCCTATAGTTCAAGCGGCGCAGGTTAGAGCAGCTATCTAATAACTATGGATACTGCTTATATAATAGCCGGATGGCCTTGGATAGATCTAAATGCTCACGTAATGTTAGCAACGTAAGGCATCCAGGCAGCGAGTATATCGATTCATTGAAGTCAAATTCCTTGTCCATTAAACAGGGCATAAGGCCCTGTATTTATACACTAATCTGATTAATTAGGTGCCTACCTTCAGTAGACAACACCCCAAATGAGTCACCACAATCGCCATAGAGTCACTACAGAGTCACCAACGGTGACTCTTTATTAGGCACTGTAGGCACCGAAGTGGTAGCCTACCCAGAACTGTAGGCTCGAGATGCCTGCTTACTAATCTCATACTAACAAGTAAAACTTTTTCATGGAGTCACATGATTTCTAACAGGAAGGCGACTCGGCTCAGCTCAATACCTCTTCACCAATCAATCATCGCCACAGGACAGGTCAGCTTCAGGGGTTGACGAAGGCCTTGGAAGCGCTGCGCCTTACGAGAATGCCTCGCTAATGCTTGTCGGGTCGGGACCGAAAGAGTCAGAAATAACTTCCATTTACTCTTTTTTTTAATATATTTTCCCATCTGATTGCGATATAATTGTAACACCCGCCTTCACCAACTCCATTCTCCAAGACCCAGACTACGCGAAGAGGCAAGCATCGTCCAAGCGCGCGCACGCCTGGGAAGACTGCCGCAGGCTCCAGCCTTGCCGGTGCCAAAATCACTGTCGAGACCTCCCACCAGCATCTCCATTCAAGGTTATGTTTTCCGCATGATGGACCCATTATCAGCGTTGTCGCTTGCAGGTACTGTCGTTCAGTTTGTAGACTTCGGAAGTAAGCTGCTTTCGGAGAGTTTTGAGCTCTATAAATCCTCTCGAGGGACATTGGAAGCGAACGAGCAACTCGAACTTGTGACTGGAGACTTACAGTCGGTCATCGCTAAGCTCCGAATGACATCCAATATCGTGTCGGAGGAGCCTTCGGAGCCTTCGGAGCCACTCACAGAGAAAGATCAGCGCCAGGAAGATTCTTTCCAGAAGATATGTGAAGAGGCAATGCAAATCGCAGAGGAACTGTTGAACAGACTGAAAGCATTGAAAATCAAGGGAGGAAGGCATCGTGCATGGGAAAGCCTAAAAGCAGCAGTGAAATGCGCATGGTCAAAAGATGAGATCATGTGTTTGAAGCAGCGACTTTCCATCTTCAAAGAATCCTTGCATTCACGACTGATGCTCTCCATGAGGTAGGATGGCTTCAAGAACGTTCTCCTCCGAGGGTAGTCGGGCTAACTTCCTACGAGGGTTAATTTTGATGCTGAAGCCATTCGCTCTTCTTCGCGATTTGATTCTCTCGATGCGCGAACGCAACAAATCCTCATGGCTGTACTGAACGTAGGTGGTAAAATGTCTCAGGAGATCCTAAACTCTGTTACCAAGATGCTTTGTCGTTTTCAAGCCTTAAATCAGGCTGAACATCACAAAACACGTCAGATGGTAGCTGAGATGAGAAGAGCGCAATCACAATCTAGCATGTTAGAGGAGATCACAGCCCAGATTGAAATGCTCGATGTTGGTAACGAGGAGGAACAACGGCTACGTAGCTCAGTGGGGAGAAAGATCCTCGAATATATGCCATATCCATTTCTGACGGATCGTTACGAAAGTGTGTTGGAGGCTCATCCACAAACCTTCAATTGGGTATTTACCGATTCGACTGTGGAGCAGGTGCGTTGGAGTGACTTCAGAAAATGGCTAAGAGATGATGGGGGTATTTATTGGATCAATGGTAAAGCAGGCTCCGGGAAATCGACATTGATGAAGCACATCTATGACGATCCAAGAACAAGACAATACCTAGATCAATGGTCTCAACAAACACGATTTAATGCCATGCCCATTTGCATCGCAACTTTCTTCTTTTGGAACAGCGGAACAGCAATGCAGAAGAGCCAGCCTGGGCTACTTCGCTCACTGCTGTTCCAGATACTTGGGAAACATCCTAATCTTCTGCCCATTGTGTTCCCTGCTAGGTGGGCAAGACTTTACTCTGGATCTTTGGATCTTGGGCAACAGATTATTCCAGAGCCGTGGTCTCTTCGGGAACTTGAAGACGCCTTCGAAAGATTAATTCGACAGAAAGAATTCCCCTTAAAGCTCTGCCTTTTTGTTGATGGACTGGATGAATTCGATGGAGATATTGACAGGCTTTGCATACTCTTCAAAAATGTCTCCCTCTCAAACCCTGAAAACGTTAAATTCTGTCTGTCTAGTAGACCTTGGGTACAGTTCCAAGAAAACTTTGAGGGCTGCGCAAGTTTGAGGTTGCAAGATCTGACATTCAATGACATTAGCATATATGTCAGAGACAAATTCCGTCAAAATCAAGCCTTCAAAAGGCTGGAGACTCACAAGTCGGAGCTTACCTCGGCGCTGATACATGAGATTGTTGAGAGAGCAGATGGCGTGTTTCTTTGGGTGGAAGTAGTTGTGAAACAACTTTTGAGAGGCGTTAATAATAGGGACTCGATTTCACAGCTTTGGAAGCGCTTAAGATCCTTCCCGAAAGAACTCTATCCTCTATACGAAACGATTATATCACAAATTGAGCCTGTATACCTTGAATGGGCTTCAAAAGCCTTCCAGATAATGAAGAGTTCGCTAATTCTGTCCTCCGACCCCTTTCAAAAATTATTGAATACAACACCATCCTCAGGAAATACAACAAATGAAGACACCGGAACGCTTCCTCTGACTATTGCAACACTTTTCATTGCTCTAGAAGAAGAGTCCGATTTCGACACTATTAAATCTATGTCGGTGCAGGAGCTGGATATGATGTGCAACGACACTCAGATACATCTCACAGCGCGATGTGCAGGCCTTCTCGAAGTTGCAGCGTCTAGAAAGCCGTGGAAAATTCAGGATTGCCCGATTCGCTACATGCATCGGACTGCTCGCGATTTCTTGGAGCAAGACGCACAATGGACCAAAATTCTTTCTCATACAAACCATTCGGTGTTCTCTCCTCATTTCGCCATGATGAGATCCTGTATTCTTTCACTCAGCAGGATTACCCAACAAACCTCAGGGCGCGAGATCGCCATGGAAGGACACGGTACTACAGTTTCGAATATTGTAAGGGATGCCTTGATCTATGCTTACCACGCCAATGGCCACCATGGCACCCGCAAGTCGCGGACTGGACTTCTCCAAATGTTGGCGAACATGAGAATACCATTGCCTTTGCCACCATTACATTGGATGCCATTGCCTTGTGCAGTACCACCGCCTCCTGGAATGGGATTTTCTTCTGGAATACCATGGTCTTCTCCAAGAGCTCAGTCGCCTATGGAGATATTCTGTTTGAAAAATGCAGTACTGCAATGCTTATCTGACTACGTGGAAGATACCCTGTCTCTTATGGATCGAAAAACTAGGAGTCATACTGCAGGAGCTTTGTTAGATCACCTCTGCGATTCCACACACCTTGCGGAGAAAGGAATACCATTTCCTACGGCCGAAATAGTCAGCACTCTACTTAGAATGAGCACTACTCAGCGTAAAGCTTTTACTTCCAGGGATGGTGTGTGGGCAGGTTGGCTTGGAGTCATCGGTTTGATTCCGCAGAGCTCTCACATCCAGGCCGTTGCACTTCCGCGTTTTGTCCAAGCCCGCATCAGCGTAATCGAGGCATTCCTGACAGCCGGCACTACTGATCCTACTGATATTGTTTCTCATGTGCCAAGCGAATTTGTTCTCTGTCGCAAGACCTTCTATGAGACCATCATGATGGCGCTGGGCGAAAATTGTGAGGACATTGTTTTGATACTTGACACACTTGAGAAATCACTTCGTGAGGCGGTCTCAAAATGGGGGAGTGAGAACTGCGAGAAACAGCTGGCAAGCAAAAGGAAACACGATGACGAAGCGACTGCGGAAGGAATCCCGAATAAGAGAAGTCGAGGGGATACGCGGATGCGAGAATCTAGGAACGAAGAACCTGCAGCACGGTCCAACCAATCCTTCTGGGAACACACTCTAGATTGAGTGAGTAGAGATGTTTGGACATCCGCCCTATTCAATCTACATCGGGAACAAAAGTAATAATTCTGGACTATGGCTCCTCTAGTCCGCAATAAGATGGCTCCCTACATCAACACCACAAAATAAGCCAAAACGTTGCAGTTAGTCGTTCATCGGAGTACCGAAAGTCAGGGACCACGAATTCACTATGTAGTAAATGTTCACCGTGTGTGGTGATTGTTCACTTAGGGGTGGATGTTCACTGGAGAGATAGCAAGCTGGAGAATCTGTCAGAAGCAGCATCAATATCATGTTGTAGCAGAGTGGACTCTCCGGGAGTACTTGCTACTAATGTAGAGAGCAGTCGAGTGGAGCAATGCCTCCTCCCAGAGGTTCAGTACGCATGTCTCTACTGGGTTAAGCATCTGCAGAAGGGTGGCACCCAGCTTCAGGACAACGACCAAGTGCATCAGCTCTTAAAGTTGCACCTCCTCCATTGGCTCGAGGCGCTAGGCTGGATGCGCAGGGTTCCTGACGGGATTTGTGCAATCACTTCTTTAGAGTTAATTGCGCTTGTAAGGCAGCTCTCCTTACATCTCGAGATGACCGGCTAACGTATACTTAAGGCCAGCGAGTGTTCTGACCTCCGGGCATTTATCCACGATATAAAGCGATTCGCCTTATCCATTAAAGCAGGAATCGAGCAGGCTCCCTTCCAGACATACTATAGTGCTCTTATATTCGCGCGGTGACGAGTATAGTAAGAAAACAATTTAGAGATTGTGTGCCTAGGTGGATGCGAGGATTACCTAAAGTAGGAGAGTATTGGGATGCCTTACTGCAAACGATCGAAGGGCACGGCGATACTGTCAACGCGGTCGCGTTCTCTCCTTACGGCAAGTAGCTAGCGTCGGCGTCGTACGACAAGACAGTCAGGCTCTGGGACGCAGCGTCGGGAAAGGAGGTGAAGAAGCTCGAAGGGCATAGCTCTTCCGTCATGGCGGTCGCCTTCTCTCCTGACGACAAGCAGCTAGCGTCGGCGTCATTCGACGAGACGGTCAACCTCTAGGACGCAGCGTCGGGGGAGGTGAAGAAAATCGCGCTTCAGACTTTTCTAAATATCGATATGGTGATTTAAAAAGTGAAGCTGAGCTGAATTAGGTTAACGTATGTACATTTGGGATATACGGAAGCTACGAATGACGATAAGGTCTTTCTTCCTACACGTGCTTCAGAGAGCGAGTTAACCTATATATACAGCTAGATAAGAGTACGTCAGTGTAATGCACGTTGCTCCGCTATATAGGTACCAGCTCCCATAATCCAACCAAGGTTGGATTATGACAATCTTTTTAGCGTAGTGGTACGGGCTAGACCGCTCCGTCACAGTCAGAAACACCAGAATCCAGCAGAAAAGACTAGAAGACATGGATAAAAAAAACCTATCACTGCGATAGATCTGTGATAGTGACAGTTCGCTGTGCCTCAAGGTCTTAATCACAGAAGGCGGAAGTTTCTGGA
>Ga0335074_10016302_pt1 | contig 10463 bp, 10 predicted proteins | sample Lox_Sample_23_FD_206715 | JGI IMG/M metagenome (GOLD analysis project Ga0335074, IMG submission 206715) | Soil microbial communities from Loxahatchee National Wildlife Refuge, Florida, United States - Lox_Sample_2.3 | ecosystem: Environmental > Terrestrial > Soil > Wetlands | place: USA...
GATTCGTCCCTAGTACGAGAGGACCGGGATGAACGCACCTCTGGTGTATCTGTTGTCCTGCCAAGGGCACCGCAGGTTAGCTACGTGCGGATCGGATAACCGCTGAAAGCATCTAAGCGGGAAGCCGGCCTCAAGATGAGCTCTCCCATCCCCTAGAGGGAGTAAGACCCCTGGTAGACCACCAGGTTGATAGGCCAGATCTGGAAGAGTGGTAACACTTGTAGGAGACTGGTACTAATCGGTCGAGGGCTTGACGGTATTTTTGATACCCGGCTGGCGCAGTAATGCGCCGGCACATTGGCACTGTGTAGTTTTGAAGGCCCGCGGGGGCCCGGTCTCTCACCGATTTCCGGTGGCTATGGCGAGGGGGAAACACCTCTTCCCATTCCGAACAGAGCCGTTAAGCCCCTCAGCGCCGATGGTACTTGGCCCGCAAGGGCCTGGGAGAGTAGGTCGCCGCCGGTTTTTTCATCGATACAGCCGCCCGCCAGTTCTCTGGATCGGGCGGTTTTGTCGTTTCGAACCGGGGGCTGCCGCTGAGCAGCGTTTCCGGACCGGGGGTGCCGCCAAGGCGCGGCTCGCCCGCGGACGGCGAGTGACCGCGGCCAGCGTCGGTCCCTGCCGGCGGTCAGCCGCCGTAACCGCGGTGTTACCGGTCGCCCGATACAACCCAGTCGATGCCGAGCCGCATGGCCATCTTCGTCTCGCTTGTGGCCATCGCCTGTGCCCTCGCCATCAGCGCCTGCGGGTCATCGAGCAAGCCGAAGAAGACGGCCTCGAGCTCCGGCGACTTCCTGGCGTTCTCCCAGTGCATGCGATCGCACGGGGTTCCGAACTTCCCGGATCCGGGCTCCGGCGGTGGAATCAGCATCAACTCGAGCTCGGGCATCAATCCGTTCTCACCCGCGTTCAAGGCGGCCCAGTCGCAGTGCCAGAAGCTGTTGCCAGGCGGTGGTCCCCCCAAAGGACCGCCGTCCAAGCAAGCCGTGCAGGCGATGCTCGCCGTCTCCAAGTGCATGCGGGCACACGGCGTCTCGGGCTTCCCGGACCCCACGACCACTCCCCCGACGAACGTCGGGGCGGCTGGCGTCGCGCTCGCGGAGGGTCGCAACGGCGTCTTCCTGGTCGTCCCCTCCACGATCGACGTGGCGTCGCCGGCCTTTCAGAGCGCGGCGTCGGCCTGCCACTTCGGCGCGCCCAGAGGCAAGACCAGTCCGGCGGGCTGATCGCCCTAGGGCCTATTCCGCTTGGTCGCACGCCCAACCGGGATGGGCCCCGGCCGCCGGGCCTGCAGCGAATCTTGCAGGAGCAGCGCCAACCTTCCCGGCCCGGGCCCGTGACGGTGCCGCCCGCTCAGCGCGTGAGCCGAGCGAACTCGCCGCCGCGATCGGCCCGAACGGGGGAGAGGCAGTGAGCGGGACGCGCCGCCACGGCGCCGCCCCGACGGGTCCTCTCCGTCCGCAAAGCCCGGCGGTGCGGGTGTTGGCGGTGGTAGTCGACCCCCGCTTGACTATTGGTGTGGCCGCCGAGAAGGTCTCCCGAGATGGCGCTCCACCACGAGCGCAGGCGGCCTGTATCTATACGGAACATATGTTCGAAAGAGTAGGGTCTCGCCCGGACGGAAAACGTGTCCTCGTGGCTCGACCCCAAGCCGCTAGCTGCCCCTCAGCGAGGACCACACCTCGATCTTGGTGCGGATCCTCTCGACGACGGCGGACGTGAACTCCGTGGTGCCCGCTCCGCCGCCCAGGTCGGGGGTCTTGATGCCGGCGGCCACGGTCTCGAGCGCGGCCTCGTAGATCGCCCGTGAGGCCTGCTCGAGGCTGGCGCCGTACCGACCGGCGGCATGGTGCAGGACAGCTCCGCAGGCGAGGATCATCGCCAGTGGGTTGGCCACGTCCTTGCCTTGGAGCGCCGGCGCCGTGCCGTGGGGTGCCTCAGCCATGGCGCAGGTCGTGTCGTAGTTCTCGTCGAAGGCCATAAGGACCGACTCGGCACCGGCGATCGAGCCGAACATCGGTAGGACGAGATCCGACAGGCAGTCACCATCGCGGTTCAGAGCGGGAATGACCAGCGCCCGGTCGGTGGCTCCCGAGAGCAGACCGGCGTAGGTGGCATCGATCAGGACCGGTCGGTACTCGATATCAGGGTGGCGCGCCGCCGCGGCGTCGAGCTCCTCCTTCAGCATCCCCTCGTACGTAGGCGACACTGTCCACTTGGGCCCGCCGTACACCCGCGCACCCATGGCCGCAGCGGCCCGGAAGGCGTACTCGGCCACGGCGCGGCAGGTGGATCGCGTGATCCGCTCGGTGCGAAGCGCGATCTCGTCGGCACCGCCCGGCTCTCCCTCGCGTGACTCGGCCGCGCCGTAGGCATCGTCCACCGCCATCCGAACCACCGAGATGGGGTAGTGCACGCCCGCGATCGGCGCTACCCCCGGCAGCCGGCGGCCCGTGCGCACGATGACCTTGCCGCCGATGCCCTCGCGCACGATCCGGTTGGGGGATCCGACGTCCCCGCGGCCCTCCGGGGTGATCGTGGCCGCCTTCAGGCCCAACCCGACCCGCCGCATGAGGGCGGCGGCTTCATCGACCACTGAGTTGGACGTCGCCCGCCGGTTCTCGAGCGACAGGTCGAAATGCTCCAGCTCCACCTCGAGCCCGAGCAGCTCGGGATCGAGGACGCGGAGTGCCTGCTCGAGCAGCTCCTGCCCGGTCTCATCGCCGTCGAGCACGACGATCCTGATCGCCTGCGCCATGGCCGGACCATACCCAAGCGGGCCTGGGTCAGACGGGCCGATCTAGCCCGGAGAGTAGGTGCCCGACTAGGTGCCCGACACCGCCGGCTCGCCCCGCGGCGGCAGCAGCACGTCGGCGTGGGCGGCCAGCGCCGCGATCACGATCTCAACATGCTCGTCGAAGTCCACGCCCAAGTCCTCGGCGCCGGCTCGCATCTGGTCGCGATCAACGGCAGCCGCGAAGCTCGGCTGCTTCATCTTCTTCTTGACGGACTTAGCGGTCATGCCCGATAGGCCCTCAGGACGCACATAGGCGCAGGCCAAGACGAACCCGGACAGCTCGTCGACGGCGTAAAGGGCCCGCTCCATGTCGGTCTGACGCGATATCTCCAGATAGTCCGCGTGCGATCCCACGGCCCGCACCAGTTCCTCCGGATAGCCCCGCTCGGTCAGCTCGCGCATCGCGTAGACCGGATGACCATCCTGCAGGTTGGGGTAGCGCTCCCAATCGAGGTCGTGGAGCAGGCCCGTGAGGCCCCACAGCTCCACGTCACCGCCGAAGCGAAGGGCGTAGGCCCGCATGGCGGCCTCAACTGCCAGCATGTGGCGCCGCAGAGAGTCTGACTCGGTCCATTCGCAGAGAAGGGTCCAGGCGTCCTGGCGCGAAAGATCACGTTGCATGGATGCCACCCTAGCCCACACCACCTCGGCCGGCCCCCCGATCGCTACCCTCGGGCGCAGACGCCGGCCCCTCCGCGTCCCGAAACCCCCTATGGAGAAGTTCATCATCGAAGGCGGCGTGCCCCTGTCAGGCACGATCGTCCCCGCTGGCAACAAAAACGGCGCGCTGCCGATCCTGGCCGCTTGCCTGCTCACCGACGACGAGGTGATCCTGCGCAACGTGCCGCGGATCAGCGACGTGGAAGCGATGCTCAGCTTGATCGAGTCCCTCGGGGGACAAGTGCGCTGGATCGCGCCCGGGGAGGTCTCCGTGGACTCCTCGACGGTTGACTCGACCGAACTCGATCGCGAGCTGGCAGAGCGGATCCGAGCGTCCTTCCTGCTGGCCGGCCCGCTGCTCAGCCGCTTCGGCCGGGCCCTGATGCCACCGCCGGGCGGCGATGTCATCGGCCGCCGCCGCCTCGATCCCCATCTGGATGCCTTCCGGGCTCTGGGCGCCGCGATCCGCCAGGACCGGAACATCGAGATCGTGGCACCGCCGCTGGGCCTGCGGCCCTGCGATTTCCTGATGGACGAGCCGTCGGTGATGGCCACCGAGAACGCCCTGATGGCCGCCGCGCTGACCCGCGGAACCACCGTGATCCGCAACGCGGCCTCCGAGCCCCACGTTCAGGACCTGGCTCGCATGCTCGTCGCCATGGGAGCGCCCATCGACGGCATCGGCTCCAACGTGATGACCGTCCACGGCACCGGAGCCCTGCGCGGCTGCACTCACACGATCGCGCCCGACCACATCGAGATCGGATCGTTCATGGCACTGGCCGGGGTCACGGGCGGGGAGCTGATCGTCAAGGACACCGTCCCGGAGGATCTGCGCATGATCCGGCTGGTGTTCGAGCGACTTGGGCTGCGCAGCGAGCAGCGCGGCGCGGATGTCATCGTCCCGGGGGGCCAGGAGCTCGTCATCCGCCACGACGCCGGAGGCCATACCCCGAAGGTCCAGGATGGCCCGTGGCCGGCCTTTCCTGCCGACCTGACCAGCATCGCGCTGGCCATGGCCACTCAGGCGTCCGGCTCGGTGATCATCCACGAGTGGATGTTCGAGAACCGCCTGTTCTTCACTGACAAGCTGCAGCTCATGGGCGCCGCCATCACCATCTGCGACCCGCACCGGGCGATCGTGGTGGGACCCCGACGGCTGCGCGGCGAGCGTGTCGACTCGCCGGACATCCGGGCCGGGATGGCGATCCTGATCGCGGCGCTGTGCGCCGACGGCATCACCGAGATCGGCAATGTCCGTCACATCGACCGGGGCTACGAGCGAATCGACGAGCGGCTGCGTGAGCTCGGGGCGCGGATCACGCGCGTCGAGGACGTTGCCCGCACCTGACGCGCCGCCCGCAGAGCGGTCTAGAGGCGGCCCCGGCCGCCGTCTGATTCCCTAACTGCCATGGCCGACCGGATCCCCAGCGGCACGCGCGACGTGCTGCCCGACGAGATGCGTGAGCTGCGCGCCATGACGGACCGGATCCGCGCCGTGTTCGAGCGGGCCGGCTACGGCGAGGTGTACACACCAGCGCTCGAGTACGAGCGGACGCTCCACCCCGACGACCAGACCCCCAACCCCGCCTACCGGTTGTTCGACGAGCACGGCGACGTCCTCATGCTGCGCTCGGATATGACCGTCCCGATCGCCCGCGTCGTCGGCACCCGGTACCCGACTGCCCCTACCCCTCTGCGCTTCTCCTACTTCGCCCACGCCTACCGGGGGGTGCGCCCGCAGCGCGGTCAGTCACGCGAGTTCCTCCAGGCGGGAGTCGAACTGGTCGGCTCTCCCGCGCCGGATGGCACGGCCGAAGCGCTGACCGTCCTGTGCGACGCGCTCGACGCCGCCGGGCTGAAGAACTTCCGGATCGGAATGGGGGACGTGTCGCTCTACCCGGCTCTGCTCGAGTCGGTCGGAGTGCCCGCGGATGTGAGCGAGCGGATCCTGGCCGAGCTCGCCACCGGCGACTTCGTCGGCGTCGAGCGCGAGCTCGCCGAGCTTCGCCTGACCGGCGCGGATGCGCGGCTCCTCCTGCGCGTCCCGCGCATGCGGGGTGGCCCCGAGATCCTGGAGGACCTGACGGGCCCGCTGGAGCAGGCGGGCACCGGCATGCGGGCGGTTCACGCGCTTCTGTCCTCAGGCACGGCGGCACGCGTGATCTTCGACTTCGGGCTGGTGCGGAGCCTCGGCTACTACACGGGAGCCGTGTTCCAGGTCTACGACCCGGCGTATGGCGTCCCGATCGGCGGAGGCGGGCGCTATGACGAGCTCCTGGCCCGGTTCGGGCGTCCTCTGCCCGCTGTCGGCTTCGCGCTCAACGTCGAGCGGCTGCACATCGCTCTGACCGCCGAGGAACGCGATGAGCTCTGAGCTGCGCATAGCCGTCCCCCGCGGCGCCCTGTTCACCGAGACGCTGGACGCGCTGGACCGCATCGGTCTCAACACCGCGGAGGTGCGGGCCAACGACCGGAAGCTGCTGTTCGAGGATGCAGGGATCATCACGATGCGACCCTCCGACGTCCCGACCTACGTGGAGGCCGGTGCCGCCGACGTGGGCATCACCGGCAAGGACGTCCTGATGGAGCAGTCCGAGCGGGAGGTGCATGAGCTCCGAGACCTCGACTACGGCCGCTGCGTGATGGTCCTCGCGTCCGTCGCTGGAGAGGATCGCGCGGCCGATGCGCTGCGCCGGCTCGGGGTCATGAGGATCGCCACCAAATACCCGCGGATCGCCGCCAACTACTTCCAGGCCACCGGCCGCCAGGCCGAGATCGTCGAGGTCAAGGGCTCGGTCGAGCTCGCGCCCCTCACGGGACTGGCCGAAGCGATCGTCGACCTCACCGCCACCGGCACCACCTTGCGTGAGAACAACCTGGTGATCCGGGAGGAGATCGCCGTTTGCACGGCGCGACTGATCGCCAACCCGGTGGCCGACCGCCTCAAGGCGCGGGCGATCGACTCCCTGCTCGAGCGGCTCGATGTTCGCTGATCTGACCTCGCTCGAGGGCGATCCGGCGCAAGCGGCAAACGCACTGCGGCAACTGGTCCCGGAGGGCGAATCGGTCGCCGCAGCCGTGGCCGAAATCATCGACCAGGTCGGGGCTGGGGGGGACGCCGCCGTCCTCGAGCTGACCCAGCGGTTCGACACCGGCGGCGCCGCGCCACCGCCGCTGCGGGTGAGCGATGAGGACCTGGCGGCCGCACAGCGGGAGCTTCCCGCCGACGTCCGCGCTGGACTCGAGCAGGCGATCGAGAACGTGCGTCGCGTCGCCGAGAAGGCGCTGAGTCCGGATCGGCGGGTGGCTTTCGCCCACCACGAGGTCACCGTGCGCGAAGCTCCGGTGCACCGCGCCGCCGTATACGTGCCCGGCGGCCGCGCGCCCTATCCCAGCACGGTGGTGATGGGCGTCGTCGCCGCCCAGAGCGCCGGGGTCCGAGACGTGGTCGTGGCATCGCCGCCTTCGCGAGACGGCACGGTTCATCCCGCCATCCTCGGCGCCTGCGGTCTCACCGGCGCTGCCGAGGTCTACCGGATGGGCGGAGCGCAGGCGGTCGCCGCCCTCGCCCTCGGCACCGAGACGGTCGCTCCCGTCGATGTCATCGTGGGGCCCGGGAACCTGTACGTTCAGGAGGCCAAGCGCCAGCTGTCCGCGCGCGTCGGCCTCGACTCGTTCGCTGGGCCGAGCGACCTTCTGGTCATCGCCGACCCCGGCGCCGATCCAGAGCTGATCACGCTGGACCTGCTGGCCCAGGCCGAGCACGGATCCGGATCGCTCGTGGTCGCCGTCTCGACCTCTACGCCCCTGCTGGAGGAGATCCAGCGCCGACTCGCCGGCTTCGGCGACACCGGGGCCGTGGTGGCGCTCGTGCAGGTCCCGTCCACCGAACATGCCCTCCAGCTGGCCCAGGCATTTGCCCCCGAGCACCTCCAGCTGATCGGACCCGAGGCCGAGGCGCTCGCTCCGCGCGTGAACACGGCGGGTTGTCTGTTCGTCGGCGCCGCCGCCGCAACGGCCTTTGGCGACTACATCGCCGGCTCCAACCACACGATCCCCACAGGGGGCGCCGCTCGATTCGCCTCGGCACTCTCGCCCCGGCACTTCAGACGGAGCTTCACGGAGGTGCGGATCGCGGACCCCAGTGAGCTGGCCCGGGCGGCCGCCCCGGTGGCCCGGGCCGAGGGGTTTGAGCTGCACGCCCGGTCGATGGAGGCACGCATCCGCGAGAATGACGGCCGATGAGCCGCACTGGAAACGTTGAGCGCCGCACAGCGGAGACACAGGTCGAAGTGGTCCTGGATCTGGACGGGTCCGGGGACGGCGAGCGCCGCACCGGCGTCGGGTTCCTTGACCACATGCTGGACCTGCTGGCCCGCCACGCCCGCCTCGACCTGCGCCTGCAAGCTCACGGCGACCTGGACACTGGCGCCCACCACACCGTCGAGGATGTCGGCATCTGCATCGGACTGGCCATCGACCGCGCCCTGGGTGACCGCGCCGGCATCACGCGCTACGGAGATGCCATCGTGCCCATGGATGAGGCCCGCGCCACCTGCGCCATCGACATCTCGGGTCGGGGGTTGCTCGTGTTCGAGGCGAGCTTGCCGCCCGGAGCGATCGGCAACTTCGACCATGAGCTCCTCGAGGAGTTCATGCGCGCCGTGGCCGCCAACGCCCGGCTGACCCTTCACATCCGGATCGAGCCAGGTGGCAACGTCCACCACATGATCGAGGCCGCGTTCAAAGCGGTTGCCCGGGCGCTACGCGCAGCGGTCGCCCTCGACCCCTCCGAGACGGGGGTGCCGAGCACCAAGGGCACTCTGACGTGAGCGCCACCTCGCGACCGCGGATCGGCGTGGTCGACTACGGGATGGGTAACCGTCGCTCCGTGGAGAAGGCACTAGAGCGCGTCGGCGCCGAAGTCTGGCTCACCTCCGATCACGAGATTCTCGGCGCCTGCGACGGGCTGGTCGTGCCCGGCGTCGGCGCCTTCCCCCGGGGCATGGAACGGCTTGCCGAACTCGGGCTGGATCAGCTGCTGCACGAGCAGTCCACCGTGGCCAAGCCGATCCTCGGCATCTGCCTCGGTATGCAACTGCTGTTCGACTCCTCGGTTGAGGCAAAGCCAGCGGCCGGGTTGGGGCTGATCCCGGGCGAGGTCATCCCTCTGCGGACGCACGGGCTGCGTTTGCCCCACATCGGCTGGAACGAGGTCCGGTTCGAGCAGGCGTCTGCGCTCACGGCCGCCCTCCCGGGGGACGGGCGGCCGTTCTACCACGTCCACTCCTACACGGTCCGGCCGGCTGCGTCGGACGACATCGTGGGCACCTCCGAGTACGGGGAGCGCTTCGCGACGATCGTCGCTCACGGCTCGATCTTCGGCGTGCAGTTCCATCCCGAGAAGTCCTCCACGGACGGCCTTGCCCTGTTGCGGAGCTTCGTCGCGTTCGCCGCGCAGGGTTCGGTGGAGCAGGCCACCAACTCCACCGCGGCATGATCCTGCTCCCCGCCATCGACATCCTGGACGGAAAGGCGGTGAGGCTGGCTCGCGGGGATTTCGCCGAGAAGACGGTCTACGACGCCGATCCGCTCGACGCGGCCAGCCGCTGGGTCGATGCCGGCGCCCGGGGACTTCACGTCGTCGACCTCGACGGGGCGCGGGCGGGAGAGCCGGTCAACCTCGATCATCTCGAGCGGATCACCAGCCGACTGAGCGTGCCCGTCCAGGCGGGCGGAGGTCTGCGCTCCGGTGCCGCCGTGCAAGCCGCCCTCAGGGCCGGCGCGACGCGCGTCATCCTGGGCACCGCCGCCTTCCGCGACGTGGAGTTCCTCGACGAGGTCATCGCCGAACACGGTGACCGGGTCGTCGTCTCGGTCGACGCCCGCAACGGCAGGCTCGCAACCTCCGGCTGGACCGAGCAGACCGACATCCCGGTGGCAACCGTGATCCAACGGCTGTCGGACCGCGGAGTGCGGCGGTTCGTCTACTCGAGCATCGAGCGCGACGGAATGCTGGCGGGGCCGGATCTGGAGGGCGTTAGCGAGGCGGCTGGCGAGGTCCACGGAACGTTGGTCTACTCGGGCGGCGTCGCCTCCCTGGCCGATCTGGAGGCACTGGCGGAACTGCGGCAGGTCAACCTCACCGGAGTGATCGTGGGCAAGGCCCTGTACGAGGGTCGGCTCGAAGTCCGAGAGGCTCAGGCCCTGCTCGACAGGAGGCGCTGATGCACCTGAAACGGGTCATCCCCTGCCTCGACGTCGACGCCGGACGCGTCGTCAAGGGCACCGCGTTCGTCGATCTGCGAGATGCCGGCGACCCAGTCGAGCTCGCCGCGGCCTATGACCGCGCGGGAGCCGACGAGCTCGTGTTCCTCGACATCACCGCCACGTCGGACAAGCGCACGACCGTGGTCGAGCTGGCCCGGCGGACCGCCAACGACGTGTTCATCCCGTTCACGATCGGCGGCGGCATTCGGTCGGTGGGCGACGCCCAAGCGGTGCTCGACGCTGGAGCCGACAAGGTCTCGATCAACTCAGCGGCCCTGGCCCGGCCCCAGCTGATCGACGAGCTGGCCGAGAACTTCGGCGCCCAGTGCGTCGTGCTCGCGATCGACGCCAAGCAGACCGCGGAGGCAAGCTGGGAGGCGTACGTGGCCGGAGGGCGCACCCCAGCCGGACGCGACGCGGTGGATTGGGCCCGAGAGGGCGCAGAGCGCGGGGCGGGAGAGATCCTGCTCACGAGCATGGACCGGGACGGAACAAATTCGGGCTACGACCTGGTCCTGACCGCCGCCGTGGCGGAGGCGGTCAGCGTTCCGGTCATCGCCTCAGGCGGAGCCGGCGAGGTTGAGCATCTCGCGCAGGCGCTTCAAGCCGGCGCCGACGCAGTGCTGTGCGCCTCGATCTTCCATTACCGGCACCTCACCATCCCCGAGGTCAAGTCAGCGCTGACCGCGGCCGGATTCCCGATCCGGCCCGTGCCACGCTCGACCCGGACGGA
>Ga0335074_10016304_pt1 | contig 10461 bp, 6 predicted proteins | sample Lox_Sample_23_FD_206715 | JGI IMG/M metagenome (GOLD analysis project Ga0335074, IMG submission 206715) | Soil microbial communities from Loxahatchee National Wildlife Refuge, Florida, United States - Lox_Sample_2.3 | ecosystem: Environmental > Terrestrial > Soil > Wetlands | place: USA: Florida...
CGTGTCGGCCGCGGGGCTCACCCTGCCGGTGCCCGCGTCGGGCAGGCTGGCGCCCCGCTCGTCGCTGACCACGGACCCGCCGCGGCTCACGATCAGCCGTCCCTCGTGCGCTCGCACGAAGTTCTGCAGCCACAGCGTTCCCTCGGACCCGATGACGTGCACGTCGGCGAGGAACTCTCCGTCCCTGGTGAAGGCGGACTCGAACCAGCCTGTCAGGCCGGAGGCGAATGCGACCCGCGCCGCTGTGGCGCGGTCCGTCACGCGATCGGGCATCGGGTCGGCGAGCGCCGCGGGGACCGACGGGTCGCCCGCGCCGGCCGCCGCGCCGACGAGCCGCAGGCAGTCGATCGCGTAGCAGCCGCCGTCCATCAGTGCGCCGCCGCTGAGCCCGAAGTCGTACCGGATGTCGCCGGGATCCTCGACGGGCCAGCTGGTCCACGCCTGCACGTGCGACGGCACCCCGATCGCGCCGTCCGCCAGCAGCGCGGCCATCCGGCGCACCAGCGGGTGGTACCGGTAGTGCATCGCCTCCATCACGACCAGGCCCGACCGCTCCGCGGCGGCCGCCACCGTCAGCGCCTCCGCGGCGTTCGACGTGAACGGCTTCTCGCACAGCACGTGCTTGCCCGCGTCGATCGCCTGCAGCGTCCACGTGGCATGCAGCGAGTTCGGCAGCGGCACGTAGACCGCGTCGACGTCCGGCGCGGCGAGCAGTTCCTCGTACGACCCGTACGAGGAGTGGATCCCGTGCTGCAGCGCGAAGGTCTGCGCGCGGCGCGGGTCCCGCGTCGCGACGGCCGAGATTGTTACCGAAGGCAGCAACCGTGCGGGCTCGATCAGCGCGTTCCCCGCGATCCGCGCCGCCCCGAGTACCCCGATCCGCAGCACGTCGCTCATCGCAGGCCGCCCCGGGCGCCGGGCGCCAGTTCCTCGAGCACCTCGCTAGCTCGCAGCACAGCCGCTCCTTCCTCGGCGGCCGGGTCGCCCACGGCCGGATCCCAGTTCAGGTCGTAGAACACCTCGGTTACCCCGCAGCTCTCCAGCCACGCGACGTCCTCACGGATCTGCCGGTAGCTGCCCGATAGCAGTATCCGCTGGCCCGACTCCGACCGCGCTTCTTTCCCCGCCCTGACCACGCCGCGGCAGACGATCCGCACCGGCCCGCGCCCGGCCGCCGCGGCGGTCTCCTGGACGACCTTCGCGGACTCCGCGATCCGCGACAGGTCGGCGCTGCTCGCGGTGACCCACCCGTCGGCAATCCGCCCGGCCCGTTCCATCGCCGGCCGGGACATGCCGCCGAGCAGGATCGGCGGCCCGGGCCGCTGCACCGGCGGCGGGTCCTGGCGTCCCGGCGGGATCGTGTAGTACGTCCCCGCGAACCCCGAATCGCTGGTCCACAGCGCGCGCAGCGCGGCCAGGTACTCGTCCGTCCGCGGGCCACGGCGCTCCATCGGCGCACCGGACCCGGTGAACTCCTCGGGCAGCCAGCCGCTGCCGATACCCAGGTCGAGCCGGCCGCCGGACAGCACGTCCGCGGTCGCCGCCTGCTTGGCGAGCAGCAGCGGCGAGACAAGCGGGTGGCTGACCGTCGCCACCCCGAGCCGGATCGAGGACGTGGCCGCGGCCAGGAAGCCCACCGACACGAGCGGGTCGAGCACGCTGCGGTAGACCGGCGCCATCCGCGACCCGGCGGGCACCAGCAGTCGCGAGAACGTCCACAGCGACCGGTAGCCGAGTCGCTCGGCCCGCCGGCCGAACTCCGTCAGGTTGCGCGGCGTCGCCCACGCGCCAGAAACCGGCGCCCCGAACCCGATATCCATGCCCCCACCCTAATGACCACCGGGTCTCCCGATGGCCGACAGGGGCGCGTCCGTCTACTCGGCGCGCAGCGCGGCAGCCGGGCGGATCCGCGCGGCGGCGACCGCCGGCCCGGCCGCGAGCAGGTTCGCGACCGCGATCGTGCCCGCCGCGAGTGCCACCAGGCTCCAGGCCACCACGACCGGCACCGCCACGAACCCGATGTACGCGGCGAACAGCTGCCAGCCGAGCCGCCCGGCGGCGATCCCGAGCGGCAGCCCCACGACCAGCCCCACCACCGCGACGGTCGTGGTCTGCCACGACATCGCGGCCGCCGTCTGGCGACGGACGAAACCCAGGACCTTGAGCAGCCCGGTCTCCCGGCGCCGCCTGCCTACGCCCACCACGAGGGCGTGCACCAGCGTCGCGGCGCCGAACACCGCCACCGCCAGCCCGAACAGCAGCGGGAAGTTCACCTCCCCGAAGTTGACCAGGCTGGTCGGCGGATAGGGAAGGTTGATCTCCGCCGGATAGGCGCGGGCGAGCCTGGCCAGGTCGGCCTGGCCGCGCGGCCCGGGCACGGCGGCGACCAGGACGTCACCGCCGACGCTGAAGACGGTGCGCAGCTGGCACGCGGTCTGGGCCGCGCCGGCCGGCAGCCGCCCGCACTGCGGGGTCAGCAGGCCGTCGAGGGTGAACGCCGCTCCCGTGCCGAGACCTCCGGTGCCGTCGCTCGGCGCGAACACCGCGGTCCCGGTGACCACGTACCAGGACGCGCGGGTGCCGGCCGCGGGCTGCGGCACGGTCACCCGCACGCGGGACCCGATATGCACGCCGAGCTGGCGCATGGTGGCCGGGCCGAGCACCATCTCGGACGTGGTGCGCGGCGGCCGTCCCGCGGACGTCACGAACGGGAGCGGACCGCGGACCGCCGCGCCTGCCAGCGCGCTGACCACCCGCCCGTCGATCATGACGCCACCGCCGCCGCCAATAGCGACATCCGTCATATCCGGATCACGCTCCAGGGCGGTCACGAGCCCGGAGAACTGGGCCGCGCTGGCCGCGTTCCCCGCGCCGCTCGGCGAGAACCACGCGTCGTAGGGCTGTCCGTAGAGGGCGGGCGTGCTGGTCAGATGCCCGAGGCTGGCGCCGAACACCACCGCCGCCGACAGCGCGGTCACGGCAAGCACCGACCCGAGCAGCGCCGTGCGCGCCGGGACGGCGCCGCCGCCACGTCCGCGCTCCAAGGCGTGCCTGACCCCGATGAGCGCGCTCGGCGGCGCCCCCGCGCCGGCCAGCAGCGCCGCGGTCCGTGACGGACGGACAGCACGTTCCGTCCCGTCGAGGCTCGCGCCGCCGCGCGTGGCACGCCGGGCGGTCCTGACCGCCGGCCAGGTGCCCAGGGCGAGGACGGCGAGTACGGCGACGCAAGCGCCGGGCACCAGCACGATGGTGTCGACCGTGAATCCGGTCGACAGCTCGGCGGTCCGTGCCAGGCCCACCGGTGTCAGCGGCGACAGCAGGACGGCCAGTGCCGTCCCGATGCCCGCGCCGGCCACCGCGACGAGCAGCGTCGCGATCATGCCCGCCCCGGCGAGTTGCCGCCAGGTCGTGCCCAGGGCACGGTAGGTGCCGTAGGGCTCGGCGTCGGCCTCGGCCTGCCTGGCGAGTGCCTGCCCCAGCACCACCAGCCCCGCCAGCGCGGTCAGCCCGGCCAGCGCCCACCAGCCCATGACCTGGGGCCAGATCGACGTGCCGATCGAGCCGACGGCGGTGTCCGCGTCCGCCACGTCAAACGCCCCGAGCGCGCGTGCCCGCGCCTGGAACGGGGGGAACGCGGAAGACCCGCCGTGCAGCCGGACGAAGTAGAACGCGACCCCCGCCGTCCGCGCGGCCCGCAGCCTGGCGAACGCCGCGGTGGTGTACACGTCGTACGAGGGGCTCGCGGCGAAGGGGAACTCGGCCTCCGCGGCCTCGATGCCGACCACCCGCAGTGTGACGGTCCCCCCGGCCGGCGTGACCGCGGTTCCGTTCGCGTACGCGGCTTGCTGTGCCGCGGAGTACAGCGGCACGCGGATGACGGTGCCGACGCCCACGCCGGCGTCCTGTTGCAGCCGGAACGACGCCAGCGCTTCGTCTGGCGAGTTCTGGTCCGGCATCCGGCCGGCCACCAGCTTGACCATCCGCGGCAGGTCCGCCGGGGCTACCTCGACCAGGTTGAAGTCCGCGGGGTTGATAGGCCGCGCGCACGAGCACGCCGGCGTCCCGGCCGCGAACTGGCGCATCAGCGTCACCGAGGCCACCCCGGGAAGTTTCGCCAGCGCGGGCACCGGTGCCGGGCTGATCACCAGCGCGTCGTAGCCGTGTGCCGCCACGAACTGGGGAAACGCGGTCGCGGTCCGGTGTCCTGCGGATACCGCGGCCAGCACCAGCCCGGACAGCAGCGCGGCGAGCAGGGACAGCGCCAGCCAGCCCCGCCAGCGCCGTAGCCTGGCGCGGAGCAGCAAACCGAGCGCGTCCACCGCGACCTCCTCACGGGCAGCGTGCCCGCTGCGCCCAGGCGGCGCCAGGATGCCACCCGGCGAGAGATATGTGGTGATAGCACCAGGTGGTGATTCAGCCGTACGGTTGGGCCATGCCCACCACAACGGGTTCCTCCACGACGACGGATTTCTGCGCGGCGATGCTGGACGCCGCGGACCGCCCGCTGCCGCCGGATGTGTCCCGCGCGGCACGCCGCACGCTGCTCAACGTGCTCGGCACCGCCGCCTCGGCGGCCTGCTCGCCCGCGGTCACCGTCCTGCTCGCTGCCGCGGCGGACCAGGGGAGCGCCGGCGACGTCCAGGTCCCGGGCCTGGCGCGCACCCTGGACCCGTACTGGGGCGCGCTGGTCACCGGCACCGCCGCGCACCTGGACGACTTCGACGACACGCACCTGGCGACGGTCATCCACCCCGGCGCGGCGACGCTGGCGACGGTGCTGTCGCTGGCCCCGGAGACGGAGCCGTCCGGCGCTGTGTTCCTCGGCGCGTTCGCCGTCGGCTGCGAGGCGCAGCTGCGGATCGGCAACGCGATCTCACCCGCGCATTACGACCACGGCTGGCACATCACCGGCACCTGCGGCGTGTTCGGCGCGGCCGTCGCCGCGTCGGCGCTGATGGGGCTGGAGGCCGAAGCGGCGGCCAGGGCACTGTCGCTGGCCGCCACGATGACGCTCGGGCACCGCGAGGCGTTCGGCTCCATGACTAAGCCGCTGCACGCCGGCAAGGCGGCCGCGAACGGCGTGCTCGCGGCGCGGCTGGCGGCCGCCGGGCTGGCCGGACCGCCCGACCCGCTCGGCCCTGGCGGCGTCCTCGAGGTGCTCGCCACGGCCGTCGACCGCGACGCGCTGAGCCGCGGCTGGGAGCTCGAGCTGAACACCTTCAAGACCTATCCGTGCGGCGTGGTCGCGCACCCGGCGATGGACGCGGCGATCGCCGTCTCCGGCCAGATCGACCCGGCGGAGATCACCGCGATCACACTGCGCTGCCACCCGCTCGTCCCGGAACTCATGGGCACCCTCCACCCCGCCGACGGCCTGCGCTCCAGGTTCAGCGCCCGGCACGGCACGGCTGCTGGCCTGCTGTTCGGCCGCGCCGGACTGGCGGAGTTCAGCGACGAGGTCGCGACGGCGCCGGAGGTCGCCAGGCTGCGCGCCCTGATCACACTGGACCCGGACCCGGCGGTGGCCCGCGACGCGGCGGTATTGCGGATCGAGACCCGGTCAGCCGATCCCGTGGAAATCCGCGTCGAGCACAGCCGCGGCAGCATCGCCCGCCCGCTCACCGACGACGAACTGCAGGACAAGGTGCGGGCGCTTGTGGCGCCGGTCCTCGGCGAGAAAGCGGCGGACCGCATCCGCGAGGCAGTCGACCGCCTCCCCCTCGCGGCGGACCTCACCAGTTTGCTCACCGCCCTCCGGCCTCGAACGGCCGCAGTAGCCGGGAGCCCTGCTCCGGCTCCAGGCGTCCCGCGCCAGACCACTGCCCCCGAGACCACCACCGACCGGCTGCTCGCCCTCGCTGGGCAGCCCGTGTCCACGCTCCCGGCTGTGCAGGCACTGGCGCGCTTCACCTCCGCCGTCACCAGCGAGCAGGGCATCGCCACCGCCCGCACGCTGCTCCACGCGCTCCGCCCGCGGAACGGGGATGCGGCGCTCCCGGCGGGACTGGCGCTGACGGCGTGGGTCACGGGGGCTGCCGCAGTCGCCGGACTGGAGACGGGCGCGGGGCCCGATGACTCTCATCCCGTGGTCGCCATGGTGGTGTGCGCCGCCGCACGGGCGCTCGGGGATGACTGTCTCGCCGCTGTCACCGCGGGGCTCGAGGCCGCCGCGATCGTCGAGGAGGGACTCGACGGTGTCGCCGGCCCTGGCTGGTCGGTGCCGACCGTGGCGGCCGGGATCGGCGCCGGCCTGGCGGCCGGGCTGATGCTCGGGCTGCCGGACGCCGAGCTGCGCAACGCCATGGGAGTCTGCGCTACCCAGGCGGCCGGGCTGCACGCCGCGGCCGGTACCGATGCGGAGCCCCTGCAAGCGGGCAAGGCCGCCTTCAACGCGGTCGAGGCGGCGCAGCTCGCCCAGGCCGGCTTCACCGGCGCCGCGGAACCGCTCGACGGGCGGCGCGGGCTGTTCGCGCTGTTCCGTGGCTAGCTCGCGTTGACCGAGAAGTTGCTGAAGGAGAAGGTCGCCGGCACGCCGTTCGTCGAGACGAGCTCCACGCCGTAGTCCACCTGGCCCAGCGTGGAGTTGCCAGGGATCCAGCCCTGGCCCATGATCCACTGGAAGAACGTGAGCAGGTTCATCGTCCCCGACGTGAAGTTGGAGCTGGCGACGAACGCGATGTAGCTGCCCTCTTTCCAGACTGCCCAGGATCGCCCGTCCAGGGTGACGGTCGCCACCTGGTTGCCCGACGGCACCTGGCCGTGGTTCTCCGTCCAGATCATGACCTCGGTCGAGCCGGAGTCCGCGATGCCGTTGAGCCAGATGTCGTAGGCGTCCTCGTAGATCCCGGTGCCCGGGCTCGTCTCCGCGAACGTGCTGGTGACCGACTGCAGCGACGAGATGGCCGGCTCGCTGTCCCAGTCCCGGTGCGAGTTCGGGTATGTCTTCACGTGCCCGTCGCCGTTGTCGTTGTTCATGGTAGCGGTGACGTACCAGTCGCTGTAGGAGCAGGCGGACAGGGTCTGGCTGACGCTGTAGCCGCTGATCCCCCACATGTTGTTGTAGACAAAGTACGGGGCCTGGTTCCACATGCCGTACTGGTCCGACGTCACGAACGACGGGTGCGCGCAGGTAGCGGACCCGTCGCCAGCCGGCGCACTCGCGGCGGGACTGCTCGACCGCGCGGCGGCCGCCGGACTGGTCGCGGACTTCGGCATGTGCGCCATCCGAGGGCCGGCCGCGACCTGCGGCATCGCCGTCGCCGCGTTGCCGGCGCCGCCTCCCGCCCCGCTGACGGTGACATTCCTGACGTCGGCCTGGCGAGCGCCGCTGCCAGCGCCCGCGCCGCCGCCGGTCAGGCTGGCCGCCGCGAGGCCGCCGGCCGCCAGCACCGCGCAGGCGGCCACGGCGCCGATGATCCCGGCGCGCGACAGCGGGATCGCCCGCTTCCCGCGTGGCCCAGCCTCGGGTGAGGTGTCCGCCTCATGCCTGACGATGATCTGCCGCACGGGTCGAGATGCTACACAGCAGCAACGGGCGCAACATCGCAAACCAGCACAAGGCCGTCCGTGTCGACCATGCCGGCGATTAAGTCGGTACCGGACTCCATCGCGGCGCGGTCGAGCATCTCCTCGGCGTCGGCCGCCTCGTCACGAGCGGCAATCGCGTCCGCGCCGCCCTCGGGCAGCGCGCCGATCAGCCCGGTCGACGCCGCCTGCGCAGCGCCGATAGCCGACGGCTGCGGCGTGCCGATCATGCCGAGCGCGACGAACTGCTCGAGCTTCGCCCGCGAGTCGGCGATGTCCAGGTTGCGCATGGTCAGCTGGCCGATCCGGTCGGCGGGCCCGAAGGCCGGCGCCTCGGTCCGCTCCATGGACAGCTTGTCCGGGTGGTAGCTGAAGGCCGGTCCCGTGGTGCCGAGGACGGAGTAGTCCTCGCCGCGGCGCAGCCGCATCGTCACCTCGCCCGTGACCGCCGTGCCGACCCAGCGCTGCAGCGACTCGCGCAGCATCAGCGCCTGCGGGTCCAGCCAGCGGCCCTCGTAGAGCAGCCTGCCGAGCCGCCGCCCCTCGTTGTGATAGCTGGCGATGGTGTCCTCGTTGTGGATCGCGTTCACCAGCCGCTCGTACGCCGCGTGCAGCAGCGCCATGCCGGGCGCCTCGTAGATGCCGCGGCTCTTGGCCTCGATGATCCGGTTCTCGATCTGGTCCGACATGCCAAGGCCGTGCCGGCCGCCGATCGCGTTGGCCTCCTGGACGAGCTCGACGGCCGAGCCGAACGGCTTGCCGTTGATCGTCACCGGCCGCCCCTGCTCGAAGCCGATCTCGACGTCCTCCGCGGGTATCTCTACCGCGGGGTCCCAGAACCGCACGCCCATGATCGGCTCGACGATCTCGATGCTCGCGTCGAGGTGCTCAAGCGACTTGGCCTCGTGGGTGGCGCCCCAGATGTTCGCGTCGGTGGAGTACGCCTTCTCGGTGCTCGCCCGGTACGGCAGGCCGCGCTCGAGCAGCCACTCGGACATCTCCTTGCGGCCGCCGAGCTCGCTGACGAACTCGGCGTCCAGCCACGGCTTGTAAACCCGCAGGCTCGGGTTGGCGAGCAGGCCGTACCGATAGAACCGCTCGATGTCGTTGCCCTTGAAGGTGGAGCCGTCTCCCCAGATCTGCACGCCGTCCTCGAGCATCGCGCGCACCAGCAGGGTGCCGGTGACGGCCCGGCCGAGCGGGGTGGTGTTGAAGTAGGCGCGGCCGCCGGACCTGATGTGGAACGCGCCGCACGCCAGGGCGGCGAGTCCCTCCTCGACGAGCGCCTCACGGCAGTCCACCAGGCGGGCAAGCTCCGCTCCGTACTCCGCCGCGCGGCCCGGCACCGTATCGATGTCAGGCTCGTCGTACTGGCCGATATCGGCGGTGTAGGTGTACGGCACGGCGCCCTTCTCGCGCATCCACGCGACCGCCACCGAGGTGTCGAGGCCGCCGGAGAAGGCGATCCCGACCCGTTCACCGACAGGGAGAGAGTTCAGCACCTTAGCCACACTGAAAGTATATGCATAAGACTGCATGATCATGCAACCCGCTATGCTGCGGACGCGTGACGATCTTCAGGGACGCCCGGCGGGACGAGGTGCCGCGGATCGTGGCGCTGCTGGCGGACGACGAGCTTGGCGCGGGCCGGGAGACCGGCGTCGACGACGCGTACTTCAGCGCCTTCGACGACATCGCGGCCGACCCGCGGAGCCGGCTGATCGTCGCCGACGCCGGCGGGCAGGTCGCCGGCACGCTGCAGCTGACCGTGCTGCCCGGGCTGAGCAGGCACGGCATGCGCCGGGCACAGATCGAGGGCGTCCGGGTCGCGGCGCCGTGGCGCGGTCAGGGGCTGGGCCGGGCGATGCTCGAATGGGCGATCGAGACGGCCCGCCAGGATGGCTGCGGCCTCGTCCAGCTGACCTCGGACAAGCGCCGCCCCGGCGCGATCCGGTTCTACGAGTCGCTCGGCTTCGAAGCCTCCCACGAGGGCCTCAAGCTGCCGCTGTAGTGCGACGGCGACGCGCCAGCTGTCCATAGGACAGCGTTGTCCGTGGGAGACTGCCACAATGACCGACTTGGTTGTCCCGGGAGTGCCGTTCCCGCTTGAGCCCTCGGGGAACCCGGCCTGCGAGGCCACCGTCTCGGGCGAGAGCCTGATCCTGACCGGCGGCGCGAAGTCCGACCTGTTCATCGACCCGGCCGGCGAAGAGGCGGCCAGGCCGGACGCGGGCCGGCTCACCGGTCTGCCCGGCGACGTGGACTTTACGCTCTCCGCGCGGGTCACCGTGCGCTTCGGCAGCGTCTTCGACGCGGGTGTCCTGCTGCTCTACCTGTCAGAACGGCGCTGGGCCAAGCTCTGCTACGAACTGTCTCCGCAGCGGCGCCCGACCGCCGTCACCGTGGTGACCCACGGCACCTCCGACGACAGCAACTCGTTCGAGACCGCCGGCGGCGCGCTCTGGCTGCGGATCACCAGGTCCGGCCGGGCGTGGGCGTTCCACGCCTCAGACAACGGCACATGGTGGCGCCTGCTGCGTTACTTCACGCTCGGCGAGGCGTCCGGCGCCCGGGTCGGTTTCCTCGCCCAGTCGCCGACCGGCGCCGGCTGCACCGCCGTCTTCGACGAGATCGCCTACAAGCCAGGCGCCCCGGCCGACCTGCGCGACGGCAGCTAGCCGGGCGCCAGGCCGGAGGCCGGCCGTCGGCGATACCGCAGCCAGTTGCGGACCATCCGGGCGAACAGCACCACGACCAGCACCGCGGCGGCGTCCAGCAGCAGGCTGCCCGAGCGGCACCTGGGCGGGCCACGTGGTGCTGACGCTGACACCGTTCCTGGTCAATACGCCGTCGGTGACCGTCTCGCACTGGGTGTGGAAGTTGCCGCACGACTGGTCGTAGGACTGCCCGGTGAACGTGGCACTCTTGCCCGCTCCC
>Ga0335074_10016306_pt1 | contig 10460 bp, 6 predicted proteins | sample Lox_Sample_23_FD_206715 | JGI IMG/M metagenome (GOLD analysis project Ga0335074, IMG submission 206715) | Soil microbial communities from Loxahatchee National Wildlife Refuge, Florida, United States - Lox_Sample_2.3 | ecosystem: Environmental > Terrestrial > Soil > Wetlands | place: USA: Florida...
TTCATGCCGGGCCTGGACGTTCGCGCGGCCCTCACCGTCGTTGCCGATGGCCCGGTCGGAACTGTAGGCCGGAGAATCGATGAACGCCTTGGCGTCCCCGAGGGCCATCAGAAAAATGAATGGGCGCTCGGCATGAAGATGGTGGTTGAACTGCGTGAAGGTTGCGAACTCAAGCCCGGCGCCGTGTTGCATACCATCGGATTTCCCGAGCCGGAAATTTTCGGATTCCTCTACGTGCATCCCGACCGGCTGGCATCGGTCGGCATCTTTATTCCTTCGTGGTTCCGCAGTCCGGTGCGCACCGCCTATCGATATTTGCAGCATTACATGCTTCATCCTTATTTGTGGCGGCATCTCGAGGGCGGGACGTTGAAATCCTGGGGAGCGAAGTCGCTTCAGGAATCTGGCCGCCGCGGCGAACCATTTCTCGCCGGAAACGGATACGCGCGCATCGGCGAAGGCTCGGGCAGCACAAACGTTCTCGCGGGATCCGGCGTCGACGAAGCCTGGACCACCGGCGTTCTTCTGGCGCAAGCCGTAATCGAACTGTCGGAAGTGAAGAAGCCCTTCACCCGCGAGAATCTGGAAGCTGCCTATGTTCGCCGTCGTCGCGCAAGCTGGATGGATGCAGAATCGAAAATCGCCACCCATGCTCGCGACGGTTTCGAGCAGGGCGTCCTGAGCGGTCTGATTGGAATGGCGATTGCCGGCCTCACTCGTGGAACATTCTCTTTCGTTCCATCTGTGCGGCGCAGAGAAGAAACGACTTCACCCCTCGAAGAATTCTGCGGGGCCCACATTTCTGCCGCAGAACTCGACCAGCTTCAGAAAGATTGCGCCGCCCACGGAACATCCCTGCACGATCGCATCATGACGCGCTGCGGATGGCCGGAGATTCCTCTCGATGGCCGCCTTCTGATCTCGCATCAGGACGCTTTGTTAATGGGTGGAAGCGTGCAGGCTCCTCCTGGATACGCGAATCACGTGAGCTTTCGACGCCCGGACGTTTGCCGCGAGTGCGAACCGAAACTCTGTGTCGAGATGTGCTCCGGGCAGGCGATAACTCGCGGCGAAAACGGCGTCCCGGCATTTGATCGCGAGAAGTGCGTCTACTGCGGGGCGTGTCTGTGGAACTGCGCCGCTGCCGCGGACGGGGAAAAAGGGAACATCGAGTTTCGCGCCGGTGCCGGGGGCTTGCACTCCGCTTTGAACTGATGCTGAGGTTTCACTACGAAATAAATTAACGACGAAGGGCACGAAGCAACACGAAGGAAATCTATGAGCCAAGCTTATCACATTGTCGTATGCGCTGGGATCGTCCCCGATCCTCTGCAGACGCTGGAACCGGTCACGTCGGCAAGCGGACCCGCGCTGAAGAATGAAATGATGCTGCCCGCCGTGCTCGATCCCTGGGGCTCGCACGCGCTCTATGAAGCCGCGAATCTTGCGGCTAAAGCTGCTGGAAGCAAAGTCTGGCTGGTCAGCGCGGCGCCCAAAGCGAAGCTGCAGCAGGTCATGATGAACGTCGCGCAGAAAGCCAGCTTCGAGCTGATGCCGATCGATGCCCCGGCGAATGGTTTCGCTGATGCGCACGCAATCGCGGGCATTCTCGCCAATGCGATCCAGTCGATCCCCGGCCTTGATCGCTCTCGCCTGCTTCTCTTCGGAGGCTGGGAATCCGCCTCGCGCGGCGCAGGAGTCACGATGCAGCTTATCGGCGAGCAATTGGACATTCACGATCAATTTCAAGGAGTCGACCAGCTGACCGTTCAATCCGACGGATCACTCGAGATTCTCGAGCGCATCGAGGGCGGACGGCATCTCGTCTCGGTCTGCCTGGGGCCGCCAGCGGTGCTCGGATGGGCGACCGGCAATCTGCCCGAACCAAAAAATAATCCGCAGGTTGGCATGGCCAATATGCGGACCATCATGCCCGCACTGCAGAAATCAAAGCCTCAGCCCGTCCCGCAGAATGCGGTGCGCTATCTCAGCGTCGCACCGCCGAAGCAGCAACGGCAGACGCGCATCGTCAAAGATCGCCCGGCAGCCGAGATTGCAGCGGAATTGCTGGAGTGGATCACGCAGGATTAGTTCATCCGCGAACTTGATTTCGAGATAGAGGAATCCATGTCACAGAACATTCTGTTTCTCGCGCACGTCGATGAATCTGGAACCAAGCTTCCGAAGGCGGCTTATGAAGCGCTCGGCGCGGCAGTCGAACTCGCCTCACAGATCGGCGGAACACTGTCGATTGGCCTCATAGGAGAAAATATTCGCGATGCCGCCGACGCATTGCAGTCCACGGGAGCCCGGATCATCGGAGTATCCGGTGAAGACTTCGCCCATCCTCGCTACGCGACCGACGCCGCGGCCACCGAGGCCATCTGCAAGAAAATCTCGCCAGCACTTGTGATCGCTCCCGCAACCTCACGCTTCCTGCGAGTGATGCCCGGAGTAGCGCACCGTCTCAATGGACAAGTCGACACACACATCGCATCAATCGATGCAAGCGCCGGCCGAGTCTCGGCGAAGCGCTGGTTCTATCGTCAGCGCCTCGAGGCAGTCATTCAGCGCGACGCGCGTCCATGGTTTCTGGTTATGGATTCCGGCTGCCACGCTCCCTGGACTCCCACGCCCGGCTCCGCAAACATCGAACCGCTTGAGGTTGCAGTCTCGCCTGAGTCAAAGCGAACATCGTTCGCGGGAATCCGCACGCCCAACACCGATACGCAGACGATCCGTCCCGAGGCCAAGCTGCTCTTCGTCGCCGGCGCCGGATGGTGCAAGAAGCAGGCCGACGGAAAAATGCATCTGCCCGAAGCCGAGTCGGCGATTTTGAGTTTCCTCGAAAATTCCGGCGCGTCCCTCGGCGGAAGCAAGTCGCTCGTGGATCAGTCGGGAGAAAATCAGGCAGTGCTGAAATTCATGACACACCTCAACCAGGTTGGCCAGACCGGATCCACGCCGCGCCACCCGAAAGGCCTTTCGACTTGTTGCCACGGAGAAGAGCCGCACGTCGTCGGATGGCGATTTATCAATGAACGGCGAGCCATCAATCTCGATCCGAATTGCGGATGGGCGCGCGGCAAGGCCGACGTCCTATACGTCGCCGACGCGTTTCAGGTGATTGCGGAACTCAATTCTCTACTGGCGGAGCGAACTGGAGAAGAAGAACTGGCTGCAACCTCAACGTAGAAAATCACTTCGCTTTCAGCTTGCGCCGCATTCCCGCTCTTCCGCGCGGACGAGCGCCCGCCAACACCAGCGCACATAATCGATCCACAAAATCTCCCGACAAGCGGTCATGGCGGATCAGGAATCGCATGTAGATCGGTCCATAAAGCGAATCCAGAAGGAGATTAGGATCGACATCTCTCCGCAGTTCGCCGCGCAAAATTCCTCTTCGTAAGGTGATGTATGCTTCGCGCCGGCGCGGCATCAGAAAGCGTTCGCGAAAAGCCGCAATCAGTTCCGGATCGCTCTGGCCCGCCGCAAGAATGGCCGACACAATGCGTCCCCGCGGGCTGGAAAAGACTTTCACCAGCTGGCGCATCTGCCGGCTCATGTCGCGCTGCAGGGATCCCGTATCTGGGAATCGCAGGCGGGTGACGGTACTGCTGGCAAACGCGTCAGCGATGAGCGCGCCCTTGTTCGGCCACCAGCGATAAACTGTGGCCTTCCCGACGCCCGCGCGTTCCGCCACGGCTTCAATGGTGAAGTCGGCAAAACCGCTTTCGCCAAGGATTTCCAGCGTATTTCGCAGGATCGCTACCCGCGCTTCTTCACTCCGCGGACGTCCAGGCGGCCGCTTCCCATTCGGGACGGCGCCGTTTTCCGCGCTGGAATGGCGTTGGCGCATCGTCCCACAGTACCATATAATCTTGAGGAAGTATTTAGAATCCGATACGGCCAGTATCGAATCAAAGTTGGCATTTGCGGAATCGGCTTGGGGGCGGATCGCAATGCGTGTTGTTCAGTACGAGGGAGTGCCCGTAAACAATGTGGATCGTTGCCTTAGCCCTGAGACGGCCCTACACCTTCATAGTGATGGCGCTCGTCATCATCATCCTCTTCGTCGTCACCGTCTTCCGCACTCCCGTTGACATCTTTCCCGACATCGATATCCCCGTCGTCTCGGTCGTCTGGTTTTACACCGGCATGTCGCCCGAAGACATGGCGGACCGTATCGTCGCCAATTCCGAGCGCGGCATCACGACGACCGTTAACAACATCGAGCACGTGGAATCCCAGTCGGTTTACGGACTGGGAATCATCAAGGTCTTCTTCCGCCCGGGCACAAAGATCGAAGGCGCAATTGCGCAGATCACCGCGATTTGCCAGACCACAGTTCGCGGCCTTCCCCCCGGCACAACCCCGCCCCTCATCATTTCCTACAGCGCTTCGACCACTCCGATTATCCAGCTTGGGTTGAGCAGCAAGACGCTTCCGGAGCAGGAACTCTTCGATCTCGGACAGAACTTCCTGCGTACCTATCTCGCGACGGTTCCGGGCGCTGCGACTCCTTATCCCTACGGCGGCAAGATTCGTCAGATCCAGGTCGATCTCGATCTGCCGAAGCTCCAGGCCTACGGGCTGTCTCCGAACGATATCGTCAATGCCGTGAACGCGCAGAATATTATTCTGCCCGCCGGCACGATGAAGCTCGGCTCGCTCGAATACGACGTCGAGATGAATGGAACTCCGCAGACGATTGCGGAACTGAACGATCTCCCGGTCAAGACCACAAACGGCTCAACGTTGTACATGCGCGACGTTGCGCATATACGCGACGGTTTCGCGCCGCAAACTAACATCGTTCGCCAGGACGGCAACCGCGGCGCGTTGATGTCGATTTACAAAAACGGAGCAGCCTCGACGCTGCAGATCGTCTCAGGCATCAAAGACATTGTGCAGCAGGCGGCGCAGGCGCTTCCCCCGCAACTGAAGATTTCCGCGCTGTTCGATCAATCGCTGTTTGTGCGCGCCTCGATCTACGGAGTTCTTCGCGAAGGCCTGATTGCTGCCGCACTCACGGCCATCATGATTCTGATCTTTCTCGGCGACTGGCGTCCGACGATCGTCATCTCGATTTCGATCCCGCTGTCGATCTTCGTCTCGATCATCCTTCTGGGCGCGATCGGACAGACGATCAACATCATGACGCTCGGAGGATTGGCGCTCGCAGTCGGCATCCTTGTCGACGATGCCACGGTGGAAATTGAAAACATCGAGCGTAATCTCGCCATGGGAAAAGAGATGCGGCAGGCGATTCTCGACGGCGCTCAGCAGATCGCCGTACCGGCTTTCGTTTCAACGCTCAGCATCTGTATCGTCTTCGTGCCCATGTTTTTCCTGACGGGCGTCGCGAAGTTCCTTTTTGTGCCGCTCGCGGAAGCTGTCAGTTTCGCCATGCTTGCGAGTTATCTGCTCTCGCGAACCCTGATTCCAACGCTCGTCATGTACATCATGCGAGGGCACGAGCACCGCGCCGAAACTCCCCGGACCTATCTCGGGCGTTTCCAGCGCGGCTTCGAGCGCAAGTTTGAAGATTTCCGCCGCGGCTATGAAGCCCTGCTCGAAACCACGCTCGAGCATCGCGGGATTTTCGTGATCTGCTTCCTTATCTTCTGTGTGCTCTCCTTAGGCCTCTACAGCTTCCTCGGACAGGATTTCTTTCCACAGGTTGACGCTGGGTTGCTGAAGTTGCACGTTCGCGCCCGCCCCGGCTTGCGCGTCGAAGAAACGGCCCGGCTCTGCGACGAGATTGAAAGCTCACTGCGCACCCAGATTCCGCCCGATCAGTTGCAGACGATGCTCGACAATATCGGCTTGCCGAACTCCGGCATCAATCAGTCCTACAGTTCGAACGGAACCATCGGCACTAGCGACGCCGAAATCCTGATCGCGCTCAATCCCGAGCGCCACGAACCGACTGCCGACATCATGCGGCACCTGCGCCAGTATCTGCCGGAACATTTTCCGAGCGTGGAATTTTTCTTCCAGCCGGCCGACATCGTTACACAGATTCTCAATTTCGGCCTGCCCTCGCCGATCGATGTCCAGATCGTGGGGACCGATCTGCAGAGCAACTACGATATCGCCCAGCAGATCGCCAACAGGATGAGGCATGTGCCGGGCGCTGCCGACGTTCACGTGCAGCAATTGATGTCGCTCCCCGCGCTGCATATGGATATCGAGCGCACGCGCGTCACGCAGGTTGGCCTGACCGCGCGCGATGTCGCACAGAGCGCGCTGGTTGCGCTCAGCGGAAGCTTTCAGACTGCGCCGAATTTCTGGCTGAACCCCCGCAATAAGGTCACGTACCAGATGGCAGTACAGGCGCCGCAATACCGCATGACGAATTTGCAGGACCTCATGGACATTCCCGTCATCTCGCAGCAAGGCCCGCAATTGATGGGCAATCTTGTGCAGGTGACGCCCACCGTCGCTCCGGCCACGGTGAACCACTGGAATGTGCAGCCGGTCATCGATGTCTACGCCAGCACGCAGGATCGTGATCTCGGCGCCGTCGCCGTTGACACTCAGAAGGTCCTGAATACTTTCAATGGACATCTGCCGCGAGGCACTCACATCGTCATGCGCGGACAGGTGGCTACCATGCGTTCCTCGTTCATCGGCCTCGGCGCGGGCCTTGCTGGAGCCATCCTGCTCGTCTATTTGCTGATTGTTATCAACTTCCAATCGTGGCTCGATCCGTTCATCATCATCGCCGCTCTGCCGGGAGCCTTAGCCGGCATCTGCTGGTTTCTGCTGCTGACGCACACCCGGTTGAGCGTTCCTTCGCTCACCGGAGCCGTCATGTGCATGGGCGTCGCCACGGCGAACTCCATCCTGATGGTCAGTTTCGCGCGCGAGCAGATGGATGAAGGCGTCCCGGCATTTCGAGCCGCCGTTGCCGCAGGCTATACCCGCGTGCGTCCGGTGCTGATGACCGCTCTGGCCATGATCATCGGCATGGTTCCCATGGCTCTTGGTCTCGGCGAAGGCGGAGAACAGAACGCCCCACTTGGACGCGCCGTGATCGGCGGCCTGCTGTTCGCCACGGTCGCAACGCTGTTCTTCGTTCCCAGCGTGTTCGCGATTTTCCACGGCTGGCTTGAAAGGCGGCGTGACCTCTAATGATGGAGAGATATCCGAAAGCTACCGATGAATTTCGTAGAACTTACCGGGGTTAGGGAATGAGAGTCGAGAAGGAAGTATGGCAAGCTGACTCAGAGGAGCAGAATAAGGTGACGGAAGATCCCAAGCGCTCGCAGTACGAGGCCGAACGTCCACATCGTCCGGAGCACACCCGCGTTCAGATTGACGAAGAGATCGCGGCGATGGAAGAGCACTCGCGCCATCAGCCGCCGAGCATCCAGCGTCCCCCCGAACTTCCGCCCGCTTCTCCGCGCAAGGGGTTGATGATCGTGGGCATCGTGCTGCTCGTGTTATTCGTTGCCGGAGCCGTTACTCTGCTGCAGCGCGCCAGTCATGAGCGCGCGCTCGCCAAGGAAACCGAGCTGCAAACCGTTCCGACCGTAGCTGTTGTCCATCCAGTCGCCGAAAAGCCCGATGTTGAACTGGTTTTGCCCGGATCACTGCTCGCATTCGAAGAATCCCCGATCTATGCCCGCACCAACGGATATCTTGTACGCTGGTATAAAGACATCGGTAGCCGCGTGAGCGAGGGCGAACTGCTGGCGACGATCGATACTCCGGAAGTCGATCAGGAATTGAATCAGACTCGCGCGGCGCGGCAGCAGATCGTCGCTCAACTCGATCTCGCGAAAATCAGCGCCGATCGCTGGGAAAACCTGCGGAAGACCGACTCCGTTTCGGCGCAGGAAGCTGACCAGCAGACGAGCGCCTACAAGCAGGCTCAAGCCAATCTTGCCGCGGCCGACGCCAATGTTCGGCGCCTTGAGCAACTTGAAGGATTCAAGAAGGTCTACGCGCCGTTTTCGGGGGTCATCACCAAGCGCAACGTCGATCCCGGCGCTCTCATCAATGCCGGAGCAGGAGCCGCAGGCCGTGAGCTTTTCGATATCGCTCGCGTCGATCCTCTCCGTGTTTACACCAGCGTTCCTCAGGCCTACGCGCCATATATTCAGGTCGGCGGGGAAACTTACATAACCCTCCAGGAATTTCCCGGACAGAAATTCAAGGCGCGGATTGCGCGCACGGCCGAAGCGATCGACCCCAATACACGCACCCTCCTGACCGAAGTGGATGTCCCCAACAGGAATGGCCGCCTGCTCCCCGGCTCCTTTGGCGAAGTACACTTTGCCGTCGGCTCTAACGTAGACAAGGTCACTGTGCCGGTCAACGCCATGCTGTTCCGGTCGCAGGGAGCCCAACTTGCCGTCGTCGGTTCGGATAACAAGATCCGGCTGCGCGGCATCAACATCGGCAAAGATTACGGAACAAGCCTCGAAATTCTCGGCGGAGTTACAACTGCCGATCGCGTCGTCATCAATCCTCCGGATTCGCTCGAACAAGGGCAGCAGGTCAACGTGGCGCAGGCTCCTCCCGGACAAGGTGAGGGAGCCAAACCGGCAACTCCGCCTCAGGAGGAAAACGCTCCCGAGAGACAGACTCAAACTCCATCGTCCCAAGGGAGAAAGCCGTGAAGCGGAGTCGACTGCTCGTCGCTGTTGCGACGACAATATTTTCTGCGGCTTGCACCGTAGGACCGCGTTACAGCCGCCCAGCAGCTCCCGCTCCCGCGCCAAATGCATGGAAGACTCAGCCGCCGTGGGAGGTTGCGGTTCCGAAGGATGCCATTCCGAAGGGAACCTGGTGGCAGGTTTTCCACGATCCCGCCCTGGATGCCTACGAACAGGAACTGCTCAAGGCGAATCAATCGCTCGAAGCGGCGCGCGACCGCTTGAATCAGGCGCGCTCGCTAGCGCGCGTGGCGACCGCCGCTTACTTCCCGCAACTCGCGGCCGATCCGAGCGGGTATCGCGAACGTGGCGCCGGCAATCGTCCGCTGGATGGAGCGGCTCCGGTCATTATCAACGGAGTTGCCCAACCTGTGCCTCCGTACACGCAAAGCGTATACACGCTTCCCTTCTCGTTGAGTTACGAGGCGGATCTCTTCGGCCGCGTCCGCCGCAATCTGGAAGCTGCGAATGCTTCGCTGCAATCCTCCGCCGCTGATCTCGGAAACACCCAACTGGTGCTGACCGCCGAACTCGCCGCCGATTACTACACCCTCCGCGAACTCGACGCCGAGTATCAGGTGGTTGAGGAATCGGCCGCATATCAGCGCAAAGGTCTCGATCTCGTGGAAAATCGCCACTCTGGCGGAATCGCGAGCGGTCTTGAGGTTGCGCAACAGGCCACAGTGCTCGACTCCACCATTTCGCAGGCCGCTCTGGTTCAGGAATCGAGAGCACAATACGAACACGCCATCGCGGTCTTGGTCGGCCAGCCCGCTTCGAGTTTCAATATTCCGGTTGCGCCGCTCAAGGCGACTCCGCCCCCCGTACCTTTGGGAGTTCCATCGGATGTGCTGGAGCGCCGTCCCGACATCGCCACGCTCGAGCGCGAGATGGCTTACGAGAACGCTCAGGTCGGGCTGGCCTATACGGCGTTCTATCCGCACATCACGTTGAGCGGCGCCGGAGGATGGCAGAGCACAAGTCTCAGCACTCTGTTGAACGCGCCAAGCCTGTTCTGGTCTCTCGGTGGAGATGCCCTCGAACCGATTCTTCAGGGCGGACGCAACCGCGCCAATCTCGCCGCAAGTCGCGCTGCTTATGACGAATCCGTGGCCAATTACCGCCAGTCCGTGCTGACCGCGTTCCAGGAAGTCGAAGACGGAATCAGCAATCTGAAAACTCTATCCCTGGCGCTCTCCACGCAAGGCAAGGCCGTCGACGACGCGCGCCGCGCACTCGACATCGCCAACAACCGCTACGTCGGCGGCGTCACCAACTACCTCGACGTCATCACCGCCCAGACGACTCTGCTCAGCAACGAGCGCCTCGAAACCCAACTCCTCGGCCAGCAGATGGTGAGCTCGGTCTACCTCGTCAAAGCCCTCGGCGGAGGCTGGGACGCCAGTGAAATCCAGAACGAGCAGGTCCATCCCAACCCCGGTCAGATCCTGCAGCAGTAAAACCGTGCCGGCAACATCGCGCCATTCTTCCCCACTTTGCTGCCGGCGCCGGTACTACAGTGTTTGCAGAAAATTGATCAGGTCTTTTCATCTGCTGCGAAGTAAGGCCGATCTGGAAACGCTGTTGTAGAAATTCACGACTTGCGTGAGATTCGCTGCGGCCCCGTTGTGGAAATAAGGAGCCGAATCCCTGACTGGAAGTCTCTACAATCCGCTCAAATGGCGAAAAGGATATTCGCTGGGGCTGTCGGAATCGGTGCACTCGTTGCGTGTTTCTTCGCCTCCGTTTATGCCATCGGGGCTGTTCAGGACGCACACTCCTCAGACTTCG
>Ga0335074_10016307_pt1 | contig 10460 bp, 7 predicted proteins | sample Lox_Sample_23_FD_206715 | JGI IMG/M metagenome (GOLD analysis project Ga0335074, IMG submission 206715) | Soil microbial communities from Loxahatchee National Wildlife Refuge, Florida, United States - Lox_Sample_2.3 | ecosystem: Environmental > Terrestrial > Soil > Wetlands | place: USA: Florida...
TGACCGGCAGGTGGGTGACGCCCACCGCGCCGAGGCTGCCCGGCGACGCACCCAGTGCCTCGCGGATCTCGTCCGGGTGCGCGGGCCGGACGTCGGCCGCGCCGGTGCCGTCCAGGAGCTTCTGCTCGGCGAGCGGGTGATCACCGCGCAGCAGCACCAGGGTGGGCTGCCCGTCGATCACGTAGACGAGCGTCTTGATCTGCCGGTCGGCGTGCTTGCCGTACTGGGTGGCCAGGTCGTCGATCGTGCGCACGCCCGGCGTGGCCAGCCTCTCGGGCGCCGCCGGGCCGGGGCCGTCCTCGATCGGCGCCAGCGCTGACGTCGCCTTCTCCAGGTTGGCCGCATAGTTGCAGTTGGGGCAGTGCGCGACCAGGTCCTCGCCGGCCTCCGACGGGCACATGAACTCGATGGAGTCGCTGCCGCCCATGTTGCCGCTCGACGCCTCCACGGCCACCGCCGGGATGCCCAGCCGGGCGAAGATCCGCTCGTAGGCGCCGCGGTGGGCCTCGAACGAGGCGTCGAGCCCGGCCTCGTCGATGTCGAAGCTGTAGGAGTCCTTCATCGTGAACTCGCGGACCCTGATCAGGCCGCTGCGCGGCCGCGGCTCGTCGCGGAACTTGGTCTGGATGTGGTACCAGGACTGGGGCAGCTGCCGGTAGGAGGACAGCTCCTCGGCCAGCGTGGTCATGGCCTCCTCGTTGGTCATGGCCAGGACGAGTTCCGCGCCCTTGCGGTCGGTGAGCCGGAACATCTCCTCCCCCATCACCGCCAGCCGGCCGCTCTTCTCCCACAGCTGGGCCGGCTGCATGCAGGGCAGCAGGAACTCCTGGGCCCCGATCCGGTTCATCTCCTCACGGATGATGTTGATGACCTTGGCGCGCACCCGCATGCCGAACGGCAGCATGCTGTAGTGACCGGCCATGAGCTGGCGGATGAACCCGGCGCGCAGCAGCAGCCGGTGGCTCGCCGCGTCGGCGTCGGCCGGGTCCTCGCGCAAGGTGGGAATGTGGAGCTGTGACCAGCGCATGCCTGTCAGCGCCCTCTGGTTGTCTCGGAAACATGGATGTCGGAAACTGCGTGTCGGGCCGAAGATACACGCCTGCACGGGCCAGTCCCAATTGAATTGGGAACGCTGGCCCCTGCCACCGGGCAGCAGCGGATCCGGGCGGCCACGTGATCGCGGTGCGGGCATGCTAGGCGGATGAGCGGGCGGGGGCGGCGGCGGCGGATACCGTCGCCGTTGCGCAGCATCGGCCCGGAGATGGTTTCGGGCGCGTCGGATAACGACCCGACCAATGTGGGCACGGCCGCCGTCGTCGGGGCGCAGACCATCTACCGGCTGTCCTGGGTGGCGCTGCTGGTCGCCCCGCTGCTGGCCGTTGTCCTCGCGATCGCGGCCCGAGTCGGCGTCGTGACCAGCAGCGACCTGCAGTCGCTGACCCTGAAACGGTACGGTCAGCGCGTCGCCGCCGTCTTGATGGTGTCGGTGGTGGTGGTCAACGTGGTGACCATCGCCGCCGACGTCCAGGCCGGAGCGGCCGGGATCGGGCTGCTGGCCGGCATTGGCTCCCGATGGATCGTCTTGCCGCTGACCCTGAGCCTGGTCGGCGTGCTGCTGATCGGCCGCTATGGCCAGGTCGTTGCGGTGCTGCGCTACCTGCTCCTCGGCTTCCTGGCGTTCACCGCCGCCGCCGTGCTGGCGCGCCCGGACTGGCCCCGCCTGCTGCAGGCCAGCCTGGTGCCGGCCCTGTCGCTGCGTGGTGACGAGGTGACCGGTGCCTTGGCTCTGCTCGGCACCACGCTGACCAGCTATGTCTATGTTTGGGAAACCGTCCAGCGCGGCGTGGAGGAACCCAGGCACGACGCGCCGCTCGGCGCCGCGCTGACGCGGGCCGGCGCCGGCGCCATCGCCGGGGCGGTGTTTACCGCGCTGATCCTGTGGTCCATGCTCGTGGCCTCCGCGGCAACGCTCGGGCGCCACCACCAGGTGGTGACCTCGCCGCAAGATGCGGCCCGGGCCCTGCGCCCGCTGGCCGGCCCGCTGGCCGGGAACCTCTTCGCCGCCGGGCTCGTGGTCTCGGCCGTGGTTGCCCTGCCGGTCCTGATGGCCAGCACGGCCCATGTGGTCGGCGCTCAGTTTGACTGGCGCCGCGGGCTGTCGCAACGGGTCGGCCAGGCGCGCCGCTTCTACACGGTCCTGGCCGTTTCCGCCGGGCTGGCCGTCGCCGTCACCCTGGCCGGGGTCCCGGTGTTCGGCATGCTGGTCGCGGCCAGTGTGATCGGCGGGCTCGGCACTCCGATCGGCCTCGTGCTGCTGGTCCGCCTGGCCCGCGATCCTCTGATCATGGGTGACCATGCCATCTCACCGTTCCTGGCCCTGGCCGGGTGGATGATCGCCATCGTCGTCGGCGGGCTAGGCGTCCTGTTCCTCGTAGGCGGAGCTTTCGGCATCCTCTGACCGCGGCGGCCGGGCAACGTCATGTCCGTGCGCGATCGCCAGGTCCAGCAGGCCAGGGAAGCGCGCGTCGAGGTCGTCGCGGCGCAGGCTGTTCAGCCGCCGGGTGCCCTCGTCGCGCTGCCGGATGACCCCGGCCTCGCGCAGCACCCGGAAGTGGCCGCTCTGGGTCGATTTGCTGACCGGCAGCGAGAAGGTCGTGCAGGCCAGCTCACCGCGGGCACCGGCGCCGGCCAGCCGCACCACGATGGCCAGCCGCATCGGGTCGCTCAGCGCCGCCATGACGCGCGTGAAATCCAGCTCGTCCCGGTCAGGATGCACGAGCTCGGTCGCGGTCCGGCTTGCCACGCCGCTCAGCATACCCGCTCATGTTCGCATCTTCCGAACATGTGTTATGTTCGGATTCGCTGAACATAACACGAGCCACGGAGGAGCGCATGACCCGGTCCACCCGCACCGCCGTCGCCTGTTCCGGGACGCCCACGCCAGACCCGGCCGCCACGCCAGTGACGGGGTGGCGGTTCTGGGCCGTGGCATACACCCTGCTGATCCTGCTGACCGGCACGAACCTGCCCACGCCGCTGTATCACGGGTACGCGGAACGCTTCGGGTTCTCGCCGCTGACCGTCACGCTGATCTTCGCGGCTTATGCGGCGGTGCTGATCCCCTCGCTGCTGGTGGCCGGGCCGCTGGCGGACGCGGTCGGCGGCCGCGCGGTGCTCGTCCCGGCCGTGGCACTGGCCGCCCTCGGCTCGCTGGCCTTCGCGCTGGCCGAGGGTACCGCGTGGCTGTACGCCGCCCGCATGTTGCAGGGACTGGCGCTCGGCGCGGCGTCGGGCGCCCTGACCGCAGCCCTCTCCGCGCTCGAGCCGCGGGGCCGCCGGCACCGGGCGGCGCTGGTGGCCACCGCCGCGTCGATGGGCGGCCTCGGCCTCGGGCCGCTGCTGGCTGGCCTGATCGCCCAGTACGGGCCGGCGCCCCGGGTCCTGCCCTTCATCGTGGAGATCGTCCTGCTCGGGCCGGCCATGGCGGTGGTCGCAACGCTGCCGCCTCCCCGGTCCCGCACTCCGTGGCGGCCCCGCCGCCCGCAGATCCCGGCCCACATGCGGACGGTGTTCGCGGGCAGCGCGGCTCCGGCATTCCTCGCGTTCGCGGTGATGGGACTGTTCCTCACCCTGATCCCGGCCTACGTCGCGACGCTGGCCCGCAGCGGGAACCTGCTCCTGGCCGGAGCGGCGGTCGCACTCATGCTGGCCTGCTCGGTCCTGGCCCAGCTCGCCGGCTACGGAACGCCAGCGCGCACGCTGCAGCTTCGCGGCCTGCCGCTGCTGGCCGCCGGCCTGGCGCTGCTGGCCCTGACCCGACCCGTCGCATCCCTGCCACTGCTGCTGGCCGCGGCCGCCGCGGCCGGCGCCGGCCAGGGCCTGGTGTTCCTGGGCGGCCTGACCGCGGTCAATCACTATGCACCGCCAGAACGCCACGCCGACGTCATCTCCACCTTCTATGTGGTGATCTACCTCGGGGTTAGCCTGCCGGTGGTCGGCGTGGGCTTCCTCACCACCGTGGTCGGCCTCCTGCCCGCGGTCCAGTGGTTTGCCGTCGTCGCCGCCGTACTCTCCCTGGCCGCGCTGGCGTTCCTCACCCTCCGCGCCCGCCCTGCCTCCCCGTGATCGCCGTCGCCCATCCTCACGGGCCGGCACACCCCCGCCGTCAGGCGGCTGCGGCGGGTGGTGGCCCGTGGCTGTGCAGGACCTTGCGGCCATCGGGGCTGGTCGCGGTGACCGTGCCGTCGGGGTCCAGGGTGATGGTCCAGCCCCAGCGGTGGATGGCGACCAGGTGGTGGAAGGTACACAGAAGCAGAAGGTTGGTCAGGCTGGTCGGCCCGCCCTGGGCGCGGGGGATGATGTGGTGCGGCTGGCAGGCAGCCACCGGCTGGTCGCAGCCCGGGAACCGGCAACCCCGATCGCGTACGGCCACCGCGCGGCGCAGGTGGACTGGGATGGTGTCGGTGGCGGTGCCGATGTCCAGGGGCAGGCTGACCGAGGCGGCGGTGCCAGGCGCCAGCCGGGTGCGCAGGTAGGCGGCCAGCCCGGCCGGTCCGGACAGCAGGTCGGCGGCCGCGGTCAGGATCATCTTCCGGGCGGCCCGTTCGGCCCGCGCCCGCCGCGTGGCGTCGGTGCCGCCGCGCTGGTCTGAGGTGGCTGGTGTGGCGGTGCCGGGCTGGTTCGGGGTGGCTGGTGTGGCGGTGCCGGGCGTGCCGCCGGGGCCGGCCCCCGCGGGGGTGCCGTGCAGCAGGGCGGCGGCGAGGCGGTCCAGCACGTCAGGGTCGACGCGGCCGGTGACCACCGGCACGATCTGGGCGTCGCAGTCATCGCCAGGCCCGGCGGTGGCCTGGCCGGCCCAGGCGGCCTCGGCGCCGGGGGCGCCGGGCAGGCCACGCAGCCGGTCCAGATCCAGGTGCAGCACAATCTGCGTCGGCTGCCCGGCCCGTTCGGGCAGGCACCCGGCGCCGATCAGCCGCCGGCAGGCCTCTTCCAGGCCGTCGTGCTGGCGCTGGCCCTTGGTCCGCAGATCTTCTGGGCCGCGGCGCTTACCCAGCACGTCGATCACCGCTTGCAGCGCGGCGGTGCACGACGGAGTCAGGTCACCGTTCAGCTTTCCCGCACCTTGAAAGGTGGCGTCCAGGGACACCGACCGGCCGGCGAACCCGTCATCGCCGTCGGTGTCGGGCCGGGCGAACCGCTTGCGCAACTCCTCAGCCAAGCCGCCCAGATCCGCCAGATCGGCGCCGCCGCCCGCGGCACCGAGCAAGATCACATCGGCGTCGCCGCGCACGTCCTCGGGCAGCGCATCGGTCCACTCGCAGATCAGCCGCGCCCACGACTCAGAGACGTCCCCGCCGGCCAGGGCCTCACCCACGGCCGGGTGGCCGGCCAGACGCCGCATCCAGGCCAGCGCACCAGCGGCCGCACCGCCGGTGACCCGGGTCTGCCACTTCAGCCACGTCCGGGCCGAGCCGTGCCCGTCGTCCTGGCAGCCGTCCTGGGCCCAGAACGCCGCCAGGACCCGCGAGCGCGCCGCGGTGTGCAGCGACGCGGCCCGTTCCAGGCCGCGCAGGCAGTCGGCCTGCAGCGCGGTGGGTAGCGACGCGGCATCGGCAGTGGCTAGCCAGCCCAGCCCGGCCTGCACCATCGCCATCGCCTGGGCGGCGGTGGCGGGAGCGGCGGGCACCTGACCGGCTAAGCACATGACCCGGGGGCCTCCTCACGGGCTACTATTCGACTGTTAGTTCGATAATAGGGGGCGGGTCTGACATTCCTGGGCCACCACCGAACGCGGAGCCGAACTACTTTCAAGATCTTTGTGGCTGAGGGCTGACGAGGCTGACGCTGACCAGGCGGGCCTGGGATCAGCGACGCGTGGCACTGGCCAATGGAAGGGCAAACTGCCAGGCCAGGTGCTACGGGTGGCTCCTGGTCATTGACAAAATGTCGTCATACCAGCGAAAGTTCTGCCAGTTCACGGGCGGGCGGTACATGCGGAGGATACGGTTAGCCACCACACATTCGACACGTTCCATGAGATCCACAGGGCGGTCATGACCGGGGGCAGCAGGGCGCGGTCGGATGCCCCGGCGCCAGGTTGCCGCTGGGCCGGGCGGTAGATCAGATGCGGCTGCTGCTGATCGGTGCTCCCGGTGCCGGAAAGGGAACCCAGGCCGAACTGCTGGCCGCGCGATTCGGCATCGCGCACATCTCCAGCGGCGACCTGCTCCGCCAGCACATCAAGGAGCAGAGTTCTCTCGGGCGGCGGGTCAAGTCCTACGTGGACAAAGGTGACCTGGTCCCGGACGCCCTGGTCATGGACATGCTCCGCAAGCCCGTTCTGGCCGCGGCGAGCGGTTATGTGCTGGACGGCTTCCCGCGGACCGTGGAACAAGCGAAGGCGTCATACGCCGTGGTCCGCTTGCTCGGAGCCGAGGTGCAAGCCGCGATTCACCTCGATGTTCCCCGCCGGGAACTGGTACGCCGGCTGCAGGCCCGCGGCCGTGGAGCGGAGGACGGCGACGCGGTGCTTGAGCATCGCCTCGAGGTGTACCAGAAGAACACCGTGCCCCTGCTCGAGTACTACGCCGGCCGGGAATGGATGTTCACGGTCGACGGTGGCCGCCCGGCCGATGTCGTCCACGAGGACATCGTGCAGCGCATCAAGAGGCTGGCCGAGCTCATCGAATCCGCGTGATCGGCATGGTGTCCGCGGCCGGGGTCCGGCGGCCCCGCGTCGGCCGCGGGGTCAGAGGGGTCAGAGCGGTCAGAGGGGTCAGAGGGCCAGGTTAAGCCGACTCCCGGGGCCAGGGATTGCTGGGCCCAGATGGTCTTGCCCGTCCGGGTATGGCGGGTGCCCCAGCGCTCGGTGAGCTGGGAGACGATCAGCAGGCCGCGGCCGCCCTCGTCGTCGTCGTCAGCACAGCACAGGTGCGGGGTGGTGCTGCTGCCGTCGGAGACCTCGCAGCTGAGCGCGCGGTCCAGGATCATCCGGAGCTGGATAGGCGGCTCAGCGTGCCGGATGGCGTTGGTGAGGAGTTCGCTGACGATCAGCTCGGTGGTGAAGGAGACCTCTTCGAGACCCCAGGCGGCGAGCTGGCGGGCGGCCTGGGCGCGAGCGTGCGCGACGATCGCCGGCTCGGCGGGCAGGTCCCAGGAGACGATCCGGTCGGCGGGCAGCGCCGACGTGCGGGCGATCAGAAGCGCGGCGTCGTCCTCGGCCCGTTCTGGAAGCAGCGCCTTGAGCACGGTGTCGCAGACGGATTCCAGCGATGGTGCGGCCGGCCGCGGGAGCCCATGTGGCTCCGGGCACACGTCGTTCAGAACCTCCCGCATGGCGGTCAGGCCGGTGTCGATGTCGCGCTGCCGCGACTCGATCAGGCCGTCGGTGTAGAGGACGAGCAGGCTGTCTTCCGGCAGTACCACCTCCGCTTCCTCGAAGGCCTGCCCGCCCAGGCCCAGCAGCGGGCAGGCCGGAACATCGAGGAACTCGGCCGTGCCACCCGGGCACACCACCGCGGGCGGCGGGTGGCCGGCCCGGGCCAGCGTGCAGCCGCGGGACACTGGATCGTATACCGCATACAGGCACGTCGCGCTGAGGTCGGCGCACTCGCCGCCCGGCACCATGCCCTCCTCATCGGCGATGCGCGTGACCACATCGTCGAGCCTGGTCAGCAGTTCTCCGGGGTCGAGGTCGATGTTGGCCAGCGTCCGGACGGCGGTGCGCAGCCGGCCCATGGTGGCGGCCGCGTGCATGCCGTGCCCGGCCACGTCACCAACCACCAGGCCGACGCGGCTTCCCGACAGCCGGATCACGTCGAACCAGTCGCCGCCCACCGCGACACGAGAACCGGAGGGCAGGTAGCGGGTCGCCACCTGGACCGCTGCCTGCCTCGGCAAATGCCGCGGGAGCAGGCTGCGCTGCAAGGTCAGCGCGGTCGCACGCTCGCGGCTGTAGCGGCGGGCGTTGTCGATGCACACGGCAGCCCGGGCGACGATCTCCTCGGCCAGGACGAGATCTTCGTCGTGGAAAGGCTCCGCCCGCCGGTGCCGGCCGAACATCGCACTGCCCAGCGTTACGCCGCGGGCGCGCAGCGGCACCACCATGAGGGAGTGGAAACCATACCGGGCGGTGCGGGCGGCCGCCTCGGGGTCGGTCACCGCCCACCGTTCCAGGTTGCGCCGCACATCGGGCTCGTTCAGCAGACCGCTGGTCATGCACCGGGCGGCCGGCGAATGCCAGGCAAACTGCGATACCTGCCCGGGCCGGACCAGGGCCTCCGGGCAGCCCTCCAGGACAGAACCGCAGGCCATCCGGCGGAGCGGAACGTCGAACGAGAACGGGCCGGTGGCCGGCTCGTCGCCGCGGAACACCGGCTCCAGCAGGTCGACCGTGACGCAGTCCGCGAGCCCTGGGACGGCGACCTCCACGAGTTCCTCGGCGGTCCTGGTCATGTCGAGAGTGCAGCCGATCCGGGTACTCGCCTCGTTCAGCAGGGCCAGCCGCCGACGGGCCAGGTACTGCTCGGTCACGTCAACGGCCACGACCAGGACGCCACAGACCCGGCCCGACGGGTCTTTCACCGGCGACAGATTGACGTCCATGGCATGATCGCGCGGCTGGCCGGGCATGTGGTTGACCCCCCGCCACACCATCGGCCGCCCGGTTCGCGCCACCATGCGCGCGGCCGCCAGGCACGACTCGGTCGCCGGGGTGGACAGCAGGTCCGTCAGGCGCAGCCCGAGCCCGGCCGCCTCGTCATCCAGGCCCAGGGCCCGGCACAGCGATGCGTTCAGCCGCAGCTGCAGCATTTGTGTGTCGAGGAGTGCGATGTTGACCGGGGCCTGCGTGATGGCCCAGTCCAGCATCTCCCGGAGATCACGGTCGCCATTGGCCGCTACGGTGTCCACAAGCCCCCCACCTAGCGCGCTGGGTCAATCAAAGGCCGTCGCCCGTGTCGGCCGCTCTGCCCAATCCGGCCGCTCTACCCGTTCTGGATCGCCCCATGCGGCGCTGCGAGCCTTCGATCATGCCCTCTACTGACCTTACGCCGCGCTGACCTGCGGCGTCGTCCCGGACGTCGGCCCGGTCCCGGCCGGCGGCTGGTCTTGACACGGGCCCGGTGACGCGTTTTCATCGGAACTAGAATTTGATTCTAGGATTAGCCCGCGTTGATCAGTCTGCGCTGCGGAGCACAGCGGACGGCACAGTGCAGGCACAGCGGAAGGCCCGGCAATGGAACTTGACCTTGGTCCGGAGATCGCGCAGTTCCGCGCGGAACTGCGCGACTGGATTGCGGCAGAGGCGCCAGCGGGCCTGGCCGGCCTGGCTGACTGGCGCACGGCCGCGACGGCCGGCGGCAACCGGAACCAGCAGCAAGCGGAGGCGGCCGCCGATCCGGTGTACCGGGAGTGGGCGGGCAAGCTCCTGGCCGCCCGGCTGATCTGCCCGCACTGGCCGGAGGAGTTCGGCGGTCAGGGTATGGACGCCGTCCGCCTGGCCGTGCTCAACGAGGAGTTCTACCTGGCCGGCGTGCCGCGAGTGCAGCGGGGCATGGGCGAGTGGCTGGTCGGGCCTTCGGTGATCGTGCACGGCACGCCGGAACAGCGGGCGTACTTCCTGCCCCGGATCATCTCCGGCGAAGACGTGTACTGCCAGGGCTTCTCCGAGCCCAACCATGGGTCAGACCTCGCCGCGGTGGAGACCCGGGGCGTGGTCGACGGCGATGAGGTCGTCATCAGCGGCCAGAAGGTGTGGACGTCCGGGGCGGCCAGCGCCACCATGATGTTCGTCCTGTGCCGGACCGACCCGGCGGCCGAGAAGCACGCGGGGCTGTCCTACGTGCTGATCTCCTTTACCGGCCCGGGCGTCCAGTACCGGCCGATCAGGCAGCTGTCCGGCGCCGCTGAGTTCTGCGAGGACTTCCTCGATGGCGTGCGGGCCCCGCTGTTCAACGTGATCGGAGGCCTGGGCCACGGCTGGCGGGTGGCGATGACCACGCTGGGGCACGAGCGCGGTGGCCACGCCACGACCGCGCACCTGGGTTACGAACGCGAGTTCTGGGAGCTGGTCGAGGCGGCGCGCAAGCGCGGCAAGACCGCCGACCCGCTGGTACGCCAGCAGCTGGCCTGGGCGTACACGGGAGTCCAGCTCATGCGGTTCAGCGGGCTCACCGCGCTGGCCGGGGCGGCCCAGGGCCGTCCGCCCGGGCCGGAGGCCTCGGTGACCAAGCTCTTCTGGAGCGAGTACCACAAGCGGCTGGGCGAGATCGCGGTCGGCATCGAGGGCAGCGACGCGCTGATCCGCCCGGAGGGCCCCGGCTACCCGACCAGCAACTGGCAGAACGTCTTCCTCAGCAGCCGGGCCGGGACCATCTACTCGGGGACCAGCGAGATCCAGCGCAACATCATCGCCGAGCGCGCGCTCGGCCTGCCCAAGGAGCCACGGGTGGCGGGCTGAC
>Ga0335074_10016308_pt1 | contig 10460 bp, 10 predicted proteins | sample Lox_Sample_23_FD_206715 | JGI IMG/M metagenome (GOLD analysis project Ga0335074, IMG submission 206715) | Soil microbial communities from Loxahatchee National Wildlife Refuge, Florida, United States - Lox_Sample_2.3 | ecosystem: Environmental > Terrestrial > Soil > Wetlands | place: USA...
CGAGCCCAGCCGCGCCCGAGCCCGCCCCGTAACAGCATCGCGGAGCCAGCGATGTCGTAACCCGCCCGGCGCGAACAGCATCGGTGGCCCCGTGATGCTACGGGAACAGCATCAGGTAGCCAGCGATGTCCCCGGCCCCGGCCCGCGAACGACAACAACGGGCCAACGATGCTGTACGCCCTAGCGGAATGCCCGGAATGCCCGGAACGCGCGGCCTGCCGGACCAGGCAGGCGCTCTGAACTTACGTCGCCCGGAGGCGGGACCAGGCGTCGGCGCCCACGGCGAGCAGGAGGATCACGCCGAGCGCGATCTGGTCGTAAAGGGGGTTGAGGCCGAGCAGGTCAGAGCCGTTGCCGATGAGAGCGATGAACAGCACGCCAACCACCGTGCGCCAGATCGCGCCATCACCGCCGAGGATGCTTGTGCCGCCGACGACGATGCCGGCGAGCACGGTGAACGTCAGCGTCGTCTCGCCGTTGGAGGCCTGGGCGGAAAGGACGCGGGACGCGTCGATGACGCCGCCCAGGGCGGCGGCACCGCCGCTGAGCACGAACGCGAGCAGCCTCGTCTGCTGTACGCGGACGCCGGCGAGCCTGGCCGCGTCGGCGTTGCTGCCCGCCGCGTACATGTATCGGCCAGCCGTCGTCCGCGACAGGACCACGCCGAGCAAGAGCACCACGGCGACCATCGTCCACGTGGAGGTATTCACCGAAAGAAAGGTCGTACGGGCCAGATCGGAAAAGCCCGGCTTCGCATAAGCGATGATCAGGTTCCCGCCGGTCACCAGGCTCGCGAGCCCGCTGACGACAAACGACATCGCCAGCGTCGCGATCAGGGAATTAATGCGGAACGTCGTCGCCACCACACCGTTGACCAGGCCGACGACCAGGCCGGTCGCCACGCCGGCGAGGATCGCGAGGAACGGGCTCGTATGCAGGGCAAGTTCGGTCGCCGTCACTCCGGCCAGCGCATACGTCGCCCCCACCGACAGGTCGATGCAGCCGCTGACCAGCACCATGGTGCCCGCGGCGGCGATGATCAGCGTCGATGCCTGCTGGTCGAGAATGTCGAGAAGATTTACCTTGCTGAAGAACGGGCCGCTGGCGATCGAGAGCACAACGAAAAGCACCAGAAAGGGCCAGACAATGCCCGCTTTGAGCATTGTCTGGCGCGGCAGGGCAACGTTCATCAGGCACCTCTCCTGGCCGCGCCGAAGGCGGCGCTGAGAATCGCCGCCTCTGTCATGTCGCTGCCGGTCAGTTCCGCCGTGATCTCGCCGAGCCGCATGACGAGCACCCGGTGAGCCAGGCCGAGGATCTCTTCGACGTCGGAGGAGATGAGGAGCACCCCGAGTCCCTCAGCGGCAAGCCCGGTGAGCAAGTCGTAGATCGCGCGCTTGGACCCGACGTCCACGCCCCTGGTCGGCTCGTCGGCGATAAGGACCCTTGGCTCGCGCAGGAGCACGCGCGCGAACAGCAGTTTCTGCTGGTTGCCGCCTGACAGCGTGCTCGCGGGGGCAGACTGACCGCGGGGGCGGACGCCGGCCTTGGCCAGGGCCGCGTCGACGGCACGGCGCTCTGCCCGGCCCTTGACAAGTCCGCCCCGGCTGAACCTGGTCAGCGCCGCCAGGCTGACATTCTCCGCGACGGGGCGGCCGAGCAGCAGGCCGTGCTCCTTGCGGCCCTCGGGGATCAGGGCGAGGCCGGCACGGAGCGCTTCGCGCGGGCTGCCTGCCCGGTGGAGTTGCTGTCTGTCCAGGGTAATGACCCCGGACTGGACCCGGCTGGCACGGTAGATGGCGGCGGCCAGTTCAGTGCGGCCGGCGCCGACCAGGCCGGCGAGCCCGACAATCTCTCCTGCTCGTACCTCTAGTGAGACGCGGCTCACGCCCGTGGCAGTCAGGTTCCGCACCGACAGCACGACGGGTGAGTCGTGAGGTGCTTGCTGGCGGACCGGAAAAGCGGTACCGAGCGGACGGCCCAGCATGGCACTGAGCAGCGAGTCCTCGGTCTCCTCCGCCGCCGGGGCCGTCCTGACCAGGTGGCCGTCGCGCAGGACGGTCACCCGGTCGGCTAGCTCGAGCACCTCGCCGAGGAAGTGGGAGACGAGGACGATCGTGGTGCCGCCCGCGGCGAGGCGGCGGATGACCTCGTGCAGCCGGTCGACGTCGGGGCGGGACAAGGCCGCCGTCGGCTCATCCATCACGATCAGCTCCGCATCACGGCTGAGCGCCCTGAGGATCTCGACCTTCTGCTGGTCGGCGGTGCGCAGGGCGCCGGCGTTGAGGTCGCCGTTGAGGTCGAAGCCCGCGCTGGCCGTGAGCGCCTCATAGCGCTGGCGCAGCTGACGCCTTCTGATCAGGGCGCCGCGTCTCGGCTCGGCGCCGAGGAACACGTTCTCGGCGACCGTCAGCGCGGGCACGATCGAGAGTTCCTGCGCGATCAGGACGATGCCTCGCTCGATCGCGTCCCTCGGGGTGTGAAACCTGACCGGGGCGAGCGTGCCCGTGCTGCCGAGCAGTAGCTGGCCGCGGTCAGGTACGGTGACGCCCGAGATGATCTTGCCGAGCGTTGACTTGCCCGCGCCGTTCTCGCCGACGAGGGCGTGGATCTCACCTCTCCCGATCCGCAGGCTCACCGCCTCGAGGGCGCGCACGCCGCCGAAGGACTTGTAAACGTCCTGCAACTCGACGTGCGCGCTCTCGATGTTCGCTAGCTGGTCAGGCATCCGGTTAGCCGGGCCACTCTGCGGTGAACTGGTCCACGTTGGCCTTAGTGACGATGCCGCCGTCAGGCAACTGGGCCACGGGGTCGATGCCGCCGCTCTTCTTGCCTGTCTCGATCGCGGCGACGAGAGCCTGGACTGCCAGGCGGCCTTCGCTGGCGGGCGCCTGGGCGACGTCCGCGTACCAGGCGCCTGACTTGACTCCGGCGAGGGCGGCGGCGCTGGCGCCGTAGCCGACGAGGATGATCTTCCCGGTCTTGTGCGCGGTGGCGACAGCCTGGGCACCGCCCTCGATGCCCTGGTCGGAGCCGACAATGAGGTTGAGGTCAGGGTTGGCCTGCAGCATGTCCTGCACCGCGGTCAGCCCGTCGGTCGGGCTGAAGAAGCTCTGGCCCTGCGCGACGACCTTGACAGCCGGGTCGGCAGCGATGGCCTTGGTGAAGGCGCCGTGGATGGCCACGTCGAGCGCGGAGGCCTTGATGTCGTAGAGGTAGCCGACGTTGCACGGCTTGAGGTTCTTCGACTTGCAGGCCTGGACCACGAGGTTCCCTAGCTTGGTGCCGATGTCGGTCGGCACGAACGTAACGTTGGCCGACAGGCCGGGCACCTGTGGTGCGTCGGTCGACAGGTTAGGGCCGAGGATCTGGTCCATGTTCACGACCTTGATCCCCTTGGCGATCGCCTGCTTGACCAGCGAGATCAGGCCGGTGCCGAAGATCGGCTGGACGATGATGCCGTTGTACTGGCCAGAGGTGATGACGTCCTGCAGTTGCGAGTACTGGGTCTGCGGGCTGTTGTTGGCGTCGAAGACCTTCATCGTCGCGTGGTTGTCATCGGCCACTGCCTGGGCGGCGGCCAGCATGGGGGCGTCGTAACTGTTCTCGACGGCGAAGGAAAGATACGCGATGTTGATGGGCTTGCTGCTGCTTGTCGCCTTCGGCGTGGTGGTGCCTGAGCTTGTGGTACCGCTGCTTCCGCAGGCGGCTAGTAGGAGGCCGACCGCGGCGACCGCCGCGATCGTGAGGCCTTGGCTGCGTGCCCTGGACATGCCTGTCACGGCTAGACTCCTTGTGCTTGCTCACTGCAGGGTGGGTGGGTGAAAACCGGTAGGCCGGGTGGCAGCCCGGCCTACCGGGTTACTTGTCGTAGGTGTAGGTGTACGGGTTCTCGATGACCCGCCTCTCGGGAATCTCCGGGTTCATTCCCTGGATCCAGGCTTCCTCGCCCAGTTCGCGTATCAGGTAGCCGGTCGTTTCCTCTGTGGCACGCCTGGCCTTGTCCAGGTCGATGCCGACGAGTTTGTTCGCGTGCTTCAGCACGCGACCGTTGACCACGACCGTGTGCACGTCGCCGCGCTGGGCCTGGAACACGACGTGGCCGTAGGGGTTAAGCAGCGGGAACATGACCGGGGACGCGTCATTCTTGATGAGGATGACATCCGCCTTCTTGCCTGGCTCGAGGCTGCCGACGACGCTGTCGAGGCCGAGAGCCCTGGCGCCGCCCCTGGTCGCCCACTCGACGACCCGCTCGGCCCGCAGGTGGTGATTGGTGACCGTCTCCTGCTTGTCGTGCGCGTTCATGTGCTCGCGTACCCGGTCGGCGCTGAGAGTCGCCCGCATCGCTGAGAACAGGTCGCCGCTCCACCAGACGCTGGTGTCCATCGACAGCGACACGGGGATGTCGTGCTGGCGTAGCTGCCAGGTGGGCGGGTAACCCTGCCCGGCGCTCTCCTCGCTCTCCGTCGACACTGAAACGGAACCGCCGGTCGCGGCGATGCGATGGTAGGAGTCCGGGGTCAGCGTCGCCGCGTGGACGTAGATCGTCTGCGGGGTCATGAAGCCGTTCTCGTACATGAGCCTGATGCCGTTGTCGTTGGTAGCGCCCCATACCCCCGCGTGCGTGGTGACAGGTACGCCCAGGTCCCTGGCCACCTCGAACGCCGCCCGTTCAGGGAACGCCTCGTCGCCTGGAACGTCGAAAGCCATCTGGAAACCCAGCATGTCGTCGCCGCCAGTAAAGTGCCTGCTGACGAAGTCGCGGAACTCGGGCGTCGCCGACCACTCCCATGGTCCCTGCTGGATGTTGCCGTAAGCGAGAATGAACCGGCCGGGAACTTCCTTCAGTGCTTCGACGGCCGCCTCGGCGTGATCGGTCGTCTGCAGCCCGTGTGACCAGTCAACCGTCGTGGTAACTCCGGCATCGACCGCCTCGACGGCCGACAGCAGGTTGCCCGCGTAGACATCCTGCGGGCGGAACAGCTTGCCCGACTGCAGGTAATACCAGACAAAATACTGAGTCAGCGTCCAGTCGGCGCCATATCCGCGCATCGCGGTCTGCCACATATGCCGGTGCGTGTCGATCATTCCCGGCATCACGATGCCGCCGCTGGCGTCAATCTCAGCCGTGCCTTCAGGAACCTCAAGGCGGTGCCCCACCGCAGCGATCTTCTGATCTTGAACCAGCACGTCAGCGCCGGTCAGCACCCGGTGGGCGTCGTCCATCGTCAAAACGGTGGCATTACGGAAAACAATCGGCCGGCCCGGCGCGAAGTCAGGCTGGTCAGGCGTTTGCGCGGTTGTCAATGAGTTACCTCCAATGTGATGGCGGCTGTGCCGGTGCGGGCCGTAATGGTCGCGGTGCCGGCGGTGCCGGTGCTCGCGGCAGCGGCAGCGGCAGCGGCAGCGGCGAGCCGGGACTCTGGCACCGCCAATTGACCAGGCATAAGATCCGGCGCAACCGCGGACATGATCCGCCTCTCGCTCGAATGCCCCATAGCAAGAACGTGCTCAGCAGTCTAGGCAGGCCCCGGATCACTGTAAAGAGACACTGAAAACTACTTAACACACCCCGTTCACCAACTATTACTGTTCTGTCCCGCTTCGCGAACAACCGCGGCTCGATCCGCCGACCGTCCGCGTGGCCGTCCGCGCGGCCGTCGCGCGGCCGTCCGCGCCGTCCCCGCTGGCCCTCGCCCCGCACCGGCAGCCGCTGATCCTGGCAGCGAATCCCTGCTCGTGCTTCCGTGAGTGTCCTTGGTGAATGTGCTGGCCGAGCCAGGCAGGGCTCGGGTCGCCGCAGCGTACGAGATCGCGATCGATGGCTGGCGGCCGGGTAGCCGGACCCCGAAATTCCCGCGCCGTCCGGCACTCGCCCGTGCCCGGACAGCATCGGCGGGCCACCGATGTCGTTGCGCGCCGGCGTGCAACAGCAACAGTGGCTCCCCGATGTCGCAGCAGCAGCATCGGGGAGCCACTGTTGCTGTTGGTCCTGGCCCGCCAACGACAACGGCGAGCCATCGATGCTGCCTGGCCCGGCGGAATGCGGCGAATGCCAGAAATGCCGGGTGATCCCTGGCGATCCCGGGCGCCGTTTCAGGTGTACGGTCCGCTCAGCCGATCAGGCTGGGCGATGCGGTGCAGCGCCGACGAGGAGGTTGACTATGGTCGCACGCTGACCGGGCACCGCGTAGGGGCAAATGTCAGGGAGCGTCCGGATTGGCTACGAACCAGACGCCGATCGCCTGTTCGGTGCCTTCGTTCCTGTACCGGTGGGGCGTTGATGAAGAGAAGCAGATCGCGTCGCCGGGGACGATCTTGTATTCGCTGAAGCCGAGCGTGATAACCAGCTCGCCCGAGATCAGGTAGCCGTACTCGGTGCCCGGATGCCGCATGAGCTGGTCCGTGCTCGACGAACTGCCGCCTGGAGCGTAAGTAATCAGCAGAAAGTCCACGTGCAAGCCTGGCACGTGCCCGAGTCGCTCCCAGGTCACGCCCGAGTCCAGTTCAAGCAACTCTCGCTCCCCAGGCCCGACAACGGGGCCAACCCGCCTGGCGTGCTCAGACGCCAGCGCCACCAGGGCCGCAGCAGCTCCCTGCGCAAGCGAGTTCTGCGCAAGCGAGTTCTGCGCAAGCGAGTTCTGCGCAAGCGAGTTCTGCGCAAGCGGCCCCTCAGAAAGCGGCCCCTGCACGGATGCCGGACCGCCGGCATCCAGGCGCGGTCCCCGAGTCGTGCCCTGGGACGTCCCGCCTCCCGCGCCAGCCGAGGTGCCGCCGTCCGCGACGGCCAGGGTACCGGCTACTGCGGGAGCCGCAGCGCGAGCCGGGAAGCCCAGGTCGGTGTCTTGCGGCCCCTCGAAGATGTCATCGATCGACACCCCGAGAACCGTCGTAATCGCGTAGAGCGTACTGACCGACGGACGGCACTTGCCGGTTTCGATCTGGGAGATGTGACTGGCGGAAACGTTGACCGCGCGAGCGAGAGTCCTGAGGTTATAGCCGCGCCTGAGCCGCTCTTCTCTGATGCGCTGACCTATCGGCGGATCTGGCTGCGTTGACACCGGTTCGTTAACCTCCCCAGTGCAATCGTACACAATCGCTTAACACCTGACTCAGTTCGATCGCTCACGCAGCAACCGCACCATGGCAGCCATGTCATGCTCCCCGAGTCCGGCCTCCACGGCGTCATCGGCGGCGGCCCGGTTCACCGTCGCTTGCGGCAGCCGCGCGCCAACTCGCTCGGCGAGCCCAAGCACCAGGGCAAGGTCCTTGGCGACGAGTTCGAGCGTGAACGCGACCGGCGCGTCTTCAGGATGCTCGAATGCCCGCCGCTTGTACTGCACGAATGGCGCCCCGGCAACGCTCGCCCCGATCACGTCATACGCAACGCTCAGATCGATCCCGGCCTTCTCCGCCAGCACGAGCGCCTCGGAAAGGGACTGGTTGAGTGCGTGCACCATGGAGTTCACGGCCAGCTTCATGACCGCACCTGACCCGGAGGGGCCCACGTGAAAGATCCGCTTCGCCAGCAGGTCAAGCACCGGCCTGGCCAGCTCTAGAGCGGACGCCTCACCGCCCGCGAGCACCGTCAGCGTTCCCTGCGTCACGGCAGGCACGCTCCCGGATACCGGCGTGTCGAGCAGCCAGGCGCCCTTCCCGGCCACCAGCGCTGCCAGCCCGGTCACCGTCCGGGGATCAACGGTGCTCGTGTCGGCTATCACCGTCCCGGCCCGCACCCCGGCCAGGATCCCTTCATCACCACCTCCATATGTGTCAGCGACAGCACGGTCGTCAGCCAGCGACACCAGCACGACAGGCGCCGCCGCTGCCGCCTCGGCCGCGCTCGCGGCTACCCGCGCTCCAGTAGCCGCCGCAACCTCCGATGCCCTGGCCGCAGTCCGGTTGAAGATGACCACGTCAGCACCAGCCGAACGCAGCCGCGCGACCATCGCCGCGCCCATCCGCCCGGTCCCGACAACCGCGACCAGCACCCGACCGCCCTTGTCAGCACCGCTCGCCCCGGCACCGCTCGCCCCGGCACCGCTCGCCCCGGCACCGCCGCTGCCAGTACCACCGCTGCTGACACCGCTCGCCCCGGCACCGCTCGCCCCGGCACCGCTCGCCCCGGCACCGCTCGCCCCGGCACCGCCGCTGCCAGTTCCGCCGCCACCAGTACCGCCTGCACCCGTCACGTGAGCAGCCAGCCTCCGTCCACGTTCAGGTGCACCCCGTTGACCGACCTGTTGCGCAGCAGGAACTCGGCCGCGTCGGCCACGTCAGCCATCGTCGCGAGCTGCCCGGTCGGCGTCCGCCCCACGTACCCCGCCAGCACGTGCTCGGGCTTACCGCTCCAAAACGGGCTGTCACCGACGATGCCCGGATGGATCGCGTTCACCCGTACTGGACTCAACTCAACCACGAGCGTGTGCACCATGCCGGTAACACCGCCGTTGATTGTGGATACCGTCGTCGAACCTGGATATGGCCGGTCCTTCGCTAGCCCGCCAAACAGGACAATCGACGCATCGGAGGTCAGTTTCGGCAACAAGCTGTGGATAACTTCCAGGTATCCGACAAGCTTCAGCGTCGTCAAATAGACTGCCCGGCGCAGGTCGTAATCCGCGACAGTGTTCGCGTCCCGCTCGATCGCTGCGAGCACCAGGTGATCAACCTTGGCGATATCGGACAGCCCCGCCGCGATGGAATCCGGCTGACCGATGTCCAGCGCGATGCCGCGCGCGTCCCCCCCGAGTTCGGCAGCTATCGCATCAGCGCGCGATCCGTCCCGCCCGGACAAGATCACCTCTTCGCCACGGTCAGCTGCGCGCCTGGCGATCTCCAGCCCTATGCCCGACGTACCGCCGACTACCAGCAGCGTCGTCCGCTCAGTCATGGATGCCTCTCCTCCTGGGTGACAGCCAGCGGACAGCGCGGGTGCCCTGCTGTCGCTTTTGCGGCAGCGATGAGCCCCCGCCGCGTTCGGTCAGCGCCGCGGGCGCGGCGGGCGCCGCGATCGGCGCGGTCAGCGCCGCGGGCGCGGGCGGCGCGGGCGGCGCGGCACGCCCCGCGCGGGCGGCGCGGCACGGCGCGCTCAGCCATTTGCGTCGCCATTCCCGGCCGCTAGCGCGTCCGCGAGGTACTGCCAGTCCCGCGCGAACCGGTAAGAGTGCCGCCCGGGCGGCTGCGGCGACTGAGTCTCCAGCCACCGCACCGGACCCTCCCCCGCGTTCGTGAACCCGTGCACGCAGCCGACCCCGGCCCAGGCGACATCCCCGACCTCAAGCCGGTACCGTTCGCCATCGAACTCAGCGTCGGTAGCGCCCTCTAGGATGAGGTAGGTCTCGTCGAACGGGTGGTCGTGCTGGCCGGCCTTGCCGTCCGGGTCGTACTGCACCATGAACATCGTGGTCAACTCGGCCCCGAGATCGGAGTCGACCATCATCTTGACCCCGATCCCGCTGTACACGAGCAGTGCTGTCCGCATGCTCGCAGACAGCGCGAGCAACTCCTGACCCTGCTTGCGCGGGTTCATGTGATCGGCGGTGATGTTGCCGAACACCCGGTTGCGCGGGTCCCGTACATCAATCGGCTGCGGCTCGCGGGCGGCCAGGGAGACCAGGTACGTGTCGCCGCCGAACCTTGAGCGCGGTGCCGGTCCCTGCATCTCCGCGAACCTGAATTCTTTTCCGCCAATATTCCCCCACGAATGCGGCGTACCGACGGGGATGAGTCCGTAATCGCCGGCGCTGACCTCAAACGCTCCGTCCGGCAAGGTGATGACACCGCTGCCGTCGAGCACGTAAAACGTTTCCTCGAACGAGTGCACGTGCGCGGGGACGAAGCCGCCTGAGTCAAGCAAGCAAAGACCGAACCCGGTGCTCGGCGCTCCGGTTTCCTCGCCCACGACCGACCAGCGCAGGTAATCCCTCGCCCCGGCCGCCCAGCCGCCCGGCTCACGATAGTCAGCGTCAGCCGCCCGGGCAACGAGATGACCAGACGGCATGTCAGTACTCCAGAAGAGTCCGCGCGGCCGCGACAACCTTGGCCGCTGTGGGGATGACCTGCTCCTCCAGCGAGTTCGCGAACGGCAGCGGCACGCACTCGGCGGCGACCCGCTTGACCGGCGCATCGAGGGATTCGAAACCTTCCTCGGCGATGATCGAGACGACCGTGCCACCCCAGCCGCCCTGGTAGGGGTTCTCTTCCACGGTCAGCACGCGCGAGGTACGCCCGACCGAGGCCAGAACCGTGCTCATGTCGAGCGGCACCAGGCACCGGAGGTCGATGACCTCAGCGCTCACTCCCTCAGCCGCGAGCCGCTCGGCGGCCGCCAGCGCAACAGGCACCGTGTAGGCAAGCGCCACCAGCGTGATGTCGGTGCCAGGGCGCACGACCGCCGCCTGCCCGAGCTCAACCACGTGCCCAGGCGGAGCGGGCTCGCCCTTGCTCGCGAACAGCCC
>Ga0335074_10016309_pt1 | contig 10460 bp, 8 predicted proteins | sample Lox_Sample_23_FD_206715 | JGI IMG/M metagenome (GOLD analysis project Ga0335074, IMG submission 206715) | Soil microbial communities from Loxahatchee National Wildlife Refuge, Florida, United States - Lox_Sample_2.3 | ecosystem: Environmental > Terrestrial > Soil > Wetlands | place: USA: Florida...
CACATCCGCCAGCACCCAGTTCTGCCGCCCGAATCCCGTCAGGCTGCCAAGGGCATGCACCACGCCCGTAGTGAGCGCGCCGATAAATCCCATCGGATTGCCGATCGCCATCACCAGTTCGCCCACGCGTAGCGTCGCGGAATCGCCAAATGCAGCCGCGGGCAATCCGGCGGCTTCCACTTTGAGCGTGGCCAGATCGCGGCGGGTATCGCGCGCCAGCAGCTTGGCCGGGAACTCGCGGCCATCCCAAAGCCTTACGGATGCATCCGGCGCGCGCGCCACGTGCGCATTGGTCACGATGCGGCCGTCCGCCGAGGCGATCACCCCAGTGCCGCCCGCATCGGCCCCGCGCAAACGCACTTCCACGGTCGAGCGCCGCAACCGCTCCGCGGCTTCGCCAAAAGCCCGCGCCATTTTATTCTTCCCTCCGGGGCCGTTCTCCAACCGTTATATTCAGTTCGATGACTTGTCCGCCGCGCACGATGCGCGCCGCAATCGGCTTGCCTACGGAATCGCCGCCCAGCGTGGATTGCAGATCCTCGACGTCGGTCACCGGCTTCCCGGCCAGCGCAATCAGGATGTCGCCGATCAGCACGCCGGCACGCGCCGCGGGTCCATCGGTTTCGGATGAAAGCACGATCAAACCGGTGTGGCCATCCGGTAGCGCCACCGGGTGCAATCCCAATCCAAGATAACCGCGCGAGACATGGCCGCTACGCAGCAGTTCATCGACCACGCGATTCACGGTCGAGACCGGCACGGCAAGTCCGGCGATGCGCGAGAGCGCGCTGGTCGAGATGCCGAGCACGCGGCCCGTTGTATCGACGACCGCGCCGCCGGAACTGGCGGGATACAAGGTCAAATCGAGGCGCAGATATTGATCGATCTGCCCGCCGCGCCAGGAGCGCCACGGTCCGCTGACCGCGCTCATGATGCCCATGGTGGCGTTCACTCCGGAATCGGGCGAGCGGCCGATGGCCAGCACCACTTGGCCGGGCTTCAGCGTTTCCGCGGAGCCGAAAGCGGCGGCGGGAGTGCCGTTTTCAGCCAGTTTAAGCACCGCGAGATCGGTGCCTGCATCGCGGCCGGCGAGGGTAGCGGATGTGCTGCGTCCGTCGGGCAGCGTGATGCCGATCTCTTCGCGGCGGCGGATGGTGTGCTCGGCGGTAACCACGATGCCGGGGCGCCAGATGACGCCGCTTGAAGCGAATCGCGGACGGGCGTTCACGGCTACCACGGCGCGTCCGGCCAATTCCACGGCCGCGGCCAATTCATTGGATAAGGCAGCTAATTCGTTTTCCATGCTTCCAGCATGGCGCACGCCGGCCTTGCCGCACACTGGCAAATCGGGCAGGTTCGGCCTGGAAGATCGGCTGGGCGAGCCATAATATGCGCATGGGCACGACGGCGCTGGTTTCGCTTGCGGAGTACCTGAACACGTCCTACGAACCGGACTGCGATTACGTGGACGGCGAACTGGAGGATCGCAACGTGGGCGAGAGAGACCACAGCCGCTTGCAAACGGCCTTAAGCGCTTACTTGTATGTGAACCGCAAACGATGGGGAGTTTCCGTATTTGTTGAACAGCGCGTGCGCGTATCAGCCACGCGCTATCGCGTTCCCGATATCTGCGTAACCCTCAGTGCGCCTGAAGAACAGGTATTCACGAACCCGCCCTTCTTGTGCGTAGAAGTCCTATCGCTTGAAGATCGGTTCAGCAGAATCGAGCGCAAGATCGCCGCTTACTTGAAGTTCAGTGTGAGCTACGTTTGGGTAATCGATCCGCGCACGCTCGAAGCCTTCATCTACACCTCCAACGGAATGCGCGAGGCCGAGGACGGCATTCTTCGCACCAGCGATCCCGGCATCGAAATTCCGCTCCCCGGCGCGCTGGACTAAAAAGTCCGCCGCAGATACGCCGAAATCATAATAATCGCCAGCCCCGAGATCGCCGCGCCGCCGAACAGCCGCCCGCGATGCTCGGGGTTTTTCGTCACCAGCACGATCCCCACGGCGAAGACGTGCGCCACCAGCAGCAGCTTCACCGAAAACAGGATGTAGTAGCGCACATTGTGCCCCGGATTGGTCGCCAGGTTGTAGCCTCCCGAGATCAGGAGCGCCGGAATGGCGGCGAAAACCAGCGGACGATAGAGCGCGGCGGTGCGGTCCGTCAGCGCTTTGCGCGCGTCCGCCGCCAGAACCGCGGCCGCTGGAACCAGCACGATCCAGCCGTAAATCATGCCGCCCACCAGCGTGGCGACCGACGCCAGATGCAACCACCGCATGAAGATGCCAAGGGCTTCGAACATAGGCTTGATTATACAATCGTTACTTATGGTGCACGAAATCCTGCCGGTGGGGATGCTGCAATGCAACTGCTCCATCTTCGGCGACGAGCAGTCGGGCGATGCCGTAGTGGTCGATCCGGGCGACAACCTGGACCGCATTGAGCGCGTGCTTGCCAAGCACAAATTGCACGTGAAAGCCATCGTGGTGACGCACGCACACATCGATCACATCGGCGGCGCGCACAAGCTGCACGCATCCACCGGCGCGCCGGTCTACATGAACGAGAACGACGACAAGCTGCAGGACATTATGGATATGCAAGCGGCATGGATCGGCATGCGCACGCCCGAGCGCACCGTAATCGATGCGCCCGCGCGCGATGGCGATATTCTGCGCGCCGCGGGCGCCGAGTTCCACGTGCTGCATACGCCCGGGCACACGCCGGGAAGCATCAGCCTGTGGATGCCCGCCGAAAAGAAACTGGTCGCGGGCGACACGCTGTTCCGCGATAGCATCGGGCGCACCGATCTGCCGTACGGCGATGGCGATCAGATCCTGCGCTCGATTCACGACAAGTATTTCGATCTCCCCGATGAAACGGTGGTGGTGCCTGGACATGGCGAACTGACCACGCTGGGCCGCGAAAAACAATTCAATTATTTTCTGCAGGGCCTTTAGATGCAAATACCAAACTGGCCGGTTTACGATCATCGCGAGGTTGAGCTGCTTCAAGAAGTCCTGGCGAGCGGACGATGGGGCGGCCACAGCGATTTCGTGAAGCGCCTCGAAGCGCAATTCGCCGCGTTCACCGGGTGCGCGCACGCCGTCTCGGCCATGAATGGAACCGTGACGCTGGAGATGGCGCTGGCGGCCGCGGGCATCGGTCCCGGCGATGAAGTGATTGTGCCGGCGATTTCTTTCGTTGCTACCGCGATGGCCGTATCGCGCGTGGGCGCCACGCCCGTGTTCGTGGATATCGAGCCGCTAAGCTTTAATATGGACCCGCAGCGCGTCGCCGCCGCCATTACGCCGCGCACGAAAGCCATCATCGCGGTGCATTTCGGCGCGGCCATCGCCGATATGGACCGGCTGATTCCGCTGGCGGCCGAGCATGGATTGGCGCTCATCGAAGACGCGGCGCACGCGCAGGGTTCGGAATGGCGCGGACGGCGCGCGGGTAGTTTGGGCTTGGCCGGATCGTTCAGCTTTCAGAATTCCAAAGTGATGACGGCGGGCGAAGGCGGCATGCTCACCACCAACGACGCGGCGTTCGCCGAGCGCGCCTGGTCGATTATGGATCAAGGCCGCCAACCTGGCGGCGGCTGGTTTCATCATTACGTTGCGGGAAGTAATTATCGCATCACCGGATGGCAGGCGGCTGTGTTGCTGGCGCAGCTCGAGCGGTTGCCGGAGCAGATCTGCCGGCGCACGCGCAATGCGGCGATGCTGCGCGCGGAGTTGGCGGATGTTCCCGGCCTCGCGTTTCAAGCCGTGCCGAAGCAGCAGAATTCCAACTCGTGGTATCTGTTCTTGGGCCGGGTCGATTCGCCACGCGCCGGGTGCACGCGCGACGAGTTCCATCGCGCGCTGGCCGCGCAGGGTGTGCCCTGCACGCCGTTTTATCCGCACACGCTTTATGGAAATCCGCTGTATCGAAACGGCGGCTGCCGCGTGGAACCTTGTCCAGTGGCTGAAGCTTGTATCGTGGACGCGTTCTGGCTACCGCATCGCGCGCTGCTGGGCGATGAATCCACCACGCGCGAGATTGCCGCGGCCATGCGCGCGGCATTCACTCGGTAGCCTGCCAGGCGATAAACTGCGGAGTACGGAGGACAAATATCATGGACGATCACGAGAATCCCATCAGCCGGCGCGAGTTTGTGCAAACCGCGGCGCTGGCAGCCGGAGCGGTGGCGGCGGATCGCGCGCAGGCCGCCCGGCAGGCTGCAGAAGTGAAGATCGGGCTGTACAGCATCACTTACGAAGGCGTGTGGTATCGCGGGGATGCTTTGACGCTTGAACAGGTCATCGGGCGCGCCCGCCAGTTCGGATATCACGGCGTGGAGATCGACGGCAAACGCCCGCATGGCAATCCGCTCGATATGCCCGCGGCGCGCTGCCGCGATCTGCGCCGCATGGCCGCCGACCAGGGCATCGAGATTTATGCCGTGGCCGCCAATAATGATTTCAGCAGCCCGATTCCAGAGCATCGCGAAGCGCAATTGCTCTACACGCGCGAGCTGATGCGCATGACTTCCGAAGTTGGCGCGAAACTGCTGCGCGTCTTCCTGGCCTGGCCGGGCGTGACGCATCTGCCGGAAGGCGGCGGCAGCTACGATTTCGCGAAAGCGGCGTGGAAAGCGGAGCACGAAGGCTTCTCCGCGGAACAGACCTGGGACTGGTGCCGCGAGACGCTGGCCGAAGCCTCCGGATTTGCCGGAGATTTTGGCGTGACGCTGGCGCTGCAAAATCATCCGCTGGTGATTAAGGGTTATCGCGATTGCCTGCGCATGGTCAGCGAGGTCGGCTCGCCGCACCTGAAGGTCTGCTTCGATGCGCGCCTGGAGCACAGCCTGGATGAAGCCGGCGTGCGCAAAGCGGTGAACGAAGTGGGCGCGCTGCAAACGCTGTGGCATTATGGCGGCGAATTCGATCGCGGCCCGGATGGGATTACCGTGCAGGGCGACGAGAAGGCCCTCGGCGAAATGCAGGGATTGTTCGATATCGGTTATCAGGGCTATGCGGGATTCGAGTTGTGCCATCCGCTGCCGGTGGTGAATGGTAAGACCGTGGGACTGGATTTTGTGGATAAGAATGCGCAGCTTGCCGCCGAGTATATGCGGGGCATTCTGGCGGAGGCGAAGCGCGCGTCCGCGTAAAGCGGAGACACGGGGACGGGAGATACGGAGACACGCGGCCTTTCGCCCGCGACAGGCAGTCTTTCAGCCCCGCCTGTGAGGGCGGGTTTACCACGAAGCTTGAATGACACCTTATCTTGAAATTGGCGGCGATTACCGCGAAGTGGTTCCCGGCATCCACATGCTGGAACTGCCGTTGCCCTTCTCGCTCGGCATCGTCAACGTCTGGCTGGTGCGCCTTGACGACGGCTGGCTGCTGGTCGATACCGGCATGGGGACCGAAGCCTGCTTCGACGCGCTGGAGCGTGCACGCGAAGGCTTATCCGTCCAATGGCGCGATATTCACCGCATCCTGCTCACGCACATCCACCCGGACCACATGGGCTTGGCTTCCAAGCTTGTCCCGCTGACTGGCGCGCCGCTCGATCTGCATCGTGCCGATCATGAACTGCTGGCGCACATCACCGATACGGACCGCCATCGCGACTGGCAACAGGATGTGCTGAGGGCCGCCGGCGCATCGCCCGAAATGCGCGCGCTGGTCGACGCCTCCATGTTCGATATTCAGCAGAGCTTCGAGCCGCTGGCTCCCGATCGCTTGCTGGCCGGCGGCGAAACCATCGCCACCGCGCACGGCGCGTTCGAAGTGATCTGGACGCCGGGTCATTCGCCCGGCCACGTTTGCCTTTATGATCGCGAGCGCCGCCTGCTGATTTCGGGCGATCACATCCTGGAGCACATCTCGCCCAACATCGGCTGGCATCCGGGGCGCGACGCGCTGGGCGAATACCTGTGCTCGCTCGATCGCATTGCCGCACTGGATGTCGATTTGATCCTGCCCTCGCACGGTGCGCCCTTCAAAGGGCATCGCGATTGGGTGCGCAAGACGCATGAACACCATGCGGAACGCTGTGCGCGCATCGTGGAGCTGATGGATGGCGGCGCCACCACCGCGCACCAGATCGCCGAGCGTTTGTGGAACCGGCATCTATCGCCGTTCCATTATCGCTTTGCGATTTTCGAGGTTCTAGCGCACCTGGAATATTTGCAGTGCCGCAAGGTGGTCGCGGCCGATCGCTCGGCTGAAGTCGATCGCTGGTCGCGCGTCGATTGATGGTTTGAGCAAATCTAATGCGCGGGCACCATGCTCACACCTGAGAAGAACGCGGTGTGATCGCCCGCGGTTACGCCGCGGAACACCAGAACCCGTGGTCCGGTACCGGCGACCGGGAAAGTTACCGTTCTCGCCTGGAACCAAGCCCGCAATTGGCTGCGCAACTCCGCTGTCGGCATCTTCCAGAAATGCCGCGTCACTAAACGGCATCCCGGCGAATGAAGGTGGGTCAAAAGCCGTGCCCGGACCAGTAATCCCAGCTCCGCTTCCGCTGCCCGTGGTGGTTGTCGCAACCCAGGGAGTGAATGACCAACCAATACCCGGCGTCCCGTTAAACTCCTGTTGCGAGAAGCTACTTTCACATGTGCCGCCCGGCGCCGCCTGATAAGCAAAGCCGCTGCTGCACTGTATGGCCACGGCGGAAAAATCAGGATTTACAACCGTCTAGGCCGACGCGATGGAGGAAGCCAGCGTTCCCAATAAGGAGATTTGTAATGGGACAGACATCCTTCGACACTCCATCCTGTTTGTGAGCCTGCTTACTGCGCCGGCGCGGGCACGCGGAAGCGGCCGGTCGCGCCGTTGATGGTCAACACCGCATCGGTGTACGGCGTGCTCGATGATACGCCCGAGGGATAAGTGAAGTTCAACTGATCGATGATCAGTCCGGGCGCCGCGCCGCAATAATCCACGGTGGCCGTTTGTCCGCCGATGGTCAGTTGGCATGCCGCATTGCCGCCCGGAACCTCGAGCGGCGTCAGCGATCCGCCGCTATACGGTTCCGGCACGCCATCCTGTTCAGGCGAGTTTTTCGGACCGAGTCCATTGGCCCACAGCGTGTATACTCCATTGGCTTGGGCCTGGCACTGGGTAGCGGCGCATCCCGATCCGGTCATCCAGGCGATGCCGTTGGTGAAGTCTTCGAAAAACATGGAAGGCGCGGCGCTGTTCGCCACCGTGATAGTCTCAATGGCGCTGGGCAGGCTGTTGCGCGTCACCTGTACGGGTACGGCAACGCCGGGCTTGGTCTCCCAAGGAACCTGAAAGTTGATCTGCGTTGGCGAAAGATAAGTCAGCGGCGCGGCCACTCCGTTGACTGTTACAGTGACATTATCCAACGTAGTCACGAAATCGCCGTTTGAGCCGATCACATTTTGATACACACCATCCGCCAGGTTCGTGCCATATAACACGGCAAGCGCGCCGGGCGCGATGTCGCCCAGATAAGACGCGGCATTCACCACGCTTCCCGGTGTGATCACAGGCGTGCCGCTGGGGACGGCGACGGATTGGTAAACGCGCACCCAATCCACCACCAGATCCTGATTGGGAAACGGCTGGGTGGGATCGGGCGTACCCAGGAACGTGCCTGGGCCGTCGATCGCCAGATTCAGCAGGATGAAGAACGGCGCATTGAACACCCACGGCGCGCCCTCGGGCAGGGATGCCGGGGTGCGTGTCTCGTAGAGCGCCCCGTCGACGAAGAACTCGATGGAGTTCTCGGACCATTGGAGGGCATAGACGTGATAGTCATCGTACACGGTCTCGCCAAATGGCAAAGTGGTGGAGGCGCCAATGCCTGAGTTGTCGTTGTAATCGCCCGCGCCCGCCGCGGTGCTGGCAGGACCGTGGATGGTGCCGTTGTTGATGGAAGCATTATTGGTGCCGTTCGGGAAGACTCCGAAATTCTCCATGATGTCGATCTCGCCGCACGCCGGCCAGCTAACTGTCCCGATATTCTCGCCGAGCATCCAGAAAGCCGGCCATACGCCCAGCCCGAACGGCAGTTTGATGCGCGCCTGAATCAGTCCGTATTTCCAACTTAGATCGGTGGTGTCGGTGGAAGCTCCCGGCGCGCCGGTCTGCAGGCGGGCGGACGTGAAGTTACCGCTCGAATCGCGGATCGCTTGAATTACCAGATTGCCGTTGCCGTCCTGGTAGACGTTATTGGGCGAGTTGGTGTAGGTCTCGATTTCACCATTGCCCCAGCCGCCGCCTCCCAGATCGTAATTCCAATTTTTAGAATTGGGCAGCGATCCCGCCGCGCCATTGAATTCATCGCTCCAGACCAGCTTCCAGGCGGTTTGACCGGTTGCCGGAACGGCGGCCATCATGGCCGCGAATGCAGTCACTATCAAGGTGCGCATACGTATATAGTAGTCCTTTGAATTAAAGCGCAAGGGTGGGGCGGGCTCGCAGCCGGGCCCAAAGGGCACCCACTTTGCGTGAGAGGAAGGAGATCCATGAAGACTCTTCTACCCGCGATGTTACTCGCCGGCGCGGCCGCTTACGCCCAGCCTACGGCGCCGTTGATGCTGCGCGAGCATTGGGCTATCCAATCTTCGGCCATGGTGCAAGACGCGGGCGACGTCGTTTCGAAGCCCGGCTACAAAACCACGGGCTGGTATCCCGCTACGATGCCATCCACAGTGGTGGCGGCGCTGGTCAAAGAGCACGTCTATCCCGATCCGGGCTTCGGCATCAATCTGCGCTCGTACGCCGGTACGAGTTACCCGATCGGCGCGAATTTTTCCAATATTCCCATGCCGCCGGACAGCCCTTACCGCGTGCCGTGGTGGTTTCGCACCGAGTTTCAAGCGCCCGCGGAGCGCAAGGGCGGGACGCTTTGGCTGCGCTTCGATGGCATTAATTTCCGCGCCAATGTCTGGCTGAACGGCAGGCGCATCGCAAATTCCACGGAGATGGCGGGCGCCTGGCGCCTGTTTGAATACAATGTGACGGACGCGATCCGGCCGGGCGCCGCCAATGCCTTGGCCGTGGAAGTGTCCGCGCCGCTGCCCGACGATCTGGCCATCACCTTCGTCGATTGGAATCCCGCCATGCCCGACAAAGACATGGGCCTGTGGCGCGACGTGCATCTGGATTCCACCGGACCGGTGGCCATCCGTTTCCCGCAAGTGATCACGCACCTGAACTTACCCGCGACGGACAAAGCGGAACTAACCGTCAGCGCGGAGTTGGAGAATGGAACGAAACGGCCGGTAAGCGGCACGTTGAAAGGTGAGATCGAAGGAATTAATTTCGCACAGGAAGTACATCTGGCGGCCAATGAAACTAAGGTAGTAAAATTCACGTCCGATAAGTTCGCGCAACTTAAGATGGATCATCCGCGCTTATGGTGGCCGATTCAAGTGGGTACGCCCAACTTATATGCGCTGAAGCTCCAATTCGAATCGGGCGGCGCTGTCTCGGATGAAAGCACCACAAATTTCGGCGTCCGCGAAGTTACTTCCATCCTCGACGAGAACGATCATCGCGTGTTTCGCATCAATGGAAAGAACATCCTGATTCGCGGCGCGGGTTACACCTTCGATATGATGCTGCGTACCTCGCCCCAACGGCAGGAAGACGAGCTCAAATATGTGCGCGATATGAATCTGAATGCCGTGCGCCTGGAAGGCAAGCTGGACGACGATCATTTCTTCGACTTGACCGATCGCATGGGCATCTTAGTGACTGCCGGCTGGTGCTGCTGCGATCACTGGGAGAGATGGAGTAGCTGGAAGGATGAAGACCATGCCATCGCGGCGGCCTCGTTGCGCGATCAGATCCGACGCCTGCGCAGCCATCCATCGGTCTTCAATTGGATGAATGGCAGCGATAATCCGCCGGTGCCGCAAGTGGAGAAGAAGTATCTGGAGATCGAGAAAGAACTGGACTGGCCGAACCCGTCTGAATCGTCCGCCACAGAGCGCCCCACCGATGTAACCGGCAAGACGGGCGTGAAGATGACCGGGCCGTACGATTGGGTTCCGCCGGATTACTGGTATCTGGATAAGACCCGCGGCGGAGCTCACGGATTCAATTCCGAAACCAGTCCTGGTCCCGCCATTCCGCCCATCGAGAGCCTGCGCAAGATGCTGCCCGAGGATCATCTGTGGCCGGTGAACACGTGGTGGGATTATCATGCGGGCGGCGGCGCGTTCAAAGACTTGAAGAACTTCACCACGGCGCTGGACGCGCGCTATGGGCCATCCAGCAGCGTGGAAGAACTCGCGCGCAAGGCGCAGGTGATGGCTTATGAAGCGCATCGCGCCATGTTTGAAGCTTACGGGCGCAATAAGTATAGGTCCACGGGAGTGATCCAGTGGATGCTGAATAATGCCTGGCCGTCGATGATCTGGCACTTATACGACTGGTATCTGCGGCCGGGCGGATCTTACTTCGGCGCGAAGAAA
>Ga0335074_10016310_pt1 | contig 10459 bp, 8 predicted proteins | sample Lox_Sample_23_FD_206715 | JGI IMG/M metagenome (GOLD analysis project Ga0335074, IMG submission 206715) | Soil microbial communities from Loxahatchee National Wildlife Refuge, Florida, United States - Lox_Sample_2.3 | ecosystem: Environmental > Terrestrial > Soil > Wetlands | place: USA: Florida...
CTAGGCCTAACTCATAGCGCATCACCATGATGATCCAAGCTCCGAAATACCCACGCAAAAGACAAAGCATCCATGCAAAAGTGCATCGAAACCACGCCAAGCCAAGCCATCATCGTTTTAATCACCTGCCAATGGGTGGAGTGTACGTAGGGACAGATGGATGTTGCTTGTCTGCGTGACCTTGGCCCTTCTCCCCCCATCAGCATAAAGTCCAAGACCGACTAGTACCCTGATTTTTTTCGCCGTCGCATATGACAGAACATCGTCGGTCGAGGTAAACAACAGAGGAGAAAGGTGGGTATAGCAACAACCACAAAGCAGCAGCTACGGAGAGTATTGTCCCATTTGCCATATCCCGAATAGTTTCTTACATGCATCCATACCCTTACCCATACCAAACATGTAATCGCAGTCCATTCCGCGCCCACTTTCACACCACGCTGCGAATACCTTATTTTTGCCCGCCAAGGCCTAACGTCCAAGCCCCGATCCACAAACGCCGCTTGTCCGCCTTCTATGCATGCAAGGGCCCTGGCCATACCATTCAGGCCCATACATTCCATGACGCCTCGCAGTGCCATAAAGATGGCATCTTCTCCCTTTGCATCATCTTTCCTCGTACCTGAATCCCACACGATAAACTATTATTCTGTCAGCTCTCCAGCTGCCTCCACCACATTCGCTTTTTGCATAGCCTCTTCTGGAAGCCCTTGCTGGCTCCTGTCATTCGCTTTTGCGTCCCACCAGTCTAATCCACATCTGCACGTCGAGTACGACTACCATATTCGTCAAGCTCCTCGTTGCTGATACATAAGTAACCTCATGTGCAACTAATCCAGGACACCTCTTCCTTCTCCTTCATGCTTACTCTTCATTCCTAATCCCACGTTCCACGTCAATCGTTACTACCGGCTGTTAGCCTGGTGCCTGTTCTGTTGCATCAACATCTTCAGCCGCTCCGTCATTCTCCGTCAAAGCCTTCTTGGCTGAGAAGGCAGTATCCGGTCTGACCACTGTGACGCCCGCACCTGCACCCCCAGCCCTATAATCAATCAACGCTCGCTACCTGGATTCGGAAAGTCTCTCTGTTACTGGACATTGCCGATCTGCTTTGTCCAGTTGACCCTGGCTCCGTTGCCTAGACTTTCAAATCCTTCATTTTAATTTGGGAAGAATAAGACTTCTTGTCTTCTTTCCTACACTCGTTTTCCACAATCACGCTCGTTAGCATACTTTACGACTTTACGAACTTTTAATTCACCCTTGTCTCAATGGCTGGACCCGGCGGCGGACCTCCCAGACGGAGGTATGTGTCTGGATCCTACTCATGATGGCGAATACTTGCTAACTCTTAACAGCCATACTAAGTCTCGCAAGGGTTGTGACACTTGCAAGCGTAGACACATTCGCTGTGACGAGAACTTTCCTCAATGGTGAGCGGTATTTTTTTTTTTTTTTCCCCAGCTCTCTCGTGAGCCCTCATATAGCCTAACCTCAAAATCTTCCAAGCTCGAAGACCTAACAAGCTTAATAGTCGAAACTGCACAAAGCACAATTGTCGCTGTCCGTACATGGACATGCCTGTGCAGGATGAGAGAGGACCAACTCCTGAAAAAGCTGATCTGCTGTGGACTCCAGAGGTCGAGGCGGAAATCGAACGCTGGCAACAAACTGGAATTTTCCCATTTCCGGACTTGTACATCTACCCAGCACCAGCACCGCAATTCTTTTCTGTTGAAGATCTTCGTCTTATTCATCATGTTGCCGCTATTTCCATGGAATTTAGTACACATGACGCAAACAATTTCACCATCTGGACAGGACAAATTCCCACGTAAGCCACTTTAGCATTCCGGAGAGGCCCAGCTGATTAGAAGAGCAGGTTCCTCAAAATCGGAGCAACTTATGGATTTGTCATGCATGCACTTCTTGCTTTGTCAGCAACTCATATTGCTTGGCTCACGGAATGTCCTCTTGTGAATCAGATGGCGTATGAACATCGGGGCATTGCTCTCAAGGGGCTCCACGAAGCTATCGGATCCTTCTCCAGGGAAAATTCGGATGCCGTTCTCGCAGCTTCTCTGCTGCTTTCATGGCAAGCAACGGAATGGTACGAATACCTAACATGGACTAGAAATCAAATTGCTGATTGTGTTTGTATAGGCGTGGTTGGACTCAGTTGATGCATGGAACTTCATCTGTGAGTTCCTTAAAAGTAGTTAATCAAAACGGCGGGACTAATGGTGCCCAGGTCATTGATGCCATGCAACCATGGAAGAACGAATCCCAGTTCGGCGACTTCATTGCAGAGCAATCCACCTTCCCTACTGCTCCTCCCTCCCCGCTGCCAAATTCCAATGCTCTTACCCAGCCCCGTAAGCAGGACCTTGAGGCTCTCCAACGTGCATACGGGCAACTTCAACAAGTGGAGTCCGTGCTCATGAACAACAAGCAAAACACCAAGGCCATCTCCGAACTAATGGCCTTCGTTCGTGGGATCCGAAAAGTCACACCTTCTCACACTGCTTCGGAGCGGTTTGAGATGCTCAATCCTTTACGTAGTTGGCTATTCTGGGTTCCGGTCATGTATCTTCAACAAGCACGAGGAAATCCATATGCGCTAGTTACCCTGGCCTACTACTATACTGTCGCATTAGTCGTTGAGCCCATTTTCCCTGAGCTTGGCGCTGCATACTTCGGCAGTCTTTCACTGGGCCCAATTGAGGAGATCGCTCGCCGATTGTTCTCCTTGAACGTATCGCAGTCACCCGCTGGAACCATGCAGACACCACTTGACCTGATCGAGTATCCTATCGATATGGTTCACAATTTCCGGGCTCGCATGGGATGGCAACAACCAGAGCGAACGGCTTCATTTCCAGTATTCCAGCAGAGTACCTACGACATGAGCAGCAACGTCGACACCGGCAATGTCTATGGCTTTGGCAATAACCCGGCTTTCAGTTACAGCCAGGAGCACTTGAGTCCCGTCAAATCTGAACCACCGTCTGCCATCAGCCCGTTGAGTTTGGACCCCTTTTCTGGCTCCAATCACTACCTCGGAATTCCGTCCCCTAGTGGCTTTGGTGGTTATCATAGCCCATCTGGCTCTTCCTTCGGAGACATTGCCTACAGTGATCAAGGTGGCGATGAATACCTATATGAAGGGCAGGGGTCTAGCTTTGGCGGGTTTGTGCCTCATACCGTGTGGATATAGTTGGTCGAACAATGTCTTAACGAGCGCCCAGGACTTTTACACCGGCGTTTCAATTCGATTCACAACAACCATCACCTTCTCCGCGAGCGTCAACCACATCGCTCTCCATCCCTCAACAGCCTCATTCAATCCAACCACAAGGAAGCCGCCAGCCTTCTCCAAAAGGAAAGGGCCGCCAACCGTAATGATTTACGAGGATACGACAATATATTAATAAATTTCACTAATACACTAATACTCCAACAACGAAAAGCGCATCCTCTCTGGGCATGGTCTCTTTTTCTTGTAATATCAGCGAGCGAGCGAAAGATTTGGAACAGCGATTTGCATCTCTCTTTTGTGCTTATGGCATTATGATTTCCACATCATCACGAAGCTAGAACGGTAGCCCCACGGTCCTTACGATACCCCTTGCATTTGGGCGGCGGGAGTTACATTGATTGGCGATGGAACTGGCTTCCGGAAGCACAGGGAGTTTACACGGCAATATCATTGTGCAGGTGTACGAATACATAGCTTTGCGCATATAGCAGTGGCGAAGTTGGTAATAATAATGAATTATCTGAATATTAGGCCTAGGACCACTCCTATTGTATCGATGTGATCAGTTTCTGAGAAAGTAAAATTAATCCAAACAAACGGTCCTTGTCTATACCTCAAGCAAGGCTAGTGGCGAGGTAAGGCTGAAGCGCAGCCTCGAATCGAGCCCAAAAGCTCGGTTCGCTTAGAATTGCTGGTCAAGAATCCGAAGCTCGCGATTGCCATTTTGCAATCTGCACGCAGGCTGCGGACAAGCAGATTGATAAGATGGCAAGCGGCGGATGGAATACCAGTGAGCCTTGCGTTGTTTTGTACTGAATCACGATCTTCCTAACAACTTTCCTCAGTTGAATCCGATGCGGGCGTCTTCACCTTCCTCCTCGACAACCTCGGCGTCAAAGGCGTCCAATTCGAAGAACTAATTGCGCTCGATTCGGCCTTCCTCCACCAACTCACTCCCGTCTACGGCGTGATATTCCTCTTCAAATACCCTACCGGGGAGAAACGCAACGAGTCAGGTGAGCCCAACGACGGAAGTTTCGACTACGCCGCTGCAGAGAACCTGTTCTTCGCCACGCAGACGATCCAGAATGCGTGCGGCACACAAGCTCTGCTGTCATGTCTCTTGAACCAAGATTCGCAGCCCGATATTGATATTGGCGAAAAGCTGAGGGAGTTCAAGGACTTCACCCAGGGATTTCCCGCTGAGTTTAGAGGGGAAGCGCTTAGCAACAGCGAGCTGATAAGAGATGTTCACAATAGCTTTGCAAAGAGCAGCCCCTTTGTGGACGAGACGCAGCGAATAGCTACAGAAGAGGATGATGTATACCACTTCATAGCTTACACGTCCATCAACAATATTCTCTACGAGCTAGATGGCCTACAACCCGCGCCCATCTCGCACGGCGCATGCACATTCGAAGAGTTCCCGGAGAAAGTCATACCTGTTCTGCAGAGGAGGATCAATAGGTACCCTGCGAATGAAATAAGGTTTAATCTTCTGGCTATGGTTAGGGATTTGAGGATTCGAGCGCAGGCTATTGGCGATCTGGAGGGATTGCTGAGGGAGGAGGCAAAAAGGAATGAGTGGCAGTTTGAGAATGCGCTGAGGAGGCATAACTTTGTGGGCTTTGCGGCTGAGATCTTGAAAGGGGTTGTTAGGGCGAAGCTGGCCGAGGGGGGGAAGGAGGCTTATGAGGAGTGGGTTACTGATGCGAAAAAGGTAACGAGGAAACGACTGGATGAGCAGAGGAAGAAGGGCGGTGGAAAGGAGGAAGATGTAGAGATGGTAGGATGATACATGCGGGTGTAAAGATTAGTAGATCTCCAACTCTATGACGTAGAGCGGTCACGGCTCTGCATTGTTGCGGCGTCAATATTTAGAGAAGCATCATGTTCAAACACTAACGCTTTTAAACTCGTCAATGGCAAGTGCACATAAATAAATTTTACTATTGCACAGCTATATCCAGGCTGACACAATGTAACTTCAAGAACCAATAGAGTTTGTGAACCAACCAACAATACCGCAAGGGTTTGCCGAAACACAAAGCCACCCAACAGAGGCAGGCAGTCTCTCCCTTACCCCGTGCATGGCTATTATCCCGAGTGCCTTACCTTCCCTTGGTGACCTTACTGCAAAACACTATTTTACCGCGGCTTTGTCTCCCTTTGTCGCATTAGCCTCGTCTCATATTGCACCACGCCAGGGTTATTGGACACCACCGACGTCTGGAATTCCTACGTCAAATTTCCCTGGCATTTATGTATGGGATTCTTAAAATAAATGCAAAACCTCATGAAAGCTCACAAGTTACTGAAGAGGAAATAAAATGGAGATTTAATAGAGACGATGCAAGATCTGTCATCCATTTTCTGATTTTTCTAACTTGTTGAATTTCTACCAGTCGTTGATTACTTGTGATGCAAGCAAAACTACCAGTAAGCAATCGCCTGACACTAAACCCCATTTGGACGGGAAGTGCACGACGGATCCGGATTCCGCCACAACTAGATACCCTACCACGCCTACTTACGCAACAGACCATAATCGACTGACGAACCATCTAAACCACACGCGCACACACGCACAACCTCCCGCACTCCCGACAACGGGCTACTTGTATCTTTAAAAGTATCTTAGCAGCGCTGCGAGACTCTTCGCGGTCAGCAAGTCGTAGACACATGAACACAACACCCGCAGGCCGCCTAGCATGTCGAGTCGATTTCGTAACAATCTGCGGGGCCTGGAGGACGCAGACCCATCGACGACACTGACGCCATTGACCCTATCCATACCAGCCTCGAACCCTGGAAGTCCGTACGACCCTCCGCAGGGCTTCGATCAAGCGCTTCTCGAGTCATCGCAGCTCGAGATGCATACCCAAGGGTCGACGATCAACGGGGTCGTTATCGGTCTGCTGTCGTCGTTTGGGTCGGCGATCTTCATAGCGTTGATCTTCATCGTGGTTTATTTCTTTAAGTATACGGCTGGTGGACGCATTCTACTGGATAGGATAGGCAGGCCCGGAGAGTATGATGATGAGCAGGCTTTCTTGAGGGAGGAGGCGGAGGCGTTAGAGGAGATGGATGACTTGCAGCGGATGGAGTACTTGAGGGCAAAAGGTAGGCTTTGCTAAAGCTCCCTATCTCTATTCATATGCTGGTGGATGCTGTGAGAGTAGGCATAGCGTGCTGACTGGCTGTGCTCTGTATAGCGTTTATCCAAGCCAATCCACCAGATTCCTTGCCGACCGATATATCACTGTCACAATATTTAGCGATTCAAGAAAAAGGCGTTTCAGCGTGGGAATTCGAGCCGGAGTTGGAGATTGCGAATTGTTTTGTGGAAGGGCGGACGGAGATCGAGTTCTTCGATTCGGAATGTACTGTTATGAGCAACTTGCCGGTTCCGAAGCAGAATGAGGTCTATTATTGGGAATCAAAGATTTATGATAAGCCGGAATCAACGCTTATTAGTATTGGGATGGCTACGAAGCCTTATCCGCTGTTCAGGTTGCCTGGTAAGTGATTTTGGTCCACGGATAACAGAGATGGTGCTAATTCTTTTATGATAGGATGGCATAAATATTCTGTGGCATATACATCTACCGGTCATCGAAGATATAACCAGCCCTTCACACCTACAAATTACGGTCCAGCATATGTTCAAGGCGATGTTATCGGTGTAGGATACCGACCTCGGACAGGTACCATCTTCTTCACTCGGAATGGCAAGAAGCTCGAAGATGTAGCGCACGGCCTCAAAAGTCAAAATCTGTTTCCATCCGTTGGTGCAAACGGTCCTTGTACAGTACATGTCAACTTTGGTCAATCCGGTTTTGTCTTTATCGAAGCAAATGTCAAGAAATGGGGTCTGGCTCCTATGACAGGCAGTCTAGCTCCTCCACCACCTTATGGCAGCGAACAAGGCAGCATCCTTCTAGAAGCAGGGCGGGAAAGTAGTAGCCACACACAATCGTACTTCTTCGATCCCCGCCACGGGCGTACCCGAAGTGGAAATTTCAGACTTGGACCCCCAACAAGCCCCGGACCAGTAAGATCTCCCACCGACATATCGCTCGCGCAACTCACGCACATCCCATCCAATGAAGATGTGGGCGAGGGCACGAGCGCAGGTGCAGCCTCTGCAGTCGGCGTTGAAAACGTCAGCGCCACTGTTGGCCTAGGCCTTGAACACCACTCACAACCCCCGCCAGAGTACTCAAGTCCGCAAACCTCACCAGAAGGAAGCCGGCGGAGCAGCGATGACAGTCAAGATGGAAGTGAGAGGGAGCCTATGATAAGGCCGCGAACCAGTCCTCCAATCCCAAGCTACAACGAGACGGTGGCCGAGGATCGTGCGCGAGAAAGGGCGTCGAGTATGGGACCCGAAAGTAATGCAAGGTCATGACATGATGGGACACGGGACCGTGTCACATTTTGAAGTTAAGATCTTTTACTGTGTTTAGGCAGCTGGCTAGCGATGATTAGGAATACATATTTTAGGCGTATGGGATTTAGGAGTCGGACGGGCGGATTGCGTTGCTTGCTTGGCTTTAACTGGACTGGGCTGGGCTGGCCACTTACGCCTGGAACGACTATGGATTGGTTGATAGGACATCAAGTGAGTTATATGATGTGGTTGTCGATGGAGAGCCAGGTACGAGGATGAGGATTGTAGGACAGAATGTCCTCGTTCCTTTTGTGCATTCACTCTTGGTGGCTGTAGCTAGAGGACACGTCAGCTATGAGATTGGGGGAGGCTTGAATGTTGCATAGCTGAGCAGGCACAGTTACACTTACTTATGGTATGGATGGTAGCATAGCGTATGAAGGTTGGGAAGACATATTCTGCTTGATCGAAATGGACAATATCACTCACTCTAAAACCGTCCGATTGATCTTTGAAATTCTGGAAAACACTTTGCGCAAAGCCATAGCGACAGTGATCTTGAATCCTTTCCCCTTTGATTTACAGTTACATAGAAAGAATTCATTCTTGAGCTAGAACAATGCTGCATTTGACGTGGGTCCTAAATCGCGATCTTGACTGGTCACGGCCCTTTTCACCGCCTAACATTTCTGCCGGGTGTTTTATAAAATATCCACGACTCTACTTTTCAGGGTCTAAAGTCCACTTTTGCGGCATTGTGACCACTTTTTGACGTGCCGCGCCACGATGAAGCGGAAGCAAGAAGACGATGAGTTCGTCCTCACTATCTCGGACGATGAGGGAGATGGGGTGCTGGATCTTGATGCGGAGGTTTGCGCTGTTGCTAGTGATGGAGAGGACTCTGCAGATGGCTTGAATAGCAATGGGAGTAATAACAAGAACAAGAAGAGGAAGCGCGGATCAGATGTTGATAGAGCTGAGGAATCGAATCGAAAGACAAAGAAGAGCAAGAAATCCAAAATAAAGACGGGCAAGAAAGGCGCCAAGGAAGAGGATGTTGAGGAGAGTGAAGAAGAGTTAGACATCTGGGGCGTAAAAGACGAAGACGATGGTGCCATGGATTCTGATTTTGAGTTTCAGCTTGAGGCTGGGGAAGGCGCTGATGAGGCGATGGAGGAGTTCGAGGGGTGGGGGTTTGGGAGCGCTAGGCGGGGACTGGTGGATGAGGCAGGTGGGGTGGGAGGGAAGGTGGGAGGGGGTAAGAGGGCGGTGGATATTGATGAGATTATTAGGCGGAGGAGGGTGAGGAAGGGGGAGGGGGAGAGGGGGGATGTTGAGAGGAGTGATGATGAGGAAGAGATTGGTGAGAGAAGTGACGAAGACGAGGACGAGGACGAGAATAAGGAAGAGGAAGAGGGAGATGGCGATGAGCCTGGGCTTGAGTTGATTGACAATGAGCAAGATGAGTTCATGGCTGAAGATGGATTTGGTATGGGCGTAAGCTCTAATGAAGAGGAGAGCGGAAATGAGGATGTGCACGGCGAGTCAGATGAAGATGAGAACGAGAGAATAGGAGAACACAAAAATGCTTCGGACGATGACTCTGTTGCTACTCCAGTCCCGCATCCTGACGATCTCGAGGATGAAGCTTCATCTGCTGAGGAAGATAACGATGAAGATCCAGAGGAGGTGGCTCGGAGAGAAGCTTTCTTCGCGTCGATAGAGGACGAGCCAAAAAATACGAAAGTCAATGGCACGATAACCTTCCAGCACATGTCGCTCTCAAGACCCATCCACCGAGGTCTTGCAGCTGTTGGCTTTTCTCAGCCAACGCCTATCCAAGCAAAGACCATACCGGTAGCACTTCTAGGCAAAGACGTCGTCGGCGGTGCTGTTACTGGATCCGGAAAAACCGCAGCTTTCATTGTGCCAATACTCGAGCGCCTGCTGTACAGACCGAAGAAGGTTCCAACGAGCAGAGTTGCAATCCTAATGCCCACGCGTGAACTGGCGATACAGTGTCACGCTGTGGCCACGAAACTTGCCAGCTATACTGACATTAAATTCTGTCTAGCGGTGGGAGGACTCAGTCTAAAAGTACAGGAGGCAGAGCTACGTCTGCGGCCTGACGTTATCATTGCTACCCCTGGTCGGTTTATAGATCATATGCGTAACTCAGCCAGCTTTACGGTTGATACTTTGGAGATTCTGGTACTTGATGAGGCGGATCGGATGCTAGAAGATGGGTTTGCGGACGAACTCAACGAGATTCTGATGACTATCCCGAAGTCAAGACAGACGATGTTATTTTCGGCTACGATGACTTCTTCGGTGGATAGGCTCATTCGTGTGGGACTTAACAGGCCTGTGAGATTACTTGTTGATGCTCAAAAGCAAACTGTTGGAACTTTGGTGCAAGAGTTTGTACGATTGAGGCCAGGTAGGGAGGGCAAGAGGATGGGGTATCTGCTCTACCTCTGCTCCAAAGTATACACCAATCGAGTGATTGTCTTCTTTAGGCAGAAGAAGGAGGCGCATAGAGCGAGAATTATCTTTGGCCTTTCTGGACTCAAAGCTGCTGAGCTTCATGGGAGCATGAGTCAAGAACAAGTAAGTGGGTTCCCCGTCCATCTAGAAAATCCGTTCCTGATTATTTTTTAGCGTATCACAAGTGTCGAGGCATTCCGTGACGGCAAGGTGTCATTTCTCCTTGCAACGGATCTTGCCTCCCGAGGTCTTGACATAAAGGGCGTCGACACAGTCATTAACTACGAGGCGCCCCAGTCACACGAGATCTACCTGCACAG
>Ga0335074_10016311_pt1 | contig 10459 bp, 7 predicted proteins | sample Lox_Sample_23_FD_206715 | JGI IMG/M metagenome (GOLD analysis project Ga0335074, IMG submission 206715) | Soil microbial communities from Loxahatchee National Wildlife Refuge, Florida, United States - Lox_Sample_2.3 | ecosystem: Environmental > Terrestrial > Soil > Wetlands | place: USA: Florida...
GTGGCCGCAAGTGAACTTCATGGGGCTGACGGGGCGGCTCGAGGGCTATACGTTCTACACGTTTTCGGAAGACACGGCGAAGAGCCCGTGGGAGCCGTTCAACGTAAGCGAGGGCTTTCAGGCGGGCGACAGTACGGTGACGGTGTCGTCGGTGGGGAACCCGTCGGTTTACGGCGGCGGCGCAGTGTCGCCGTGGACGGCGCAGGGCGTGATCGACCAGATGGCGACGGCGATCCGGAATCGCGGGGTGGTGTGGCCGCACGCGCAGAAGCACATCATCGTGCTGCATCCGGATTGCGCGGTCGAGCTGGCGAATCACGGGTACACGCGAAAGAGCCTGCAGGAATATTTCTACGAGCAGACGCGGGTGCCCTACGAAAACCTCGCCAAGGAAGTATCGTTCGGCGAGGGGAGCGAAGAGGCTTTCGTCCGAGCGTCGGTGGCGGACGGGCGGATTCGAGCCGACCGCGCGCAGATTTTCCTGGATAATTTGAAGCCGGGCGGGCGGATACCGGTGGTGCAAAGCCCCGACGATTTTCATATCGTCGTGGCGGGCGGATCGCCGGGATACGATTTGCTGTTCACGTATCCGGGAACGAACTGGGCGCACCAGACGAAGAAGGTTTCAGGCGCGACTTTGAGCAAAGCAGGACGCTAGCTTGCGACGAGAACTTCAGCGGCTAAAGTCGGTCTGATTCGAAGCCGTTTAGCTCGCGGCTGAAGCCGCGACCCACAAAGACTCGGTCGTTGCCTCGGACTCCACTGGGCCCGCAGCAACCGGGGCGCGAAAGTTTGCGTCTCAAGGAAAGAAACGCGGAGAGGGGAAGCGAATTGAAGAAGCTGGCGGTCGTGGCAATTGCCGCATTCGCCGTGATTTTTTCGCTGAAGGCGCAAGAGGGGCCGCCGGGGCCGCCGGGCGGCGCGAGGCGCGGACCCGATCCCGCGGCGGTTGCGCGGGGGCATCAGCTTTTCGAGCAGAATTGCGCCGTCTGCCACGCCGCTGATCTCACGGGCGGGCGCGGGCCGGATTTGATTCGGTCGAGGCTGGTGCGTCACGACAAGGGCGGGGATTTGATTGCGCCGGTGGTGACCAACGGACGGCCCGAGAAGGGCATGCCTGCTTTCCCGTTCACGCAGGCACAGGTTTCCGACATCGTTGCGTTCATCGATTCCCAGCTTACGCTTTTCGATCTGCACACAAGAGTGCCGGGCGGCTATCCGAACGACATTCCGGCATCGCAACTCTCGACCGGCAGCGCCGAGGCGGGCAAGGCGTTTTTCGACGGGCCCGGGGGCTGCACGAAGTGCCATTCGGCGACGGGCGACCTGGCGGGCATCGCGGCGAAGTACGATCCGCCGGATCTGGAGACGCGCTTCCTGTATCCGACCGGAACCCCGACGACCGCGAGCGTGACGGTGACGGCCACCGGAAAAACGTACGAAGGCACCCTGCAGCTCAATGATGGATTCAACGTGGCGATTCAGGGCTCGGACGGGTGGTATCACTCGTGGCCGCGGAGCGCCGTGAAGCTCGAAGTGCACGATCCGCTGGCCGCGCACGCCGCGCTGCTCGATAAGTACACCGACAAGGAGATGCACGACCTGTTTGCGTATCTGGAGACCCTCAAGTGAAGCGCGCGCATGTGATCACGTGGCTGGCCTGCGGCGTTTTCGCCGCTGCGCTTTTCGCCGGACGGGCTGTTCGAGCGGGAGCCGGCGACGGCGAACCGGCGCAGTATCTCGATCCTTCGGAGCTTTCGAAGCCGCCGACGAACGATTGGCCGACGTTCAACGGCGACTACACCGGGCGGCGGTACAGTCCACTGACGCAGATCAACACGAGCAACGTGGGCTCGCTGACGTTGGCGTGGGCGTTTCAAACGCACTCGCGCTCGCTCGAATCGATGCCGCTCGAAGTGGGCGGGATCATGTACGTGACGGCGGCGAATCAGATGTGGGCGATCGACGCGCGCACCGGGCGCCAGGTGTGGCATTTCGAGCGGCCGGGTGCGGCGGGCGGCGGCAACAAGGGCGCGGCGATGTGGCACGACCGGCTGTACATGACGACGCCCGACGATCACCTGCTTTGCATCGACGCGCACAATGGGAAACAGTTGTGGGAGATTCAGATCGACGATCCCGCGCTGAAGGCGTTCGGGAGCGTCGCGCCGCTGGTGGTTCGCGACCATATTATTGTGGGTACTTCAGGCGACACGGCGGACCTGCCGGGCTTTCTGCTCTCTGTCGATCCGATGACCGGCAAGATCGAATGGCGCTGGGACGCGATGCCCAAGCCGGACGATACGGTGGCGTGGGATTCGTGGCCGCACGGATGGACGGACGTCGTGACGCGCGGCGGCGGGATGACGTGGCTGACCGGGACATACGATCCGGAGCTGAATCTGCTGTATTGGGGCACGGGCAATCCGCATCCGGTGGAAAACGGAGCGACGCGGCCCGGCGCGAACCTCTATACGTGCACGATCGTGGCGCTCGATCCGGACACCGGCAAAATGGTCTGGCATTTCCAGACGTCACCACACGACACGCACGACTGGGACATGGTGATGACGCCCATTCTGTTCGACGGGACGTTCAAAGGGAAGCCGCGCAAGATGCTGGCGCAATTCGGGAAGAACGGCTTGTTCTTCGTGCTGGACCGGACGAACGGCAAGGACCTACTTTCCGAGGCGTTCGTTCCGGCAAATTGGTTGAGCGGCTTCGACAAGAACGGCGAGCCGATTCCGGACCCGAAGCGCGAGCCACAGCCGGACGGAGTACTGGTTACGGGGGGCGTCGGAACGAACTGGCAGGCGCCGAGCTTTGACCCGGAGACGAGGCTGTTCTACGTCAACTCGCGTGAGGCGATGGGCGTCTTTTATTTGACGATGCCTAGCAGAACGGCCGAGGGATGGGCGGGGCGCGACTTTTTCCTTTCTTCGTCCTCGATGTTGAAGGCGATCGATTATCAGACGGGGAAGACGCGCTGGACGGCCGACACGCTGGGACGCGGCGGGCAATTCGGCATCCTGAGCACGGCCGGCCATCTGCTGTTCACGGCGGATAGCTCCGGGAATCTGGTGGCGCTTGATGCGACCACCGGCAAAGCGCTCTGGCACATGTACCCTGGAGGGACGTTCGGCACAGCCCCGATGACGTACGAGTTGGATGGGCGGCAATACGTGGTCTTCCCGGTTGACGGCGTGGTGTACGGATTTGGGTTGCCGGCGCGCTGAAGAGGCTCGCTTCCTTCGGCACAATCGGCGCCCTTTTGAACGAGATGTTGCGTGTTGGTGAGACCAGCCGGACGGCCATGCGTGGCTTCGAACGGGCGCAGCAAGCAGGGCCCCTACGCGTCAATTCGCTCGGATAATCGCATGGCGAGATCGGCGCGGGAAGTGGAAGGGCCGACGTGGACACGCCCCTCGATCGTCGCCGCCCGAACGCTGAAACCCCCGCACGAGACTGCGCACTTTGAGACTTTCCTGTAACCCGGCTAGGCCAGTTGCGTCTATATATGCAGGCGAGGGGTGGTTCTCTTGACACCCTGCGGAAGCGGTGGGTAACATTCACCGCAACAGTGGAAATGGGTTTGGGCGCAGGCGTTATGAAACTGACGGCAAATATTCGGGTTGCTCCGCAAGTGAATCCTTCCGCTAGGGCCAGGAATCGAAAGGGTAGTAGAGGCTCCAGCCGATCATCTGTTTAGGGAGGTCCTTATGATGAAGTGGGTTGCTGCGTTGTTTCTTGTGATTGGGCTGGCGTTCGGCGCTTCGAGCGCGCTGGCGCAGGATGACTTGGGAATGCCGGACGATGCGAGCATGGTGCCGCCGCCGACGTTCATCAAGCCGGCTGAAGTGCTGAAGATGATGCAGGACCACGACACGAGCTTTGTGCTGGTCGATACGCAGCCTGAGGAAGCGTTCGAGGACGGACACATCCCTGGCGCGATCAATTACCCGTGGGTGCCGCAGGTGAAGCCGCCGATCAGCCTGCCGCGCGACAAGATGCTGGTGTTCTACTGCCCCTGCAACCACGACGAAGATTCGATCGACATGTACAAGAAGCTGGCGCAGTTCGGCTACCTGAACACGAAGATTCTTGAAGGTGGCTGGTACAAGTGGGTTGCGCTCAAGTACCCCGTGGACGGCAAGGACGCGGCCAACGCGATCAAGGAAGCGAACGCCGCGGCTGCATCCGGCGAGACAACCGGCACGCCCGCGCCTGCGAACGACGCGACTGCGGCAACGCCCGCGACTCCAACCGAAACCTCATCGACTAGCGGCCCGATGACCTCGGGACGTCCGGTGGGAGCGGTGACGCCGTCGCTGCGCGTGATCGACGTGACCGGAAAGTACAAGGGGCAGGACACCTGCTACGTGTGCGAGTACGGCACTGCGCCGACCGTGATTGGCTTTTTCCAGAAGCCGAGCGATCAGGCGGCGGATTTGATCGTCAAGCTGAATGGCCTCGTGCAGTCGAACAAGAACCTCAAAGGCTTCATCGTGATGATCAACGGGCCGGAGTCGAAGGACTGGCTCACGAAGCTCGCGGCCGACAAGAACATCACGATCCCGATGGTCTACTTGGCCAAGGGAACGCAGGATACCGGCATGAGGTTGTACAAGCTGAATCCGGCTGTGGACAACACGATCCTCGTGGACAATAACCGCACGGTGTTCGCGAATTTCGTCAACACGACCGACGGCACGTTCCAACAGGTGGTGGATGCATCGACGAAAATGCTGGCATCGGCTTCGGCGACAACTTCGGGTAACGGTCAATGAGATCGAGCCTCCTCACGAAGCTCGCAAGCGTAGCGCTGGGTGCGGCCTGCATGTTGTTCGCGGCCGCGCCCCGCGCCGGCGCGCAAGCGTCGAGCACGCCGGATATCAAGGTGGTGCAGCCGAAGGACGTGAAGGATCTGATCGCGGCGAACAAGGGTAAGGTGGTGTTCCTGAACTTCTTCGCGACGTACTGCGTCCCCTGCCACACGGAATTTCCGGACATCGAGAAACTGCAGAAGCAATACGGCGACAAGCTGCAGGTGGTTGAAGTTTCGATGAACGACGTGACGGACGCGGCGGAGAAGGCGGAGATGGCGAAGTACATCCAGGAGCAGAAGCCGCCGTTCCCGGTGTACATCGCGTCGTCGACGGACGATTCGTATTACAAGGATATCGACCCGCGGTGGGCGCAGAGCGAAGCGCTGCCGATGACGATGATTTTCGACAAGAACGGCAAGGAGGCGCACTTCTACCAGAAGGCGCTGACACTCGCCGACATGCAACACGACGTCGATCCGTTGCTGGCCGCCAATTAGAGGTGGCTGGTCGCGGGCAAAAACGAACGATCTCGGATTTCAAGAGCGGCGCGCCACTGGCCGCTCTTTTCTTTTTTCTGCTGCCGATTTCGCTGAGCGCGCAGACCAATTGGCAGTATCCGGGCGCCGATCCCGAGTCGACGCGCTTTTCTCCGCTGACGCAAATCAATCCGCACAATGTGACGAAGCTGGTTCGCGCGTGGACGTTTCATACGGGCGGAGAGGCGGGCGCGGACGTGAATTCCGAGGGCGCGCCGCTGGTGGTCGATGGAGTGATGTATCTGGTGGCGGGCAAGAACGTTTTCGCGCTCGACCCGGAAACCGGCGCGCAGATCTGGAAATACGAGACGAAGGGCACGCAGCGGCGCGGTCTTGCCTACTGGCCCGGCGACGCGCAGACGGGGCCGCGGCTTTTCCTTGGCGTTTCCGGGCGTCAGATGTTGGGGCTGGACGCGAAGACGGGCAAGCCGGCGGAAGGATTCGGCGAGGATGGTTTCGTGGCGGGAGCTGCACCATCGGCGGCGCCGGTGATCTACCACGACCTGGTCATCACGGGAGAAAACGGCGTGCAGATGGTGCGCGCGTGGGACGCACGAACCGGCAAGCTCGTGTGGACGTTCGATACGAAGGCGCAGCCGGGAACGCCGGAGCACGCGACGTGGAAGGGCGACAGCTGGAACGTCCGCGGCGGCGACGATGTGTGGAGCTTCATGACGCTCGATCCGGAGCGAGGGATCGTGTACGTCCCGATCGCGCCGACGGGCGGTCCGGATTTTTATGGCGGCGTGCGGCTGGGGAACACGCTGTACGGCGACAGCGTGGTGGCGCTCGACGCGAACACCGGCAAATTGATCTGGTACCAGCAACTCGTTCATCACGATTTGTGGGATTGGGATGTGCCGGGGGCGCCGACGCTGTTCGACGTGAAGGTGCACGGGCAGACGATTCCGGGCGTCGCCGAATTCAGCAAGCAGGGCTTGTTGTTCATGTTCAACCGCGCAACGGGCGCGCCACTGTTCGGGCTCGAGGAGCGTCCCGTGCCGCAGAGCGACGTGCCTGGCGAGGAGACTTCGCTGACGCAGCCGTATCCGCTGAAGCCGCCGCCGCTCGCTCCGATGAGCATCACGAAAAACGATCTCTACACGCTGACGCCGGAGCATGCCGAGTTCTGCAAGAACTTTTGGGACGAGAATCATCTCTATAACCTCGGGCCGTTCATGCCGTACAGCATGGACCCCGACAAGACGGCGGTGATTTTCCCCGGGCGCGAGGGGGCGGGGAATTGGAGCGGCGTCGCGTTTGATCCGAAGCTCGGGTACCTCTTCGGTACGACGACTTTCAACGCGGGGCAGACCGGACGAATCGTGAAGGGGGACCGTCCGAATCCACAGGGTGGGCCGTACGACAAGGTTTTTCCGGGCGGGACGTCGCGTTACGACGCGCGATTCTGGGACGCGAAAAACGGCTGGCCGTGCATTCAGCCGCCGTGGGCGGAGATTTTCGCGGTGGACGCGAAAACGGGTGACATCGTTTGGCGAAAGCCGTTCGGGACGGTCGACGCGCTGGCCGAGAAAGGCTTTCCGGATACGGGCGCGCCGAACACGGGACCGATGATCGTCACAGCGAGCGGATTGATTTTCATCGGCGCGACCGACGACGGGCGGTTCCGCGCGTTCGACGCGCGCACCGGCAAGACCCTATGGACCGAGAAGATCGACGCGAGCGCGCATACGATTCCGGTGACGTACAAGGGAAAGAATGGCAAGCAGTACGTGGTTGTAGAGGCTTTTGGCGGCACGGGAATCGTGGCGCTGAACGGCTACTTCAATGATGCGCCGGGCGACAGCGTGATCGCGTTCGCCCTCCCGTAACCCTCCTCTAATCCGCGCCGGTGGAACCGACCATGGCGGGCGTAACGTCGAGCGTGATGCGCACCCAGCGATCCTGATGCGTGACGACGGCCTGGCGCAGAAGCGCGTTTAGAAGCGCCAACTGTTCCTTGCTCATTTGGGCGCGCGTTTTGGGGTCGGCGAGCGCCATGGAGCCGAACATGCGAAGGCCGTCGAGGAGCGTCGACATCTCGATAGCGTGGGGCATCGAGTCGCACTGCGCGTCGAGGGCGAGTTGCAAGTCGGTGGCGTTGGGCCGTCCGACGAGCGTGAGGCCCTGAATGTTGCGGGCGAGTTGTTCGAGCTGCGGATAGCTTCGGAAAACGTCGTAGAACGATACGGGCAGATGGTCGGTGCGCAACACGGCGAAGAGCGGCGCGCCGCTGACGCGCTCGATCAGCGCTTGCATGGCTGGATCGCGTGCGTTGGAAGGGTAGGGGCCCAGGAGGCTTACCGGATTCTTGCCGCTGGCGAGCACGAGGCGGTCGGGCGAGAGGAACTCGATCGCGACGGGCGGGTCGCCGGGAACGTCGTAGACCGATTCCGTGCCGCGCGCGGCAGCATGTCCGGTGCGGAGCGCATACGCTTTGATTTTCGGCTGGTCGAAACGGCCTTCTGCGACGGTCACGGCGCGGTCGAGGAGATTCGCCTGCGCGGGGTTCGCGGCCGGCCAAAATGCGATTGCGGCTTTGTCGAGATCGCGCGTGTAGTCGAATCCGGTGGCGCGAACGAAGTTCGCGTAGTCGCGGTCCGTCTCGGGGCTGGCGCCGGCGAGCCCCAGCATCGTGGCGAGCGGCGAGCCTTGCAACTTGCGGAGAGCTGCGACATCTATGTAAGCAACGCCCGGCGCATCCGATGGAAGTTCGCTGAAAACGCTTGGAACCGCGCCCGGATTCGCGGCTGCCGGGAGCAACGGCCGGCTCGCCCGATGAAGGTAAAATGCCGCCGCGGCTGCTCCGACGCAAAGCAGGATGAGGAGAGCGAGCAGTATGCGCTTTGTGGCCGGCCCGGGCATAGCGTAGTGTGCGCGAATTAGTGTAATGTTTCGACGGCTGATTGCGAACGGGAAACGTGGTTGTGGACGATGGCAACCTCGCGAAGAAAACGCGCTTCGAAGCGAAAGGACCGTGTGGGCTGGCGCGGCCTAACTCGAGGCGTTTCAATCACAGCTAGGAAAGGCCCACACGATTGAAATTCGGCCGCAGCGCAACGATCGCATTTCTAGGGCTTCTTGTGGCGGCGCCGGCGTTCGGGCAAGCGGCGTCGCAAGCGCCGCCGGCTCCGCCGCTGCCGTCCGTGGACCAGGTTTTGAATCGATACGTCGACGCCGTGGGCGGACGTTCTGCATGGCTGATGCTTACTTCCCGCGTGGCTACGGGAACGATCGAGGTGCCGGCCGCGAATCTTTCCGGCACGATCGAGCTGCGAGAGAAGGCGCCCGACAGGATTCTTTCGGAGATTCGCATTGCGGGCGTTCTTTTCAGCCAGGGTTTCGACGGCACTGTGGGATGGATCCAGAATGTGCGGGACGGCTTGCACGAACAGAAGGGAGTGGAACTCAGCGAGGCGAAGCGCGACGCGGACTTCTATCATCCGCTGGACATGCGGAAGCTCTACACGAAGCTGACGATCGTGGGCGTGGAGAAGGTCAACGATCACGACACGTACAAGATGGAAGCCGAAGTTCCCGACGACCCGCCGGACGAGATCTATTTCGATACTGCGACGGGGCTGCCGGCCAGGGTGGTGAGCCACCGCCACAGCGCGCAGGGAGTCGTTGACTTCCTGGAGGATTTTGACGATTATCGCGAGGTGGACGGAATCAAGCGACCGTTCACGATTCACGAGACGACGGGCGGGAACGTCCTTACGATCCACATCAGCGAAGTTCGAACCAACGTATTCTTGGATGACAGCGTCTTTACAATGCCGGCTGCACAATAGGACATAGGCGGACTAAAGGGTTATAATAAACGGAGTGGTGGCAATGATTGTGCTGTGGGCCGGAAGCCCCGCTTGCAATTTGATTGCCGCTATGATAAATTCGGTCGGTTTGGCAGTGCTGGCGTAGCTCAGTTGGTAGAGCATCTGATTTGTAATCAGAGGGTCGGGGGTTCAAATCCCTCCGCCAGCTGAGTTTAGCGGGTTTGAGGGAACCGGCATTTTGCGGTTAGAGATAGGGACGGCTTCCTCGCAAGAAAAGCGAACAGGGCTGGTGTCTGCGGACACAGCCCTTTCTGCATTGCGGAGTACCCCAAACAGGAGTCCGGAACAGATCTGGCGCGGTTCGTGGGACGCAACGGTTGTGTCCCGAGAGTTTTTTCGCGGGACGGGTGGGTGAGTGGCTAAAACCAGCAGACTGTAAATCTGCCGCTCCTTGCGGGCTACGGAGGTTCGAATCCTCCCCCGTCCACCAGTGTCCTGTAGGGTATGGAGTTTCCGGAGAGCCGGAAGGGCCTGCCCGCCGATCGCCGAGTGGGTAGGTCTTGAGAGAACCGGCAAGCGGGCCTGGGTAGCTCAGTTGGTAGAGCGCGTCCTTGGTAAGGACGAGGTCACCGGTTCAATCCCGGTCCCAGGCTCCAGACGAAACGGGCGTTGTGGGATGAGCGGGGGTAACTCAGTGGCAGAGCCCGCCTGCCGACGGCGGGCAGGTCTCTGCCTTCCAAGCAGATGGTCGCGATGGATGAACAATCGGCGGCTTCTGTGAGCCTGGTATGGGTTGTGTATGTTTTGCGGAGCAAGAAGGACGGGAGATTTTACGTCGGAATGACGTCGAGTCTCGAGAGGCGCGTGAAGGAACACAACGGCGGTCAGAATCGCTCGACGAGATCGCGTGCTCCGTTTGAAGTGATTTACCTGGAACGGTGCGGTTCCCGAGCGGAAGCTCGAAAGAGAGAGAAGTACCTGAAGAGTGGAGTTGGCCGCGAGTTTTTGAAGACCTTACCGTTGACGGGTGTATATGAGCGGGGGTAACTCAGTGGCAGAGTCTCTGCCTTCCAAGCAGATGGTCGCGGGTTCGAATCCCGTCCCCCGCTCCAACATAGGGACGGCGGCGGCCGACTTGGGAAACGATTGAGGCTTGAGTTGTAATGTGCGGGGCGCGGCTGTGGCCGCGAAGCAGGATGCGAGGGTGAGGGGCGATGGCGAAGGAGAAATTCGAGCGGAGTAAGCCGCACTTGAACGTGGGGACGATCGGGCACATCGACCACGGGAAGACGACGTTGACGGCGGCGATCACGAAGGTGCT
>Ga0335074_10016312_pt1 | contig 10459 bp, 11 predicted proteins | sample Lox_Sample_23_FD_206715 | JGI IMG/M metagenome (GOLD analysis project Ga0335074, IMG submission 206715) | Soil microbial communities from Loxahatchee National Wildlife Refuge, Florida, United States - Lox_Sample_2.3 | ecosystem: Environmental > Terrestrial > Soil > Wetlands | place: USA...
TGCCGGACCGCGTCAGCTTCCGCCTCGACCGTCGCATGACGCCGGAGGAAGACCCCGAGTCGGTCGAGGCCGAGCTGCGCGCGGTGATCGAAGGCGCGGCGCGCGCCGTGCCGCAGGTTCGGGTGGAGACGCGGCGCATTCTGCTGGCGCGCCCGCTGATGCCGCTGCCCGGCAGCGAGCGGCTGAGCGACGTCCTGTGCCGGCACGCCAGCCGCATCATGGGCGAAACCGTCCAGACCGCCGGCGTGCCCCTTTACACCGATGCGCGGCACTACGCCGCGCGCGGCATTCCGATCGTGCTCTACGGCGCCGGCCCGCGCACCATCGAGGAGGCGAACGCGCACCGCGCCGATGAGCGCCTGCCGCTCGCCGACCTGCACCAGGCGACGGAGGTCGTCGCGCTCACGCTGGCGACGCTGCTCGGCGAGGACTGAGCGGCGCCGCTACTGCACGCCGCGATCCCGCACCCACTGTCCCAGGCGCACCCGCTCGGCCTCGGTGATGCCGGTGACGTTCCCGAGCGGCATCACCTTGAGCCGCACCGCCTGCTGGTAGATGCGCGCGGCATTGGTCTCGATCTCCTGCGGCGTGTCGAACATCACGCCCTGCGGCGCGCTTTCCATCAGCGTCGGATGCGCGGAATGACACACTTCGCAGCGCTGCACGATGATCGGGCGGATGTCCGCGAGCGTGACCGGCGTACCGCCCGCATCCGCCGCCGCGACTGCCCCGCTGCCAAGCTCGCGCGGGCTCATCCAGATCACCAGCCCCGCCACGAGCACGGCGCTGCCCACAGGCAGCGTCCAGACCGAGCGGCCGCCATGCCGCAGCACGAAGAACTGCCGCACCAGCGCACCGGACAGCATCAGCACCGACAGCACGACCCAGTTGTCGCGGCCGGCATAGGTCAGCGCGTAGTGGTTGCTGATCATCGCGAACACGACCGGCAGCGTGAAATAGGTGTTGTGCACCGAGCGTTGTCGGCCGAGCTTGCCGGGCAGCGGGTCCGGCACTTCGCCGCGCGCCAGGGAAGCGACCATCAGCCGCTGGCCGGGGATGATCACGAAGAAAACGTTCGCCGTCATGATCGTCGCCAGCGTGGCGCCGGTGATCAGGAAGGCGGCGCGGCCGGAGAAGATGTGCGTCGTGCACCAGGCGGCGAGCACGACCAGCACGGCGAGGATCGCGCCGAGCAGCCCCTCGCGCTCCGCCAGCATGTGGCAGAGCGCGTCATAGACGAACCAGCCCAGCAGCAGGAAGCCGAGCGCGAACCCGATCGCCTCGCCGCTGCCGATCTCGAGCACCGACGGATCGATCAGGTATGTCCGCGGCTGTGCCAGATACAGCACCGTGAACAGGGCGAAGCCGGAGAGCCAGGTGGCATAGGATTTCCACTTCGACCAGTGCAGGTGCTCCGGCATCTGCGGCGGCGAGACCAGGTATTTCTGCGAGTTGTAGAAGCCGCCGCCATGCACCGCCCACAGCTCGCCGAACACGCCGCGGGCGCGCGACGCCGCATCCTTCGGCACCTCCAGGCTGAGATCGAGCATCACGAAATAGAACGACTCGCCGATCCAGGCGATCGCGGCGATGACGTGGAACCAGCGCAGCAGCAGGTTCAGCCATTCGCCCAGGTAGGATTCCATGCGCGCGCCTCAGCTTCCGCGATAGGTGCTGTAGCTCCACGGCGACAGCAGCAGCGGCACGTGGTAATGCGCGGCGGGGTCGGCGACGCCGAACCGGATCACCACCTCGTCTAGGAACGCGGGGTCCGGTAGCGTCAGGCCTTGCGCGCGGAAATACGCACCGGCCTCGAACCGCAATTCGTAGCGTCCGGCCTGCAGCGCCTCGTCCTGCAGCAGCGGTGCCGCCGTGCGGCCGTCGGCGTTGGTCACGACCTCGGCCAGCAACGCGCCATCATCCGCGCGTCGCAGCGTGATGCGGATGCCACCGGCCGGCCGGCCGTTCGCGACATCGAGGACATGCGTGCTCAGCCACCCCATCGGTCCGCCCGCTCATGCTGCGCCCGGCGTGATGCGGCGCGGTGTCCGCGACGGGCGGCGCCGCGGCGCGCATCGCCTGGCCGATCCGCCCGTATTGCGAGTTGCGCCGCACAATGCAAGAACCGATCCGCTCGCCAAGCCGCACCGCCTTCACGGGGCGCGGCGGCGCCAGCCTCACTGATCGGCCGCCCTGTCGCGACCCGTCTCCGCCAGATTGCTGGCGGCCGGGCATCAGTTTGACCGAGCCGCGGGCGCCGGGCCGATGATGTATGGCACCGCGGCAGCAACCGTGCCGAAGCGGCGGAGGGGCAGGAGTGATGCGGTGACAGCGAAACCCGGATCCGACCTCACGCGGCTGAACGACGCCGATCGCGAGGCGTTCACCGCCCTGCTCGCCGGCGTCTACGAGCACTCGCCCTGGGTCGCCGCGTCCGCCTGGCCCGCACGCCCGTTTGCCGACCTGCACGACCTGCACGCCGCGCTGTCCCGTGCGGTGCGGGGTGCCGAGCCGGCCGCGCAACTGGCACTGATCCGCGCCCATCCCGAGCTCGCCGCCCGTGCCGCCGCGCCGCTGACCGCGGACTCTGCCCGCGAGCAGCGCGGCGCCGGGCTGGACAACTGCGCGCCGGCGGAGCTGCAGGCGTTCCAGCGCCTCAACCGCGACTACCGCGCCCGCTTCGGCTTCCCCTTCGTGATCGCGGTGCGCGGCCGGACACGGCAGCAGATCATCGCCGAGGCGGAGCGGCGGCTGCAGCGCACCGCCGCGGAGGAGCAGGACGAGGCGCTGCGCCAGATCGACCGGATCGCCTGGCTGCGCCTCGTCGACCGCTTCGGCGAGGCATAGGTCGGCCGGGTCGGCCGGGCGGCACCAGCCCCCGGCACCCGCCGGCGCCCGGCGGCACGGCGCTGCTCCGACCCACACAGGCGCGCGCAGGCGCGGTGCTTGACGCTGCCCGGCCTTGGGAGCAAGTCGCCACCCAGGGAGCGGCCGGACGCGCCGCGGCGGCGGGAGCGACGCATGACCGACGGCTTCACCCAGACCCCAACCATCGGGGCGCGGCGCGTCCGCCGCGGCGCCCGCGCCGGGGTCGGCCGGTGATCCGCAAGGAAGACCGACGGCTGCGCGTCGGCGTGCTGGGCGCCGGGCCGATCGCGCAATTCGCCCATCTCGAATCCTGCGTGAAGGCGCGCAACGCCGATCTCTACGCGATCTGCGAGGCGGCACCCGACCTGCTCGAGCGCGTCGCCGCCTACTATCAGCCGACCCGCACCTTCACCGACTATGACGCGATGCTGGCCGATCCGGCGCTCGAGGCCGTGGTGGTCGCGACCTCCGATGCCTGGCACGTGCCGATGTCGATCCGTGCGCTGGAAGCCGGCAAGGCCGTGCTGTGCGAAAAGCCGATCGGCGTCGCGGTCGAGGAGGTGGAGGGGTTGCGCGACGTGGTGCGGCGCACTGGGCGCGTACTGCAGGTCGGCCACATGAAGCGCTTCGACCCCGGGCTGCAGGCTGCACGTGACTTCATCGCGACGGAGATGGGTGCGCCGCTTGCCCTCAAGGCCTGGTACTGCGATTCGACGCATCGCTACAGCATGACCGATGCGGTGCAGCCGCTGCCGATCGTGAGCCGCGCGCAGAAGAAGCCGACCGACAACCCCAAGGCCGATCTGGCGCGCTACTACATGCTTGCCCATGGCAGCCACCTCGTCGATACGGCGCGCTACCTCTGCGGCGAACTCACCGAGGTGCGGGCCCGGCTGTCCGAGCGTTTCGGCGCCTATTGCTGGTTCGTGGAGACCGGATTCGCCAACGGCACGCTCGGTCACCTCGATCTCACGATCGCCGTGCGCATGGACTGGCACGAGGGCTTCACGCTGTATGGCGAGCACGGCAGCATCATCGCCAGGACCTACAATCCCTGGTACTATAGATCGAGCGACGTCGATATCTTCCACGAGCGCGACGCCACCACCCGGCGCGTGCTCGGCGCGGACGGGCACTTCTTCCGCCGTCAGCTCGAGGGCTTTGCCGCGACCATGCTGGACGGCGCGCCGCAGACCGGCGCCGATATCGAGGATGGGCTCGCCTCGGTGCGCGCCATGGCGGCGATCGCGGAGTCGGTCCGCACCGGCCGGACCGTCACGCTCGCCGACATGCGTGGCTCGGTCGGAGGTGCATCGTGAAGCTTGGGATTTTCGCCAAGACCTTCTCCGGCACGGACGCCGCGGCCGTGCTGCACGCGGTGCGGGCGGCCGGATATTCCTGCACCCAGTTCAACATGGCGTGCGCCGGGCTTCCCGCCATGCCGGATGCGATTCCGGACGGCGTGCTGCGGGCGGTCGCAGCGGCGGCGCAGCAGGCAGGGGTCGTGATCGCGGCGCTGTCCGGCACCTACAACATGATCCATCCCGATCCGGCACAGCGCGCGACGGGACAGCGCCGGCTGCGCGTCATGCTGGAGGCGGCGCGGGCCCTCGGGGTGCCGCTCGTCACGCTCTGCACCGGCACGCGCGATCCCGAGGACCAGTGGCGCGCGCACCCGGACAACGCCACACCGGAAGCCTGGGCGGAGATGCGGCAGGAGATGGCACAGGCCCTGCAGCACGCGGAGGCGGTCGGCGTCGACCTCGGCATCGAGCCGGAGCAGGCCAACGTCGTGACCTCCGCCGCCGAGGCGCACCGGCTGATCGAGGAACTGCGCTCGGCGCGGCTGCGCGTGGTGCTCGATCCCGCCAATCTGTTCGAGCGTGCGGATGCCGACGATGCGCGCCGCATCGTCGCGGACGCGGTCGCGCTGTGCGGCGACCGCATCGCCATGGCACATGCCAAGGACCGTCGCGCGGACGGGACATTCGCGACCGCCGGCACCGGTATCGTCGACTTCCCCGAGTTCATCGCGCGGCTGCGAGCCGCGGGGTTCGACGGTCCGATCGTCACCCATGGGCTTTCGGCAGCAGAGGCGCCCGGCGTCGCCGCCTATCTGCGCGGCCTCGGCGCGGAATGAGCGGCTTCATCCTCCGGCGCGACAACGCGGCGCTGCAGGGCACCGATACCGGGACCGGCGCTCTCACCGTGCTGTTCCAGCACGGGCTCGGCGGCAGCGAGGCGCAGGTCGCGGAGAACTTCCCGCCGGCGGCGTCGATGCGTCGGATCACGTTGGAGTGCCGGGCGCAGGGCGGTTCCACCGCCGGCACCGCGCGGCCATTCTCGATCGCGATGTTCAGCGATGACGTGCTCGCGGCCTGCGACGCGCGCGGCGTCGATGCCTTCGTCGCCGGCGGCATCTCCATGGGCGCGGCGATCGCGCTGCGCCTCGCGGTGCGCGTGCCCGCGCGCGTGCGCGGCCTGATCCTCGCCCGTCCGGCCTGGCTGTTCGACCCGGCTCCGGCCAATCTGCGTCCTTACGCCGAGGTCGCGACCCTGCTGCGCGCGCATCCGCCGGAAGCGGCGAAGGCGCGCTTCACCGCCGGCGCGACGGCGCAGATGCTGGCGCGCGACGCGCCGGACAATCTCGCCTCGCTGCTCGGCTTCTTCGACCGGCCCGATCCGGCGCTCACCGCGACGCTGCTCGCCGACATCGCCGCCGACGGCCCGGGGGTCAGCCGCGCGGAAGCCGCCGCGCTCCGCATCCCCACCCTCGTGATCGGTCATGCGGTCGATCACGCTCACCCGCTCGCCGCCGCCGAGGCGTTGACCGCCGCCAGCCCCGGCGCGCGCCTGGTGCAGATCCCCCCCAAGGCGACAGAGCGGGAGGCGCATGTCGCTGCGATGCGGGCAGCGATTCGGGATTTCCTGCTGGAACTCGGCCGCAGCGCCGAAGCCGCACCGGGGCCGGCCCCGCATGCTGCGCCATCCGACGCAAGCGGGCACGCCTCGTGGTCCATGCTACCGAGAGCACCCCGCCATGCCTGACCCGAAGACGAACCGACCGTCGCGGACCTGGATCGAGACGCTGCCGCGGGACCGCCTGCTCGGCGAGCTCTCGCTGTGGTCGGCCGATCTCACCAACCTCGAGCGCGACATACGCCGCAGCGAGCCCTACGCCGATCTCTACCACATCGATGTCGCGGATGGCCGCTTCGCGCCCTCGTTTCTGTTCTTCCCGGACCAGGTCGCGCGCATCCGAGCCCTGACCGCGACACCGCTGCACGTCCACCTGATGGTCGAGCCCGACATCCTGCTGCCGCAGATCCGGCAGTTCGCCGAAGCCGGCGCGGATCTCGTCACCATCCATGCCGAGGCGGGCGCCACCCTCGACGAGGCGCTGGCGCTGATCGGCGATCTCGGCTGCGCCGCGGGCCTCGTGCTGCGGGTGGAAACGCCGGTCACGGCGATCATCCCCTGGCTCGACCGCATCCGCTTCGTGACGCTGCTCGGCACCGCGATCGGCATAAAGGGGCAGGGCCTGTCGGAGTCCGCGTTGCCGCGGCTGCGGCAGGCGCGCACGCTGATCCGTGACGCCGGACGCGAGGCAGCAATTCGCCTGGCCGCGGATGGCGGCATCCGGGAGGCCACGGTGCCGGACCTGCACCAGGCCGGGGCCGAGACGGTGGTGCTCGGCTCGCTCGCCTTCGCCGACCCGGATCTGGCCGGGCGGATCGCGTGGCTGCACGGCCTGCCATCGCCGCGGGCAGGCTGATGCCGCAGGCGCTTGCCGTCGATATCGGCGGCACCGAACTGCGCGTGGCGGTGGTCGACGCGGCGGGCCGCGTGCTGGACCTTGCCGCCACCGCAACCGACAGCGCCGGCGGGCCGGAGGCGGTGATCGCGCAGATCCTGGCGCTGACGGAGCGGGTGCGGCGGAGCGTGACGGCCGAGCTGGTCGGACTGGGGGCGGCCGCGCCGGGCCCGCTCGATCCGGTGGCCGGCATCGCGCTGGCGCCGCCGACGCTGCGAGGCTGGCGGGAGGTGCCGCTTGCGGCACTGCTCTCCGCGCGACTCGGGCTGACGGTGGCGATCGAGAACGACGCCAATGCCGCCGCACTCGGCGAGTGGCGCTTCGGCGCCGGGCGCGGCACGCGGCACATGGTGTTCGTCACCGTGAGCACGGGCATCGGCGGCGGCGTCATCGCGGACGGACGTCTGCTGCACGGCCATCGCGGCCTGGCGGCGGAGATCGGCCACATGACGGTGGCGCTCGGCTCCGCGCACAGCCTGTTCGGCGGCGCCGCCGGCAGTTGGGAGGCGCTCGCCTCCGGCACGGCGCTCGGGCGGGAGGCAGACCGCCGCGCGGTCGGCGCCGAAGGCGCGCGGCTGCGCGCGCTGGCCGGCACCGATCCGGTCTCCGCGCGGCACGTGGTGGTGGCGGCGCGGGAGGGCGACGCGCTCGCCGCCACGCTGCTGCGCGAGGAAGCGGCGCTGCTCGGCATCGGCTTCGTCAACCTGCTGCATCTCTATGCGCCGGAGCGGATCGTGGTCGGCGGCGGACTTGGCTCCGCGCTCGACCTGATGCGAACGGAGATCGAGCGGACCATCGGCGGCCGCGCGCTGGCACCCTATCGCGACACGCCGGTGGTCGCGGCGGCACTCGGAGGCGCGGCGGGCCTGGTCGGCGCCGCCAGCCTGGTCCTGCCTCCGGTCGGCGAAGCGGTCTGACAGGCGGCGCGGCGATCGCTCAGGCGCATCACGGACACCGGGACGAGCTCAACCTCCACCGTCGAACGCCCGCTGCAACGCGGCGATATCCAGCTTTACCATGCGCATCATCGCCTCCATGGCCCGCTTCGCGCCGGCCCGATCGGGACCGTCGAGCAGCTTCGGCAACATGGCGGGGACGATCTGCCAGCGCAGGCCGAACCGGTCGTGCAGCCAGCCGCACTGAACCGGGCGGCCGCCATCGGCGATGAGCCCGTCCCACAGCCGGTCGACTTCCGCCTGATCGGCGCAATAGACCGACAGCGAGACCGCGTCGTTGAACGGATCGTGCGCGCCGCCGTTCATTGCCAGGTACGGCCGCCCGGCCAGCGTGAATGCCACCACCAGCGGCTCGCCGGTCTTCGCACCGGACGTGTCGACCGCACTCCGTGTCACGCTGTCGATGCGGGAATCGGGAAACAGCGACGTGTAGAGCCGTGCCGCCTCCTCCGCCTGTCCGTTGAACCACAGGAAAGGTGCGATCGTCGGTACGTCGGTCATGCGTTTCTCCTCCTGAGCCGATTCGGCGCAACCGCGCGCGCCGAGAGGGCCCACCGCCTCCGTTCGAGACTGCGATTCACCCGCGTCGACGCATCCGCCCGACGCGTTCGCAGTCCAGGCTCGCCATTGGCATAAGCGGACCCTGTCGGGCGCCGTCGCATCATGGCTGCGCCGCCGTCGCTTGCAGCCGGGGCGAGGTATAGCCGGGATCATGCGCGAAGGGGAGCGGCGCACCGGCACGCAGCGCGTCCAGGATGCGGGCGAAATCGGTCTGACAGCGAAACCCCAGGGCGCGTTCGGCGAGGCCCGCATCGTAGACGCGGCCAATGCTCGCTGGCAGCTGCCAGCCGCGTCGCGCGTAGAGTGCTTCGGCATCGGGAAAATGTCGGGCGATCACCGAATTTGCCTCCCGCTTCAACGCGTCGGCCTCGCGGCGTGCAAAGGGCGTCGGTGCGGCGACGATGAAGACGCCGAAGCCGATCGTCGGCGCGCGATCGAGCGCCGCGAGATGCGCGGCCGCCGCATCCTCGACGGTCAGGCGGCGATGCAGGAACTCGTTGGCCTTGAGATTTGCGCCGGAGAGCGCGCGCTGCGTGTCGTCCTCCTCCGGAAAGAACCGCGCGGTGCGAAGCACGACGCAACTGAGGCCGCGCGTGTGGTGATGGATGCGGCACAGCCCCTCGGCCGCGAGCTTGGTCACGCCGTAGACGTTGCGCGGCTCGAGCGGCCCGGCCCGCTCGTCGAGCCAGGTGCACGTCGCACCCTCCTCCTGCCGGATCGCCTCCGAGATCATCAGCGAGGTGGTGGAGGTGAACACGAACCGGTCATGCCGCGCCTCGACCGCGGCGCGCAGCAGGTTGAGCGTGCCGGTGACGTTCACGTCGACGAAATCCTGCGCCGGCACGCGCGCCACATCTGGCTTGTGCAGCGCCCCGGCATGGATCACCGCCTCCACCGCGCGATCGGCGAAGGCCCGCTCCACGACCGCGCGGTCCGCCACCGAGCCGAGAATGTCCGTGTCGGCGGCGGGCGCGACGTCGAGCCCGATCACCGCATGACCGCGGTGCCGCAGCCGCGGGGCGAGGTGCCGGCCGAGCCAGCCGGAGGAACCGGTCAGGAGGATACGCATCGGTCGCGTCATACGGGGTGGTGACCGCCCGATCGAGATCCCCGATGCGGTCGCCGTTGCCAGGCACTCCCCGCGGGCGGAGTGCGCCGGTCGGCCACGCCCTGCCGCGCGCTCCTTCGGGCCGCCGGGCCGCGCTCAGCGTGCCGCCGCGGCGAACCAGGGTCGCAGCACGGGATAGAGGCTGCGGAAGCGAGCGAACCCCTCGTCGTAGATCTCGGCGCAGGCGGGATCGGGCTCGACCAGCGCGCCGTGGCCGGTGAGGCGCGCGACGCCTTGCCAGTCATCCGTGACACCGGCGCCGATCGCGGCAAGCCAGGCGGCGCCGAGCGAGGAGCCGGGATGACCGGTCAGCAACTGCACCGGCGCGCCGAGCACATCGGCCACGATCTGCATCCACACGGCACTGGTCGAGCCGCCATCCGAGGCGAGCAGCCGCGTCACGGGGTAGCCGATCGCGCGGAACACCTCGACATGGTGGCGGAAGGCATAGGCCGTGCCTTCCAGCGCCGCGCGCCAGACATGGCCCGCGGAATGGCCGAGGCTGAGACCGGTGATCGTGCCGCGGGCATCGGGATCGTGGATCGGGCTTTTCTCGCCGAGGAAATAGGGCAGCAGCAGCACCCCGATGGTGGAGGTGGTGCCGATATCGATGCCGATGACCGAGGCCATGGTCAGCGCAGCGTGCCGACCCGGTCCATGAAGCGGGCGACGCGGTCGCGATCCACCGGATTCCAGGTGATGCCGTCGCGCTTGAACGTGGTGCCGACGATGCAGCCGTCGCAGATCGGCAGGATGTCCGCGACGTTGTCGACGGTGAGGCCGGTGTTGGCCAGCACCGGCACCTCGGTCACCGCCTCGCGCACGGCGCGCAGGTCGGACTGATCGACCGCCTGGCCGGTGATCGGACCGGAAACCAGGATCGCGTCGGCGAGCGAGGAGAACACGGCGCTGCGGGCGCGCAGCGCAATCGGGCGCGTGTCGAGCGACGCGGCGAACTCGGCGTTGATGTTGAACAGCAGCCTGATGTCCGGCCGCCCGAGCTGGCGGCGTGCCTTCGCCGCGTTCTCGCAGTCCGGCACCCAGAGCCCCATGTCGGAGGCGTAGACGCCGGTGAAGATCTCGCGCACGAAGGTCGCACCGGTCGCGACCGCGATCGCGACGCTGGCGACCGGATCCCAGAGATAGTTGACG
>Ga0335074_10016313_pt1 | contig 10459 bp, 4 predicted proteins | sample Lox_Sample_23_FD_206715 | JGI IMG/M metagenome (GOLD analysis project Ga0335074, IMG submission 206715) | Soil microbial communities from Loxahatchee National Wildlife Refuge, Florida, United States - Lox_Sample_2.3 | ecosystem: Environmental > Terrestrial > Soil > Wetlands | place: USA: Florida...
CCACTACCTGTCGCCAGTTTCGGCGTCGGTCCACGCGAACGGCAGATATGTAGTCGGGCGGCAGAAGATCGGGCACCTTGAAGTTCGGGTCGGCCGGATCGGCATTCAAAACGAATGGATCATAGGCCTTGCCCAGGAATCCGGCGGTGTCGCCGTGGGGCAGGTTTCCACCCAGCTCGCCGATCATATAGGGGAGCAGGACGTTTGGTGGCATGTCGCCGTGGGCGCCTTTTTCAAACCGCACCACCGCGCCGAAGTTGGGCGATTCGAGACCTCCCTGGAACAGCCGTCCCGTCTGCATCATCTGGCAACCCGTATCGTGTACCGCGGCAGCCGTGTGATACATGGAACGAAGCAGGGCGAACTTGTCAGCGTGTTTCGCCATTCGCGGAAAGATTTCGGAGATCTCGATTCCGGGAACGTTGGTTTTTATTGGCTTGAATGGGCCGCGGATCGACGACGGCGCGTCCGGCTTCATATCCCATGTGTCGAGCTGGCTGGGGCCGCCGACCAGCATCAGCTGAATGCAATTGACATCCTTGCCAGACGGAACGGCGCCAGCCGCCTTCAACCGGAAGAATTGCGGCATTGATAAGCCAAGAAAAGCCAGCGATCCGGCATGAAGAAAGTCGCGGCGGGTGACGCCGTCGCAGAAGTGAACCTTGTGGTCGGCATCGAGCCGAAACATGACTGTGGCCCCCGAAATTCGCAGATCTGCCCGGGGGAACCGAGATTCGAGGCGCCGGGGCGCCAGGGGAAGCCTTAGACCCGCCGACAGCTGCTCTGCGCACCCCATTTCCCACAGCAAGTACGAGGCACGCAATCCAATGCCGGGAATCCTAGTTCATTGCAATATGCTTCGTCCAATGATTTTCCTGGACTGGGTACGAGACGATTTCAAAGCCGGCGAAGTGAACCGTTTGCCAGTGGGCGAGTGCCATGATGCCGACCGGGGACAACCTGGCATGCCGGAATCAAGAGAAGCGTCTCACCAGCTTGTTTACCCGGCCGGTCCGGTTCCAGTCGGAGACATAGATATTCGCGTCGCGGTCGATGAAACAGCCGTGGGCCGCACTGAACGTGGCGGGAGCGATCATCCTGGGGTCCAGGTTGTAGTTGGCCCACTCTGACTTATTCGGATTGTCGCCGAGAAAGGCGACGGGCATGTTGTCGTGGTCGAGCACGGTGACGCGTCCTTCGAGCTCGGAGACGATGGCGTAATCGCTGAAGAGGCCTACTTTGCAGGGACGCCGCAGGTGCTCCGTGACGGTTCTGACGTACTTGCCGTCGAAGTCGAAGTGGCACAGCCGGCGGTTTTCGCGATCGCAGACCAACAGCAGAGGCTGTTCGTAACGGGTATCGAGGGTAAGCCCGTGGCTGCAGTTCAGAAGGCCGGGATCGGAGCCCTTGCCCGAGTAACTGCGCAGATAATTTCCGCTGCGGTCGAAATGAAAGATCCGCGAATCGCCGTAGCCATTGGCGATGAAGATCGAGCCGTCGGGCGCCGGAACGGCGGCAGTGAGTCGCCATTCATTCGGCGATTTGAAGCCGGCCTCAGGTGGCGCGGTGATTTTCTGCACCGGCGTACCGTCGATCTTCATCTTGACGAAGAGCCAATTCTCCTGCGGCGTGCCCTTCTGCACGGTCGTATAAAAGTACTCGATTCCATGCTCTTCGACGTGCAGCATCGAGTGGACTTCAGGGTAAGCGCCGGCAATGGTTTTGAGGAGCCGGCCATCCGGGCTGTAGACCAGGATCCCCGTCGCGCTTTGCGTGCTGACGTAGATGTTTCCGGCGTTGTCCTGCGCAATGGCGCCGTGTGTTCCGCCGAAGGTTACGCCTTGCGGCAGCATGCCCCAACCGGACATCACTTCGTAGGTCCATTGGCCGTTGCCTGTCATGAGAAGTTGCGGCGATGCGGGCATTTCCGATTCCTTTTCGCCGGTGTGTGCAGAAGCGGGGGCGGCGGCAGCCAATACAGTGGCTCCGGCGGTCGCGAGAAACTGGCGGCGGGAATTGCGGTGCGGATCCTGCTTCATGGATTGCTCCTTGCGGTCGCGTTATCGGGCTGCGCGGGCGTATTGAAGAGATAGAGATGACGAAGATTCGGCATATTTTTGAGCGGGGCAACGGATTGAGCGCTAACCCTGGTCCCGCTCAGATTCAGATAGGTAAGCTGCTTCAATGAGCTGAGCTTTCCAAGATTGGCGCCGGTCATCGCGGTACCTTCGAGGTGAAGCGCGCGAAGATGGGTGAAGGTCTTCAATGTGTCAAAGCTTGCATCGGTGATGGCAGTGCGAGCCAGATCTGCCTCGACAATGTAGGGTGCGAATTTCTGGAAGGCGGCGAGCTGCGCGTCACCGAAGCTGGATGCGACATCGGCAGTGCGGAGAATAAGGCCGTCGGATGCCTTGGCTGAGACCGGTACCAACTTTGCATTCACGCCGCGCTGCATGCCAACGATTTCAGGCATGAGTTGACCGTAGTCGCCGACCGGCTGAGGCGGAGGTTCAGTGCTTTGAGTAGCAGCCTTGATGCCGGGAATGCTTGTCGCTGTCGGCGTCGCTCCGCTGCGGATCCATGCCCGAAGTGCGGAAACCTCGTCGGAAGTGAGCGGCGTGCGGCCTTCTGCCGGCATAAAGTGGCGATCGCCGGGAGGCAGGGTTACGCGCGCCAGCAGCATGCTGGTTTCGGGTTTACCGGGAACAATGACCGCGCCGTCTTTGCCGCCACGCATGAGATTGCCATAGGAGTCGAGCCGGAGGCCCGCTTTTTCGGTGCTGGCTCCATGGCATGCGACGCATTTGGATTCGAAAATGGGATGGATCTGCTGCGAATAGAAAGAATCGACGGCGGCGCCGGAGGGGCTGGTTGACGGGAAAAGGACGCGAAGCGGGCCAGGCATGTAGCGGGTGAGATAGTCGCTGCCGTGGGTAATGGAGCCGCCCTCGTGGCCAGTCCAGACCAGCGCGAGCAATGTTGCGACCAGCAGCGCAGGATACACGTGGGCCTGCTCGCGCATTGCCCATGCCGGCCGGGCGAGCAGGCAGAGCAGAAGGCAAATGCAAAGTGCGATCGCGCCCCACATATGGCGCGCCACGGTTACGCCCGTATCGCCCGCGCCGTAGGCCAGCATGTAGCCAAGAGCGAGAGTCGGCAGCGCCAGTGCCAGTGCGGCACGAAGAACGAAATCGGCTGCCTCGCGCAGTGCAGGACGCCTGGCGCCGAGAATCTCCAGTGCGGGAAGAAGGACGATCAGGCCGATGGGCAGATGCAATAACGCGGGATGAAATCGGCCCAGGAACTGCAGCCAATTCGCATGTGCGTGACCGTCGAGACGAAAGACAAACGGCAACGTGATGAGCAAAATGGCGGCGACGGCGACTCGAAGCCATGCTGCCCGAGAGATGCGGATTCGTTGAATGAAACTGCGGGCAGCGTCCGTGACTCGTTCAGCAACGATCATGCCAGCAGATCTTTGACGACATAAGCGGGCTGAGGTCCGGTGAGGCGCTGGTCGAGACCTTGGAATTCGTAGGTGAGCCGGTTGTGGTCAATACCGAGGCAGGCGAGAATCGTCGCATTGAAGTTGCGCACGTGTACCGGATCCTTGACGACGTTGTAGCTGTAGTCGTCGGTTTCGCCGTAGGTGATGCCGGGACGCACACCGCCGCCGACCATCCATGTCGTGAAGCAACGGGGGTGATGATCGCGGCCATAATTGTCCCTGGTAAGCCCGCCCTGGCTGTACACGGTGCGTCCGAATTCGCCGGCCCAGATGACGAGCGTGTCGTCGAGCAGGCCGCGGCGTTTGAGATCCGTGACCAGCGCGTAACAGGCGCGATCGGTCTCCTGGCAGAGCAGGGGAAGCACGCCGACAACATCGCCATGAACATCCCAACCGCGCTTGTAAACCTGGACGAACCGCACATCGCGTTCCGCCATACGACGGGCCATGAGGCAGTTGTAAGCGAAGGTGCCGGGCTGTTTGGCATCAGGGCCGTAGAGGTCCCACGTGGATTGCGGTTCCTTGCTCAGGTCGGTAAGTTCCGGCACGGATGTTTGCATGCGGAAAGCCATTTCGTATTGGGCAATGCGCGCGTTCGTCTCCGGATCGCCCACTTCGGCAAGCGTCTGGCGATTGATTGCTTCCACCGCGTCGAGCATCTTGCGGCGCACGTCGCTATCGATGCCATCCGGGTTGGCAAGATAGAGGACGGGGTCGCCGCCTGAGCGCAACCCTACGCCGGCGTACTCCGACGACAAGAATCCACTGCTCCAGAGCCTTGAAGAGACGGGCTGGTTGTTCTCCTTCGGATTTGTCTTTGTCTGCAGCACGATGAATGTCGGCAGGTTGTCGTTCATGCTGCCGAGGCCGTAGGCCAGCCAGGAGCCGAGACAGGGTTTGCCGGGATTCATGTTTCCGGTGTTGATGAACATGATGGCCGGCTCGTGATTGATGGCGTCGGTATTCGTCGATTTGACAATGGTGAGATCGTCGACCATCTTCGCCGTGTTGGGAAGCAGATCGCTCACCCATGTGCCGGTCTGGCCGTACTGCTTGAATCCCCAATGGGAAGGAGCGATAGGGAAGCGAGACTGTCCGGCCGTCATACCGGTGAGTTGCTGGTTTCCGCGCACCGAGTCGGGCATGTCCTTGTTGAATTGGGAAGCAAGGTTCGGTTTGTAGTCCAGCATGTCAAGCTGCGGCGGTCCGCCCGACATGAACAAGTAGATGGCGCGTTTGGCCTTGGGTGCGAAGTGCGGCAGCTCGATGTTGTTGCGGCCCGGTGACGTCACAGGACTTTGCGCGTCTGCGAATGCGGTACGGCCATGAAGTGCGGATTCCCCGAAAAGGCTGGCGAGCGCAGCCCAGCCGAGTACTTTGCCCGAACGGCCGAGAAACCGGCGACGCGATTCAACCGTTGCCCATTCGCGCTTGAGCCCATTGGGAATGGGAAGATGCGTAATGTCGAGTTCGGGTTCGCAATCGGTGCAGAGCGGATGCTGCTTCATCGGGTCCCTCGCTACTTGTTCAACGTTTCATCCAGGTTAAGCATTTCGTTCGCAATCATGGTCCAGGCTGCGAGCTCGGTTTTGGGAATATTGGCCCGCGGCTGGCTTTCTCCTTCGCGCACCAGCGCGTCCGCTGCTTTCGGGTTGCTGTCGTAGTGCTTCTCCATCTGGTCGAGTGAGTTTTCCAGAACGGCCAGCGTCTGTGGCTTGGGATCGTGGGCAAGAAGGATCTCGCTCATCTGGTCGATCCGGGCTTCGGGCTTAGGGCCTGCATCATGAATGACGCGCTCGGCAAGCGCGCGGGATGCCTCAATCCATTGCACGTCGTTCATCGTTACGAGAGCCTGCAGGGGCGTGTCAGTGCGCTGTCGCCGGGTGCAGACCGTGTCGCGCACAGGCGCGTCGAAGGCATCCATATTCGGCGGCGAAGCCATACGCTTCCAGTAGGTGTACATGCTGCGGCGATAAAGGGCTTGTCCGTGATCCTGCACGTAGATCAGCGTGTCGCTGGTGGGGTAGCTGACCTGTTCCCAGACATTCGGGGGTTGATATGGCTTCACGCTGGGACCTCCGATGTGATTCACAAGCAGGCCACCGGACTGAAGGGCGATGTCGCGCAGCATTTCGGCATCCATGCGGAAGCGAGGGCCGTGCGAAAGCAGCAGGTTGCGTGGATCTTTTTGAAGCTGCCGGGGCGTGGACTTCGCACTCTGGCGATACGTCGCCGACATCACCATCAGCTTGTACATGTGCTTGATGTTCCAGCCGCTGTCCCGGAACTCCACGGCAAGCCAGTCGAGCAGCTCCTGGTTGGTAGGGCGCTGGCCCATGATGCCGAAGTCTTCTGTCGTTTCGACGATGCCGGTGCCGAACAGCTCGTACCACATGCGGTTGACCGTGACGCGCGCAGTAAGCGGGTTTTCAGGGCTGACCGTCCAGCGCGCAAGTGCCAGCCGATTATGCGGAACTCCTGCGGGAAGCGGCGGCAGGAAATGCGGAGTGTTGGCTTCCACGCGTCCCATGCGGGCAGCATAATTTCCGCGTTCCAGAATATCCGCGTAAGCCAGCGTGTGCTTATCCCAGGCCACTTGCGTGATGTCGCCGCCGACGGAGAGCTGGTCGAGGCGGGCATCGAGCGCGTGCATCTGCGCATACGCCGCGCGGAAGGATGGATCGATGTTGTTGAGGTAAAACTCGCTCGCTACGTGCCACTGATCTTCGGTCCATCGGGACTCGGGTTTCGAGGCGATCTCGGCCACGTAGTCTTCAAAGGGAAGCCGGCGAACTTCTTCCGGTGCGAGCGTGCGACCGTAGAGACGAATGTCCTGATAGCGAAGCTCCTTGGCGGGGTTCGCATCGGGTGTCCGCCAGCCGAGCTGCATTGACGCGCCGGTGCGGATGGTTTCGCCATGGAGCGTGTCGCTTTCAACTTCCGTGGCAACAGGATTGCCATCGATGAAGATCTTCACGCCCGACGCGCGACCCGAGCCGTCATAGGTGAAAAAGATATGGCGCCACTTGCCGTCGGTTGGCACCTCGGTGACGGTAGATACGCGGATTGCAACAAGAGGAGTCGTGTCCGGCGGTTCTTTCTTCGCCGGCTTTTTCTCCTCCTTTTTCTTCTCCTCTTTCTTCTTTGGCTCCTTCTTCTCGGGAGGCTTGTAAGCGGAGAGCTCTTTCTTCGTCAGGTTCTGCGGCGACGGATAATCAAACGGTTCTTTCGCGTCGGGATGCTTTTTGTCCTTTGGATCCCTGGGCGACGAGTTGACCAGCTCGACGGTGACGATGCCTTTGCGCACCGCGAGATCCCAGCCCCGGTCGTGCTGGGTCGTGTCCATCTTTGAGATGATTGCGCCCTCGGTATCGTCGATAGCGAAGTAGGGCGCAGAGCGGAACATGAACCAGCCGCCGGCAGAGAAGGCCTGGTTGGATTCAAAGTCACCGGAGTGGTCGAGCACGACGCGGGTATTCGACCGCATCCGGAAATCCGGCCAGAGCCACGTGGTTTCGCCCCACTCGGGTGCAACAATCGTCGTCTTGAATGTTGCCGGCGACGCATGCGGGGCGCTGTTGTGCAGCATGTCGCCGCTGCCTTCGTCAAGGCGGAGCCGGATGAGCAGCTTGTCCATCGAAACCGGCTGCGGTGGGTCCTTCCTGGAAGCGAGCCATTCCCGGACAAGATCGCGCTCGTGTCCGCGCATGGTCCGAAGCTGGGCGAGAAGCTCGGAACGCTGCGCGTACACGCGATCATAGGCATCGCGGTTTTGCGGCTCGGGGATGCGCACCACCGGCGCCCACACCGGACGATCGCCGTTGAAGGGCTTCTCGTCAATGTTGTTGAAGAAGGCGCTCAAGGAATAGAAATCCTTCTGTGTGGTCGGATCGAATTTGTGATCGTGGCAGACCGCGCAGCCGACCGTCAGTCCCAGGAATGTGGCGCCATAGGCCTCGGTGCGGTCGCGCGCGATGTTGAAGCGCAGCTCTTCGGGGATGGTTCCGCCTTCATTGCTGCTTTCGCCGAGTCGCACGTAGCCGCTGGCGATCAGCGGATCGAGATCTTTGGCCGGAAGCATGTCGCCCGCAATCTGCTCGACAGCGAACTGGTCAAAGGGCTTGTTGCTGTTGAACGCGCGAATCACGTAGTCACGATAGGGCCAGATGTCGCGACTGTTGTCGTAATGCAATCCGTAGGTATCCGCATAGCGGGCATAGTCGAGCCAGTAGCGGGCGCGTTGCTCTCCAAAAGCCGGCCTGGCCAGCAGATTGTCGACCAGGTTCTCGTACGCATTCGGCGAATTGTCGCTGACGAAAGCCTGCACTTCCTTCGGGGTAGGCAACAGACCCGTGAGATCGAGCGTCACGCGGCGGATCAGGGTGGCCTTGTCGGCTTCCGGTGACGGCTGGAGGCCGGCTTTGTCGAGCTTCGCGAGCACGAAATTGTCGATAGGATTGCGCGGCCAGTCGGTGTGCGATTTTGCCGGCGGCACTGGCGGGCGCTTCGGGGCTTCAAAGGCCCAATGAGGGCGATAGACGGCGCCTTCGCGAATCCATTCCTTGAGAATCGCGATCTCGCCCGCGCTCATGGGCTTGGCCTCGCCCTGCGGATTCTGCGGCATCAGGTAATGCGGATCGTGCGACTCGATCCGTTTGATCAGCTCGCTCCTATCCGGATGGCCGGGAACGATCGCATCGGGACGGCCGGGCCGCTTCATCAGCGCATACTCACCAAGATCGAGCCGCAGCCCCGCCTTGCGCATCTCCGGATCGGGACCATGACAGCTGAAGCAGCGAGCCGCCAGAATAGGCTGCACATCCTGATTGAAATCAACACTCCTGCCGCTTGCGGCCACCGAACTTGACGTGCGGCAGCTCGCCAAAAGACTCGCGACGAGAGCAAGACTCAACAGCGGTATCGCCTGTGTGAGGTGGGTCTTATCGATCTTTCGCCATCGCAAGCTGAAGATTGCAGCCAATGTCAGCGTGCTCCCAGGGATCTGTTTTGCTTCAAAGGTCCGGCTTTGCTCATTCCGGAAGGTGGGTGGGGAACCGGCAAGCGATCGCCTTTCCGGAGACCAAAAGTCTCTCATCCCGTAAACGCCATTGTCTACAGATGTCCTGAATGAGAGGGCCAGTTGCCAAATCGGACGTTCCCACTGGCGTCTCGGCGGGCAGGGCTGGGCCGTCACACCCTTGTCTAGAAATGGGATGCGTCCATTGGACTCGCTTTTTCACTTGGGCTTGCTGACCCTCCTCGCACTCCCCACCCCCGTGCCATCGGGAATTGGTGCGTGCTAAGATGAACAGCCTATAGAGGTAAGAAGGTCGGTATCCCCTTTTCATCATGAAATTCAGCCGTCGCAGGTTTGTCCGGCTCGGAATGGGAGCCGCGTTTTCGGTTTCGTTAGATCGATTGCTGGCGCAGCAGCAGGGTATGGGTGGGAGAGTCGTCAAGCCCATGCCGAGAGGCGAACCTTCGGGGCGTCCCTTCAACGCCCATTTCGTCGATATTGCCGCCGCCGCCGGCCTGCATCAGCCCGTGATTTATGGCGAAGTGGACACGGCGAGCTACATCGTTGAGTCAACCGGATGCGGTTGCGCATTCATCGACTTCGACAACGATGGATGGATGGATTTGTTTGTGCTTTCCGGTACCCGGCTGCACGGAGCACCCGAAGGCACGACCAATCGACTCTACAAGAACAACCGGGACGGCACATTTACCGACGTTACTGAGAAGGCCGGGCTGCACTCGCTGGGGTGGGCCTGCGGCGTCTGCATCGGCGACTACAACAACGACGGTTTCGACGATATTTTCTGCGCGAGATACGGGCAAAACAGCCTTTACCGCAACAACGGCGACGGAACGTTCTCCGACGTGACCAAAGAGGCAGGACTCTGGAACGAGGAAGTCCGGTATGGTACCGGCTGCACGTTCGTTGACTATAACCGGGACGGGCACCTTGACCTGTTCGTGTCGAATTATGTGGGGGGCTTCTCCTTTGAGACTGCCGACCTTCCTGGGCACAATCCCTATTGCCGCTGGAGGGACATCCCGGTAGAGTGCGGGCCTCGCGGATTGAAAACGGGCAAACATTCCCTGTACCGCAATAACGGCAACGGAACCTTCACGGAGATAACCAGGGAAGCGCACATAAATCAGGCACCGGAGACCTACGGGCTAACCGTGGTCGCGGCCGATTTCGATGAGGATGGCTGGCAGGACATCTACGTCGCCTCCGATTCCACCCCGAGCCTCCTGTTCATGAACAATCACGACGGCACGTTCCGCGAAGAAGGAGTGCTGCGCGGTGTGGGATTAAGCGAAGACGGCATGGAGCAGGCCGGCATGGGAGTCGGGGTCGGCGACTACGACCTCGATGGCCATCTGGATCTCTTCAAAACCCACTTCCTCGACGACACCAACATTCTTTACCACAACGATGGGAAGGGAAATTTCGACGACGCCACGCGCCCTTCCCGCATTGGAGTTGAAACTCGATACATCTGCTGGGGAGCAGGCATTGTCGATCTCGATAACGACGGATGGCCGGATATTTTCATGGTCACGGGCCATGTTTACCCACAAGTGGAACGTATGCTCCCGCAATACCCCAAGAAAACGCCGCGTGCCGTATTTCGGAACCTCGGCGAAGGCGTCTTTGAGGAATTGATTGAGGAGGCTGGTCCAGGCGTAGCCGCGCCACACTGCAGCCGCGGATGCGCCTTCGGGGATTTCGACAACGATGGGGATATCGACATCCTGATTATCAATCTGAACGAGCCTCCGTCTCTGCTGCGCAACGATCTCACCGGCAAGACGAATAACTGGATCAAGGTGAAGTTGGAGGGCGTGAAATCAAACCGCAGCGCAATTGGAGCCAGGGTTCTTGTGCACTACGGGAATAAAACCCAGGCGCAGGCTGTGTTGAGCCAATCCAGTTTC
>Ga0335074_10016315_pt1 | contig 10458 bp, 8 predicted proteins | sample Lox_Sample_23_FD_206715 | JGI IMG/M metagenome (GOLD analysis project Ga0335074, IMG submission 206715) | Soil microbial communities from Loxahatchee National Wildlife Refuge, Florida, United States - Lox_Sample_2.3 | ecosystem: Environmental > Terrestrial > Soil > Wetlands | place: USA: Florida...
ATCAACGCAGTGCCGGCGGCCAGGTCGCGCGGGCCGAGCTCGAGCCGGAGGGGCACGCCGCGCATCTCCCAGTCATTGAACTTGAACCCGGGAGACACCTGAGGCCGGTCATCCACGTGGGTGCGGATACCGGCGCGCCTGAGCCGGCCGGCCAGTTCAGTAGCTGCGAACGACACCGTCTCGGCCTGTTCCCCGCGCCCGATCGGCACGACCACCACCTGATACGGAGCCAGTGCGGGAGGTAGCACCAGGCCCTTGTCGTCGCCGTGAGTCATGACCACGCCGCCGACCATCCTGGTGCTCATGCCCCACGATGTCGTGTGGCACAACTCGGCGGTACCGCTCTCGCCGGCATAAGTGATCCCGAATGCCGCGGCGAAATTCGTTCCCATCAAGTGCGAGGTGCCTGCCTGAAGCGCGCGCCCGTCCCGCATCATCGCCTCGACTGTGAAGGTGCGTTCGGCCCCGGCGAACCGTTCTCCTGGCGTCTTCTCACCCGGCACGCTGGCCAGGGCTGCGATCTCCACGGCCACGTCCTGGTAGAAGCTCAGCGCCAGCATGGTCTCGGCCGTCGCCTCTGCGGCGGTCGCGTGCGCGGTGTGGCCTTCCTGCCAGAGAAACTCGCTGGTGCGCAGGAACATCCGGGGACGCATCTCCCACCGGAGCACGTTGGCCCACTGGTTCAGCAGCAGCGGCAGATCCCGGTGCGAGCTGATCCACTTAGCCATCATCTCGCCGATGATCGTTTCCGAGGTTGGCCGGATGACCAGCGGCTCTTCGAGCTCCTTGCCGCCCGCGTGGGTGACCGTAAACAACTCCGGCGCGAATCCCTCGACGTGTTCGGCTTCCCGCTGCATGTAGCTCTGCGGGATAAGTAGCGGAAAGTACGCGTTCTGATGGCCGGTGGCTTTAATCCGACCGTCCAGGTCGGCCTGCAGGAGCTCCCAGATCCGGTACCCGTACGGCCTGATCACCATGCTGCCGCGGACCGGTCCCCGGTCCACTAGCTCGGCGCGGAAGATCACGTCGTTGTACCAGTCCGCAAAGTCTTCACTCTGCGGAGTAACGCTGCGCTCGTCACGTGCCACGATCTTCAGGTTACCGAGCGGCCCGGTAAGCCCGTCCTGGGCTAGCTGACGAGCGCTCGCTTCCGGCTCGCCGTCCTGGCCGGCCTTATTCTCAGCGCCGCATTCGGCCTGTGGTGGGCAGACCCCGCAGCGGGCTATCTGCTCGTCTACTATGCGGCGCGCGAAGCGCGGGAGATCTTCTCCACCGGCCCGGCCTAGCCCGCGACCTACGAAAAAAGGAAGGGCACCCAGTCCCCTCCACTTTCAATCTATAGCCGACCCCGGGTCTTGCGGCAAGACCCCGGTCATGGCGGACAATCGCTGGCTGGGCCTGGCGCAAGGATCTCCAGGGTCATGAAATAGACAAATTTGTGCGGATGATTGGACTCACGCGTTGGCACTGCCGGTCCAGACGCCTTCCGCACGCGGCCATTGCAAGCGGCCTAGATCGGAGCTAACGACGTGAACCCGCTAACCTCCAGCGCGTTCGATCTTCCCGAGCGCCTCAGCGCCAAGTCCGACCCGGCTCTGATCGCCAGCGACGACCTGCATTTCGCGGCCATCGCCGAAAGCCTCGAGCAGTCGATCGCGGACCTGTCCGGTCGCCTCGATGCTGAGCGCCAGGCGCCCGGCGGCCTCGGCCAGAAGGCGCTGGACCGGGACCTGGAGATCCACCGGCTGACCGCCCGCCTGCGGGCACTGCGCCGGTTCGGCCTGGACCTGTGCCTCGGACGGATCGTCAGCGCAGAGGACCCCGAGCCGGCCTACGTCGGCCGGCTCGGCCTCAGGGACAGCACAGGTCGTCAGCTGCTGATCGACTGGCGCTCCCCGGCGGCGGAGCCGTTCTTCGGAGCGACTCACGCCAACCCGATGGGTCTGGCAAGCCGTCGCAGGTATCGCTGGACCCGGGGCCGGATCAGTGACTACTGGGACGAGGTGTTCACGCCGGACGGGCTGGACGGGCACGCCGCGCTCGATGACCAGTCCGCCTTCATTGCGAGCCTGGGCGGCAGCCGGTCGGACCGGATGCGAGACGTGCTCGGTACCATCCAGGCCGATCAGGACGCCATCATCCGCGCGGGATCCCGCGGCGCGCTCGTCGTCGACGGCGGTCCGGGCACTGGCAAGACCGTCGTGGCCCTGCACCGCACTGCCTACCTTCTTTACTCCGACCCCCGCCTCGGTCATCGCCGGGGAGGCGTGCTGTTTGTCGGTCCGCATCAGCCCTACCTGGCCTACGTTTCGGACGTTCTGCCCAGCCTTGGCGAGGAGGGCGTGCAGACCTGTACCTTGCGCGACCTCGTCCCGCAGGGAACTGCAGCCGGACCTGAGACGGACCCCGAAGTGGCCCGCCTGAAGTCGTCGGCGGACCTGGTGAAGGCGATCGAGCCAGCCGTCCGGTTCTACGAGAGCCCGCCCGCCAACGGAATGACAGTCGAGACGCACTGGTCTGACATCTGGCTGAGCGCCGGCGACTGGGCCGAGGCGTTCGAAGCACCAGATCTCGCCACCCCGCACAACGAGGCGCGCGAGCAGATCTTCGACGAACTGGCCGCGATCCTGATGGACAAGCACGGAGGGGACGTTCCGGCTGACCTGTTCCGCAAATCGCTGGCACAGAATAGGGAACTGCTGACCACCCTCTACCGCGCGTGGCCACTGCTCGAAGCTACTGACCTGGTCGGGGACCTCTGGTCGGTGCCCGCCTACCTGCGGATGTGCGCCCCGTGGCTCAGCCCTGATGAGGTGAAGCAACTGCAGCGCCGGGAGCCTCAGGCATGGACCATATCCGACCTGCCGCTGCTAGACGCGGCACGACAGCGACTCGGCGACCCAGAGGCGTCAGGGCGCAGGCGCCGGCATGAGGCGGCTCTTGCGGCCGAACGCGAACAGATGTCCCGGGTCGTGGACAACCTCATCGAGGCCGCAGACGACGAGTACGGCATCGGCTTGGTGACAATGCTGCGCGGAGCGGATTTCCATGACGCCCTGGTCGACCAGACCGCGTTGCCAAGCCCCAGTGCCGACCTGCTCGCAGGCCCGTTCGCGCACATCGTCGTGGACGAGGCTCAGGAGCTGACCGACGCGGAGTGGCAGATGCTACTGCTCCGATGCCCGTCCCGGAGCTTCACTATCGTCGGCGACCGCGCCCAGGCCAGACACGGGTTCACTGAGTCGTGGCGAGAACGGCTCGAGCGAATCGGGCTCGACCGGATCAGGCTGGCCTCCCTGAGCATCAACTACCGGACACCGCAAGAAGTGATGACCGAGGCCGAGCCCGTCATCCTGGCCGCTCTCCCGGACGCCAACGTACCGACCTCCGTCCGCAGCAGCGGTGTCCCGGTGATGCACGGATCTGCTTCGGACCTGGGTGCCATCCTCGACAGCTGGCTTGCCGCACATGATGACGGGATCGCCTGCGTCATCGGCGATCCCACGTTCCGGGCGACATACCGCGTGCAGTCGCTGACCCCGGAACTGGCGAAAGGGCTCGAGTTCGACCTGGTCGTCGTCGTCGACCCGGAGTCGTTCGGCACCGGCATCGAGGGAGCAGTCGATCGCTATGTCGCGATGACCAGGGCGACGCAGCAGCTCATCATCCTCGTGAGTGCCTGATGGCGGAGTGCTGACAGGTGCCGACTAATGCCTCGTTCTACCCGCAAGGCTGGCTGCCGGGCTTGATGTGATTTGCTGGTTTCCGTGTCTGACCACCATCCGGTGACTGGACGGCGGATGCTGACCGGTTCCGCGTACGCCGACGATCGGCACATCCGCTCACGCCAGGCCATTTATGCGTATGCCGAGGAACCGGCGGACCCGCGGTGGCGCACGTCAGCAATCCCGTGGGACGGGACGCAGACTGTGGCCGACGTCGGCTGCGGCAATGGAATCGATCTGCGCCAGATAGTGCCGCAGGGCCGGTGCCATCACGCCATCGGCATTGACCTGTCCGCCGGGATGCTGCGCTCACTGGAAGACCTGCGTCAGTCCGGCCGCGTATCGCTCGTCCAGGCCGATGCCCAACGGCTCCCGCTGCCTGACGGCAGCGTCGACGTCGCCCTGGCCATGCACATGCTCTACCACGTACCCGACGTCCAAGCGGCGATCCGTGAACTGCGCCGCATTACCAAGCCGGGCGGAACGGTGCTCGCGTCCACCAACAGCTCCGCCCATCTTGCTGAGATTGCAGACCTTCTGGACGCGGCGATCTCCCGGCAACTTGGCGGGGCAGCCGTGGCAAGGACAGCGGACAGCTTCACCACCCAGACCGGCACGGCCTTACTGAACCGGGAATTCTCCAGCGTCACCCTGCGGATGCTCGACGTGCCACTCTCAATCCCCAGCGCGCAGCCTGTCCTTACCTATGTCGCCAGCATTCGTGAGCCCACAGTTGCCCTGGTCCGCCAACCGCTCGACTTCGACGCGGTCCTTGACGACATCGCCGTGAAGGTCGAAGAGGTGATCGCAGCGGAGGGCAGTTTCCGCGCAACTACTCACATGGGCGTGTTCATCTGCCGCTAGGCCGGCGGATGGCGGCCATGCGTGCCGGGATCACTGCGTAACCTACGGGCTCAAGTTCGTGCACGACCTCGGCCGGATCGGTCATAGCGCCAGTATCGCGACAGCGAACAGGCACCGGGCTCAGCGCAGGACCAGGAGGTCGAGCCAATTGGTTCTGGGCTCAGGGCCGAGTGCTTCCCCGGCGTCCTGCACTGCGCGTCGAAGCAGGTCCTTGCCCCGCGAGAACTCCTCATCGGTGAGACCGCGCATGTTGGTGTCGGCGCGCCGGAAGTTGTCCGCCTGGGCGAGGAAGTCGGCAAGGCTGATCAGGGTCTCGGGGACTTCCTCAAGCGCGTTGCGGCTGAATCCTGCGGTGGCGAACGCCTCGCACGTCTGCTCGACAGAGGGAAAGGTATTGATCGACCGCGCGGTCTCGGGGAAGAACTCCCAGGGAAACGTCCGCGTTGTAGTGATCCTGCCGGAGAATCCTCCGCGGATGAGCACGGGTGCGCCAGGGCGCAGGACGCGGCGGATCTCGCGTGCCGCAGCTTCCAGGTCGGGGACATGGTGGAGGACGAGCGAAAGCCATGCACCGTCCGCCGAGCGGTCCGGCAGCGGGATGGCGCTGGCGTTCCCGTCGAGTACCTGGATCCCCGGGCGGCGCGGGATCTGGGCTCGCATCGCCGCTGACGGTTCGACCGCGACGATAGCGAGGTCGAACCACTCGCTGAACGCGGCGGCGAACGCACCCGTCCCGGCCCCGATGTCTACCACAGTCATGCGCGGCGTCGGCCTCAGATGGCGCCGGACTGCCTCGCGCCACTCGCCGAGCCCGTCCCGCGGGACCTCGCGGACCGCCTTATACGCTTCCGCGGTCTGGTCGTCATAGCTGATCCTGGCCATGTCGTGCCTCCTGATTGACACCGCTCCGAGACGGCGCCGCTGCTGCGCTCAAACACGGGCCGCTCAAACACGGGCCGCTCAAACACGGGCCGCTCAAACACGGGCCGCTCAAACACGGGCCGCGCAAGCACGGCGCGTCACGCGCTCATCGCGGCTTTCCGCGCGTAGCGCCGCTACGGTGTCGCGGACGCGGTTCTCGGTAGCCCCGAGCTTGGCAAGCGTCCGGGAGGCGGGGCCGTCATCGTGGTACTGGGCGAACAGGAGGTGCGCGGTGCAGATGTCGGTGGTGCCCTGTGCGAGCGCCTCGGGCAGCGCGGAGCTCAGTACTTTCTGACCGCGCGGTCGGCTGAACCTGACCGGGCCGTGAGTCCTTCCAGGACCGTGGCCGATGCTTTCCTCTAGCTGCCACCGCAGCGCATCCCGGCTAACCCCTAGCCTGTCCAGGGCCGAGATCCCGGTACCCTCGCCAACCCGGATAAGGCCGAGCAGCAGGTGCTCAGGATCGACGCTGCCTTGGCCGAGTCGCCGGGCCTCCTGACGCGCCATGAAGACAGCGGCGGCGGCCTGGTCACTGAACCGCGCCAGCATCCTGCCGTCGACGGACATACCCGCGCCGCCATCGGCGCGCCGGGCAGGCCCGTGCAGCGGCAGTCGCACCGGGCTCTCTTTGCTCCTGATCTGCGGAATCCTGATGCCGCGCGCCGCGGATACAGACAGCCTGCCCGCTAGCCAGCCGGCCATGTCGTCAGGTTCGATGCGCCCGGAGGCCAGGCACTGAACAACAATGGCGGCGACTTGCGGCGGATCCAGGTCTGCCTGCCAGCCATTGATGGCGAGGAACTGAAGGCCGACTGCCACCGCAACTTGCTCGCGGTGCTCCGGGAACGGGGGATGTTGCAGCAGCCCGCTCATCAGATGCGCGCAGGCCACTGCCGCCACGTAGCTATCGGGGAGCGACAGCGCCACCATGGCTTCCGCGAGCGCCGTCTCAGCGGCCCGCGTGTCGACCTGTTCAAGTGCGGCACCCGTGCCGATGCCGAGCACCCGCCCTCCGATCACGACGAGATCGGCGACATCCAGTGAGGTCACGGCTCGTCACCCCGCAGCAGGTCGAGCAAGCGCTGGTGGCGGGCGAGGCTGTCCTCCAGCAGCCTGCGGAACCGCTTGTCCTTGCGACGCGCCTCGACCAGAGCCGCGATCGCCTCCCGAGCAACGTCCGACACCGAACGCCCCTCGACCTCTGCGATGCCGGCCAGTCGTTCGGCTAGCTCCGGATCGAGCCGCAGCACCATGTTCTTTGTCGGGGCGATACCACCCGCTCGCTCCAGCTTCTCTGACATAGTGATGTGAAGATATCTAGATATCCCGCAACAAGCAAGGTCCCGCAGCCTTCACGGGTGCCGAAGGGTTCGTCGAGGTGATAGCTGTTCATGGCGCCCCAATAGCCTCTGACCTGTTCGCCTGGAGACTGGACAGGGTCCGCCCGAGGTCCGGTCAGCGCAATTTCCTGTCGTCAGCCGCGTGGAGCGGCAGGGCAGCTAGGCCCGGTGTCTGCGCCGCGTCGCGCTGGCGGGCGAACCGCATCGCGGACCGGGTGATGCCCGGTAGCTCCGGGGCAGCTGACTGCGGCGGTGGCGGTTGAGCGGGTACACGGCGGCCCCGACTACTTGGCCGACCGACTCGAAGCCGACGCTTCTGATCGCTGCGAACCCGTCGACCGATAGAACGGATCCCCATGTCGCGCCGTGGCCAGCCGACTCGGCCATCACTATGCCTTGGCAGTCAGGCTGCGGCGCGTGTGGTCGACGGCCGGCGTCGCAGACCCGGGTTCGCCAGGGCGGGTGGCTGGTAGGCCTGGTCGAGGGTGCCAACGTCAGTGCCCGGCGGGACTATCTCGTCGATGCGGTCGAGGACATCGTCGGTGAGGGTGACGTCCAGGCCGGCGAGCAGCCCGTCGAGATGGTCGCTGGTGCGGGCGCCGAGCAGCGCGCTGGTCACACCGGGGTGGGCGATAGTGAAGGCCATGGCGAGATGGGTCATCGGCAGCCCGGCCTCCGCGGCGAGTGGGACGAGTTGTTCGACGACGTCCAGACGGCGTTCATCATTGAGATGGCGGACCATACCCGCCCGGCGCAGGTCGTTGTCCTGATTCTTGCGCACGCGGCCGGTGAGCAGGCCCTGGCCGAGCGGACCCCAGACCAAAGCACCCATACCGAAACGCTGGATGTTAGGCAGGATCTCGCGCTCGATTCCGCGGTTGAGGAGGGAGTAGGCCGGCTGCTCGGTGCTGAACCGTTCGAGACCGCGCCGTTCGGCAACCCACTGAGCCTCGACGATGTCCGACGCGGGGGTCTGCGACGCTCCGATCGCGCGTACCTTGCCGCTGCGAATCAGGTCAGTCAGCGCCGAGAGGGTTTCCCCGATGTCGGTGCCGGGGTCGGGGCGGTGGAGTTGGTAGAGGTCGATGTAGTCGGTCTGCAGGCGCCGGAGCGAGTTGTCTACGGCTGTGACGATCCAGCGCCGCGAGGCGCCTTGCCGGTTCGGGCCCTGGCCGACCGGACGGCCGAACTTAGTGGCGAGTACGACGTCGTCGCGGCGCCCCTTCAGCGCCATGCCGACGACATCCTCGGAGTCGCCGTAGGCGTCCGCGGTGTCGATGAGGTTGATGCCAGCGTCCAGCGCCTTGTGGATGATGCGGGCCGAGTCCTCCGGGGCGTTGCCCATAGAGGTGGCAAACATCAAGGCGCCCAGGGCGTAGGGGCTGACCTGGATGCCGGTTCGGCCGAGGGTGCGGTACAGCATAGGTCGCTCCTTCTGGTGGCCGGCACCGGGCGGATGCCGTAGCCTGTGGCAAGTGGAAAGTCTTTCCAGTACTATACGGAAAGTATTTCCGGTTATGCAAGTGGGAGCGAGAGGTTGTCTCAGCAGCGGGCACGGGCACGAGTCTCACCGTCCGGCTCAGCAGGGCCCGGCGGCGGCGCGCCAGCCCGGCCCCGACGCGCCGATGCGCGACGCAACATCGACGCCTTGGTCGAGGCCGCGCGGACCGTCTTCGTTACCTCCGGCGTCGACGCGCCGGCCAAGGAAATCACCGACCTGGCCGGCGTTGGCGTCGGCACGCTCTACCGGCACTTCCCGCAACGCTCCGACCTGGTCAAAGCCGTCGTGGAAAGCGGCATCGACGCCGTCGCCGACGCGGGCCCGGAGCTGAGCGCCGCCAACGAGCCGGCCGACGCACTCACTGAGTGGATCCACCGCTTCACGGAGCTGCTCGCGACCAAACGCGGGCTCGCCTCGGCGCTGCACTCAGGCGATCCTGCATTCTCAGGACTGCCCGGCTACTTTCTGCAGCGACTCGGTCCCACCCTCGCAGCGCTGCTCGAAGCGGCAGTGGCCGACGGCACGGTTCGCGACGACATCAGCGCCGGTGATCTCCTGCACGCGATCACGCAGCTCTCCCAGCCCGTGCCCGGCGAAGGACCCGAACTCAACCAGCGCGTCGTCGCGATTCTGCTCGACGGCCTTCGGGTCTCTGCGGCCAGTCGACGCCGGGAAGCCGGTGATTGACGGGCGAAGTGCCGTGGCTCGCCTGCTGCCCGGCGGGTGCGCTGCAGGGGACGCCTCCCCTTGCCTGGCCGGCGGGGCGCCTGGGAGCGTTTTGCTTGCCGACCGCAGGTGTCATGGCGGGGGCTGTGACTATCCGGGTGGCAGCAGCGATGAGGACCCATTGAGGCGGGCAGTGCCGGTGTTCGCCCTCGCGGCAGCGGTCATGCAACCGGAGCGCTGGTACCCGACCTTGCCCTCACTGCCCCCGTCGGCTCCTCCCCATCTATCGCCAGGCGCGGCAACGGCTTCGCTGCGGTCGGCGAGGCAACCGTCAACGGCAGTCCCCGGGTATCGGAGGTCGTGACGGACTAGCCGGCCGGGTGCCCTTCAAAGCCGCCGTCAATCCAGCAGCCGATCTCTCCGCTGCGGCTGTAGCCGCTGATTTGCAGGCTGACCGATCCCGTGAGCCTCCACTGGCCGTCCTGACAGACCGCGATGGCCACAGGCAGTTCCGAGCCGGCGATCCAGTTTCGGGCGCTGGCGTCGAGACGAGGAGGTCATGGTAGGCCCGCAGGATCAGCGGCGTCCGCAGTACCAGGGCCCTGGGGCCGGAGAGCGAAGCTAAACATCGGCGGAGCGATCCTGCTCATTGTTTATCCCAACCTCGGTGTGCCGGATGCCTGCAGAGATCTGAGATCGCCAGCACGGTCCGCCAGTTCCGTTCGGTGCCGTCGACCCCCAGTACCCGAGTGAAGTACGGCGCTGTCCGGTGAGTGTTGTGGTAGCCGTGGACGTAGTCCACGTAGACATGATTGCCTGTGACCCGGCACGTGTCCTTGAGCGCTTCAACCGACATGAGCCGGGTGACTCTTGCCTCGCACGGCACGCCGCTGAGGAAGATCACGGGGATGAGGTTCGGGCGCTGGCTTGCTTCGCTGGCGAACGGGTTCGCGGCGATGACCTGGCTGATCTCGTCTGGGCGACGCGTGATGACCCGGATGTCGCCGAGCCCGAAGTCGGCGGTGAGCACCTGGCTCACTAGTTCGGTCACCTGCTCACGTGTCGTCAGCGGGGAAGCCGCGATGATATTGCCGGTTTGCCGGTAGGTCCGGACCTCAGACATGCCGACAGCAGTCAGCGCGCTGCGCAGCGCATGCATGGGTAGCTGGTGGCTGGGCCCAAGGGCGCGTAGCAGGCAGACCCACGTCGAACGAGCGTCGGCAGTGCGCCAGTTCAGGCGGCTGCTCCGTACCGCTCGTGACGCCCGCCGCGTGCCGGTCGCGCCATTCGCGGCCAGCCTGGGGTCGGGCCGGCACAGCCCTCCCCGGCGAGGTCATCGACATGCATGGCGAGCAGAATGGCTCCGTCTACCAAGAGGTCACGCTCTGCGGGACTGATGTCGCCCCGGTTAGCCCGCTCGCGGAAGATCGCGCAGGTGGAC
>Ga0335074_10016316_pt1 | contig 10458 bp, 8 predicted proteins | sample Lox_Sample_23_FD_206715 | JGI IMG/M metagenome (GOLD analysis project Ga0335074, IMG submission 206715) | Soil microbial communities from Loxahatchee National Wildlife Refuge, Florida, United States - Lox_Sample_2.3 | ecosystem: Environmental > Terrestrial > Soil > Wetlands | place: USA: Florida...
AAATTCAGCATCGAACGCACCCGGGCAGCTCCGCAACCCGCGGACCAGGGCAAGAGATATCCGCGAGTGGTCGCCGTGCGAGGCGATGTGCCGAACCAGTACCCGGCTTGGGATTGAGCTACTGGCTCGGGCGGTATGCCTCAACCGGCTTGGCGAAATCCGTGACCGCAGCTTTGAAGGGCAGCGCCATCGCGCCTCGGGGCTGATTTTGGTGACGGCGGCGATCATCCTCTGGAACACCGTCTACCCGGATCGCGCCGTGACGGCGTTGCGCCAGATCGGCTACGCGAGCGACGACAAGCTTCTCCCCCATATCGCGCCGGTCCATTGGAATCACATCAATCTGACGGGGACTATTCCTGGCAGCGCCGGCGCACGGTGGTGTCTCTCGTTGACGTTCAGTACGCCAAGTAGCCGCAACGAAGCGGGCCAAGCCGCCACCCGGCCCATAGGTCGGCTCTCTTGCGAAGGGCTCGATCACCCGAGCCCGATACCGGACCCGACGCTCTCCTTATATGAGAAATCTGTCTGCCAGCTTGAGGTTCCGAAGAGTGGAGCGCTTAGGCCAACTGCGTCTGTATGCGCTGCAGAATGCCATTGCAAGACGAGCCGTCGCCCTGCACTGCGGCACAGTCACTGCGCGCAACACCAATCCGTGCCTATCGGTCGCGATCGATCTTCCGCGATGACGCTTCAAGCTCTTCGGGCCGCGGGTCTCGGGCTGGCAGAAGGCCTCATGTCTCTAATCTCCGCGCTAGCATGACAGTTGCGGCTGAAGCCGTCGGGTGAAACCTGTGCCACAGCGCCATGAGAGCGTGGCCGACCACGAATGGCCACACCAGCCAGCTCGTGACTATGAGCTCGAGTGCTGCGCCGTGCAACACGCTGGCGGGGACCGGCACTCTCATGAAATAGCCGAGATAGCTGACCGTACCGCCGAGAACGCTGGCGCTCACCGCGCACAGCCCGAGCCCCTGGATGCTGCCCACGAGGGGGCTCAACTCATCGGATGCCGGCGTCTTGAGGCGGAGGAGATTCCTGAGCTCTTGGAGAAGGACAGGCCTGCGCTCGGCACGCCACCATGGGAAGAGATAACCAACACCGGGCCGGGCGAGTGGCAGACTGATCCAGGTCCAATGTAGCGCACACAGGACAGCCACTATAGGGCCGACGCGGCAGTGAATCTCGAACGCCTCCCGGTGCCAGTCGCGGACGCCGAGGCCGGGTCCGGGCGGCACACGCATGACACTCAGCAGTCCGAGCTCGACGATCACGCCCAGGGCAAGCGCAGCATGCAACCAGCGGGTGACCGGATCATATTTCGATGCGCTCATGAGTGCGCTCCGCGACTCGTGACGCGCCTAGTGATGAACGTCTCGAGGGCGCGCTCGAACGCCCCTGGCCTGTCGATGAACACGGCGTGCGCCGCGTGGCGGATGACGATGATGCGTCCCATCGGTAGCTGAGCGGCCATCTGCCGCTGCTGCTCGAGGAGCGGACTTTCGCCCGAGGCAATCACGAGCGTCGGCCGATCGAACTTGCGAAGTATGGGACGTCGATCGACGGTGAAAAGGTCCTGAACCAGCATCGAGATCCCGACCGACGGCGGGGTCTTCAGAGACTCCTCGGTGAGCGCGGCAATCAGGCTGGCGGAGCCGGGCCTCGAGATGATCGCGCGCATCATCCCCGCCGAGTAGTCGCGCGGGTCGCGAGAATAGACGCCGATTCCCTTGAGGACACGGGCAACGAAGGCAGGATTGTCCGTCACATCGGAAGGCCCGTCGCTTACGGGACTGTCGACCAGTACGACCTTTCGCAGGGCACCCGTGCCGAACCCCTGCACATAGGCCGCGACATCCTGAACCCCTTGCGACCACCCCACCAGAATCAGGTGGGTCAAGTGCAGATTCACGATGAGCCGGTGAATGTCGCGGGCGCGGTCCTCCGGGTCATTTCCCGCATACACGAGGCTCGAGCCGCCCTGCGAGCGCGAGTCGATGGCGATCACCCGGTCGCCCAACCCGGAGAAGTAGCGAAGCTGTCGCCGCCAGATCTCCGAGCTGATACGCCAGCCCGGTATGAATAGCAGCGTATGCGAAGCCACGTTGGGTCCTGCCTGATAGAAGTGAAGGCGCACCCCGTCGGCACCCGGGACGAAGCCCTGCCTGATAGCCGCAGTCGCCGACAGACCCGTGATCGCTCCCAGGCAGCAAAGGACGGCAAGACTCCAGCCTCTCATGTGCGTCACCCCGCGTTCCCGACCGCAAGGGTGCACGGTAACAGCCCTGACTTAGGACGAACTTAGGCGTCCGCAGGAATGAGCAACCGCGCAGTAAGACCGGTCTTATCGCCACGATCGAGAAGCTCAAGAGTCGCGCCGAACCGGCCGGCAGCGGCGCGCGCAATCGACAGCCCGAGCCCGCTGCCCTGAATCCCGGAGCCGGGGATCCGATAGAAGCGGTCGAACACCCGCTCGCGATCCTTTGGCTCGATGCCCGGACCGGTGTCGGACACATCGATCACGATCGCTCCTTCGGCATGGCGAACGCTCACGTCCACGCGGCCCCCTGGCGGTGTATAGCGCACCGCATTGTCCACGAGGTTATCGATCACGATGCGCAGCTCGTTCGCGTCCAGCCGGGCAACGTTCGCCTGCAGGTCACCGATGCCGAGATCGACCCCGCGTGCTTCCGCGAGCGGCACGAGGTCCCGGACCGCCGCCCATACAATGCCGCCGACCTCGATGCTTGCGACGCTCGTCTCCTCCGGCGCTGTCTCCTGCCGCGCGAGCTGGAGCAGCTGCTCAACGATCCGCTGCAAGCGCTGAACGCCGCCTTCGAGTTCCGCGAGCTCCTCGGCAGCCGTACCACTCACCCTCTCTTGCAGATTCTCGAGCTGTAGTTTGAGCGCCGTCAAGGGCGTGCGCAGCTCGTGTGCGGCATCCCCGACGAACCGTTGCTGCGAGTCAAAGGCGCTGCGCACCCGTCCCAACAGCCCGTTCATCGAATGGATGAGCGGCAGGAGCTCCCGTGGCACCCGCTGGGGATCGAGTTCCGTGGGATGGCGCTCGTCCTGATCCGACAGCGTACGTATAAGCCTCTTCGTCGGGCGCAGGGCCGTGTGGATGATCAGCCACAGCAGGACCACGCTGAGCGGCGTCAGGTAGAGAATCGGCTTGGCCGAGTCCCACGTTGAATCCCAGATGACCCGCTGGCGGAAGGCGTCGCTCGTCACAATCTGTACACGGAGGGGCGATGAATGCAGCGTGAAGACACGCCATCGCCGCGCGCCAATGCGCAACGTGCGGAAACCGTCCTCGGGCTGCAGGTTCAATCCGGCGAGCGGCCACGAGGTTTCCACCAACTTGTCGTCCGCACCCCACAATTGCACGATGGCCGCCCCGTGATGCTGAATTCCGTATGCATCCACCCGCTGAATCGGTGGCAAATCTTTGGAGACGAGCATCCGTCGGGTGTAGCTGATCGCCAGCGCGTGCATCTGACCGTCGGAGTACGCGCTGATGCTGGACGCAAATTGCCGGTGCTCGAAAATAATCGTCACGGCGGCCGAGGCCGCGTAGAGCGCGATGAACCCGCCCAGCAATTGGCCCCGAAGCGAGCTCATGCGCCGCTCGCTGAGATTCTCCACCCGAGCCCGCGAACGTTGCGGATCAGCTCGGCGCCAAAGCGGCGGCGCAGGCCATGAATGATCACCTCGACGGCATTGCTCGCCACGGCATCGTCCCACCCATAGATCCGCTCTTCGAGCTGCTGGCGCGAGAGAATCGCTCCGGGGTATTCAAGCAGGGCGTGCAGCAGGGCGAACTCGCGCGCCGAGAGTGGCTCGCGAACGCCTCGGATGAGGAGCTCGCGCGTGCGCAGATCGATCTGCACCTTCCCGGTCCCGACCACCGACTGCGCGTGTCCATCGCTGCGCCGGATCACGGCACGCAGGCGCGCCAGCACCTCACCGAGCTCGAAGGGCTTGCCGATGTAGTCGTCCGCGCCCAGATCGAGTCCTTGTACCCGCTCGGCGAGCCCGTCGCGCGCCGTCAGGACCACGATCGGCGTCCGGTCGCCCCGCTTGCGCGCCGCCTTGAGGAGCTCCAGGCCCTCGCGCTGCGGCAAGCCGAGGTCGAGGAACACCGCGATGTATCCGCCGGAACGGAGTGCCGTCTCGCCAGCCACCCCGTCTTGTACCCAGTCCACCGCGTAGCCGGCTGCGCGCATCGCCCGGCTGAAGCTCCTGCCGATCATCTCATCGTCTTCGATCAGCAGGATTCGCATGATCGTCGGCAGCGAGATGAGGCCCTGGTGGCGAGAGCGCGTGGAGACGGCGAAAATAAGGGCGTCAGGGACGTGAAATCCCAGGCCATCCCGCCCAGCCGAGAAGAGATATCTGTCATCCTTCTATGCTAGCTCCGGCAACGCCATAAGGTAGTATAAGCGCTGAGCGATCTCCTGAATCCGATCTGGATCTGACTCCGCCAGCTTCGGATCCAGCAACACCACGCTCTCCGCCGCTGCAGGATTGATTTTGGCACTTACATAAGTTGCGAGCCCGGATCAATTGGCCGTGCGCTGATCTCTTCGGTGTAGAGGATCACCCGTCCGCAACGCGGATGCGACGATGACCGACCGATAGAAGGAGAACCTGGTCCGTTCTGAGCGAACAGGCGAGGATTCTTCCCGGCCGGAAAGTGTTCAGGGACAGCTACATCCATTCTTCTCTGCCTCGCGTCTGCGAGCAGCCGCTCCTTCAGGGTCCGTTAGGATGTCGATCCATCTGGGATCTGGCGACGGCTCGGCATCGTAGTTGTCGTGCCAGTTCCACCACTTATAGGGCGGGCTCTGCGGGTAGCCCTCCGGCGAGTTCTCCCAAGTCTCCTGACGACCGAGCGGCGCGATATCGAGATAACTCCAAGTCGTTCCCATCGCCTCATCACCGCGATTATTGATGAAATAGGTGCGGTACACGCGTCCGCGATCGCGAAAGAACACATTGTGGCCATGCCACTGATCGACGCCAAAATCCGTGTCAAAGCTGTCGGTGATCGTGTACCAGGGCATCTCCCAGCCCATCCGTGCCTTCAACCGCGCGATGTCCGCCTGCGGTGCGCGCGAGGCGTAGGCGAGCGTGGTGTCTCGGGCGTTCAGATGAGCGAGGTGGGCGACCTGGTCGGCACCCAGGGAGCAGCCGCGACAGGCGTGCTCCGGCCAGCCGAAAACTCCGGGTTCGAAGAAGGCGCGGTACACGATCAGCTGCCGGCGACCCTCGAACAGGTCGAGCAAGCTTGCCTTGCCATCCGGTCCCTCGAATGCGTACGCCTTCTCGATAGCCATCCATGGCATTCGTCGGCGATCGGCAGCGAGAGCGTCGCGGGCGCGTGTCAGCGCCTTTTCCTTCACCAGCATCTGCCGGCGCGCTGTCTCCCAGGCATCCGCTGACACGATCGGTGGGATGCGCATCATGGGTTGATCGACGTTCCGATCGATACCAGGTGTTCTGCCGATGGGCATGGCGATCTCCGAATTCGAATTGACCCTTCAACGCTCGATTCGCGACCTAGGCTCCGTGACATGTTACCGTAAGCGACGGTCGATGGGTTACGTCACGTAGGCGGGAGAACGCCTTTAACCAAGGTGTCAAATGGAAGGCGCTCGTCAACAAAGCACACGTAAGCGCTCGAGTAACCACAGTCTTTCCGACAATGGCGTAAAGCGGTGAAGCTTCGCACCGCGGCGAGCCCGTGCCGCAGGCGTGGAGAGTCGTGGATGTCCCAGGAGCCGTTGAGCGAACGTGAACAGCAGTGCATCGAGCATTTGCGACGCGCGCAAGAACTCGAGGTGAGCCTCGACCGAGCATGCGCGCAGCTTCGATTTGGACATGAAGGAGCTCTACAGTGCCAAGCAGGCGCTAGTGCGCAAAGGTGCGTTCGCAACCCCGGTGACCGAGGAGCCGGAGCCGGACGCGGCACAGGGCAGCTTCGTCCCTGTCCGCGTGAGCCCATGCCGGTCGGCGCCGAGCACGATGGTGTGTCGGATCCACCACCCAAGCGGTCTGGTAATCGAGTGCACGAGCCTGCCGCGCGTTTCATGGATCGCAGCACTGCTCTCCCGGGGAGCGATGTTCCTGCCTGATCGGGAGCACCTGCGGGTGTTTCTGCATCGAGCTCCTATTGATATGCGCAAGCAGCGTCACGGTCTTGCGGCATTGGCCAAGAACGCAATGGACCAGGACCCCTGTAGCCCCGGCGCGCTCTTTGTCTTCATCGGGCGCCGACGCGACAAGCTCAAAATTTTGTACTGGGACCGTAACGGCTTCGCCGTCTGGTACAAAGTCATCGAGGGAACGGAGAAGTTCCACTGGCCACGGCGTATGGATACCGCCTCTGTGACGCTCACTCCCGAGCAGCTCGAGTGGCTGCTCGATGGCTACGATGTGTGGAAGATGAAGCCGCATCGTACGCTTAAGTTTTCGCACATAAGGACGCTCCTGAAGGAGGAGCTCGCCTGGTTCAAGGGCCAGGTCTACGGGCGCTCCCCTGAGAAGGCCTCGAGTGATGTCTCCGCCGATCAGGCGATGCTCTTCAATGAGCCCGAAGTCCTCACCGCGATCGCAAAGGCGATCGGCGAGGAAGAGGCTGCGGTCATCACAATCGACGCCCACGACCGCAAGAGGAAACCCGGCAAGAAAGCGATCCCCGCCGAGTTCCCGCGTATCGAGCTGCCACCCTTGGACGTGGCTGAGGCCGATCGGGTCTGCCCTCACGATGGCACGCCGCTTACGGTGATCGGCGCGGAGAAGCCCGAGCGCTATCACTATGTGGCGCCGAAGCTTGAAGTGCACGTGCAGACGTGCCTGAAACGCGCCTGCCCGCACTGCCATCAGGGGGTGAAGATCGCGCCGCTCCGGCCGCATATCCTGCCCAAAAGCATGGCGAGCGCCTCGCTCCTGGCGCACATCACGACCGCCAAGTTCGTCGATGGCCTGCCGCTGACCCGCCAGAGCAAGCAGTTCGAGCGCATCGGGGTAAATCTCGGGGCGGGCACCATGGCGCTGTGGATCATTACCATCGGTGGCGAGCGACTGCCGCCGCTGATTGCCCTCATGCATGAGGCGGCGCTCGCCGAGCCCGTGCTGCACTGCGATGAGACACCCGTCCAGGTGCTCAAGAGCCAGAAGGCCGCAACCTCCGATCACTACATCGTGAGGGCAGCGGGTCCTCCGGGCCGGCGCATCGTGCTGTACGACTACGCGCCGACCCGCAACGTGGAGACCATCGAGGCGGTGCTGACCGGCCCCGAAGGTCCCTATCGAGGCAAGCTCGTCTGCGATGGGCTCGAGCTCTACGACCATGTGGCCGAGGACCCGGCGTTCAGCGAGCTCATCCTGTGCGGGTGTCTGACCCATTGCCGCCGGTATTTTGACCGCTCGGCGAAGGTAACCGAGGCGCCCTCCGGGCAGCAGCTCGTCCGCGTAGCAATGAAGGACTTTCTCGGCAAGGTCTTCGACGTCGAGCGACAGATCGAGGAGCAGCGCGAAGCACGGGAGCGAGTCGGCGTTATCTGGACTGCCGAAGAGACGCTCAAAATCCGCCAATCGCGCTCTGCGCCCGTGATGGCGGCTTTCAAGGCCTGGGTAGACAGACTCCTTCCCGGTACACCTCCCAAGAGCAGTCTCGGCAAGGCGCTCGCATACACGGTGGGTCAGTGGCCAAAACTGACTCGGTTCCTCAAGTACGGCGAGGTTCCCGCGCACAACAACAGGGTCGAAAACGACATCAGGCCTTTTGCGGTAGGGAGGCGCGCATGGCTCTTCATCGACACCCAGGGCGGAGCCCGCGCGAGCGCGAACTTCTACTCGCTCGTACAGACCTGTCGCGCCAACGGCATCAATGCGCACGCGCACTTCACCCATCTTTACGAGCATCTACCACTTGTCGTTACCGCAGCCGAACTTGAAGCCTGCTCCCCTGGAACGCGAAGCCATTGCTCAGAACCCCCTCCGGTCCTACCTTACGACCTGCGCAACCTACGGCAAACGTCGCCGAGCAGCAGCTTCTGCCCTGTGCAGGTATCCCGTGAACACGTCACGAGGCGGGCTAATCGAGAGCTCGGCCATGATCCGACCGACGGCACCTCTGTGGTACGCCCCATGAACGATGACATGAGTCAGCATCTCGCCTCGAGACATTCGACCCGCGTCACCATCGGTAAAAGTGAAGTCGACACTCTCCACTAGGTCATCCGGCCCGAGCTCAGTTACGTAGTCAATATACGACTTGTCACTCGCCCCTATGGCGAACGATAACTGCTCCAATTCGGGTGTCTCGATTGTGTTCGTCGCCGTGTACTCATGGGGCGTCCCCCTGAGGTTAGCGGCAAAGATCCGATCTACTACGTACGTATGGTTCAGAATTCTCATGGCCGCGTGGCGCTCGGTCGCATGCGCTTGCTCATCAAGCTGTCGTATCGCCGCAAGAATCTCACCGTTCGCCCAAGCCTTGTACCTGAACATGCTCGTGATCAGTCCGGTACTGCTCATATTCCGATCCTCCCCGATAGTAGAATCGCCGACACATCATCCACGGTCAACGTTTTGCGCCGCTCGTGGCTTTTGCCGGGAATGTCAGGAGCGGAACCGGACGACTCAGCAGTAACCGAGGCAAATGCAGCGCGAGCTGCTCGATCGAAGGCACTGCCTACTGCTGACGCGCCGAGCGCGTCCAGAGACTTAAGCGAGACTTCCTGCACGTATTCATCCTCCGCAGCAGTCCTCCGGCGCGCCTGCAGCAGCAACCGATCGCCACCGATTCCCCCCACCATTCGGGCGCTGACTATGTAGCCATGTGGCGCCGCTAGAATCGCGATCCAACGGGTGAGATCGCTCAGCGCAGTGCCCGTGTCAGCTTGCTCTGCGGACATCACATTCACCTCCGCTAAGTTGACTAGGCCAGCACCGCTGCTGACCGGCCGCAACCGACAGCACACGCACAAGGCTAGCGGGCGCGATCATTGCTTGTGGCCTGCTCGATCCTACAGCGTGACCACATCCGAACGCGACGCTCTACACGCTCGTCGGCCGACTCTTGGTCAAATACACGTGGCTCCGCTGGACGCGCGACAGGATCGCTGGCGCAAATCATGGCTCGAGCATCGAGAACCACCCAGCCATCCTTCATCACCATCGCACCGATGTATACCCCACAGTTTGCGCAGATAAGGAAGTCGGTTACCCCGGTAGCGAAGCGATATCGCCGCAGAGAAGCAGGATTGCGCGCCACGATGAGTGCTTTGCCATCAGGGTCCGACGTACTGAGCATGGCGTGCTTTCGGCAAAGCTGCACTGACATTCCCGCAGAGGCCAGTTGCCCGGTTGAAGAGCGGTCTTGTATTCAATAGCCAAATCGCCGCAATGGCATCCGCCGGTGTACATCGTCATTCTATGCCCCTCTCGTCGCTCTATTTTCCGCTCCATCGAGAACTCGTTCGGGGGCATCATCTGTCGTCCTCTTACGTGGTTCCCCGAGCGCTTACAAGCACACCGCATGTTGCTACGTCAAAACCTTACAAGATGGATTTTTAGCGTCCTTCGCCCGTGATCTGCTCTGCTTGCGCTTCGTCTTGCACGAGCCGCTGCATCAGCTCCAGGCCCTCTGGCACATTCTGCGGTGGCAAAAGTCCCCAGCTCCCCGAGAACGAACAGGCACTCGGGTTTTTGCTCGAGACACTGCGTGTGGCAGGGGCGGAAGCCGAGGTGAGGGGCTCCTCTATGAGCCGGAGTGCGGTCCGAAGATCGTCGGTGAACAAGGCGATGATGCTGCACAAGCTACTCGGTCGGTGCCGACTGCCACGCGTCACGGCAGGCTTGAGCGGCGGATGTGGCCATTGCAGTAGCGAAGCGAGGAGTCACGACCCAGCGGGCCACAAAAGCGGGCGGGACGTCAGATCCCCCTCGGTTCGCAGACCCCCGGACGACAGCAATACCCCCCTCAGAACTCTGCGCAAGCGCTTGATCGCGGTGCGCAGTGCGTGCTCGCCCGTCGGCCCAAAGCCGAGCACCAACCCGGGCGGCATTTGTCGCTCAATAGTAAGATCCGAAAGCGCGACCGAATCGATTCGCTGCGCCGCGGCGCGCCCCCATACCTCTGATTCGCTCATGCCCGAGCTCAGCCAGCCGACGACGTGCAGGCCAGTCTGAGAATCGCCGAAGTGCATCAGCCCGGCGAGCTCCGTTTGTCCGGCTTCAATCACTGCTTTGCGCCGCGCGGCGTAGACCTCGCGCATCCGCTGCAGGTGCAGCCTCAAATGTCCTTGCTCGATGAACTCAGCAAGTGTCGCCTGTTCCAATGTCGGATGGTATCGCCGCGTAATCGAGAGCGCGGCGGCCGCCGCCTTGATCAATTCTGGTGGAAAAACCAGAAATCCGAGACGCAATGACGGGAACAGCAGCCTG
>Ga0335074_10016317_pt1 | contig 10458 bp, 9 predicted proteins | sample Lox_Sample_23_FD_206715 | JGI IMG/M metagenome (GOLD analysis project Ga0335074, IMG submission 206715) | Soil microbial communities from Loxahatchee National Wildlife Refuge, Florida, United States - Lox_Sample_2.3 | ecosystem: Environmental > Terrestrial > Soil > Wetlands | place: USA: Florida...
CCGAGATCCGGAGCACCTCGGACCTCGGTATCCCGAGGACCGACTCGATCTCGGCGGCGCTGCGCTCGGGGTCGGCTGCGGGCAGGTCGATCTTGTTGAGGACCGCCACGATCTCGAGATCGTGCTCGAGGGCCTGGTAGGCGTGGGCGAGTGTCTGCGCCTCGATCCCCTGGGCCGCGTCCACGAGGAGCACGACACCCTCGCAGGCGGCCAGGCTGCGGCTCACCTCGTAACCGAAGTCGACGTGGCCGGGCGTGTCGATCAGGTGGACCGTGTAGCCCTTCCACGAGACCCTGACGTTCTGGGCCTTGATCGTGATGCCCCTCTCCCTCTCGATGTCCATCGAGTCGAGGTACTGGTCGCGCATCTCGCGCGGGCTTACGGCGCCCGTGAGCTCGAGGACCCGGTCCGACAGGGTTGACTTGCCGTGGTCGATGTGGGCGACGATCGACAGGTTGCGGATCTTGTCCTGGCGTTGGGGCGGCCCGCCGGGAGAGGTCGTGGCGCTGGAGAGGAGGGTGCTCATGATGTCCTGACCTCCCAGTTTGGCCTACGAAAGGGAAGGGCCCGTGCCACGGGCGTCGCCGGGCAGGTCTGCCCAGAGCTTGGCAGCTCCTCGTGGCGTAGCGACTCCACCTGGCTCGAGGTCTTGCGGGCGCGCCCCGAGCTCGTTGCTGGGCGCGCGCTTCAAGCTCACGAGAGCTATTTGGGAAAGGGCGCTCTCGTGAGATCTGAGCGCGAAATCGCGTCTCAACCTCGTTAGAGCGCCGCCTCGCCGTTTGCTCTCGTGAGTTCCATGATCACCAGCCACCAGCCACCAGCCACCAGCCACCAGCCACCAGCCACCAGCCACCAGCCACCAGCCACCAGCCACCAGCCGACCGGCCCCGGGCGACTAGCTGCTAGCCGACGGCCGCCTACGGAGCTGGACCCGCCCGCGGCCGAGGTCGTCGCCTAGGCCCACCCACCTGGCCGCGCCCCGCGCCCCCCGCCCCCGCTCTCGCTCCCAGGCCTCCCGGGCCCAAACGGCTACGCCGCCCCGGCTGGTTCGGCTTGCTGAGCTGCTAACGTGTTACTCCCTGTGGCGAACATCAAGAGCCAGATCAAGCGGATAGGTACCAACGAGAAGTCGCGGCTGCGCAACAAGGCGGCCAAGGCGGAGGTGAAGACGCGCATCAAGTCAGCCGTCTATACCGCCGAGACCGGTGCGGACGACGCTGCGTCCTACCTGCGGCTAGCCGTCAAGCGGCTCGACAAGGCGGCAGCGCGCGGCATCATCCACCGCAACCAGGCCTCCAACCGCAAGTCCGCCCTGATGCGCCACGTAGCCCGCTTTGGCGCCCCCGAGGCGAGCGATGCCGAGACGGCCGGCGTAGACGAGGCCGACGCTGCCGCACCCGAGCAAGGGACCTCGGCGCCAGCTGGCCACTCACGCAGGCCACGCAGCTCGAGCCCAAGCCGCAGCTCCAGCGCCACAAAGGCCAAGTAGCACAGCCGTCGGGCTGGGCAGCCCCCGGCCGGCCGCACAGTAGCAGCACAGCCCCGCAGCAGCCGCACGGCCCCGCAGTACCAGCACGGCCCGACGGCAGCCCGGAGCAGCCGCACGGCCACGCAGTCGCCGCACGGCCCGACGGCAGCCCGCAGCAGCAGTCGCGGCTGTCGCGGCCGCCGCACGGCCCGACGGCCCCGCCTCCCCTAGACCGCGCCGCTCCGGCGGATGCGCCCACAGCCGGCCCCGCTAAGGCCACCCCTGTGACCGTGCGCACCTGGGGGCCCCAATGGAGCTGTTGCAGCGCAGGGCTCGTTGTGCCAAGTTGCTCTCATGGCGAAGATCGAAAACGCCCGTGTTATCGTCACCTCCCCGGGCCGCAATTTCGTCACCTTGAAGATCGAGACGACAGACGGTGTTTACGGCATCGGCGACGGCACGCTCAACGGCCGGGAGCTCGCCGTTGCCGCCTATTTGCGTGACCACGTCGTCCCGATGTTGATCGGGCGCGACCCGGCCGACATCGAAGACACATGGCAGCTGCTCTACAAGGGGGCCTACTGGCGGCGCGGGCCGGTGACGATGGCCTCGATCGCAGCAGTCGACATGGCTCTCTGGGACATCAAGGGGAAAGTCCTCGGTGCGCCGGTCTGGGACCTACTGGGGGGCCGCAGCCGGGCCGCCACCCTCGTCTACACCCATGCAAGCGCCCGCACCATCGAGGAAACCGTCGAACAGGTGGCTCAACTCCAAGCCCGGGGCTTCAAAGCCGTCAGGGCACAATGCCTCGTGCCCGGCATCGACGAGATGTACGGCGTGCCCCGCCAAGGAGGCACCGAGGACTCGTCGTTGCCCTTCGTCGAAACCGGATGGGACACGAGCCGCTACATGCGGTTCGTGCCGAAGCTCTTCGAGGCAGTTCGCACCGCAGTGGGGGAGGAGCTCCACCTTCTCCACGATGCCCACCACCGGCTGAGCCCGATAGAGGCGGGGCGGCTCGGGAGGGATCTCGAGGAGTTCCGCCTTTTCTGGCTCGAAGATGCCGTGCCCGCCGAGCTGCAAGCTGCCTTCAGGGTCGTCCGCCAGCACACGACCACACCACTTGCGGTCGGGGAGGTGTTCAACAACATCCACGACTGCGAGCAACTGGTGCGCGAGCAGCTGATCGACTACCTGCGGATGAGCGCCGTCCACGGGGGCGGCATCACGCATCTCCGGAAAGTGGCTGCTTTCGCCGAGGTTTACCACGTCAAGCTCGGCTGTCACGGCGCCGCCGACCTTTCGCCCGTAACAATGGCGGCGGCCGCCCACTTAGGGCTGGCGACGAACAACGTCGCGATCCAGGAGTACGCCGAGCATCCCGAGCAGTCCTACGAGGTTTTCCCGCACCACTGGTCGGTCGTAGACGGTTACCTTCACCCCGGCGATGCTCCCGGGCTTGGTGTCGACATCGACGAGCGCGCCGCCGAGCGCTTCGGCTACGTGCGCTCCTACCTACCGGTGAGCCGCAAGACGGACGGCGCCATCTCGTCGTGGTGAGCGCTCAGTTGCCGCCGTCCAAAGGCTCCCGTGCGGCGTACGTGAAGCCTCCTCTGACGTGCATCAGCCCTCCGTCCACCGTGAGGACCGAGCCCGTCACGTAAGCGGACTCGTCGGACAGGAGGAACCGCACCGGCCCGACCATGTCCGCCGGGTAACCGACGCGGCGCATCGGGATCCTCTGGAGCTCGCTCGGGCGTTCACCGGCACGAGGGTTCATCCCGGCCGTCCTGGTCGACCCGGGGGCGAGCGCATTGACACGTACCCCGAACTGGCCGCCTTCAACTGCCGCCGCAGTCACGAGCGAGTTGACCGCAGCCTTCGCCGCCGAATAGACGGCTTGGTCGGGGTAACCGATCGTGCCGTTGATCGAGCTGACTGCGACGATCGACCCGGGCCGCTGCTGGGCACGCAAAAGACGGTGCGCCGCCCTGATAACAAGGAAAGTGCCCTTGAAATGGACCGCGACCAACCGGTCGAACAGCTCCGTGGACGTCTCGCTCAGGTAGCCGCCCCCACCGATGCCTGCACAGTTGACGGCGCCTCTGAACGGCCCGGCAGCGGCCGCGACCTCGAAAAGCCGCTCGACGTCGCCGGGGTCCGAGACATCGGCACCGACCGGGACAACGCCGTGCCGCGAAGCGAGATCCTCCAGCTCGCCAATACGCGAGGGGACGTCCGCCGCGACGATCAGCCAGTCTTTGGCGAGCCCGGTCGCGACGCCTTCGCCGATGCCGCTCGCCGCCCCCGTAACGACGACGACATCGCGTCCGGTACCAGCATCGCGTCCGGTACCAGCATCGCGTCCGGTATCAGCGACCATGGCCCATCGCCCCTCGCCAGCCGAGGTAATCCGCCTCTATGTCATCACGCCACTGCGCCACATCGATCTCGCCGCTCGTGTACCTTCCCTCCGCCAGCCGCGCCTTGCCGAACTTGTCGCGCGCCCTGGTGTCGCCGGCGCGATCGGCGACTTCTTCCGCCAGGTGGGGCGGGATGGCGATGACGCCAGTCGGGGTGGCGAGGATGACGTCGCCCGGCAGGACGGTAACTTCCCCGATGCGCACAGGGATATTGATCCCTGCGAGGGTGACCTCGGCGATGGCGGTCGGGTGGGAGCCCCGGAAAAAGAAGTTGACCCCTTCCAGTTGGACCAGGCCCTGGTAGTCGCGGATGCCGCCGTCTATGACGGCGCCGGCCCCCGTGCGGACCTTGACCGCCGTGCCGAGGTTGTCGCCGACCACGGTGCCGTCCTTAACCTTGCCGAAAATGTCGACCACCATCACGTCACGCTCCCCGAGCCCTTCGATCACCCACGAGTTCTGCCCTCCGCTCGCGCCCCTGCCTTCGGCGACGCCTGCTGACTGGACGGCGTCGTGCAGGTCGGGCCGGTAGGGGAGGAACTGGGCCGTGTACGCCCTTCCTACTACGACGCTCCCCGGGTGGGTCTCCCGCCAGTTGCCCTCGAACTGCAACGGGTAACCACGATCGACGAGCACCTTCCAGGCCTGCTCGGTCGTCGCATCCGAGATACGGTCGAGCAGGTCGTCGGGGACCCGAGGCCGCCCGTCTGCGGAACGGCCGAACGGATTGAGCGGCGTGAGGGCCGCCACCTCCTCGGCACTTGGTTGCACGCGCATCAACGCTCCAGGCCTTCGTCGCTCAGGCGCCAGACAGAATCCCGCAGAGCCCGGATGTAACCGAGCGCGTAGAGCCGGCCGTACGCCGAGTACCCCGGGTTGTCGTTGCTGTCGCCCTCGACGGTCGGCACGTGGTCCGGGCGGAGCGGCCCGTCGAACCCCACCTCCCTGTAGGCCTGCATGCACGCCAATAAGTCGGTCTTGCCCTCGTCGTGCCACGTCTCCACGAACTTTGCCGCAGTGCCCTGCACGTCGCGGAAGTGGACGAAGAAAATCTTCTTCTGGCGCCCGAAATGGCGGATGGCAGCGGGCAAGTCGTCGGTCATCAGGGTGAAGTTGCCCTGGCACAGTGTGATCCCGTTGCATTCGCTCGGGACGAGGTCGACCAACCGCTGGTAGTTTTCCAGGCTCCGCATTATCCGCGAGACCCCCCGGATCGGGGAAAGCGGTGGGTCGTCGGGGTGCATGGCGAGCATCACGCCGGCGCGTTCGGCCGCCGGGACAACTTTACGGAGGAAATATTCCAGGTTTTGCCAGAGCTGTTCCTCGCTGATGGGCCCGAGCTCGGTTGGCGGCGCCCCCTCCAACTTGGAGGCGTCGAACTCGCTGACGAGGGAGCCGCCCCGCCCCGGGACCGCCGTGGCGGTGCGCACCCAGTTGAAATCGGTCATCCACTCGTAGCACCAAACTCTTATCCCGAGCTTGCCCATGTTGTCGAGCAGGCGGCAAACGTTGGCGATCTCGTCGTCGCGCCCGGGCAGGCCTCTCTTGGCGAGGTTGAGGGGCGGTCTTGCCTCGATGACGACAAGTTCGAAGCCTGCGGCTTGGTAATCCTGCTGGAGGCGCAGGAGCGGCACGTAGTCCCACGGTTGTTCGTGGTGCGAGGCCGTCGTGCCGACCACGGGTAGCCCGCCGACCGCATAGCGCACGCCCGCCTGGCGGCACAGGCGCGAGACTAGGGAGGGCTGAGGCGACCATATCGCCTCGGCGATCTTGATCACTGCGCGTTGCCCAGGCCCGGCCGGGGAGCAGCGGGGGTGGCAGCGACAGAGCCGACCGCTACGGCTAGGGTTTGGGACGCGAGCTCTTCGGGGAGCGGCTCGACGGTCACCGGGGCGCCAAATGGGTCTTTGCGGACGGCGTCCTCGGCGAAATGACATGCGACGAGATGGCCGTCGGCGACCTGGCGCAGTAAGGGTTCTTCCGAACTGCAGCGCGGCTGGGCCATCGGGCAACGCGTGCGGAAGCGGCACCCCGAGGGCGGTGCAAGGCTGCTCGGGACCTCCCCGGTCACGACGGCTCGCTTGTGCTCCTTGCTGAGGCGCGGGTCGGGGATGGGGATGGCGGAAAAAAGTGCCTGAGTGTACGGGTGGAACGGGCGGGCGTAGAGCGAGTCCCGGTCGGCGATCTCGACGATCTTGCCGAGGTACATCACGGCCACCCTGTCGCTCATCTGCCCCACGACGGCGAGGTCGTGGGCAATGAAAAGGTAAGAGAGGCTGAGCCTGTCCTGAAGATCGGTCAGCAACTGGAGGATCTGAGCCTGGACCGAAACGTCGAGCGCCGAGACAGGTTCGTCCAGCACGACGAGGCTTGGCTGGACGGCGAGCGCTCTCGCGATCCCGATGCGCTGGCATTGACCGCCCGAAAATTCGTGCGGGAACCGCGAGACCGCATCCGATGGCAGGCCCACGAGGTCGAGCAGTTCCTCGACCCTCTGGGTTCGCTCCTTTCGCGGCATCAACTTGTGGACCCTCAAAGGTTCGCTGATCAATTGGGCCACCGTGTGGCGCGGGTTGAGCGCACCGATCGGGTCCTGGAACACGATCTGCATGTGCCGCCTGAGCGCCGTCAGCTCGCGTTCGCCCATCTTGGACAAGTCGTGCCCCTCGTAACGCACCGCTCCCGATGTCGGCTTGTCCAGCAGGAGGACCGTCCGCCCCGTGGTCGACTTACCGCACCCGCTTTCGCCGACGAGGCCGAGAGTTTGCCGGCTTTCCAGTGAAAAGCTCACCCCGTCCACGGCGTGGACGGTCTCGCGCGAGCGGAACACCCTGCCCGGGCCGCGCACGTGGTAATGGACCACTAGCTCGTCGACTTCGAGGAGGGGAGCCCCCGCGGGGGCAGAGGCGCTCAAGGGAGGATCCCTGGCGAACCGGGGCCAAAGGGGGCGACAGGAGCGGCGGGAGCTCCGAGTGCCCCCGCATCGCCCGGTGGGGCCGAGGGCCCGGGGAAGCCGAGGGCACCGGCACCGGCACCGGCACCGGCACCGGCGGTGACTGGAGCCCTTACTGGGTCCCAGCAGGAGATCCAATGGCCGGGCCCTATCGGTTCGAGCGGCGGCGTCTCGGTATGGCAGCGCTCGCCGGCGCGCTCACAGCGCGGTGCGAACGGGCAGCCCTCCCGCAGCTGGGTTACCTGAGGCGGTTGGCCCGGTATAGCCTCGAAGATCCGGGACCTTTTGGCTGTGAGCCGCGGGACGCACCGCAGCAGCCCGACAGTGTAGGGATGGGACGGCCGGTCGAAAAGCTCGACGACGGGAGCGCTTTCCATTACCCGGCCGGCGTACATGACCACGACCCGGTCGCAATGGCCGGCGACTATGCCGAGGTTGTGGGTGATGAGGATCGACCCCAGGTTGGAGCGCTCGACCAGGTCGTCGATCAGTTCGAGGATCTGGGCCTGGATCGTGACGTCGAGTGCGGTAGTCGGCTCGTCGGCTATCAATAAGCGCGGCTGGCAGGCAACCGCCAGGGCGATGATTACCCGCTGGCGCTGGCCTCCGCTCAGCCTGTGCGGGTACTCGTGGATCCGCTTGTCGGGGTCGGGGATCCCGACCGAGCGCATCAGCTCCACCGCCCGCTCGAGCGCCTTGGACTTGCTTAGGCCGACGTGGAGCTTGAGCACCTCCTCAAAATGGGTAGCGATCGTGGTGACCGGGTTGAGCGACGTGAGCGGGTTCTGAGGCACCATGCCGATCTGCCCGCCCCGCACCGAACGCATCTCGGCTTGCGATATGCGCAACAGGTCGCGCCCTTCGAAGAGCACCTGGCCACCCGTCACCCTCCCGGGCATTATGACCATCCGCATTACGGCCGAGGCGGTAACGCTTTTTCCCGAGCCGCTTTCCCCGACGACGCCGACCCGTTCCCCCGCCCGTACCTGCATGCCGAAGCCCTGGACCGCGTAGATCGTGCGGCGTTCGAGCGGGAAGGAAACCTGCAGGTCGCGGATCTCGAGCAGCGGCGCGCCAGGGACGGCGCCTGCTTGAGCCCGCGCCGATGTGGCGGGCGCCGTCTTGAGCACTTCGCTTGCCATTGACCTACCTCGAGGTGGGGTCGAGCGCGTCGCGCAGCCCGTCACCCATGAAGCTGAAACTCAAGCAGGCGAGCCCGATGCAGCCGATCGGGACGAGCACCAGGAGCGGGTCGAGCGGGAGGTAGGAAACGCTGTCGTTGATCATCTTGCCCCAGTCGGCAAGCGGGTCCTGCACGCCGAAGCCGAGCAGGCTGAAGCCGGCCGCCGTGAAGATGACGTAGGGGACCTGCTGTACGAAGTAGACGATTATCGGCCCGACGGCGTTGGGCATGATGTGGACGAGGATTATCCGCCAGGTGGGCACACCTGCAGCGCGCGCCGCCTGTACGAAGTCCCGGTCGCGCAGCGCAATGTACTGCGCTCTTGCCAACCGGCCGAAACCCACCCACAGCGTGATCCCGATGAAGAGGGCCAGTTTCCAGACGCTGACCCCGAACACGGTCACGAACAAGAGGGCGGCCAGGATGGTCGGGACCATCTGGAACAGCTCGAAGAGGCGCAGCGTCACCCAGTCGAAGATGCCGCCGAACCAGCCGGCGATTATCCCCATCGGCATCCCGATGGCGAGGCCGATGAGCGGCGCCCCGAGCGCGATCGTCATCGAGGTCCGGTCGCCCCAGATCGCCCGGGTCAAGGTGTCGCGGCCGAGATTGTCGGTCCCGAGCAAGTGGTGCCAGCTGGCACCGGCGAGCACCGAGGTGAGGTCCTCGCCCGCATCGTTGTAGGGCGCGATATAAGGCGCCAGGAGGCCGACGAGGAGTATCAGCAGCACGAGTGCACCGGCGACGAGCGCCAGCTGGTTGCGCCTGTAGCGGTACCACGCCGCGTGCCAGAAACTGCCGCTGCTCCGGGCGACCGCGACGGTTGGAGCCGCCGGGAGGGGTACCGTCGTCATTGCGAAGCTCCCTCGATGCGTACCCGCGGGTCGACGATCACGTAGGCGACATCTGAGAGGATGAAACAGACCCCCCAGAGCGCCGCAACTATCAGTACCAGCGCCATGATCAGCGGGTAGTCACGGCGCTGGCTGGCGGTCGTGAAATAGCTCCCGAGGCCGGGTAGGGCAAATACCCCTTCGATGAAGATCGACCCCGTGAGGATGTTCGGGATCCACGGGCCCATGATCGTGATGAGCGGGATGAGCGAGGTCCGCAGGATGTACTTCCACAGGATGCGCCGTTCGGAAAGGCCTCTCGCCCGTCCCATGCGGACGTAGTCGGCATAAGTGACTTCGAGCGTGCTGGCACGCGTGTAGCGCTCCATCAGCGCCATTGGGTAGAGCGAGAAGGCGACGACCGGCATTATGACGTCCTTCACCGAACCCCACCCGCCGACCGGCAGCCACCCGAGCTTGATGGCGAAAACCTCGATCAGCAGAAAACCGATGACGTAATTGGGCAGTGCGACACCGATCGTCGAGACAACAGCGGTGATGAGCGAGTCGACCCAGGTGTTGTGCTTGACGGCTGCTATGCACCCGAGGACCAGGCCGAGGCTGTAGGAAAGGGCTATCGTCAAGCCGCCCACTATCAATGTGATCGGCCATGCCGAAGCAATGAGGTGGTTTACGGTCATGGTCGGTTCCTCGAAGGGGATGCCGAGATAACCGTGCAACAATTGCCAGATCCAGTCGAAGTACTGGCGCCAGATCGGCTCCGCAAGGCCGTACTTCACCATGATGTTGTGCATCGCCGCCGGCGTCATGTCCCCCTGGGTGAAGGCGAACGGCCCGCCGGGGACCGAATGCATCATCGCGAAAATGGCGATCGTCGCAAGCAGCAACGTAAACAGCAGCGCCAGGACGCGCTTGCCGAGATAGCCGATCATGGCGTTCCCCCCGATCTGGCCTTGCGGCCGTCGCGGCCCTCGCGGCCCTCGCGGCCGTGGTCGCTCTCAGAGCCCCCCCGGCCGGCCCCCCGGTCGGCCGGGTACACCGTGAGTTCCCCGCGCCTGAGCCTCCGCCGGCCCGGCCCCCTTAGGGGCCGGGCTTGGCCGAGGAAAGTTGCGCTCGCCACGGGTGAGCGTTGCGCAGTGCCCCTAGAGGCTCTCGCTTGCCCTGGGGTACTTGCCGACGTTGTCGCCGATGAAGATCCCCTCCTGGTACGTGCTGAAGGGGAAGAACCCGGGCCACTGGAGGCCGTCGTAGCCGAGGTAGTTCTTGGCCAGCGCGGGCCCTTGTACGTAAGGCGGTATCAGGTAGGCGTCCAGGCCGTGGAAAATGAACACCGCCGGTGCCTGCATGGTCTGGAGGACCTGGGCTTCGGTGTAGATCTCCTGGCGCTTGGCCTTGTTGAACTGGGCCGCGCCCTGGGCGAGCAGGTTGTCGTACTCGGCATTGTCCCAGTCGTGGCGCCCACCGGCTTTGTAAACGCTCAGCATGTTGGAGGCGTCGAAGTAGTCCATCCCGTAAGAGACGAAACCCATCTCGATCTCGGTCTCGGGCTGTGCCTCCATCTTGCTGTAGAAGGTCGA
>Ga0335074_10016318_pt1 | contig 10458 bp, 9 predicted proteins | sample Lox_Sample_23_FD_206715 | JGI IMG/M metagenome (GOLD analysis project Ga0335074, IMG submission 206715) | Soil microbial communities from Loxahatchee National Wildlife Refuge, Florida, United States - Lox_Sample_2.3 | ecosystem: Environmental > Terrestrial > Soil > Wetlands | place: USA: Florida...
ACTGCGAAGGATTTTCGGCGAATCGCGTTGGGCCTTGAAGGCGCGGAAGAGGGCTCGCACATGGGCGCGGTGGACTTTCGCGTAGGCGGGCGCATCTTCGCCACGCTGGCCTCAGTAAAGGAAGGCTACGGCAACCTGATGCTGACGCCTGAGTTGCAAGCGGAGTTCATTGTTGAACGGCCGGATTTGTTTCTCCCGATTCATGGCGGATGGGGACGCATGGGCGCGACGCACATCCGGCTTGCGGTCGCAGATGAGGATTCGCTGCGCGGTGCCCTGACGACGGCGTGGAAGCTGCGGGTCGAAAAGAATCGCAAAGGCAGCAGGCCAACGAGACAGCGAGCCGGCAAGCCGGCGAAGCGAAGGTGAGCTGACGGTCGTGCGATCCCAGGTCTCAAAATCGAGACCTGGGGCACCCGGCAATGAGGGAAAATTGCTGATTCGGCTTCGGGGCTGGACCCTGCTTTCTTTTTGACTTCATTAAGGGGCCGGCAGGCGAGACGGCGGAGTGATGTCGCTGACCTTATATCCCTTTGGAACTTCAAACAGATCTTTGTTCTGGTCTCCTTGTGAAATGCCTGAGAGGCGCATGGTGAAGTTGCCAAAGACCGGATCGTTTTCATTGATCTCCACGACGACGTTCGACGTGGGATCGGTCCACACTTCCCGGCTCACGATGACGTCATTCGCAACCCCTACAGACCGGCCGGGTACTGTTTCCTTGTAGCGCGTCCCGTTCACCTTGATTCCCGCAATCATTCGCTCGCCAATCGGCTCCGTCACGCAAGTATCTGCGACGATCCGGCAGTTCAATAAGGTGTAGGAGCGAGTGCTGCCATAGACCTGCGGGACCGCCAAGTTTTCAAAAAAGTGATCCGAGTATTCCAGGCGTGTTGGGCGGAGCGACATAACATTGGTTGACTCGCTGTTCCAGCTCAGCATCGTCGTGTTGTCTGCCAAAAAAAGTATGTTCGAGGTAGGAAACTTAACGGGTGCGCCTCCATTGCGCGTTTTGACGCCCTCAACCCGCACATCGCCGGCCGCGTCCCGCCAGACGTCTCCCTTGACCTCCGTAGCCAGCTTCTTTCCACGCGGCACAGGCAAATTCCAACCCGCTGTGACGGTCGCGTGGAAGGGATGGCCGGAGACCCCGAGGGGGATTTCCGGAGGCTGCATAAAGAAGAGGGGCACATTCTGATTGTGCAGTCCGGCGGGAGCCTGTGAGCGCATCAACGGCGGCAGGGCGAGTAGCGCCGGGAGCAGGGCGGCGATCGCTCCAGCTGTTCTACTTCCTTCTTTCATTTCCTTCCTCTTTCGTAAATGCCTTCTGATTCCTCCGGGGCTCAAGCCCCAGTTTCTCTTTGACTTCAATGAGCGGCCGGCGCTTCAGGAGGGTTTGGTGGCCTGGAAGCCGGCGAGGATTTGCGTCATCAAGTCGTTCACGGTGCCGGGCGAGCTGGGCAGCAGAATGGTAGCCGACTTGCCGGTCACCCCAACCTCGCGCAAGGTGTCGAAATACTGCGTCATCAGGACCATTGCCATCACGTCCTGCGCGGTCGAGCCTTCCACGGCCCCCTTGAACGCTTCGACCGATGCCTGCAGTCCCTTAATGATGGCCGCGCGCTGGCGAGCAACGCCGTCGCCTTGCAGAGCCTTCGACTCCGCTTCCGCCTCAGCCTGCTTCACCTTGAGAATCTTGTCGGCTTCGCCGCGAGCCTGCGCTGCGATCTGCTCGCGTTGCGCGGCGTTGATGTCGTTCATCGCCGCCTTCACCTTGGCGTCGGGAACGATGTCGGTAACCAGCGCGCGCAGGATGTTGTAGCCAAAGTTGTCCATCACGTCGTCGAGGTCCTTCTTGACGGCGGCCGAAATCTGCTGCATCTGCTCGAATGCTTCGTCGAGCGTGAGCGTGGGCACGTGGCCAAGGATGGAGTTGAAAACGTAGCTCTCGATCTGGCTCTGCGGGTTGCTCAGCTTGTAGTACGCGTCAAAGACCTTGGCCTCAACCACCTGGTACTGCACTGAAACGGGAATGGTGACGAAGACATTGTCCTTGGTCTTGGTTTCGACGTTGACGGCGGCCTGGCGCACCTGCAAATCGACAAAGCGCACGGTCTCGCACCAGGGCACAAGAAATTGCAGGCCAGGGCGCGCGATCCGGTTGAACTTGCCGAATCGCTCGACGACGCCGGCAGTGTAGGTGCGCACAGAGTACATGGTTTTGAGCATAGTAATGAGCACAAAGATGCCCACGACGGCGGCAACGATGAGAAGGAAAACAGCAAATGGAGAATCCATGGTTGACCTTTCTTGCTCCGTGAGGGAGCGGCAGGCTGGCTTCGCGTTTCGCCTGCGTGTTCCAGATGCAGGAATCATAACGCAGTGCCGTTACGGGGGCTGCCCTACACTGGAAGAGAATGGCACGGCAGGGACAGAAAACGCGTGGGGCGCCGAAGGGGAAGGCTGTAAAGCGGCGCGGGCTCGGCGCCAAGCGAAACGCCGTGAATCTACGTCACGCGCACGGGCCGTTTGACATTGTGGGCGACGTGCATGGCTGCCTGGATGAGCTGCTGGCGCTTTTGCAGGCATTGGGTTACGGGGTCGAGCGGCACGGGGAGAACTTCAAGGTGACTCCGCCTCACGGCAGAACGCTGGCTTTTGTTGGCGATCTGGTGGACCGGGGCCCGGCCGCGCCGGCTGTGTTGAGGCTGGCCATGGCCATGGCGCATGCCGGCACGGCACTGTGCCTGGCCGGCAATCGCGATATGGAGCTGGTGCGCGCTTTGCGGGGCCGTGCAACCAAAGTCACGCGTGGCATGGCGCGGACGCTGGATCAGCTGGCCGCCGAGCCGGAGAGCTTCAACGCCGAGGTGGTGAAATTCCTGCGCTCGCGGCCAAGCCATCTGGTGCTGGACGAGCACCGCCTGGTGGTAGCGCATGCGGGGCTGAAAGAAGCCATGCAGGGCCGCACATCAGCTGCGGCGCGCGCCTTCGCCCTGCATGGCGATGTGACCGGCGAGAGAGATGCCTCAGGATTGCCGGTGCGCAGGAATTGGGCCGCAGAATATCGCGGTAAGGCTTTGGTGGTGCACGGACACACGCCGGTGAGCGAGCCCCTCTGGTTAAACAATACGGTCAATATCGATACGGGATGCGTGTACGGCGGGCACCTGACGGCACTGCGCTACCCGGAGCGCGAGACGATATCGATTCCAGCTCAGGCGATCCATTACTCGCCGCGCCGGCCGTTCGCACCGAATCATGCGCTCAAGCGGAAGTGAGCAGGTCCACTCTTCCGCGCCGGCCCCGATCTTATTTCGGCGGGGGCGGGGCGGTTGTGCTTGAGCCCTGCGCGTCGAGTCCGTGGGTTGGATCCTTGTGGAACAATTTTCGCGAAATATCGGGCCAGAACTCCTGAAGCACACCGCCAAAGGTGCCTTCGGTGGTAACGACAAAGCCGTCGGAGATGGTTTGGCCCCAGCTGAAGCCGCTGGATGGGTAATACAGATTGGAGATGGCTCCTGAGATGATGTTCCCGCCGATGTTGGAGTAGTTCGGCTCCCACTTGCCGGTGTTGTCGTGCTTGCAGATGTAGCTGGTGGCGATGGCGTAGAAAAGCCGGTGATGGAAACTGCCGTGACCGAGGCGGAAGTAGCGCGGATCCTGGTGCAGCAGGGAGGGCAGTATTCCGTTGCCAATGATGGTTCCGTCGAACGCGTCGAGGTAGGCTGCGCCGCTGCGCTCAAAGTACCCACCAGGGCCCCAGCCGAATCCGGCTACATTGCCGTGCGTCTCGTCAAGGCCGGCCACAATAAAAGAGATGCCGAAGGTGTAGGGGTCGATCGCGGAGCGAAAGGCAAGTCCCATCTTTTGGCCCGCAGACATGGAGGCGGCATCGCTGCGATAGCTCACGTTAAACGAGGGCACGATACCGCCGACGCGCTGCTTTTCCTGTTCTTTAATCTCTTCGGCGGCTTTCTGGTGCTTTGTCTCCTGCGTAGCGGCCGGTTGCGTTTGCGAACTCGAGCTGTTTTGCGGCGGGGTGTTTTGAGTGCCGCCTTCCGGTGCCGCAGGCGCGGCATTCGAGCCGGCCGCCGGTTGTTGCGTACTTTGGCTCTGGCCAGCGTTGCCGGCGGAGGGCGCGGAACCCGCGGCAGGCTGCTGCACGTTTTGCCCCTCGCCGGTATTGCCGGCGGTGGCATTCGAGCCGGCGGCAGGCTGCTGCGCGCTTTGGCCTTGCGCGGCCTGAGGATTATTGATTGCTGCTATTTCAATTTGCGGGGCCGGTGCGTCAGGAATTGCGGCCTGCGCCGACGCAGCAGACGCAGTTGCGCTTGAGCCATCGCCGGCTTGCTGCGCCCTCGACGGCGTTGAGCACAAGGCTACGGCAATGCCCGCAGCGAGAACCGCTGAAACTGGTCGGGGAAGCAAGAGCATTCATTCACCGGAAAAAAGTTTGAACTCGATGCTATCAATCAATGATGACTTTGGAGGGCACCATCACTGCGGGGGACATAGTTATTAAACACTATGGCCGGTGCTTGCCGCCGGGTTGTGCGCTCTTTCTCCGCTTTCTTACTGATTCATGCACGGTTCCGCTGCCTCCAGGTGGGGAGCCCGCACCGGCTTGCCATTAAGATCCGATGCCCGCTTCGTGCTTCTTCGAAATCCTGCGGCGGATATCGGGCCAGAATTCCTTCACCACAAACGTGAACGTGTCGAGACTCACCTGCGTTCCCCAGGTGCTTGCCACGCCAGATAAGGTGCGCTCGGACGCTACGAACTGGTGCGGATTCGAAGGGGTGCTGATAATAGCGCTTCGGGGATGATAGCTATAAGTGGAAATCGCGGCCGCGGAGCCCGCCCCGAGGATCTCTGAGTAGTTAAACTCCGCGCGGCCCGAGTCCGAGCGGGTGATTATAATCCGGCTCACCGAATACCCCGCGCGCTGAAAGAAGCTGCCCTGCCCCGACTGATAGTAGCGAGGGTCTTGCCGCAGGATGGATGGAATAACGGCGCCCACCATGAAGTTCTCGACCATGGAGTCGCCGGCCGTAGTTCCGTAGCGCTTTGCGTAGGCCTCCCAACCTTGTCCATATGCCGGGTCACCATCGTCGGCTTGGCTGATCGCTGCCAAAACTCCCCACCAGGGGTATTCGACATAATCGAACGTCCCCAGTGCGACCACCTTGAACTTGTCGCCAGCGCTCATCGGCGGCAGCTGTTTCTTGCCTTCCAGAGTTAGAAAATTTGGCAAGGCGTAAAACAACCGGTCGTTCGACGTTCCCGCCACTTTGCCCTTCCCGCTCGTCTGCGAGTTCGCTTTATCCTTACTTGCCGATTGCCCCGCGGCCGGCTGCGACGCGCTCTCGCTTTGCCCGCCGCCTTGACCCACGCCGCTTTGCGCCGGCGATGAACTGGGCGTGGGCTGTTGCGCGGGTTGTGCCTGTCCGGACGACGATTGTCCGGCCTGGACTTGAGCTTCCCGCAAATCGGCGCGTGGATCGGCGACGGTCGCGGTTGGCCCGACCTGCGGCAACGGCGCAGCGGGAATTGCGGCAGGCGACGCAGGCGCCGATTCTGCCCGCTGTGCGGAAAGATAAGAAGCCGTACCCAAAAATGCCATCCCGAAAAAAAGTCGTACAGCGACTTTATGAAAATCTGAATGCATTCATTCCCCTAATTCTGTGAGGCAGCGTCAGCCGGTCCGGTTTGCCGCATTGGCTAGACCGGCTCGGGGGAGGACGCTTGGAGGTTTCCCGCCTGCCGGAGCCCTCATTTCAAAAGGCGTTTCCGCGGGACATTGCTTTATGACACGTCGGCAGTTTCGCTCTGTTAGACGGATTTTGGGGTTCGCCGGGCACACGGATTTCGCTTTCGGGGCCCGAAAAGCCACCGGAGCTTGCCGCCGCGTGAGAACTTACGCTTTGTCATCGTAAATTAATGAAACTAAGTAGATTGCACGGCGAAATCGATAAAGCCTCGCTCCGGGTCGGTCGAGACCAGCTTAACCGTCACCCTATCGCCGACATCAAGCCCTTTGCCGCCCTGGACGATTTTGCCCTCTGCATGGGGATTGAGAATGCGCACAAAGGTTCCGTAGTTGTTGACCCCGGTGACGATGCCCGGGTAGCTCTGCCCGATATGGGGATGCAGAACCACCGCTGTAATCCGCTTCTGCATCTCGCGCTCCACCTTGCGCGCTCCATCCTCCATCAAAGTGCATCTCTGCGCGATTGCGTCGAGTTGATCTTCAGAGTAGGGCTGAGGCACGTGACCCAGCCACGCCTTCAGCAGGCGCTGCGTCACCATGTCGGGGAAGCGGCGGTTGGGAGCCGTGGAATGCGTATAATCCTGCACTGCGAGGCCGAAGTGGCCGGGCGATGGCTCATTCGGTTTTACCAGCACATATTCGCCGGGCCCCAGCAGCTTGATCACGATCAGCGAGACATCGGGAAAGTGATCGGGATCCTTTTGCTTCTGATCGAGCAGAAAGGCGTTGAGGGCCTTCGAATCAGGCTCGGCGGGGAGAGTGACTCCCGCTCTTTCTTTGGCCAATTCGACGATGCGGTCCCAGCGCTTGGGCGTGCGGACAACGCGACGGATAGACGCGACGCCCGCGTTGATAAAGGTGCGCGCGATGACGCCGTTAGCCGCGATCATGAACTCTTCAATCAGCGAGGTAGCGCGATTCTTTTCGACCGGCGCAATCCCGATAATCTGATCTGTGACCATCACGGTGTGCGTTTCGATGGTTTCAAGATCGAGCGCGCCATGCTGGAAGCGTTCGCCGCCCATGCGCTGCGCAGCCGTGTCCTGCAGTTTGAGCTGCGCGGCCAGATCCTGGCTGGCGGCAACTTTGGCGGGCGGGTTGCCCTTGCCCTCGAGCCACGCACCCACGCTCGGGTAAGCCAGTTGCGCGCGATTGCGCACCAGCGCGCGATAGGCTTTCTCATCGGATGTCTTTCCTTCGGTGTCAACTGAATACTCGATCACGAAGGCCGCGCGGTCTTCATTTTCATTCAGCGAGGTAATGCCTTCAGAAAGCACGGTCGGCATCATTGGGTAAATGACGACGCCGGTGTATACCGAGGTGGTCTCAGACTGCGCGTGACTGTCAATCGCGGTGCCGATGTGCACGCGCGCGTCCACATCGGCCACGCCGACGAGCACGCGAATTCGGCCGTCAGGCAGTTGCTCGGCCCACTCAATCTGGTCGAGATCCTTTGAGGTGTCGTTGTCGATCGAGGACCACAGCAGGTTGCGCAGGTCGGCAATGCCGTCGCCGGCCTGGATTGGCGGCTGCGCTTGGATAGCCGCCAGCTCGGCCGAAACTGCGGGAGGAAAATCAGGATGAAATCCGTGCTCGATCATCGTGGCGTGCGCCGCGGCTACAAGATTGAAGTGAGAAGGGTGATTGGAACTCATGAAGAATTCGTGCTCCTACGCGCGAAATGCCAGCCTATCATGCGCAGGAGCCGAATTGACGCCAATTTAGGAAGCTGTCGATCTCCAGTTGGCGTCGGTGTGCGCGAGGCGCGCTTTGCGGCCAGAAACCGCATCTCGGTCCTGATGGCCGAGAATCTTCCGACCGGCCTGGTGTGGAAGACCTTCATGCGCAACGCGGAGTGCACGAAGGCCATGCAGTCAGTCGGCTTCACGAAGCAGAGCTGATGCCGTGAACATTACACCGGAGAGCTCAGAGCGGCGAGCAATATGCGCAGGATTTGGCTAGGCTCGCTCCGAACGCAGAAGCATCCTTCGATCGCGTCCTCAAGCGCCAACGTCTTATGTTTCCGCTGCTCCGACAACTTTCGCAAAATCGAGGGCAGTCCTGCGCCAGGGCGCGACGATATGGGTGCCACCATTGCCCATGACCGCACCCGCGACGCTCTCCACAGAAGTGATAATGCACTCCTCGCCCCTGTGTTCCAGGAAGTCGATTGCCGCCTGAATTTTCGGCCCCATCGAGCCCGCCGGGAATTGGCCTGCGGCCAGATATTGGCGCGCCTGGTCCATCGTGACGGTGTCGAGCCACTGCTGGCTTGGCCGGCCATAGTCGAGCGCTACGCGATCAACCGAAGTAACAATGACGAGTTTGTGAGCGCGCACCTGCGTCGCCAGCATGCTTGACGCCAGGTCCTTGTCGACAACGGCCTCCACGCCCATCAGACGATCGTCTTCCCAGGCCACCGGAATGCCTCCGCCTCCACATGCGATTACGACTACGCCGGCATCGAGGAGCGATGCGATCGCTTCAACCTCCAGAATGCGCAACGGTGGCGGCGAAGGCACCACGCGCCGGTAGCTTCCTGGCGAGACTTCGCGCATGATCCAGTCTGGCCTGTCACTGCGAATGCCGGTGAGCTCGTGCGCGTCATAGAAAGATCCGATCGGTTTGCTGGGATTTTGGAACTCCGGGTCATCGCGATCCACGAGCACCTGCGTGATCAGCGTAGCCACTTCGCGCTTGATTCCCTCGCGGCGGAACAACTCGCAAACCAGCCGCTGGATCATGTAGCCCATGCCGCCCTGGCAATCGGCGTCGCAGGTGTCGAGCGGCAGGCTCGGAACGCGCCGCTCGCCCTCCTCCACGCGAATCAGGATGTTGCCAATCTGCGGTCCGCTGCCGTGCGTGATGGCGATCCGTGAGCCGGAGTGGAACAGTGGCTTGAGATGCTCGAGCGTCTCCGCGGTGTGGGCAAACTGCAAGGGGATGGCACCGGACTCACCGGGCCTCGTAATTGCGTTGCCGCCTAACGCGATCACCAGTGTTTCAGTCATGGTCTTAAGTGCCCGTCACTTCATAGACAATTTCTTGTTCACTCATGGTCAGCGCCATGATCGCTTTGGCAGTATGCAGGCGGTTCTCCGCTTCCTGGTAGACCACAGAGTGCGGGCCGTCGATCACCTCGTCAGTCACTTCGTTGCCCCGGTCGGCGGGCAGCGGATGCATGTACAGAACATCTTCCGAAGCCAGTTTCATGCGCTCGCTGTTGCAAATCCAGTGCCGGTAACCCTCCGCGATGCGCAGGGACTCCTTGGGGTTCGTTCCCATGGTGTCAAGACAGCCCCAGCTCTTGGGAATGACGATGTCGGCGTCGCGGAAGGCGTCGTCCATGTTCTCCACGATCTCGAAATTGGTTCCGGCGCGCCGCGCGTTCTCTCGCGCCGCCTCTACCGTCTCCGGCATCAGGGCGTACTCAGGCGGCTGCGCCAGCACCACGTCCAGTCCGAAGCGCGGCATGAGCATGATCAATGCCTGCGGCACGCTCAGGGGCTTGGCATAGCTCGGGGCGTAAGCCCACGAAACCGCCAGCTTGCGTCCGCGGAGGTTGCGCCCGAGTCTTTCACGGATGGTCATCAGGTCGGCCAGCGCCTGGCAGGGATGGTCGATGTCGCACTGCATGTTAATGACCGGCGCATCTGCCCAGCGCGCCACTTCGCGCATGTAGGCGTTGCCCTCGCCCGGAATCAGGTCGTGACGGATGGCGATGGCGTGTCCGTAGCTGGAGAGAATGATTCCTGTGTCTTTCGCGCTTTCTCCATGCGAGATCTGCATGGCATCGCTGGTCAAAAAATGCGCGTGGCCGCCAAGCTGCGTGATTCCCGCCTCGAACGAGTTGCGCGTGCGTGTGGACTTGTCAAAGAACATCAGGAAGATGGTTTGATCGGGCAAATAGCGATGCGGAATGCGCCCCTTGAACTTGCGCTTCAAATCGGCGGATACGTCGAGCAGGGTTTCGATCTCTGCTTCGCTGTATTCCTGCGTAGTGATGTAATCCTTGCCTCTTAACAGCGCTTTTCTTGTTTCCAAAACACACCTCTTCTTTAAAATTTTGCGAGTTGACTCAGTTCAGCCCTTGGATTCTTCGAGCGTGGCGACGTACGCCAGAGGGAAAGCAGCGTAGAACTGCGCTGCTTCAACCAGGTGGCGGATCGGGATGCGTTCGATAACACTGTGCGCGACGTCTTCTTCGCCGGGACCGAAGCCGACGCTCGGCACGCCCATAATCCCCATGGAGCCGACGCCGTTGGTGCTGAAGACCCACTTGTCCACAACCGGATCGGCTTTGTGCAACGTGCGATACGCCGCGACGGCCGAGCGCACCAGCCAATGGTCTTCTTCAAGCAACCACGTTGGATAGTACTTCTGCATCGGATAGGTGAGGCCGGTGTAGCTGGGCGTTTCGTACTGCAACACCTCGACCTCCGCGCCTTGCGCTGCAGGCAGCGCTTTCACCTCGGCGACCGCGCTCACGAGCGTCTCGCCGGCGGTGAGCCGGCGGTCGAGATGGATGGAACATGCACCCGGCACTGCGCATAGCGACGGAGACATCGAGCGAATCTCGGTGACGGCGATGGTTCCCTTGCCGAGAAACGCATCGTCGCGCAAACGCGTGTTCAACTCCTCGATTTGCGCGATCAGCGGGGCTATCTTGTAAATCGGATTGTCGC
>Ga0335074_10016319_pt1 | contig 10458 bp, 7 predicted proteins | sample Lox_Sample_23_FD_206715 | JGI IMG/M metagenome (GOLD analysis project Ga0335074, IMG submission 206715) | Soil microbial communities from Loxahatchee National Wildlife Refuge, Florida, United States - Lox_Sample_2.3 | ecosystem: Environmental > Terrestrial > Soil > Wetlands | place: USA: Florida...
TCATCGGCGCCGATGATTCTCTTCCGCTCGAATGGCATCAGTTGCGTGGTGTAAGCGAGGGCGTGAAGACCGCCGAGATTCCCGGCGTGGGTAAGGTGGCCATTTGCAACGGCATCGCCGCGGCGCAAGACCTGCTCGATACGGAAACCTGGCGAGCGGAGTACGTCGCGATCGAGGTGATGGCGTGTCGTGGCGGCTGCCTGGGCGGAGGTGGCGAACCGAAATCCATGGACCCGGATGTCCTGCAGAAGCGCATGCAGGCCATATACGGAATCGACAAGGGAGCGGCGCATCGCCGCTCTCACGAGAATGAGGACGTGCAAAGGCTGTATGCCACCGAGCTGACGGAGCCGAATTCCGCCGCTGCGCGGGTCTTGCTCCACACGAGTTATGCTCCGAGAAACTCCAGCCGGTTGCTCCTCATGCGGTTTCTCGATTGTGTGGACAGGCGGGACGCCACGGGGGCTGCCAGCCTGTTTCACCCGGATGGAGTGTGGTCCACCGCCTCCGCGTTCGGCGAAGCCCGCGGTGCAGCGGGCATCGCCGCATTGATCGAAAAGCGACTGCCGAAGCGCAAGTATGGTCCGGGGCACATTCGACACCGGATGGAGTCCGCCGCGGATCCGGACGACCTCACCGTCATAACTCCCGCGGGGGAGCGCTGCAGCTTCGAGATGGAGGTAGGCACCATCCAAGTCGACGGTCGAGCGAGAATGGTCATCAACAGGCTTGTCAGGAAGAACGCGTGACTCCTACGATGCCGGGCCATGTCCGCTCCCGCACTCGCCGGCGAGACCGAACGGCTCATGCAGAGCGGTCGGCTCGAGCAGGCTCTCGACTTCGCGCGACGCGCGCCGCGCGCCGCGCGACGCGGGGTGCCCGCATCTGCCGGCCGGAGCACGGGCTGCTCGCGTCCGAGGTACAGAACAACCGGTCTGCGTCGCTGACCGCGAGCGCCGCCCAGGTGCGCTGGCCGATCTACGGCAGCTCCTCCGGACGCTGGCGGCATTACCGCGAGCCGCTCGAGCCGCTCATCTCGACGCTGCGCTCATGCGATGAGGCGATCGACCTATGAGTTTTTGCGATCGGGACGGTAGCTGCGCGGCGAATGCGCGGCCTGTATAGTTGAATCCGTGGGCGGTAGGGCAATTGTCCTCGATGGCAAGGCCGTGGCCGCGAAAGTGCGGGGCACGGTCGCGGCTCGCGCAGCGGACCTTGCCGTCAGGCTCGGCCGTCGGCCGGGGCTTGCCGTCGTGCAGGTCGGCGAGGATCCCGCCTCCCGGGTCTACGTGCGCAACAAGCGCCGCGCCGCCGCCGAAGTCGGCATCGAATCCTTTGCCCATGACCTGCCGGCCACCATGAGCGAGGCTGAGCTGCTCGCACTCGTCGGGCGGCTCAATCGTGATGAGCGAGTCGACGGCATCCTCGTGCAGTTGCCGCTGCCGAAGGGCATCGTCGCGAACCACATCATGGATGCGGTCGACCCCGCGAAGGACGTCGACGGCTTCCACCCGGTCAACACCGGCCTGTTGGCGCAGAAGCGGCCCGCCCTGCGCCCGTGCACGCCGTACGGGGTGATCCGGCTCGCGGAGGAATACGGGATCGCGCTGCGGGGCCTCAAGGCGACGGTGGTCGGTGCCTCGAACATCGTCGGACGCCCGATGGCGCTCGAGCTTCTGCTCGCCGGGGCGACCGTCACGGTCTGCCATACCGGCACGCGCGATGTGCGCGCCGAGGTCGAGCGGGCGGAGGTGGTCGTGGCCGCCGTGGGCAAGCCGCACTTCGTCCATGGCGATTGGATCAGGCCGGGTGCCGCCGTGTTCGACGTTGGCATCAATCACGACGCCTGCGGGAGGCTCGTGGGAGATGTCGAGTACGAACCGGCTACCGAGCGCGCCGGCTGGATCACTCCGGTGCCAGGGGGCCTTGGCCCCATGACGATCGCGATGCTGCTTTCGAACGCCGTCGATGCCGCCTCGCGCAGGTTGGACTCATGCAACCCAAGCGACGGTAGTTGAGCGCAGGAGAGAGGCGTGCCTCACAAACTGAACAACGTGCTTGCGCAGGTCCCGAGCGATCTTACGATCGCACAGAGCGCGCATCCGCTGCCCATCGTCGAGATCGCCGCGGAAGCGGGCATCCTGCCCGAGGAGCTGGAACCTTACGGCCGGTACAAGGCGAAGGTTCGGCTGTCCGTGCGCGATCGGCTCAAGGACGCGCCGAACGGCAAGTATGTCGTCGTCACCGCGATCACGCCCACGCCACTGGGCGAGGGGAAGACCACGACGACCGTGGGACTCAGCCAGGCGCTCGGAGCGCACCTCGGCCAGCGGGTATTTACCTGCATCCGCCAGCCGAGTCAGGGGCCGACCTTCGGCATCAAGGGCGGGGCCGCCGGCGGCGGCTACAGTCAGATCATTCCGATGGAGGATTTCAACCTCCACCTCACCGGCGACATCCACGCGATCACGGCGGCAAACAACCTGCTCGCGGCGGCGATCGATGCGCGAATGCTGCACGAGGCCGGGCAGGACGACGACGCCCTGTTCGATCGCCTGTGTCCGCCCGCGAAGGACGGCAGCCGCAGGTTCTCCCCGGTGATGCTGCGCCGGTTGCAAAAGCTCGGCATCGCCAAGACCGACCCGAACGCGCTGACACCGCCGGAGCGTGGCCGCTTCGCACGGCTCGACATCGATCCGGATACGATCACCTGGCGGCGCGTGATCGACACGAACGACCGCATGCTGCGTCAGATCACGATCGGGCAGGGACCGAGCGAGAACGGATTCACGCGCGTCACCGGCTTCGATATCACGGTCGCGAGCGAAGTCATGGCGATACTCGCGCTGACGACGAGTCTCGGCGATATGCGCGAGCGGCTCGGCCGCATGGTGATCGGCACCAACCGCGCCGGGGAGGCGATCAGCGCGGATGATGTGGGCGTGGGCGGCGCGCTCGCGGTCCTGATGAAGGACACGATCATGCCGAATCTGATGCAGACGCTCGAGGGAACGCCGGCGTTCGTGCATGCTGGCCCGTTCGCCAACATCGCGCACGGCAATTCCTCGATCGTCGCGGATCAGATCGCGCTGAAGCTCGTGGGACCCAAGGGCTACGTGGTCACCGAGTCGGGGTTCGGCGCGGATATGGGCATGGAGAAGTTCTGCAACATCAAGTGCCGGGCGAGCGGACTCATACCCAACTGCGTGGTGCTGGTCGCGACGATTCGCGCGCTGAAGATGCACGGCGGCGGACCGAAGGTCATCGCCGGGCAGCCGCTGCACCACGACTATACCGAGGAGCACCTCGGACTGGTCGAGAAAGGCTGCGCGAACCTCGTCAAAATGATACGCAATGCGCGGCTCTTCGGGCTCCCTGTCGTGGTCGCGGTGAACCGCTTCAAGCACGACACGGCGGCGGAGATCGAGCTCGTACAGCGGATCGCCATCGAAGCCGGCGCGAGCGATGCGGTCACAGCGAATCATTGGGCGCAAGGCGGTGCCGGCGCGATGGAGCTCGGCCGGGCCGTCATCCGTGCCTGCGAGATGCCGGGTGAATTCAGATTTCTGTATCCGCTCGACATTCCCATCAAGCGCAAGATCGAGACCATCGTGCGCGAAATCTACGGTGGCGCCGGCGTCGAATACCTGCCCGAAGCCGAGAAGAAGATCGAGCGGTACACGCGCCTGGGATTCGACCAGGTGCCGATATGCATGGCCAAGACGCACTTGAGCTTGAGCCACGATGCGAACCTCAAGGGTGCACCCACCGGCTTCATCGTTCCCATACGGGATGTCCGGGCGAGCATCGGCGCGGGCTTCCTTTATCCGCTGCTCGGAACGATGAGCACGATGCCAGGCCTGTCGACGCGCCCGGGCTATTACGATGTGGACCTCGACCCGCAAACCGGTCGGGTCATCGGCCTCTCATGAGCTGAGGTCCCGGCTCAGCGCTTCACCCGCGCGGCTTCGAAGGCCGCCGTGACGCGATCGAGCACCTCTTCGGCCTGGCGCAAGGACTGTCCATGCGCCACGCTTTCCTTCGCGAGCAGCTCGCGGTGCGGGGAATTCTCCGGTGCGAGCTGACTCACGTTCGATTCCGCGCAGAGCAGGAACGCACGCAGCGCGCCGGCAAGGAGGGTGACGGCGGTGCCGAGATCGGCCAGCACGACGAGATGCGTCACGGATACGGCCTCGACACAGAGTCGCAGCCCCGCCACGGCTGAGCGCGCCCCAGCGAGCGGCAGATCGATTGCCTGGCGAAGCGCGCCATCAAGCGCCTTCTGCCGCTCGAGGCGCTCCCGATCGGTCGCGCGCGGCATTCGGGTCGCGGCGAGGTACGCCTCGAACGCCGCCATGTCGTCGCTGGCGAGTTGCAACAGCCGACTCGACTCCGCGCGCGCGGTGGCTGTTGCCGGCTCGAGTTGTCCGAGAGCGACCGAGTGCGAACCTCGGCGAGCGCTGACAGCAAGTGCCTTGGCGAGCAGACCGAAGGCGAAGCTGGCCGACACCGCCGCGACGGCAACGCCCGCCGGCGTCGGATTCGCGCTACCCGTGGCATCGCGGAAGCGCTCGAGCGTCGAGTCGGATACCGCGGTCGTCGATGCATCTCGCTCGGCTGGCACGATCCGCACGATACGGGTCCGGCACGCGCGGTTCAAGTGAGCCGGGTGAGGGCGGCGCGTTGCCACAGCGGTACCGTCATTCGAGCACGATCCGCGGAAAATAGAAGGAAACGGTCCAATTGGGGATGTCGACAATCTCGCTGATACGGAGATCGCCGCAGACGCTGCAGAGCAGATAGGCATCGACCGCCGGCATCCCGCGCTCGCGCATCAGCCAGTCGAGCATCGAACGGACCGCATCGCGCGCGGCGATCATGAGATCCGGACCAATGCCGGTAGTCGCCACGTAGCCACGCTCATCGAGATGCCGCGTGACCGGGCCGGGAGTTATCAGGCGAGGGGAGGCGAGCGGACTGCGCTTCACGAGATCGAACCGAAGCGCGACGCGCATCGGGCTTTCGAGCGCCGTGCCGCAAACCTCGCCATCGCCCTGCGCGGCGTGCGTGTCACCCACCGAGAAGAGCGCGCCGGCGACTTCGACGGGAAGATGCAATTCGCCGCCGCAGGCGATGTCGCGCAAGTCCATGTTGCCGCCGACCCGACGCGGAGGAACGATGCTATGGCAGCCGGGCTGCGCGGGAGCGACTCCTATCGTGCCGGCAAACGGCTTCAACGGTACCTTGGCCCACGAGCCGAAGGCGCAGGGTGTGAGCTTGCGTTCATCATAGCGCCACAGGCGCAAGGCGGGATCCTTGAAATCCTCCGCGAGCAAACCGAAGCCCGGAATATTCGCCGTCCAGCCCCAACCGGAGGGCGCGAATGATAGAACGGTCACTTTCAGGATGTCGCCCGGCTCCGCCCCGTCCACGTACACCGGACCCGCAACCGGATTGATGCGCGCGAAATCGAGGCGGCCGACGTCCTCCACGAGCGAGGCTCGTGAGAGTTGTCCGCCGGAGGCATCCTGCACCTCGAACTCGAGCGACTCGCCCGGAGCGATGCGAACCGCCGGCTCCAGGCTGTTGTCCCAGCCGAAGTGTTGCTGGTGGATCGTGCGGTGGTGGGCCATGACCGCACTTTAGCATGGACCGGGCCACCACCCGGGGGTGCGCGGTAGACGATCACCGCGCAACCCCAAGCCGCATGGAGGGAGCGCAGAGCGTGTTGCACCAGCAGCTGCATTGCGTGAGGACCCAGCGCACTGTCGGTCAGATCGCGAACGGCAAGCGCGCGTTGGTGGGAGTTCGAGTCGAGAAGCACCTGGGACATGACACACCTCGATTGAGCCAGGTCGGGTTCGGCAGTTGCACAAGCGGCAACCGGGGAACCCGGGAGCTTCGGCCTGTAAAATGGCAGCGCCCTGTGGAAATCCGGAACGCGGCCATCATCGATGAGTGACACACTCGAGCCAAGACGGGTCGAGAAACCCTTTATCGGCCGTTGGGTCAGAGCCACGCTCGCCCTGCTCGCGCATTCACCCGTTACCTTTGGCGCGACCGTCGCTGCGCTCGCAATCCTCGATCTATTCTACCGCGACGTAGTCCCTGAGCATTTTGTAAAAGCCGGCTTGACGCTCATCGCGGGCGCTTTGCTGCTTCCCCCCTTCTGGATCGTCATGAGTGTGCTGTCACGACATTCTGATCGGGCTTTCGATCGTTCCGAGCTGCTGCAACTCAGCGCCTCCGCTCGTCTCTGGGGCGGCGGGCTGCTGCCAGGCTGTCTACTGGCGACTGTGAACTGTCTCCTCCACTGGGCGTTCGCGGCCGGCCCGGCCATTGCCGGCCTCATCGGTTCCTACACGGTGAATTGCCTGTTGCTGCTGGCTCCGCTCGGGGTGTGCTACTTCCCGCTGCTGGCTCTCGCTCCGGGTCTCTCGCCGATCGATGCCTGCCGCCTGTCGAAAAAGGCCGTGCGCCTGAACGACGAATGGGCCATCGTCCTGTTCGTCGCGGCGCTCTCGCTCGTCCCGGATGTGTTTGCGCGGGAGGTGCCCGTGGGAGTGATTGTCACCGCCGCCTTCCTCGTCTTCATCGGAGTCTTCAACTACGTCGCCTATCGCGACATCTTCGAGAGACGACTCGATTACGCCACTCAGCGGGTATTCGCGGTCCGGCCGCGCAAAGCGTTGGCGCCGAAGAGACCCCGATCACCGCCGCCTGCGCCGAGACCTCGACCTCCTACTGGGCCGTGGGTGGACCTGGAATATCGAGGCTCGTGGAGATGCCGGAGGCCCCGCCCGGGGTCCATAGCGTCACGGTCGCCGGTCTGCAGGACATGCCGTCGTCGCTGCATCGTTCCCCTGGTCGTCGAGAACGTCGACCTCGATGATCCGGTGCGCCGGCTCATGCAGCTGATCGACGACTTTGCGACAAGGACCCCACCGAATGGAGAAGTGATGGTTGGGGTTGGTACCGTCATAGAGCACGGTAACGATCAGTTGATCGTTGTTCGGATCATATTGCACCGGCCCGAAGGCATCCGCCATTACGGGCACGCTGGCGGTCATCAGCGCGACCGCGGAGCTAATCAGCGTGGCCGACGTCCATTTCCATCCGAGCGTGCTCATCGGCATAGATGCACCTGATGATCCCAAGCGAGAACTCTGATGGCCTGATGATTATGCCATCGAAGCGCCTCGCCGTGTCGCTCTCCGAACGAACCGCACCATCCATCTCAGGAAAACCGGCTCCTCGGCTATGGGCAGTCCTCAGCGGCCGATGAGCACCGTGGCCACGGGCTTCCACCACGGGCTCACGTAGAACCAGATCGCGGCGAACTCGACTCCCGCGCCCCAAATCGCTCCAAATACGTAAGCGGAATAAAGTCGGCGTCGGCTGAGGAGGTCGTAGACACCGACCAACGCGATGAGAAGGAAGTCACCGAGATAGAACTGGGCCCAAATCCCCCAATAGCCGTCCCCGAGAAGCTTCTCCAGGCCCGGGCCCCACCACCGTGAGAAGCCCGCGTCGGAGATGCAGATGGTGGCCAGGATCATCAGCCGCTTGTGTCCGTCCGGGCTCTTGCGCAGCGCGATGGCCGCGCCACCCAGCGCCGCGAACGCCAGCATGTCCGCAAGCTGAATGCTAAAGAAGGAGGGATCGCTCTGCGGCGTCGCAAACTGCCTGTAGTCCACGACCACTGATGTCACGATGCCGAGCACGAGCATCGCGCCATACAACGCCGTACCGGCCATTCCCAACTCGCGATGCAGCTCCACTCTTCGGGAGCGGATGAGCAGAACCTGGGTCGTCAACAGGCAAAGCCAACTGACGAATACCGCCCCGTGAAAGTACACCACCGCCGGGAAGGCTTCCCGGGCCTCGATGCGCCCGATGATCTCCGGCACGAATCCCATGAGGATTCCGAGCCAGAGCAGCGCCACCATCAGCAGGAAGAAATTGCGATCCCACCGGCGATGATCGGCCAGACCGCGCGAAATGCGGCCGCCCCGCGGCGGCGTGACGACCTCAGTCGCTCCCATGGTACCCCCGAGCTTTTCTTATCGATTCTCGTTTTACTATACACCCGTCGACGCGTTGCGACACACGCGGCCGGCGACCTGTTGCCCAACCTGGTTCCGTGGGTCAAGGCATTCCATGGGGTTTGATCGCAGCGCGGCGCGCGCTGCGGTCATGGGGAGGGCCGGCACAACCCGCGCGGCTCGCCACGGGGCCACATCCGCACGCTCGGTGTCGAGGGTGGTGTGGCCTTCCTCCCGATGAGGCGGTCGAAGAGATGAGCGTTCGGTCCGGGAAGCCGTCCCACGACGCAGCCGAAGAATCCGAGCGACACGATGCAGTGATCGCCCAGGCGAAGATACGGCAGCCAATGGTGGATGAGGCCCACTCGCGTCGGTTCCGGATCCCAGGCGAATTGCGGCTGCGGCTCGCAGTCGCGGTAGGGCGAGGACGGATGCTCGCCGGAGCCGGGATGCACCTTAGCACTGCGGCGGCCGGTCAGCGCGCGCGCGACCTCGTCGGCGGCTTCATGCCAGTCGAGCTTCGGGCGCAAGCGAACCGACACCTTCGGAGCCTCCGTTGGCATGGCGAGGGCAGGCGCGGGGGCGACAGTCGGTCTGCGCGAGGCCGCGGGGCGTCGGCGTGTCGTCGCAGGCAGCGGTGCGCGCGCTTTCGGGCGTTGCTGCGGCAGGCTGGGAAGATAGAGGATTCGTGTATGCACGAGCGCCTCCGGGTTGCCTTTGATGCCGCGGTCGCTGCGCAGAAATAGCAGAATGAGCAACCCATGGACGATCAGTACCGCAGTCGCCGCGGCGAAGCGCCCGGACGGCCGATTTGATCGCATCCTTTCTCCGACAGGTAACCCCTCGCGGTGTTCCCCACGCCTGCCTCAGGGCCGCGTTGCCGCAGCGGGCGATCTTCATCGAGGCGCGATGGATTCCGTTGCCGCGGCCGCGAACTGTCGTTGGTAGAGCTCGGCGTAGAGGCCGGCCTCGGCCAGCAGCTCATCGTGCGTCCCACTCTCCACGATCCGACCGTCCTTTAGAACGAGAATCCGATCGGCCCTGATGACGGTCGACAGTCGATGGGCGATGACGATCGACGTGCGGCCGGTGAGTGCCTGCTCCAAAGCCCGTTGGATCGCCGTCTCCGAGGCGGAATCAAGATGAGCGGTGGCTTCATCGAGGATGACCAGATCCGGCGCCTTGAGCAGCAGCCGGGCGATCGCCAGACGTTGTTTCTCACCGCCGGAGAACCGGTAGCCGCGCTCGCCCACCATGGTGTCGAGCCCATCCGGCAGCGCGTCCACCGCCCCGAGGATCTGCGCATCGCGCAGAGCGGCACGAATCTCCTCGTCGCTGGCCCCTGGCCGCGCATACTGAAGATTAGCCCGCAGCGTGTCGTGAAACAGGTGCGCGTCCTGCGTCACCACGCCAATGCGCTCGCGCAGCGATTCGAGCGCGGCGTCACGGATGTCGATGCCGTTGAGGCGCACGGACCCGCTCTGCGGGTCGTATAGCCTGGGTATGAGATGGGTAATGGTGGTCTTTCCGGATCCCGAAGGGCCAACGAGCGCCACCAGTTGCCCCGGGTCCGCGCTGAAACTGATGTCATCGAGCACGGTTCGCTGGTCGCGCTTCTCGGGAACGGCGAAAGGCTCCAGGGACGCCAGGGAAACCTCCGCGGCCGAGGGATAGCGGAACGACACGTGATCGAAGCTCAACCGAATGGGTCCGACCGGGATCATCAGGGGCTCTGAGATCTCGCGAATCATCGGCTGCAGATCCAGAACCTCGAAGATCCGCTCGAAGGAGACGAGCGCTGTCATGACGTTGACCTGCACGTTCGAGAGTCCCATGAGCGGGGCATAGAGGCGGCTCAGGAGCGACACGATCGCCACCACGGTGCCGAGGTCGAGCACGTGCTGCGTGGCGAGGATGCCTCCCCAACCGTAGGCGAGTGCGGTCGCGAGCGTCGCAGTGAGGGTCAATCCCGTGGCGTTCATCCGCCCGTACAACCCCGCCTTGATTCCGGTGCGCGACAGCGTCTGCGCTTTCACCTCGAACGCGCGAACGTCCTCCGCGGGCCGGCCGAACAGCTTGCTGAGCAGGGCTCCGGCGACATTGAAGCGCTCCACCATCGCGCTCGCCATGCCCGCCGTCGCCGTCAGCGTCTCGCGCGTGACCTCCCGGATTCGCCGGCCCCAGTAGCTGGCGGGAAGCATGAAAGCCGGCAGAAGGACGAAGATGATGAGTGTAATCCGCCACGAGAGCGCAAACAGGGCGCCGAAGGTCAGGAATACCGTCACCAAGTTGCCGGCCAGGTTGGAGAGAACATCCGTGAAGGCAGTGCGTGCGCCGCTGGCGTCGGTGACGAGCCGCGTCACCAGCGCTCCGGTCTGCGTCCGCGAGAAAAACGCGAGTGGCATGCGCTGGA
>Ga0335074_10016323_pt1 | contig 10456 bp, 7 predicted proteins | sample Lox_Sample_23_FD_206715 | JGI IMG/M metagenome (GOLD analysis project Ga0335074, IMG submission 206715) | Soil microbial communities from Loxahatchee National Wildlife Refuge, Florida, United States - Lox_Sample_2.3 | ecosystem: Environmental > Terrestrial > Soil > Wetlands | place: USA: Florida...
CACGGTGCGCTGACTGATGCCGAGCGCAAATGCCAGGGCCGAGCTCGACCACGATTCACCGTCGGCAAGGAAGGCGAGCACCGCCGCATGCTGCTCTTCGACGGGCCGCGCCAGCACGACGACCTCTCGCGCGCGACGCGGCGCCAGCGCAAATCCTCGCTTCGTCGCACTCACGCCGGCCAGCGTCCGCAGCACCGTGCGAAGCCGCCCGACCTCGACCCGCAAGCGTGCGCGATGCGACTCATCGACGTGCCTGGCTCGGAAGGCGCGGGCGAGGAGCGTGCCTCTTGGCACGTCTCCCGGCCACGCCTCGCCCAGTGCGCGGGCAAGCGCGAACAACACCGGACGCCTGGCGAGCGAGACCACCGTGCCGGCGTCACGCACGACATGACGGCATGCGTCCACAACAAGTGCGTTCGACGCCTGCAACGCCTCGACGTCGTCAAGCAGGAGGAGGCGTTCCTCGCCACCGCCGATCAGGCGCGCCGCGGGCGTGTTCAACACCAGCGATGCGCTTTCGACCTCCGCCATCAATGCGGGAATGCCCGCCTCACGCGCGGCGCGCTCGGCCCGAACGAGCGCAGTGCGCGCCACCGTGGTCCGCAGCCGTCGCATCGCGATCCCGGCGACCACCAGTTCGTGGACGGCGCTCGACGCGGGCGGGAGCGGCGCCACGTCAAGCTCGGCGAGCGCACGCTCGGCCTCGTCGAGGCGCCCCATTAGCAGGAGGCGCCGCGCCTCCAGATGCCGCGCATGCGCGGCATTGACGCGATCCCCGTGCGCTTCGAGCATCGCCCGCGCCGCGTCGAGTGCTTTCGCTGGCCAGCGCAGGTCGCGCGAGACGAGCGCGATCTCGGCCTCGGCAACGACGCACCTGGCGCGGGCAACAGCCTCTTTCGGACTGAAGTTGCGCGCCGCCCTTCGCAAAAGCGCCTTGGCTCGCTCGAGCTCACCGAGCTGCGCCATCGCGATGCCGCGAAGCGCGAGCGCCGGCGCGTCGTCGCGCAGGGCAACCCGGTTCAACGCGCCGAGCGGATCACCCGCGGCAAGCGCACGTGCCGCGGCCGTGATCAGCGAGTCCATCGGAATCCCGCCACACTTGTCACTCCCATGGGTTTGATCCCGACGCCAGTTCTATTTCATGACTGACGACCAGCATGCACGGATCGAAAATGCCCTCCGCTATCTTTATCGGCAGATGGACACCCAGGATCTTGTTTTCGCTGAAAGAGAAGCCTTACCGACATGGTGAATTGCGCCGCCACCTCGGAAGCATCTCCCAGCGGATGCTTACGAGAACGCTTCGCGATCTCGAATCCACAGGATTGATCGCCAGGCGCGTGACGCGAACGAATACCATTGCTGTCGAGTATACCTTGACCCCACTTGGACGGACAATCATCGCTCCACTCGGAGGTATGTGCCGCTGGGCAAAACGACACCAAAGGGAGGTAAGTGCTGACGTGCACCTTCCGGAATTTGAACAGCCGATCTCGGTTAACAAGGCTTAGGCACACATGTGTTCCTAATTGCGCCGGAGCGCATCGGCGACCAGGATGGGACCGTGCCGATCGGCGGACGAGAGTGTGAAAGGTCGACAACCGAGCAACCCGGGAAGGAGACAAGAACGATGACGACACACATGACGGCGACACGTGAAGACTGGTTGGCGGCACGGCTCGAGCTGCTCCAGGCGGAGAAGGAGCTGACACGGCGCAGCGATGACGTCGCGCGGCGACGGCAGGAACTGCCGTGGGTCCGAATCGAGAAGGAGTACCGATTCGAGACCGATGAGGGGAGCGCCTCGCTGGCAGACCTCTTCAGAGGGCGATCGCAGCTCCTTGTTTACCACTTCATGTTCGGGCCGGACTACAAGGCGGGGTGTCCATCCTGCTCGTCGATCGCGGACGGGTTCAACGGCATCGTCGTTCACCTGGCGAATCACGACGTCATGCTTTGGGCAGTGTCACGGGCGCCGCTGGCGAAGCTGGAGGCGTACAAGCAGCGGATGGGCTGGACGTTTCCCTGGGCGTCGTCGTCTGGCGGGGACTTCAACTTCGACTTCAACGTCTCGTTTACCGAGGAGCAACAGCGCCAGGGGGTCATCGACTACAACTACGAGCGCGGCGGCCATGCGATGGACATGACACCGGTCCCGGCGCCCGTCGCTCGGTTCGCGGCGATGTCGGGAACCGATGCGTCGACGTATTCGCGCGACAGACCGGGGGTGAGCGCGTTCGTGCTCGAGGACGGCGTCGTCTATCACACCTATTCCGCCTATTCGCGCGGCGTGGACGGCCTCTGGGGGATGTACCAGTGGCTCGACCGCGCCCCCAAGGGGCGCAACGAGACCGGCATCTGGTTCAGCCGGCACGACGAGTACGACAAACGCTGAGCAAGCTCGCGGCGCCGTCTCGGGCGTCATCAGCGCCATATCACCGCGGCGCGTGCTGTGCAGCGTCGTGGGGCGGACGAAGTGCGCCGGCAATGCCGGCATGCTGGTCTTGGTCGCGGCGTCACTGGTGGCTATTGTCAGGGTCTCGTATATGAATGTCGTTTTCGCCGGTCCGCACCATGGGCCCAAGCAGAATAGCTCTTTCATGTCTGGTTCAGCTTCCAGTCGTCGAAAGGATCAAGTACATGCCTACCATCACCACCAAGGACGGCATCGAGATCTTCTACAAGGACTGGGGCACCGGTCAGCCCGTCGTATTCAGCCACGGCTGGCCGCTCTCGGCGGACGATTGGGACGCGCAGATGCTCTTCTTCCTCGGCAAGGGCTTCCGCGTGATCGCCCATGACCGGCGTGGCCATGGGCGCTCCACGCAGACTGGCAGCGGCCATGACATGGATCATTATGCCGACGATCTCGCGGCGTTGACCGCGCACCTGGATCTGAAGAATGCGGTGCATGTTGGCCACTCCACCGGCGGCGGCGAGGTGGTGCATTATCTGGCTCGCCACGGCGAAAGCCGGGTGGCAAAAGCGGTGCTGATCAGTGCGGTGCCGCCGCTGATGGTAAAGACGGCGGGCAATCCGGGCGGGCTATCCAAAGATGTCTTTGACGGACTTCAGGCGCAACTCGCTGCCAGCCGTGCCCAGTTCTATTACGATCTGCCGGCCGGCCCGTTCTACGGCTACAACCGACCCGGCGCGAAATCCTCGCCGGGGGTGATCTGGAATTGGTGGCGCCAGGGCATGATGGGCGGTGCCAAGGCGCACTATGACGGCATCGTCGCCTTCTCACAGACCGACTTCACCGAAGACCTGAAGAAGATCACAGTGCCGGTGCTGGTGATGCACGGCGATGACGACCAGATCGTTCCCTATGCCAATTCCGGACCGCTCTCGGCAAAGCTGCTGAAACATGGCATTCTGAAAACCTATAAGGGCTTTCCGCACGGCATGCCCACGACCCAGGCCGATACCATCAACACCGACCTGCTGAGCTTCATTGAAGGGTAGAAAAGCCGCGGCGCAGCCGTCCTTGTCACCACCGCCTCAGTCATTGACTTTCGGTCCTGTTGCGATCCATGCTTGATGCACTCCGCCACATCACCGTCAGCGACAATCATCGGAACCTGGCTATGCGCATGACCATGGCAATCGCGATCGTGCTTGCCCTCGCCGGCTGTGCAGCCCCCGCCGATAGCGCGCACACCACATCCCAACCGTCGCCGGGAACCATTACCCCCTTTATTGGAGCATCGATGACAGTTGGCGCCGCTGTCGGCCACGGCTCGAAATGATCTGAACGGTCATCGGCAGCCCGCGAAGTAACCCTCCTCGATGCGTATGAGCAACCCGACCGAATAAGTGGCCTGTCAGTAGTCGTGAAAGATCAAAGCGGAGACTCGCGGCGGCGAGAGTGGGCTGCTATGTATTACCTTTAACCAGAGGGGTATTACCGAGGATAATCATGACAACAACGGTCACCAGCAAGGGGCAGGTTACGATCCCCAAAGCCGTGCGCGATATGCTGGGGATCGAGCCGGGCAACGCTGTCGATTTCGTGTTGGCGTCCGATGGTCGCGTCATCCTGGTGAAGGCCGATGGCAAGCGGCCGCGAAGCCGGTTCGAGGCGCTTCGCGGGCGCGCCGGCTCAGGGCTTGGGACGGACGAGATCATGGCACTTACGCGGGGCGATGGGTAAGTTGACGCTCATCGACACCAACGTTCTGTTGGACGTCGTCACCAATGATCCCAGATGGGCGGACTGGTCAGTCGGACAATTGGATGCCGCTGCGATCAGAGGCGCGCTGGCGATCAACGACATCGTTTACGCCGAGTTGTCGGTACGCTTCTCGACGATCGAAGCGCTGGATGCTGTCCTGAACGAGGCCGGATGCAGGGCGCTATCGGGTCTATTTTCCTGCGATCGACCTGGTTACACCCTAGCTTTTCTCCGCGGGTGGATCATGACGGCGCGTCTCTTCCCGCGCCGCCTGCAAAGCGCTCGGACTCTGGCAGGGGCCAGGCTTCAAGCCCCAACAAACGCCTACCCAGCTCCGTCAGGTTGGCGGGCAGCCACGGCTCGATCCGATCGTAGCCCGCGCGATTGCGCCACCACGGAACGCAACGGCCGGTCTGCCACGATTCGATGGCAGCCTGCCGCAGTCGCTCGTCCAGTGCCGGGTGCATCGCGACATAGAAGGCAAGGCGCGGAATGGTCGAGCTGTTCTTCGAGTTGCCGTGCGCCAGTCGATAGTCCCACGCAATCAGATCGCCCGCCGCCGCGGGCACAGCCACGATTTCGTGTTCATCGGCCGCGGCAAGCCAATTCTCGTCGCCATCGGCATCGACGGTCGGCGCTGCCGGCCAACGGTCGCGATCATGATACAGAGCCGGCACACAGCGGAACCCACCTTGCCCGACAGCGGTGTCGGTCAGTGCCAAAACCCCTTGCAGCATCGTGACACTGGAATCCCAAGGATCACGGTCCCAGTGCAGCCCGTAGGGTTGAGCATATCCGGGGCGCCATGGTGGAGTGAAGCGACAGGAATCGAGGGTCACCCACAGCGCTTCGGTATTCAACAGCGCGGCCCACACTTGATGAAGCGGCGGATGCTGCCGAATATCCCATTGCGCCTGATGACCCCAGATCGGCAGCAAGTCATCCCACTCACCGCCATATGCATCCCAGCCGGAAGGGTCATGGACCGGCACGCCGAGTTCGTGTTCCAGCACCTCGACAAGCCGGCGACAAAGCGAGGTTGGCACAACGCCCGGCGCCCGCACCCAGCCAAACTTACGGAAATGATCCAGGTCGATGGAAGCGGTCATTGGAGCTGCCCTTGCGTTTCGCACAATTCCGCTGTCGCTCGACTTTTCTACGACGGCAAGCTGGCCGTGAGTGGGCCGCAAAGCGGCTGAAAAAGCCTGTTGTGAACTTGAACGAAGATCGGGAGCGGTGACGCGGCTCTGCCAGGTCGGTGCCTTACGTTTCGTACACTTTTAACACGGAGGAAGATGCGAGGGCCACTGAGGGCCACGGAGTTCCGGCGATGCTTCTTGCTCCGGATCTGACCGAACGGATCATCGCTCTGGCGATCGAAGTCCACCGCCACACCGGCCGGGGCCTACTTGGAATCGGTCCACTGCGTCGTAGAGCGCCAGGTGATTTTAGAGATCAAGGTGGTCGCCGCCATTCTGCCAGCGCACGAAGCGCAATTACAGACTTATTTGCGGATGAGCTGTATCAGGATTGGCCTGATCCTGAACTTCAACGCGTCCCGCTTGATCGACGGTCTTCGCCGTTTCGTGGTTTGAGACGACCTCCGTCGCACCCCGTGGCCCTCGCCCGTCCTCCGTGTTAAAAATTCTAAACCCCACAAGCGTTACGAACGCAGCATAACGCTAGGCTGTGTGGTGCCGACATGCAGGGGTGGCGCCCGAGCAGAACCGCCATTCGTGCGGTGTTTTGGTCGCGACTTGCGAAAGCCCGGCGGTGTGGCTGTTGCCCCATGCGCTGACCGCACGCAGGCTCGCCCGTCGGGATGCCAGGCATCACTGACCCCGAGTTCGCGACTCTGATCGCTCCGCTGGGCCCGTTCGGGGCTGCGCCGAGGCTCGCCGCGGCCGTCTCCGGCGGAGCCGACAGCATGGCCTTGGCCGTGCTCGCGGATGCCTGGGCCAAAGCCCGTGCGGGTTCCGTGCTGGCGCTGATCGTCGATCACCGACTGCGCCCGGAGTCTGCGCGCGAGGCGACCGAAGCCGCCGCCGAGCTGACCGCGCGGGGCGTTGCCACACGCGTGCTGACGCTGACCGGACTGGCGCACGGCAGTGGTCTCGCCGAGCGTGCCCGCGCGGCACGTTATGTGGCCTTGACCGAAACTTGCCGGAATGAGGGCATCCTGCACCTGTTGCTCGGCCACCAAGCGGCTGACCAGGCCGAGACAGTCATCATGCGCGCCCTGGCGGGAAGCGGTCCCGCCGGCCTGGCGGGTATGGCGCCGGTGGTGGAGACGACATTTCTCCGGCTGCTCCGTCCATTGCTGTCCGTACCTCCGGTCCGGCTGCGTGAGACGCTGGGTTTGCTCGGGATCGGCTGGGCCGAGGATCCATCCAACACGGATGCGCGCGCCTTGCGACCACGGTTGCGTGCTCTGCGGGCGGATCGGGACGGAACCGGGGCGGCAACCACCGCGCTGGTCGCCGCCGCCGTCGCTGCTGGCCGCGAGCGGTCCCGACAGGAAGTTGCCGCCGGATCGGCACTCGCGGCTGCCGTCACGCTACGGTGCGAGGGATTTGCCCTGCTATCCCCCGCTTCACCCCACCATGTACCGCCAGTTCCGCCTGACGCTTTGGCCGGGCTGATCCAAACCATTGCGGGGGCGGACTTCCCGCCGAACTCCGCCGCGATAGCCGCCCTGGCTGCTGCGCCACGGCCGGCGACCCTGGCGGGCGTACGCCTGCTCGCGGCCGGCCGGCTCGGACCCGGCTTGCTGATCGTGCGCGAGAAGGCAGCCATGCAAGCCGAGGTTCCTGCCGTGCCCGGCGCGGTGTGGGACCGTCGCTTCCGCCTGGTTCGGCGTGCAGCGCCCCCGTTCGGCAGCACCCTTGGGCCACTCGGCGCTGACGCCAGCCGGTTCCGGCGATGGTCGGACCTCCCTGCCGCCGTGCTGTGCACCATCCCCGCTTTGCGCTGCGGAGGGATCGTGGTTGCAGTGCCGCACCTCGGTTATCCGACCCCCGAGGCTTGCGCCGCGGTCCCGATCCTGTTCAGTCCGTCCCGCCCGGCTGCCCCGGCATTTTTCGCCGTGTGAACGCAATCGGGCGACCGGCGTGCGATCGGGGATGCGCGACGGCGCGCGAAGTCCTATGTTATGCTCGGCAAAGGAGCCGGCTCGACGCTTGCATGGGCAGATGACGGGTATTTCGGGTCCTGGAGACACGACGAGCAGGCACGCATGAGCAACTTCGGTCGCAACCTCGCGCTTTGGGTGATCATCGCCCTCCTGCTCGTGGTGCTGTTCAACCTCTTCCAGCCCGGCACTACGCACACCTCCTCCACCCAGGTGGCCTATTCCGACTTCATCAACGAAGTGAACCAGGGCCATGTCCGGGACACTGTCATCCAAGGCCGCACGGTGTCCGGCCAGTTCACGGATGGGCGCACGTTCGAGACCTACACGCCGGATGACCCGACCCTTGTGCACCTGCTGACCAGCCACGGCGTGCGCGTCATCGCCAAGCCGCAGGACGCCGACGTCAACCCGCTGCTGCACTACCTGCTATCCTGGTTCCCGATGCTGCTGCTGATCGGCGTGTGGGTCTTCTTCATGCGCCAGATGCAGGCCGGCGGCGGGCGCGCCATGGGCTTCGGCAAGTCGCGCGCCAGGCTGCTGACCGAAAAGCAGGGTCGGGTCACGTTTGAGGACGTGGCTGGCATCGACGAAGCCAAGGGCGAACTGCAGGAAATCGTCGAGTTCCTGAAAGACCCGCAGAAATTCCAGCGGCTCGGCGGCAAGATCCCCAAGGGCGTACTGCTGGTCGGCCCGCCCGGCACCGGCAAAACCCTGCTCGCCCGCGCCATCGCCGGCGAGGCGAACGTACCGTTCTTCACCATCTCCGGCTCCGACTTCGTCGAGATGTTCGTCGGCGTCGGCGCCTCCCGCGTGCGGGACATGTTCGAGCAGGGCAAGAAGAACGCCCCCTGCATCATCTTCATCGATGAAATCGACGCCGTCGGCCGGCACCGCGGCGCCGGGCTGGGCGGTGGCAATGATGAGCGCGAGCAGACGCTGAACCAGATGCTCGTCGAAATGGACGGCTTCGAGTCCAACGAAGGCGTCATCCTGATCGCTGCGACAAACCGGCCGGACGTGCTGGATCCGGCGCTGCTGCGTCCGGGCCGGTTCGACCGCCAGGTGGTGGTGCCGAACCCCGACGTGAACGGCCGCGAGAAGATCCTGCGCGTGCATATGCGCAAGGTGCCGCTGGCCTCTGACGTGGATCCCAAGGTGATTGCCCGTGGCACGCCTGGCTTCTCCGGCGCTGACCTCGCCAACCTGGTGAATGAGGCGGCGCTGCTCGCGGCGCGCATGGGCAAGCGCGTCGTCGCCATGCTGGAGTTCGAGAACGCCAAGGACAAGGTGATGATGGGCACCGAGCGCCGCTCGCTCGTGATGTCCGAGGCGGAAAAGCGGATGACCGCCTATCACGAGGCCGGCCACGCGCTGTGCGCCATGCACGAGCCCGAATGCGATCCGGTGCACAAGGCAACGATCATCCCGCGCGGCCGCGCCCTCGGCCTGGTGATGAGCCTGCCGGAGGGCGACCGCTACTCGAAATCCAAGTCCAAGCTGCTTTCCGAGTTGACCATGGCTATGGGCGGCCGCGCGGCCGAGGAAATCATCTTCGGCCCCGAAAAGGTCTCCAACGGCGCCGCCGGCGACATCAAGATGGCGACCGACCAGGCCCGGCGGATGATCACCGAGTGGGGTATGAGCGACAAGCTCGGCATGATCGCTTACGGCGACAACAGCCAGGAGGTGTTCCTCGGCCACTCGGTGACCCAGGCGAAGAACGTTTCCGAAGCAACCGCCCGCGAGATCGACGCCGAGATCAAGGAGATCATCGACCGCGCGTATTCGAAAGCGCGGCGGCTGCTGACCGAGAATATCGAAGAGCTGCACCGGCTGGCGCGCGGTCTACTGGAGCACGAAACGTTAAGCGGCGACGAGATCCGCACGGTGCTGCGCGGCGAGCCAGTGATCCGCAAAGTGGTCGATGAGCCCGCGCCCGAGAGCCGCCGCGCCTCGGTGCCCACCACCGGCCGCCCGGCAGCGTCGCCAACGCCCCCGGCCGGCGGCCTGGGCCCAGCCCCCCAACCAGGATAAATCCCAGTGGAATAGGGCCCCAGAGCCAAACGAATGCCCCCCATCGTCATGGCCGGCGCCGCCGAAGGCCGGCCATCCACGTCTTTCCAGCGGATCCCGGGAGAAGCCGTGGATGGCCGGGCGTGGCCGGCCAAGCCCGGCCATGACGGGTCTTGGGCCGGCATCGAGCTAAACCGCCCGCGTGTCATGGGCGTGCTGAACGTCACCCCGGACAGTTTCAGCGACGGCGGCGCGCATTTCGACCCCGAACGCGCGATCGCCGCCGGCCTCGCAATGGCCGAAGCCGGCGCGGATATCATCGACGTCGGCGGCGAGAGCACGCGTCCGTTCTCCTCCCCTACCGACCCCGCGGAGGAACGCGCTCGTGTCATCCCCGTAATCGCCGCACTCGCCGGCGCGGGTCTCGCTGTCTCGGTCGATACCCGCAATGCCGCCACCATGGCAGCCGCCCTCGATGCCGGGGCGCGGATCATCAACGATGTGTCGGCCCTGACCCACGATCCCGCCGCCGCGCCTCTGGTTGCCGCGCGCTGCTGCCCGGTCGTGCTGATGCACATGCGCGGTGTACCAGCGACAATGATGAAATTCGCGTCATACACGGACGTCGCCACCGAGGTCGCCGCGGAATTGGCCGAACGCATCAAGGCGGCCAGCCAAGTGGGCATCCGCCGCGAACAGATCGCCATCGACCCCGGCATCGGCTTCGCCAAACACCCCACCCACTCCGTCGAGATCCTCCGCCGCCTGCCGGAACTGGCGTCGCTCGGCTTTCCGATCCTCGTCGGCGTATCCCGCAAAGGCTTCATCGGCCGCCTGACCGGCGTGCATCAGCCGCGCGATCGGCTTGCCGGATCTCTGGCCGCCGGCCTGTTCGCCGTCGCCCGCGGGGCCTCGATGCTACGGGTGCATGACGTCTCGGAAACTGTTCGAGCGTTGCACGTTTGGGACGCGCTCGCGGTCGATTGAGCGCGTTAACCTTCCATTTCGTCCATGGTGTCACTACAATCCGAGAAGAATCCTCTATTGGAATACCCACTTCTGGATTTTCGCATGAGCCAGGCGCGACGGCTTTTCGGCACTGACGGCATCCGCGGCACTGCTAACGCCGCGCCGAT
>Ga0335074_10016324_pt1 | contig 10455 bp, 6 predicted proteins | sample Lox_Sample_23_FD_206715 | JGI IMG/M metagenome (GOLD analysis project Ga0335074, IMG submission 206715) | Soil microbial communities from Loxahatchee National Wildlife Refuge, Florida, United States - Lox_Sample_2.3 | ecosystem: Environmental > Terrestrial > Soil > Wetlands | place: USA: Florida...
CTCCGGGCTGCGGGGCCGTGGCGGCGCGGGATTTCCGACCGGCCTGAAGTGGGATTTGACCCGCAGGGTTGCCGGTGAAACCAAGTACGTGGTCTGTAACGGCGACGAAGGCGATCCCGGCGCATTTATGGACCGCTCCGTGCTGGAAGGCGATCCTCACTCGATCATCGAGGGCATGCTGATTGCAGCACGCGCCATGAACGCCACGAATGGCGTCTTCTACATCCGCGCCGAGTATCCGCTTGCGGTTGAACGGGTGGAGAAGGCTCTGCGCCAGGCGCGCGCCGCCGGCCTCGTCGGGAAGAACGTCCTAGACTCGGGGTGGGGCTTCGACTTCGAAATCCGGCTCGGCGCGGGCGCTTTTGTTTGCGGTGAAGAGACGGCGCTCATCGCCTCCGTCGAGGGCAACCGTGGAACCCCGCGTCCCCGACCGCCGTTCCCCGCGGTGAAGGGCCTGTGGGATCAGCCCACCTGCGTCAACAACGTCGAAACGCTCGCCAATGTGCCTCGCATCCTTTTGCGCGGGGCGGAGTGGTTCGCGTCCAGGGGAACTGAGAAGTCCAAAGGCACGAAGGTCTTCGCTCTCACAGGCAAGATCCGGAACAACGGGCTTGTGGAAGTGCCTATGGGACTCACCATCCGCCAGATCGTTGAGACCATCGGTGGCGGGACAGGTACGGAGCGCAAGGTCAAGGCCGTGCAGACGGGCGGCCCGTCGGGCGGCATGATTCCCGAGCGTCAGTTCGATACGCCGATCAGTTACGAACACCTGCAGGAACTGGGTTCCATGATGGGCTCGGGCGGTCTGATTGTCATTGACGACCACGACAGCGTCGTGGAGCTGGCCCGGTTTTATCTTGACTTCTGCGTCGACGAATCCTGCGGCAAGTGCGCCCCGTGCCGGATTGGCGGCAAGCAGATGCTGCATCTGCTGGACCGCATCGTCGCCGGCGAGGGCACGGCGGAAGACGTCGCGAAGATCCGCAAGATTGCGCTGGCCATGCAGAAGGCATCGCTTTGCGCACTGGGACAAACGGCGCCCAACCCGGTTCTCTCCGCTCTCAGGCACTTCGAAACCGAATTCAGCGAGCGGCTGCAACCGGTTCACAGCTGATCTGCGAGGAAGCGAAGAGAACTTGCCATGGCTGACACGATTAGCGCGAAGATCAACGGTTTGACCGTCGAAGTCTCTTTGGGAACAACCATCCTCGAGGCGGCACGGAAGGTCCATGTAAAAATTCCCACCCTGTGTAAACATCCGGATCTGGAAGCCACCGCCGCATGCGGAATTTGCATTGTCAAGATCAGGAACAGCGGCAAAATGCTGCGCGCCTGCTGTACTCCGATCGAAGACGGGATGGACGTCCTGAGCGAGACTCCCGAGATTGTCGAGGTGCGCCGCGGGGTTCTCGAACTCACGCTCTCCCGGCATCCCAACGAGTGTCTTAATTGCCTGCGCAATCACAACTGCGAGCTGCAAACGCTGGCGGCCGACTTCGGCCTCACCGGCAACGGGCTGGACAATGTGGTTCCCGATCTGCCGATCGACTCCTCGACGAGAAGCATCGTTCTCGACCCGCGCAAATGCGTACTCTGCGGCCGCTGCATCCAGGTCTGCCAGCAGCATCAGGATGTCTGGGCGCTCAGTTTCCTGAATCGAGGCTTTGAGACCCGCATTGCCGCCGCCGGAGATATTCCCCTGGCGGACTCTCCCTGCGTGCGTTGCGGACAATGCTCGGCGCATTGCCCAACGGGCGCCATCGTCGAATACGACGAGTCCGTAAAAGTATGGGAGAAGCTGCAGGATCCCGAGGTATTCTGCGCAGTGCAGATCGCGCCCGCGGTCCGCGTGGCCATCGGCGAAGCCTTCGATTTCCCGGTAGGTACAAATCTCACCGGCAAGATCTACGCAACGCTCCGTCGTATGGGTTTCAAAGCGGTATTCGATACCAATTTCGGCGCCGACCTCACGATCATTGAAGAAGCCACCGAGTTCAAAGCGCGCCTGGTCGAGGGGAAAGGAGAGCTCCCCCTGATCACCAGTTGCTGCCCGGCCTGGGTGGAGTTCATGGAGAAGTTCCACGGAGATATGATTCGGCACTTCTCCAGCTGCAAGTCGCCGCATGCCATGGTGGGCGTACTCGCAAAGACCTACTACGCGCAAAAGATGGGCATCGATCCAGCCAAAATCTGCATGGTATCGATCATGCCTTGTACGGCGAAGAAGTCCGAGATTATCCGCAGCAAAGACATGCGCTCTTCGGGCTACCAGGACGTCGATGTCTCCCTCACCACCCGGGAGTTTGCGCGCATGATCAAGCAGTCGGGCATCGATTTTGTGACGGTTCCGGACGAGCCGCCGGATCATCTGCTGGGCGCCTATACCGGTGCAGGGACGATCTTCGGCACCACCGGCGGGGTGATGGAAGCGGCATTACGCACGGCTCATTACTACATCACCGGAAAGGACGCGCCGCGGGTGGACTTTACCATCACGCGCGGGCTCACCGGCGTCAAAGAGGGTGAGATCACGATCGATGGCAGGACGATTCGCATCGCGGTGGCTCACGGTCTTGCCAATGTGGAGCAGGTCCTTGAGAAGGTGCGCGCCGCCCGGGTCTGTGGCCAGGAAACGCCGTACCACTTCATTGAAGTAATGGCCTGCCCCGGGGGATGTGTCGGCGGCGGCGGCCAGCCCTACGGCGCGACGAACGAACTGCGCGCCAGGCGTGCTGCGGGTCTGTATGCCGACGACCAAAGCGGGCTATGGCGCTGCTCCCACCACAATCCTTACATCAGGCAGCTCTACACAGAATTCCTCGGCGAGCCAGCCGGGCACAAGGCCGAGGAGCTGCTGCATACCACCTACCAGGTGTTGCCGGAATATCGCCGCTGAGCGAGGGCTGCGCTCTTCCTGGGATGCCGAAGGCAGGAACCTGGAGGTTGCGCTGAAGTCCCTGAACACGGAGCCTCTCGATTCCTGAGTTCCGTGCCCGTCCTTGCTTTCCCCGATCCTGTACAGCGTAAGCTCGACGCGTTCGTCGTCGTCAAAAAAGCGGTAGCGAGCGACGGGAAGGAGAGCGTAGCCACGCAGGGCAGCAGGGTCGATCTCGCCGTTCCAGGCCAGATACCAGCCCGGGCGGAAGCGGGCGATGGTGTGGCCTGCGTCGTCGGCGCCCCAGGTTCCATTGATGGAGGGCAGGCGGGCGATCAGGCCCACCTCGGCGGCACTCGGTCCGACGAGGAGAGGGCTGCGGGTGGGGTCGGCGCGGACGATGTCGCCGATCTGGCGGGCCGCGTCAGTGAGCCGATATTCCCGATGTCTGAGGAAACCAGCGATAGCGAACGAGTCGAGCACGACGGCGGCGGCCATCGTGGCCGCGAGCGCTCCGGCGGCGAGGCGGGAGGAGCGAAGAGCTGCGTCGAAGGCGAGCACAACGACGAAGACCAGAGGCACCAGCAGGACGAGGAAGTAGCGCGGGGCATAATCGTCCTGACGGCGGAGGATGAAGGTGGCCTGGCAGGCGAGGGCGATCCACGAGGCGGAGAACAGCGGATTGCGCCACAGGCGACGAACGAAGGTGACGGATGCCAGCAGGATGGCGAGGGTCAGAGGATAGAGCAGGCGGTCGATGAGGAAGCCGTTGCGTGCGAGTTCACCCAGCCAGTGGGGGAACTGGGACCAGTCCATGCCGGCCATGGCGTTGACGGTGTAGAAGGTGGTGATGTCAGGCCCGTAGCCGAAGTGGGCAGCGAGAGCGAGATACGCCTGGACCAGCACGAAGGGAACAACGGCGGCGGCGAGGAGGATGGGGGGGACGGCGCGCAGGCCGCGGCCGGAGCCGTTCCAGGCAAGCCAGGCCGGAGCGGGGATGAGTACAGCGGAGGTGGTCTTGGTGAGCAGAGCCGCGCTGACGAGCAAGGCCAGAACGGGAAGCGGCCAGATGCGATTTCTGGCGGTGAAGGCGGCAACGAGGAGCATGAGGCAGAACTCGAAGAGGACGAGCGTGTCGAGGATGGCGAGGCGGCTGAAGGCAAAGGCGAAAGGGCTGGCGGCGAGGAGAACCACGGCGACCCGAGCGGCCAGCGGGTTTTGCACGCAGCGGCGGAGGAGCGCGTACCCGACGGCGAGCGTAGCCACCGAGATGGCGACGTCGAGAGCACGGGCGGCCAGAAGACTGACACCCGTGAAGTGAAACAAGACGCCAACCAGCGTGGGCCAGATGGGGAGCGCGGCAGCAGGATTGTAGTCGCCGGGCACATGCCAGTGACCGGTGAGGGTGTGCATGACGGCAGCGTTGGCCCACCAGCCTTCATCGGTGAACTTGGCCTGATCGATGATCCAGGGCGAGTTGTTGGGGAAGTCGGCGGTGAGCCAGAGAAAGCGCACGAGGGCGAGGGTGGCGGCGACGATCCAGAGGGCCAACCGGGGCGCGGAGCGTGTGGCGGAAGGACTGGCGTGGGGTTTCGTGCCCATCTTGCGGTGCTCAGGATGGGAGCATCATACGTTCTCCCGGCCCTAATCAGGAGACGAAGTGAACTGCAGGCTATCGGGTGGCGAGCCTGCGTATCCATTGCCCAACGGCAGCGCAGGTCGCCCCCAGAGCTCCGCTCAGGGGTACGACGGCGGTATGCCAGACGAGCACGTGTGCGGCCTGAAAGTTGACGCAATGCAGTTCCAGCACGCCCAGGCCGACAAGTCCGGCCAGAGTGCCCGCCGCCAGGCCGGCGGCGATGGCATTGACGGCGAATCCGCGGCGCAGGAGAAACCATGCGAGCAGTCCGGCGGGAAAGGCATGGAGAAGTCCGGTGACGAGGCAGGCGAAGCCGGCGGAGACGAAGTGGTCTATTTGGTAGTCGCGGAAGGAGAGCGCGAATGCCCCGAGGAGCGACAGGGTGCACAGAGCGAGCAGGGCGCCGGCGGAAAGACGCCGACGGCTGCCGGGAATCATGGTCCTCACGAAGGTTTTTGCGGCGACGACGGCGAACGCGCCGAGGGGGATAAAGATGAGAGCGCGCTCCCATGGGGCCATTTTCTCGATTCCATCGAATCCGGCGTGTGCGGCGGCAGCGAGAGCGATCGTAGCGGAGACAAAAACCAGGCCGGCCGTCAGAAGCCAGGGGGCGGGCAGGGGTCGAACGGGGCGCAGGGATCCTCGGATAGCCGCGGCAATGCTTTGCAGGGTCTCTGACCGTGGCCCTTCGGGAACGGGGGCCGACTGGAGGATTCCGTCGATGTCGCTTTCCTTCACAGCCGTCCTCCTTTCTGCGCGAGACTGAGCGTCCTGCGCAGCTTCTTATAGGCGCGATGGACTTTCTGCTTGACCGAGCCGACGGAAGAGGAAGTAGCGCCGGCGACCTCTTCCAGCGACATGCCTGCGATCTTGAGCATCTCCAGGACCTCGCGCTCGCCGGCGGAAAGCGGGGCGAGCAGAGCGGCAATCTGGTCGGCCTGATCGGCCGGCTGAGGAGCCAGCGGAGAAGAAGCCGCCATGGCTTCCAGTTTTCGTTCGCCGGTGGCGGTGCGGAGGGATTTTCGATAGTGGTCGACGCGAATGTGGCGCGCGATGGCATAGAACCACGGGAGCGCGGGCTCTCCAGGGCGCCAGGTGTGTCGCACTTTGTGAATGCGCAGCCAGGTTTCCTGGAGCAGATCGTCGGCATCGGGGCGGCTGAAGGTCTGTGCGGCAAAAAACCGGAACAGCTGCGGGCTGACGCGATCGATGAGGGCTGAAGCGGCGGCGAAGTCGCCCTGCTGGTAGCGAGCCATCAGTCTCTCGATGTCTTCGTCCGGCTGCATCCGATGGATCGTCCTGCTATCTTCCCCTGCACGGACGCCGTCGGACAAGCCACCCATTGCCGTCACGCAATCTCCTGCAGACGCGTTTTCCCCAAATGTATCTATTCGAAAAGGAGGGAGGAAAAGTTACGCCGGCTCAGGAATTTTTTCCAAGTTCGCCGGGTCTGCATTCTGAGGCGACCTGCGTAACTTTTCAGACTTCCAGCGCGAATCCACCGATGCAAACCACTATGCCTGCGTTCCGCGGGACGCGAACCCAACCTCAAACCTGAAGGAGACAGCAATGAATTTCGACCGGCTCCAGAGGTCATTACTTTGGCGGCGCGGCTTTGTCCTGGCCGCCCTCCTGGTCAGCGGCGCGCTTGCGGCGCAGGGCCAGCGGGGAAGCACCACCCTGGTAGTGACGAGCACCAACGATCCGAACAACAACGCAGTCGTGGTTTTTGAGCTTCAGCCGGGAGGCGCGCCTTCGCTGACTCTGTCCCAGATCGTGCCCACGGGAGGCAAGGGAGGGGCGAGCGGCAACGCGGGCATTGTGCAGTTCGACGGGGAACTGGGAGCGGTGGCCAACTACGGATCGAACAGCGTGATCCAGCTGATCCGATACGGCAATGGCATTGTGCCCGGAGGAACGATACGACTGGCGCCGGACTGCGAAGGACCGGATTCGGTGGCGCTGGGGCAGGGCCATCTGTATGTCGTGGGCAAGAACTGCGCCGAGAGTCACACATGGCCGCGGGGTTCTCTGGATGGGAGCGTGGTGAGCCTGGCGGACAACTCGGCGGCGCAGATCGCGGTGGGCAGGAGCTGGGCGGCGGTGACGATGACGTCGGGGTCGGTGCTGCATCTGCCGCTGGCCGGCGACGGAGGACTGAGCGGGGCCAGCAGCGCGATTTCGCTTCCGGCGGAGGCGAACAACACGCCTCTCGGCGAGGCGTTCTGGGGCGACGTGCTGGGCTTCACGCCGGCGCACAGCGCCGACAGTTTTGCCATCGTGAACGCGAAGCAGGACGTTTACCCGGTTGTGGGGCCGACGCCGGCGTATCCGACCAACGCGCCGTGCTGGGTGGCGAAGGGAGCGGGGAACGTCTGGTACACAGGGAACTCCCCAGGGCAGGCGATCTCGATCTTCTTCAGCGATGCCGATGGTGGGGTCTTCTATAAGTCGGTACCGGTGCCCGGAGTGCCGACCGACATCACTGTTTCGCCCGACGGGAACTGGCTGGCTGTGATTTATACGGCGGCGGACGGGGCGCATGTGGGCGTTTACTCGATCGACGCCTATGGTGGGCTGACGCAGGCGGCGGTTTCGCCCGCGATCGACGTGGCCTCGTTCAGCGGAGTGGCGTTCAGCCAGTAAACAGGGGGCTGCAGCAACGGAAAGCCCGGCCAGGGCCGGGCTTTCCTCTCTGAAGCGTGGGCAGGCGGGTTAGTGGCCGATGACGACAGAGAAGATGAGGCCGTCGCCGGGACGGGCGAGGACGTAGTTGCCGTCAACGAGGCGCCACTCGTAGCCGGCCGGCGGGCGGCGGAGGTGATGGGTCTGCCAGTCGGAGACGGCTTCGCCGCGGTTCCAGTCGTCGTGGCTGATGTGGGCGCCTTTCTTCCAGTCGGAATGGCGGACGTAGTGCTGGTGCTGGTTGTCCGGGTGGTCCTGAGCGAGGACAAGGGTACCGGTGAGGGTGAGGGCGAGGGTGGAAACAGCGAGGGCTCGGTAAAAGGAACGCATGGGATCTCCTGGTCGGGATTGGACGGGGGGAAGGGGATGGGGCGTTGTTTGGCGCGGTGGGAGAAACGATGAAAAAGGCTGATCGGTTCTGCCAGAGTGTACCCCGTCTCCTGGGATGGGGTTGTGGCAAGTGGGTGAAAAGACAGGGTATGGAAGTCGGGGCGAGTGGCTGCAGGCGATCGATCGAAGGGAAAGCCCAGTATCGAACACATAGACCCACGAAATCGAGCGGCAAACCCAGGGTCCTTTGCCGCCCTGGCGGCTCAGGATGACAATTCGGCTGGAGAAACAGAAGGGCCCGGCGCAAGCCGGGCCCTTCTGATGGGATCGAAGAGCAAACCAAGGGTCCTTCGCCGCTGGAACGGCTCAGGACGACAGCCGTGAAGGTTATTCGGACGCGGCCATTTCCTCGGCTTCGCCTTCCTGGCGCATCTGTTCGAGTTCGCGTTCGGCTTCTTCCCAGGCGGTCTGGACTTCCTGCTGGATTTTCGCTGCCGCTTCTTCGAGCTCGGGGCTGAGCTGGACGTTGCGGTAGAACTCCATGCCGGTTCCGGCGGGGATGAGGCGGCCGACGATCACGTTCTCCTTGAGGCCGCGCAGGTTGTCGACTGCGCCGTTGATGCTGGCTTCGGTGAGAACGCGCGTGGTCTCCTGGAAGGAGGCCGCGGAGATGAACGACTCGGTGGACAGAGACGCCTTGGTGATGCCGAGCAGCAGCGGGCGTCCCACGGGAGGACGACCGCCCTGGGTGATGACACGCTGCGTTTCTTCGCGGAAGCGGAACTTATCGACCTGCTGTTCGAGCAGGAAGTTGGAGTCGCCGACTTCCTCGATCTTCACCCAGCGCAGCATCTGGCGGACGATGGTTTCGATGTGCTTGTCGGAGATGGCCACGCCCTGGAGGCGGTAGACTTCCTGGATTTCGTTGACGAGGTAAGCCTGCAGCTCCTTTTCGCCGAGGACGGCGAGAATGTCGTGCGGGTTGAGAGGACCATCCATGAGCGGCTCGCCGGCGCGGACGCGCTCGCCTTCCTGGACGTTGATGTGGACGCCGCGGGGCACGGAGTATTCCTTCTCCTCGCCGTTGTCGGCGGTGACGTAGATGCGGCGCTGGCCTTTGGAGACCTCACCAAAGCGGACGACGCCATCGATTTCGGAGATGATGGCGGTTTCGCGCGGCTTGCGGGCTTCAAACAGCTCGACGACGCGGGGCAGACCGCCGGTGATGTCCTTGGTGCGCGTGGTTTCGCGCGGGATCTTGGCAAGGATATCGCCGGCAGAGACCTCGTCTCCGTCCTGGACCATGAGGTGAGCGCGACTGGGCATGAGGTAACGCTTCTGGCCCTTGCCGCCCTTGATGACGATGGCGGGCTGACGCTTCTCATCAGGGGATTCGGCAACGACGAGGCGCGAGAGGCCGGTGACCTCGTCGACTTCCTCGTGGAGGGTGATGCCCTCCTGCAGGTCTTTGAAGCCGACCGTGCCGCCGATCTCGGTGAGGATGGCGAAGGTGTAGGGGTCCCACTCGACCATGACCTGGCCGAGCTGGACAGGCTGATTCTCCTCGATCTTGATGTGCGCGCCGTAGACGACCTGGTAGCGCTCTTTTTCGCGGCCGCGCTCATCGACGACGGCGATCGAGCCGGAGCGGTTCATGGCGACCAGATCGCCCTGACGGCTGCGGACCGTAGCCAGGTTGATGAAGCGGACGGAGCCGTTGTTCTTGGCTTCGAGGCGCGACTGCTCGTTGACACGCGAGGCCGTTCCACCAATGTGGAAGGTACGCATGGTGAGCTGGGTGCCGGGCTCGCCGATGGACTGCGCGGCGATGACGCCAACGGCTTCGCCGAGCTCGACGAGGCGGCCGGAGCCGAGGTTGCGGCCGTAGCAGAGGATGCAGACGCCGCGGCGGGATTCGCAGGTGAGCACGGAGCGGATCTTGACGCGCTCGATGCCGGCAGCCTGGATGGCCGAGGCGAGGTCTTCGGTGATTTCCTGGTTGACGTCGACGATGACCTGGCCTTCGTAGTCCTTGATTTTCTCGAGGGAGACGCGGCCGACGATGCGGTCGCGCAGCGGCTCGATGATCTCGCCGGACTCGACGATGGGGGTGACGTAGATGCCTTCGACGGTGCCGCAGTCTTTCTCGCTGACGATGACGTCCTGGGCCACGTCGACGAGACGACGGGTGAGGTAGCCGGAGTCAGCGGTCTTGAGAGCGGTATCGGCGAGACCCTTGCGGGCGCCGTGGGTGGAGATGAAGTATTCCAGCACAGTGAGGCCTTCACGGAAGTTGGCCGTGATGGGGGTCTCGATGATTTCGCCGGAAGGCTTGGCCATGAGGCCGCGCATGCCGGATAGCTGACGGATCTGCTGTTTGGATCCGCGGGCGCCGGAGTCGGCCATGATGTAGATGGGGTTCATAGCGCCTTCTTTGTCGGCGCGCTTCATGTTGTCGAACATCTCGTCGGCGACGCGTTCGGTGACGGCCGACCAGATCTGAATGACTTTGTTGTTGCGTTCGCCGTTGGTGATGGCGCCGTCGAGATACTGCTGCTGGACGGCGATGGCCTGTTTTTCGGCGTCGCGCACGGTGGCGTACTTCGCCTCAGGGATGACCATGTCATCGAGGCCGACGGAGAGGCCGCTGCGGGTGGCGTACTGGAAGCCGAGCTCCTTGATGCGGTCGAGCATCTGCACGGTGAGCTCGAGGCCGTGGTTGAGGTAGCAGTAATTGACGAGCTGGCCGATGCCCTTCTTCTTGAGCAGGCCGTTGACGTAGGGCATCTCGTTGGGCAGCGCATCGTTGAGGATGGCGCGGCCGACGGTGGTAGAGATGAACTGGCGGTCGTACTGGACCGGTTCAGTGTGGGTGAGGTCCTGGTCGTCGTAGGCGGTGCTCATTTCGAGCACGGGGCCGGTGTAG
>Ga0335074_10016325_pt1 | contig 10455 bp, 8 predicted proteins | sample Lox_Sample_23_FD_206715 | JGI IMG/M metagenome (GOLD analysis project Ga0335074, IMG submission 206715) | Soil microbial communities from Loxahatchee National Wildlife Refuge, Florida, United States - Lox_Sample_2.3 | ecosystem: Environmental > Terrestrial > Soil > Wetlands | place: USA: Florida...
CACGCTGGCGCTGATCGCCGCCGGCACGGCCGCGGTCCTCGCCCTGTGGTGGCATTCCACCAACGCCATCGTCGGTCCCGGCGGTGCGCTGACCACCCTGGGCGAGGGCCTCGGCCTGCTGGCCGGGTACGGGGTGGTGGTCGCGGTGCTGCTGATGGCGCGGCTGCCGCCGGTCGAGCGCGGCGTCGGCGCCGACCGGCTGGCCCGCTGGCACTCCACCCTCGGCCGGGTGCTGTGCTGGGTCATCAGCGGGCACGTGCTGCTCATCATCTGGGGCTACGCGCTGGCCGCGCACGCGAACGTGGTCAGCGAGACCGCGACGCTGCTCACCACCTACCCCGACGTCCTGATGGCCACCGTCGGCTACTTCCTGCTGCTCGGGGTGGGGCTCACCTCGCTGCGGGCGCTGCGCCGCAGGCTCCGCTACGAGACCTGGTACTACCTGCACCTTTACTCCTACCTGGCGATCGCGCTGGCGTTCAGCCACCAGTTCGCCAACGGCGCCGCCTTCGTCGAGAACGCGGCCGCCCGGTTCGCCTGGGAGCTGCTGTACATCGTGACCGCGGCGCTGATCGTCTGGTACCGGATCATCGTCCCGGTCCGCGACTTCGCCCGCCACCGGTGGGTGGTGGCGGGCGTGCGCGAAGAGGCGAACCGCACCGTGTCCGTCTACATCCAGGGGCGGCACCTGGGCGAGCTCGACGCCGCCCCCGGTCAGTTCTTCCGCTGGCGGTTCCTCAGCCGCGGGCTGTGGTGGCAGTCGCACCCGTATTCGCTGTCGGCGCTGCCGAGCGACGACCTGATGCGCATCACCGTCCGCGACGTCGGCGACCCGAGCAACATGCTGCGCTCGCTCCGGCCCGGGACCCGGGTGCTCGCGGAGGGGCCGTTCGGCGCGTTCTTCCCCGCGCGGTCACGCCGCGGCCGTCCGGCCCTGCTGCTGGCGGGCGGCGTCGGCATCACCCCGCTGCGGGCGATGATGGCCGCCCTGTCCGGCTCGGTGACGCTCGTCTACCGGGCGTCGAGCTGGCAGGACGTGGCCCTGCGGTCCGAACTCGACACGCTCGCGGCCGAGCGCGGCGGCCGCGTGCACTACGTCATCGGCACCAGGTCGGAGCTCGGCGGCGACCCGCTCACGGCGGACGCGCTGCGGGAACTTGCGCCCGGCCTGGACGCGATGGACGCGTACGTCTGCGGCCCGCCGGGGATGACCGCGGCCGCCGTGGCCGCGCTGCGGGCGGCGGGCGCGCCGCGCCGTCGCATCCACGTCGAGGCGTTCGAGTTCTAAGCTCGAGTTCTCAGGGGGTCGAAGTGCGCAGGGTGCTGGTGGCAGTGGTCGTGACGGTGGCCGGTCTCGTCGCGCTGCTGTCATTCAAGACCCACATGAACTCGTCCGAACGGACCGTTGGTTCCCCGCCGTCCGTTCCGCCGCTGCTGCCCGGCGAGCACGCCCTCACCGGGCGCGCGATCCGCACCGTCTACGGCCCGGTCCAGGTCCGGGTCGTGGAACGGTCGCGGACGATCATCGGGGTCAATATCCTGCAGCACCCGGCCGAGACGACCATGGATATCCAGATTGGCCAGTTCGCCTTTCCCCGGTTGGTGGGCGAGACTCTGGCCGCGCAAAGTGCGAGAATCGATTCTGTATCGGGAGCCACGTATACGAGCAACGGGTACATTTCTTCTTTGCAGAGTGCACTCGATGAGCGGAGTGCACTCGGTAAGCAGGGTGCGCTCGACAATCGGGCCTGACGGGGGGGCGCGTGCTTTCTACTTTTCCGCTGCTGCCTGCGACGCCGGCCGTCACCGCCCGGGTCCGGCACGCCGAGCCGGTGATGGGGACGGTGGTCTCGTTCGACGTGCCGGCCGCCGCCGTCGTCGGCGGATCGCTGGAGGCCGCGGTGCGCTGGCTGCACTGGGTAGACCGGATCTTCTCGCCCTACCGGCCCGACAGCGACGTGTCGCTGCTGGCGGCGGCCGAGGTCACCGTCGACGGCTGCGCCCCCGAGGTCGCCGAGGTGATCAGCGCCTGCACGGCGGTCCGGCTCTGCTCCGGCGGTTACTTCACCGCCGCGCCGGGCGGCGTCTTCGACCCGTCCGGCTACGTCAAGGGGTGGGCGGTCGAGCGCGCGGCCGCGATCTTGTCCGCCGCCGGATCAACCAGCCACCTGGTTAACGGCGGCGGCGACGTCCAGTGCGTCGGCGGCCGCCCGCGCAGCGCCCTCAGCGCGGCCGGCGCGTCGGGGTCGTCGGCGGGGTCGGCGGAGTCGTCGTCCGGGTTGCCCGGCGAGGAGCCGTGGCGGGTGGGCATCGCCGACCCGTTCCACCGCGGCGGCCTCGCCCTCGTCATCGAGGCGGCCGACAGCGCGGTCGCCACCTCCGGCACGGCGGAACGCGGCGCCCACATCATCGACCCGCACCGCGGGCACCCGGCCGCCGGCCTGGCCAGCCTGACCGTGGTCGGCCCGTCGCTCGCCCTCGCCGACGCCTACGCCACCGCCGCCTTCGCCATGGGCCCGGCCCGGGCTCGCGACTGGACCGAGTCCCTGCCGGGCTACGAGGCCTACGCGATCACCGAGAACGGCGACACCTGGCAGACCGCCGGCTTCGCCCCGCACATCGCCCCCGCCTAGCCGACCGGTATCCCCGGCGTTCGGCCAGCTCGCCCAGCCAGCCGAACGGAGCCTCTAAACCCATCCGTTGATCGGTGAAAAGCGCTCGTCAGTCGGGGTCCGGCCGGGCGAATTCGGGGGAGTCGCCCGGCTCGAGGGCCTCGCCCGACGATCTCGACGCCGGTCGCGGGACCTGTTCCGACGGCGGGCCGGGGGAGGGGCGGTCGCGGCGCAGCACGGTCAGCAGCTCGCCGTAGGGGCCGATCAGGTACGCCTCGTCGGCCGGCTCGAACCGGGTGGCGCGGCGCGGCGGGTGCTCGAGGACGGCTCGGTCGGCGGCGCGGCGCAGGGCGAGGACGCGCGTCCGGGCCGTCAGCTCGTGCATCTGCAGTCCGTGCAGGCCGCCACCGGGGGTGACGGTCAGCCGGGCGACCAGCAGCGGCTCGTCGCCGGCGTAGAACGTGGACAGCACATCGAGTCCGAGCGCGGCGCCGACGAACCAGGGCGCGGCGAGGGCGGCGGTGGACCGCACGTTCCTGAACCCGAACGTCTCCTTGACCGAATGGGCCAGCTGCGGGTCGAAGATCCGCAGCACCACCGGGACGTCGCGCCAGCGCGACCCGAGCTGGTCCCTGACCGCCAGGCCGGTCTCCAGGTTGGCCAGGTCGTCGCTGGTCAGCACCGCGACCGCCGACGCGGCGGCCAGCCGGGCCGAGGCGAGAACCTCGGGCAGCGTCGCGTCGGCGATCATTACCGGAACGCCGAGCGCGCGCACCTGGCTGAGGTGCCGGTTGTGCTCGTCCTTCTCGATCACCGCGACCTGGCGGCCGGCGTCGTGCAGCCTGCGCACCACCCGCAGGCCGATCGTCCCCAGGCCGATGACGAGCACGTGGCCGCGCAGCGCGACGATCTTCTGCAGCCCCAGTGATTCCTCGATCCGCCGGCTGACCAGCATGTTCGTGACGAGGGCGAAGAAGACGGCCACGAACAGCGCCCCGGTGATCATCAGGCCGATCGCGAACACGATGAGCCAGGCCGGCTCGCCCCGGAACGTGTAGTCGCCGTACCCGACCGTGGTCACGGTCTCGACGGTGAAGTACACCGACTCGAGCAGCGAGATCCGGTGGCCGGGACCCGCCAGCTGGTAGGTGAAGTGCAGCACGAGGGTGGCGGTGATCAGCACCCCGAGCAGCGCCGCGAGCGCGATCGCCATCCGCCGGTCGCCGGCCCGCGCGAACGACACGGCGAGGTCGCGCAGCACCCGCAGGGCGCGCCCGGCCGGACTGGGCCCGGTCGGGGCGGCATCGGGGTCTTCGGCGCCGAGGACGCCGAGGATTCCCGGCGACCCGCCATTCGCCCCGGTCCCGTTGCCGCCGGCGCCGGCGGTGGCGGTGAGTCGGCGGATCCGTTCCGGGTGGTCGATGACCGCGACGGCGGCGAGTTCGTCCGGGGTGCCGATCAGCGTCACCTCGTCGCCCGCGCTCACCCGCGTGTCCCGGCCCGGGCAGACGAGCACGTCCCCGGTCGGCGGGACCACCGCGACCGGGGCGAGCGCCCCGTACAGTTCGCGCAGCGTCGCCGCGTGCGGCGGGGTGGTGCGGGCGGCCAGGAATCGCATTCCCGACAGCGACAGCTCCTGGACGCCCTCGCCCAGGCAGACCTCGACCACCGACGGGGCGGACAGGCCCGCCACATCGAGGACCGCCACCCCCGCCTCGCGGACCGCGCGGCCGACGGCGGGGTTGGCCAGTTGCGCGATCACCCGGACCTCGGCCCGCAGCCGCCGGACCAGCAGCGCGGTCTCCAGCGCGGACAGGTCGTTCTCCTGGGCGCAGATCACCGCGATCGCGCCCGCCAGGCCGGCCGATATCAGCGTCTCCTCGGCCCGCGCCTGCCCGGTGATCAGCGGCACGTTCCAGGCGGTGATCATCCGGGCAAGGGCGGGGACGGGATCGTCGTCGATGACCACGGCCGGGACCCCGGACAGCGTCAGCTCCTCGACGATCGGCAGCCCGACCCCGCGCAGCCCGCACACGATCACGTGCCCGAGCCGGTCCGCCTGCGTCTCTCCCACCTGGCTGAGCATTCCCGTTTGGGATTACCGGCATGTTAGCCGCGTGTGTCGCCGTGGGTCGGCGCCGGTGAACAGGAACCAGCCGACGGCGTCTCGATCGCGATCACCGTCATGACCCCTGAACGGGGGTCATGACACGGCGGCCGGGCCGTCGCTAGGTTGGTTCCTGCGAGCGCCGAGGACGGGTGTATCCGGACTCCATGCCCACCGGGGTGGCAGCGGTCTATGGAGGCGGGGGGAGATACCCGTCCTCGACTGCTCGATAGTAGAGCTCCATTTTCGTCGGCGCGGCCCGTCCCGCATTCGCGTATTTCTCGCGTACCCGCACCAGGTACTGCTTCGCGGTGTCCTCGCTGATGGCCAGCTTTCTCGCCACCGATTTCAGGGCCAGGCCGGTTGCGTACAGCTCGAGGGTCCGTCTTTCCTGCTGGCTCAGGGCCGGCAGGTCGGCGGTGTCGTCGGTGGCGAAGATATAGGCAAGGCGGGCGGAGATCCAGTCCCGGCCCGCGGCGACCTCTCTGATCGCCGCCCGTATCTGCTGGGGCTGCTCGTTCTTGAGCACGTACCCGCGCGCCCCGGCCCGCATCGCCGCCCGGACGGCGACCGGGCGGTCGGACGCGGACAGGACCAGCACCGCCGGGCCGGCCCCGAGGACGGCGGCCACGTTGCCGTCCACGGTGGTCCCGTCGCCGAGATCGAGATCGAGCAGGACGACGTCGGCGCGGCGCCCGGGCCCGGCCAGCAGGGCGCCCACGGTCAGCGCGGTGGCGATCAGCCGGATATCGCCGGAGTCGGCCATGATCCAGCTGGCGGCGCTCTCCAAGATGATCGGATGGTCGTCCACGACCGCGACGCTAATGACCGCAGCCAAGCGGCACCGTCCTTTCGCCAGCTGATTTCCAGGTAGCCGCCATCGGGCTCGGCCGCGTTCACGGTGGCCCGCCAGCGCGCGGCCGCGGGCAGATCGTTGACCTCGGGCAGTCCCGCCAGGTCGGGGCCGTTCGAAGGCGGGGTGTCGAAGGCGAGGTACAACTCGACGTCCTCGTCGACGGCGAGCACGGTCAGCGTCACCTGCTGCGGCGGAAGCGAGCTGAGCGCCGCGTCCACCGTCGCCAGGACCGCGCGGGCAAGCGGGGGCGGGACAGCTCCCGGGTCGCCGACCAGTTGGACCGTCACCAGCAGCCCGCGCTCGCGGGCGGCCCGCACGGCCGGCTCGAGCCCGCCCGGCAGATCGCCGGCGTCCGGCCCCCCGACGGTGAGGGAGTGCCGCAAGGCCGCGGCATGCCGGGCGCATCGGTCCCTGACGTCGCCGGCGGTCGCGTCAAGCGATCCGTCCGCGATGCCGCGCAGCAGCGGGAGCGCTTCCTTCTCGAGCACCGCCAGCCGGCTGCGCCGCTCCTGCCCGATCGCCGCCGCGGCCGCGCGCTCGGCCGCCGACCTGCTCGCCAGCGACGCCCGCCGGGCGGCGAGGCTGACGTGGACGGCGAGCGTCGGGCGGAGCACGGCCGCCGCGATCAGAAACGCCGCGCAGATGTACCCGGCCGCCTCGAGTTCGGACAGCGTCACCGAGTTCATCCCCTCAGCCCGGATGAGCAGCGCGCTGTGCACGGCGTAGACGGTCAGCGCGGCCGGGACCGACACCCAGAACGGCGCGCTCATCACCACCACCACAAGCAGCCACATCGTGCCGAGGACGGCCAGGTCAACGCTTCCGGGCATGAAAAGTCCCTGCCGCTCAGCGCCGACCACGGCCACCGCCGCGATCGCGATCGCGATCGCCGCGGCGGTCTCGACCGCAGACAGCACGCGGGCGCGCATCCGCGGCGCCAGCCAGGCGGCGGCGCCGAGGACCGCGAGCCAGACCGCGATCACCGCCGCCGGCTGCCGGTAGTCGCGCGCGTTCGCCAGCACCTGGACGAGCGCTACGGCGGGCAAGATCACGGCAATCGTCCCGACCATCCGCGACAGCCCGGCCTCGGCCACGTCGCCCACGACCTTGTGCGGGCTCATCATGACGGTCGCTCCTGGGCAAGGCTTCGATCGGCGTGCAGGACGGCCGGGCGACCCGATTCGCCATCGGGTTGGCCCGGCTGGGTCGGACGCGCGGGCGCGGGCCAGGACATCCGCACTGCCGTGCCCTGCCCGGGCGCCGACCAGATCGCTGCCTGCCCGCCGCACTCGGCGGTCCGCTCGGCGATGGACCGGCGGAGCCCGAGTCGAGCCTGGTCGACGAGGCTCAGGTCGAAGCCGGCCCCGCGATCGCGCACGGTCACCTCCAGGCGGCACGGAATGTCCGTGTCGTCGGCCGGGTCTGTCAGGCAAACCCGTACCCACGCCTCCCCGGTCGCCGCGTGCTCGGCCACGTTGGACAGCGCCTCGCGGGTGGCGTTGGCGATGGCGGCCGTGACCCGGGCCGGGACGACCGGCGCGCCGGCCTCGTCGATGTCGAGGTGGACGGTGAGCCCGCGGTCGCGCAGGTCGGCGACAACCGCCCGCACCTCGCGGGCGAGGTCGCCGGGCGCGCGGCCGGCGTCGGCGGCCGGATCGCCGCGATCGCCGAGCGCGTCCTCGATCAGGGCGACGTCCTGGCGGCAGCGGCTCACCACCACGGCCACGTCGTCGGCGCTGGCCCGGGCCAGCGCGGTGAGCGTGTTGAGGACGGTGTCGTGCAGCAGGCGCTCATGCTCGCGGCGTTCGATGTTCCTGGCCAGGACGGCGTACTGCTCGCCGGCGGCGTGAGCGGCCGCGTCCAGGGTGGCGTCGGCCGCCTCGGCCCGGCGGTAGAGTTCCCGCCGGGAAAAGGTGTGCACGAGCCCGACCACGATCAGGACCATCGTCGCCCCGGCCAACGTCCGAATGTCGCTGACCGGTCGCATAGCCGCGCCGAGCCAGTAGGCCGCCGGGGCAATCAGCGTCAGCGCAACGGCGAGCGCCCCAGGCGCGTACCAAGCAGGAACGATGAGCTGGCCCGAAATGCAAATCACGAGCCAGCTGAACGTGTCGTCGCGGACGGTGGGCGGCACGCATTCCTGGGCGAAGAGCGCCAGGGCGATGTAAACCGAGGAGTCGAGGCAGGCGAGCAGCGGAGACGGCCAGCGCCGGAGCAGGCAGACGATGACGGCCGCCGCCCACGCCACCGCGATGGCCGGAGCCGTCAACCGCCACGGATCGGCCGTGTAGAACGAGTGCCAGGCCCCGACCTGGACGATGATGTAGACGATCCCGGCCGACCGGATCGTCGAGGCGAGGGGGGCCACCACCGACCGCAGGGTCGACATCGCGGGCCCGGTCGGCAGCGGGGGTGAGCCGACCGTTTCCCGCCACTGATGGACGTTATCCGTCGGCCACATGGGGTCGATCATAGGCTCCGGCGCGCCGGAGTATGTCCCTTATCGGTTGGTAAATGGCGGTAGAGGCAGGGGTTTCCCAAAGAGGCCCGTTGTATTGACGGGTGTTATCGGCGGTAATGGCCGCCACCGCTATTCGCCGACGCTGCCGTCAATGGCCGCGCGCGGCAAATCGGCCTTACCCGAGTGGGAACGAGGCCATCGTCTGCCAAGGGCCCGGCTCCCGCCTCGGATCGGGTCCGGCCATCAGGATCACTCGCGTCGCCTCGGTCACGATCGGCAGCAGCGGGCGGACCGCCTCGGCCGCCGCCTGCAGTTCCGCCTGGCCACCGCGATCCCCGATGGTCAGATGGGGCACGACGTCCTCGTATACGCCCCCGTAGGGCGGGCACGAGGGATAAGCGCCGCCCGCGAGGTCGATCAGCGCCCGGAACCGCGACTCGTCCGACGGCCCCAGCCAGACCACCGACTGGTCGAACCACCGCACCCGATCCAGGGTGAAGGAGAACCGGGGCACCGCCGCGAACAGCCGCCTCAGCTCGGCCAGCACGGCCGGCCCGATCCCGCCCGGCGGCAGAAACGGGTACAGGACGGTGATGTGGGCCGGCACGCCGTCGCGCGCGCTCGCATCCAATCGGGCCCGGTGCGGTCCCACGGCGGCCTCGGCCGCCGGGACCGGCAGCAGCAGCGCGCTCTGCATCTCCACGTCGCTCACGCCCCGACCTTAACGACCGAGCCGACCCCCCAACCAGGAGATGGGGACGACCGCGCGGAAGGCGTTGCTTACCGGGCGCTTTCCTGGTGACCGGCGGGTCTGACATGCACGCTTCCCGGCCTTGCCGCCGGCCCGATCACATGAAGTTGCGGGTGTGCAGCGCGGACAGCTCCGCCGCCTCGTCGTCGGGGAAGCCGATGGCGGCCAGCCGCCTGCGCCGGCCCTCGTCCATCCGGGCCTGCAGCTCCCGCACGGCCTGCCAGCCGCGCCTGATCGCGGCGGGCTCCCACGAGCCGGCCGCGAGCAGCACCAGCGCGTCGAAAACCTCGGCGTTCAAGCCCGCGGTGTCCTGCAGGGCGGCATGCCGGCGTTCGACCGACCGGCGCAGCGTGCCCAGATAGCCGGGATCGGACCGCGCCAGGTGGGCGGTGTGCGCGACCCCGAACGCCACGTGCCGCGCCTCGTCGCGCAGCGCCAGCCTGGTCACGTCGGCGGTGACCGGGTCCGGGGCGTGGCCGTGGAGGAACCGGAGCAGGTCGACAAAGGTGCCCTCGCCCAGCACCGACAGCAGAAACGACGCGGTGGTGAAGTCCGGCTCGTTCAGCAGCGTCGCCAGCGACGCTCGCCCGCCCGCCGACGAGGTGCCAAGCGGCCCGCCGGACAGCAGCCCGCGCCGGGTGAACACCTCCACGTGCCGCGCCTCGTCCGCCGCCTGGGTGGCCAGCAGCTGCATGACCTCGCGGTAGTGCGGGTGCAGTTGGGACAGCAGCCGGGCCGGGATGATGAGCGCGGCCTGCTCGTTCTCCACCAGGTAGGTCATGATCTGGATGACCGCCCGCTCGATCTCGGGCGGGACGGCGTCGATCGGCGCGGTCCAGTCGACGGCGGTGGCCGGGTCCCACTGAGCCGCCGCCGCGGCGGCGTACAGCTTCGGCGCGATGTCGGCCCAGACATGCTCGCGCTCCGACCACTGCGCGCCGATCGGCGGGCCGCCCGCCTCCACCAGCGCGCCCCGGGCCGCGAGGCCCCAGCGGGCGTCGGCCCGCGGGTCGGGGGGCCCGGACGCCGACCCTGCCCGCTCCGCGCCTGCCCAGCGCCGTTCGCCGCTGTCGCCCTTCTCGATCACCAGCGTCCGGCTGCCCAGCCCGCCATCCGGCACTCCGCCGCCGCCGTCCGACCCGATCATCCGGTGCCCGTGCGCCCGGCACCAGGCGCCGAGGTGGATCGGCAGGGCCGGATCCCGCCCGGTCACGGACAGCCGCTGCCCCGCCGTCAGGCCGCCCAGGCAGCGGTCGACCAGCAGGTGGCCGCCCTCATCGAGCCCCAGGTCGGTGAGGTCCACGGCGGCGGCAGCGTCCATGCTCGGCATAGCGGCTCGGTCCGGGCGCGGCCCTACGGCCGGTAGTCCTTCGCGGTGATCGCGCCGTCAGGGTCGTAGAACCCCGCCTCGTCGACGGCCCGCTCCAGCTGGTCGTAGCCGGAAAGGCGCGGCGGGCGCCATTCCTTAAGCCCCTCCAGGTCAAGCAGCGGCCGGAGCGAGGCGTCGGCGTAATCCATGCCGAGCAGCAGCTCGCCGAAGCGCGCGACCGCGGCCGCGTCGGCCGACGGGCCGGCCGTCATCGTGCAGTGGTCGTACTGCGGGGTCTGCGCGAGCACCCGAACCGCGCCGACCGGCAGCGCCCCCTCCCGCCCGAACAGCAGCAGGTT
>Ga0335074_10016326_pt1 | contig 10454 bp, 10 predicted proteins | sample Lox_Sample_23_FD_206715 | JGI IMG/M metagenome (GOLD analysis project Ga0335074, IMG submission 206715) | Soil microbial communities from Loxahatchee National Wildlife Refuge, Florida, United States - Lox_Sample_2.3 | ecosystem: Environmental > Terrestrial > Soil > Wetlands | place: USA...
GATGCCAGCAGAGTCCCCTTCGGGACGGACTCGCCGGCGTGCTCCATGAGCTCTCGGAGCAGCATGATCTCGAGCCGGGTCAACGATACCGGGCCGACGCCGGCGTCGGCTTGCATCCTGCCCAGGTCGAGTACCAGGTGACCGGCCCGGATCTGGTCGCCAGCCGGGTGCTCGCCACGCAGCTGGACCCTGACCCGGGCGAGCAACTCGTCCAGCGAGAACGGCTTGGTCAGGTAGTCCTTCGCCCCAGAATCGAGGCAAACCACCTTCGTGGTCACGTCCGACAGGCAGGACAGGACGAGGATCGCCTGCTCCGGGCGCTCTGCCCGCAGCCGCCCCAGCACCTGACGGCCGTCAGTTAGTGGCATCACCAGGTCGAGAATCACCAGCTGGTAATCGCCTGTCAGGGCCATGCCGAGCCCGGCGGTGCCGTCACTGGCCGAGTCGATCTCGTACCCGGCTGCCGCGAGGGCGCGGGTAATCATCCCCCGGATATGCGGCTCGTCGTCGACAACGAGGACTCGTCGAGGTGCGGGCCGCCTCTCGGTCTGATTGATAGACATCAGCCCCTGGTACCTCAATCGATTGCAGTTGGACGGAACCGACCGGCGTACCGCCCCCCTCAGATCCAGCCGATGGCACAGGTCGACAGGACAGGATCTACTCCATGAGGCCTGTCACGGTCAAGCCGCGCTACCACAATGAAACCATTCCATTACCCTCCAGCGTTGACGAAACCGGGCATCGGTACGAAAACCATCGGTCTGTGTCGGCTCGGGCAACCGTGACAGTTTCGTCATTCAGTACCGCGATCCTTGCCGGCACGAGCACGGTGATCGCAAGATCAGAGGCGTTCATCCGAGGGTCGGGCTAGGACGGATCGCTCCGCCATGCCAGGAACCCGGCGGTCCTGCCGACAGGCGAAGAAGCGAGGTGATGGCCGGTGTCGTTGCCGGCCCGTGTCGTTACCCTGCTGCTGGCGTTCCTCGCCGTGGTAGCGGTTGCGCTGTTCGTGGTGATTCATTACTTCCTAGGCGGCCCGCCCACGGTGGACTACGCGTCCGGCGTGACCGCGGATACTGGCGCCACCGTCCACGTCGTGATGCAGGAAGACCCGCAGAACACCGTCAGCACACATCCGGACTGGGTGTCGTACTTCATCCAGAACCCAAGGACGCACGCGTGGATTCACACCACGCTGTTCAAGGTGCCGGCGGGCAGCAAGATCGACATGACGATCTACGGCTACGACGGCTGCACGCCGCTGCGAAACCCGTACTTCGGCAGGGTCACTGGGACGATCGGCGGAGTCGAGTATGTCAACGGCAAGCCGGTCAAGGTGATCAACTCCTGGTCCGGCTGCAACGTGGCGCATACCTTTTCAATCCCGGGCATCAACTTGAACATCCCGATGGCGTCGCCGTCGCTGACCGCCAACCTGTGCGGCACATCGCCCTGCACATCGGGCCCGCACGAGACGGTGACCTTCAGCTTCATGTCCCCGAAGGGCCCCGGCGAGTACTTCTGGCAGTGCCGCGTCCCGTGCGGCGGCGGCTTCCTTGACGGGTTCGGCGGTCCGATGCAGACCATCGGGTTCATGACGGGCAACATGGAGGTGGTGTCCTGATGGCCGCGTCAGTCGCCGAGGACGCTCAGGGTCCGGGATCGGGCGGCCCGAACCACGGGCTGAGAATCTTCCTGATCTGGCTGCCCATCGCGGTCGCCGCGGACCTGCTGCTGTACTTCGTCTACGGGCCGCACATGCCGCCTGGCAAGATGTCGAACACCGCTGCCAGCCAGCAATTCGACATCAAGGTCATGTCCGTGCTTGCCGCGCCCGTGATGGCCTTTGTGCTGGTCTTCATGGCCTACTCGGTGATCGTCTGGCGGCATCGCGAGGGCGACGAGGAGGACGGGCCGCCGATCTTCGGGCACGCCAGGATTCAGGCCACCTGGATCACCGTGACCGCGGTCATCGTGCTGTTCCTCGCCGGGTTCGGGACCTACGAGCTGGCCTGGCCCGGATTCGCTGGAGCAGGTGCGGGCGAAGGCCCAGCCCCGATCTGGAAGCCGGACGGGACTCCGCTTCAGGTCCAGGTCATCGCCCAGCAGTGGCGGTTCACCTACCGCTATCCGCAGTTCGGCGGATTCGAGACCACTGCCCTGATGCTGCCGGTGGGTGAGCCAATTCAGTTCAACGTCACTTCGCTGGACGTCATTCACAGCTTCTGGGCCTACCAGCTCGGCGTGAAGGCGGACGCGAACCCCGGCGTTAACAACGTGGCTTACACGACGGCGCAGCAGACGGGCACCGTGACGGTGCGCTGCGCGGAGCTATGCGGCCTGTGGCACGGAGCGATGTTCAACTTCGGGAAGGTTGTCTCGGTGGCCGCGTTCAAGGCCTGGGCGGACAAGACAGAGGTCCAGCTCGCCTCGGTTACCAAGATCCTGCCGCCGTACGCCACGACCTATGACCCCACGGTGGTCCCGCAGATCAACAAGGCCATGGCGAAGGCCGGAATCGGCGGCGCCAACGGTTACTACTACCCGCCGAACGACCCGGTCCAGCCGTGACCCGGCCCGTGCTTACGAACCCCGTGCTTACCAACACAAGGCTTGACGCCGACGCAGCGATGAAGAGGTGACGGGATGGCCATCGAGACACAGCCAGATCGGGCGCAGGGCGCCGGTGGCGGTCAGCCGCTGACCGGCTCCAGTGCGCGGCCGTGGTGGCGCCGTCCGGCCATCCACACGGCAATCGCCGGGGCAGTGATCGGGTACGTCCTCGGTCACCTGCTGGGCGACTACCTGACCGGCGCGACCGGCGCCGCCAACCAGTACCCCAACATCGCCTTGTCCGACTCTGAGGACTGGCCGATCACCCTTGGCTACGTGTTCGCCATCGTGGGCTGGCTAGCCGGCCTCGGGGTGTTCAACGACATCTTCCGGCAGATGATCGGCCGGCCGAACCACGTCAACGGGAACGGCCTGCCTGAGCACGAGACGTCGGGCCTGGCCAGGTACTTCCGGTACTCGCTCGACCACAAGGTGGTCGGCATCCAGTACCTGGTCGGCATGATCATCTACTTCTGCACGGCCGGGCTGTTCGCCATGGCCATCAGGACCGAACTGCTCTCGCCGGTGAACCACGTCTTCACCTCACAGGTGTACGTGGAGATCGTCGGCGAGCACGGCACGATGATGATGATGCTGATGAGCTCGGTCATCCTCGGCCCGTTCGGCAACTACCTGATACCGCTGATGATCGGCGCCAAGCGCGTCGCGTTTCCCCGGATCGAGGCCCTGTCGTTCTGGCTCACGCCGATGGCGTTCCTGATCCTGCTGTCCGCGCTGCTGCTAGGCGGATTCCCGTTCGGCTGGACGGGCTACGCGCCGCTGTCGATCCAGTCCACCGTGGGCGCGGACGCGTACGCGATGGCATTCGGGCTCATGGGCATCTCGATGATCCTGGCCGGATTCAACATCATCGTCACGGTCATCTGCTACCGGGCTCCCGGCATGCGCTGGAGCAGGCTGCCGATGTTCGTCTGGGCGATGACGACGACTTCGTTCCTGATGGTGCTGGCGGCGCCGGTGCTGGTCGGCGGCATGTACATGCTGCTGATGGACCGGAACGCGCAGACCGCGTTCTTCGTGGACCGGCTCGGCGGCAGCAGCTACCTGTACGAGAACCTGTTCTGGTTCTTCGGCCACCCCGAGGTGTACATCCTGGCGCTGCCCGGATTCGGGATCGTCTCGGAGATCATCCCGGTAATGTGCCGCAAGCCGCTGTTCGCCTACAAGGTGGCCGGGGCGGGCATGGTCGGGGTGGGGTTGCTGAGCTTCTTTGTCTGGCAGCATCACCTGTTCGACAGCGGCATCAACCCGGACATGCGGCCGCTCTTCATGCTCACAACCGAGCTGATCTCGATCCCGACCGGGTTCATCTACCTGGTGGCGCTCGGCACTTTCTGGAAGGCGAAGATCAGGTTCACGGTGCCGATGCTGTTCGCTCTCGGGATGTACTTCAACTTCCTGATCGGCGGAGTCTCCGGCGTGTTCCTGTCGGACGTGCCCGCGGACACCACCGAGCACGGCAGCTTCTTCGTGATGGCGCACTTCCACTACACGATCATGGGCGGGCTGATCTTCGCGTTCATGGCCGGCCTGTACTACTGGCTACCCAAGATGATGGGCATCAAGCTCAATACCACGCTCGGCAAGTGGCAGTTCTGGACCATGTTCATCGCCTTCAACTCGACGTTCCTGCCACTCTTCGCGGTCGGCATGGCCGGCCAGCCCCGGCGGGTGTTCGAGTACGCGCTGAACCTGCAGCCGCTGAACGTCTGGGTGTCCATCTCCTCGTTCGTGCTCGGGTTCTCGATCCTGCTGTTCGTGATCAACTTCGTCTGGTCGGCCGTCTTCGTGCGGGAGCGCGAGACGGGCAACCCGTGGAACTCGCGCGGCCTTGAGTGGCAGGTCGCCTCGCCGCCCCCGGCGGACAACTTCGACCAGATCCCGGTCGTCTTGTCCGGGCCGTATGACTACGGCGTCAAGGACGCCCAGCCGGTGGCTGACCTTCACCCGCCGGCCGGCGTGCTGAGCGCCGCGATCTCGCAGTCCGCAGCCATCCGAGCGGAGGCATAGCCATGGCAGAGACAACCGCTGAGCCGTCACCAGCCCTGAGCCAGGCGGAGGAAGAGGCGGTTTTCTACCACGAGTCTGCCCTCAACGCCTCGTGGACCGGGGTCCGGCTTGCCGTTGGCGCGCTCACCTTCCTGTTCGGAGCGTTCGTCTTCGCCTTCTTCTACCTGCGGTCGCTGAACAGCTACGGCCTCTGGTACACGGCGAGCACGCACCCGAGCCAGGGAGTCGGCGCCACGGTCATGATCCTGGTCGTGGTCAGTGCAGCCGCGCAGACGCTCGCTCTGCAGCGCATCAAGGCCGGGCACAAGGGCGCCTGGGTAGCTGGCGCGACACTGGCGCTGGTGCTCGGACTCGGTGCCGTGGGCTTGCAGGTCTGGCAGCTGGCGAACCTGGGCTTCTGGCCAGGCGCGAGCGGCTTCGCCAGCGTCTTCGTCGGCTACAACCCGGTCTTCCTCACGATCGCGTTCTGCGTCATGGTCTGGCTGGAAATCCTGATCATGAGGTGCCGGGCGATCCCGGAGATCTCGTTCGTCGAGCAACCACCGACCTACGCCGAAGCGTTCGCGGTGCAGCGGTTCCAGGCCGCGCTGAGTGCCTTCACCGTGACCTGGAACTACCTGGCAGTAGTGGCAGTCATTGCCTGGATCCTGTTCTACCTGGTCCACTAGGTCGATGACGGGAACGGGAGAGGCAGTCAGGTGGAAGTAGCGTTCGGGCATTGGTCGGCCAGCTGGCCGGTGCTCATCGCGTACGCCCTGGCCGCTGCCTGGCACCTGACCGGTCTGCGCCGGCTGTTGACAGCAAGCGATAAGGAAACGGGCTCTGGCCGCGAACTGCAGCGCGAAGCTGCCCTGTATCAGCTGGGCTTGCTCGTAGTGCTGCTGGCTCTGGTCTCGCCCGTCGGCTACTTCGCTGACCTCTACCTCTGGGTACGGGCCGTGCAGGAGCTACTCGTCGCCATTGTCGGCCCGGGCCTCATCGTGCTCGGAGCACCGTGGACCGCCTTCCGGCTGGCCGCTGGCCGGCCCGCAGCGTCGGCCAGCCCGGGCAGCCGGCCACGACTGGCAGCTAAGCCCAGGCTCGCGGTTATCGCCGCTAATGTCGTCTGGATCGGATGGCAGGTCCCTGCGCTGCTCGACGCGGCGCACGCCAGCAGCGGGCTGGCGCTGGTCGAGCACGCTAGCTGGGTGGCGGCCGGGCTGCTGTTCTGGCCGCAGCTGATCTCGTCGCGGCCGGTCAGCCAGCAATCGCCGCCGCTACGGCGGATCGTCCTGCTAGTCGGCAGCGTGGCCGCGTTCACCGTGCTCGGCATGGTGCTCGTGTTCGGCTCTAGCGTGCTCTATCCCGGTTACGCCAACTCGGCGCATCACGTTATGTCGCTGCTATCTGATCAGCAGCTATCCGGCGCGGTGTTCTGGATGGGCTTCCTGCCGCCGGCGATGGTCGCCGCGGTCGCTCTGATGATGGAATGGCTGCGGGATGAGGAATCTGCGGACCTGTCAGCTGGTCTCGACCGGCTGCTGACCCCGCGGCGGAACGGCTGGCCGTCCCGGCCGGTCATCAGGTGAGTTGACAAATGGAAACTGCCAGGAGGCAGCAGTGCCCGGACTGATCGTCGCAGCGGTGACCCCGGACAACACGCCGCACGGGTATAACTGGACGTTCGCGTTTCCCATGCTGCTGTTCATCGTCGTCGCGCTGATTTTGTACATGCTGTTCTCCCGGCCGCATCGCCGGGTGCCCGCCACTCCGATCTCGGCGACGGCGTCCGGTCAGCAGGCTCGCTTCACCGCGGCTGCTCCGCAGGCCTCGAGCGCCGCCGTGACCGAGGCGGCCTCGGATGAGGCGCCGGGCGACGCCGGCCCGGCAGGCGTTGACACCGCCGCGAGCGGCGCGGCACCGGACGCAGCGGCACAGGACGACACGGGAGCTAGCTAGTGGCACAGGCAACGAGCGCCCTGGTCGGGCACGGTGACTTTGCGGCACCGGGCCCGCCGGAAGCAGGTACCGCCGGACCGGGGGAGCGCCGCTCCCTCCGCCTGGTGGCCAGGGCGCTGTTCCTGCTGACCAAGCCGCGGATCATCGAACTGCTGCTGGTCACGACGCTGCCAACGATGCTGCTCGCCCGCCGTGGCCTGCCCGGTATCGGGCTGATCGGGGTCACTCTGCTCGGCGGTGCGCTCGCCGCAGCCAGTGCGAACACGCTGAACTGCTATCTCGACCGGGACATCGACGCGATCATGAAGCGCACGTCCCGGCGGCCGCTGGTGGCGAAGGGCACTCCGGCGGCAGTCAAGCCGGCTGAGGCGCTGGCATCGGGCATCCTGCTCGGCGCCGCGGCGACGCTGTTGCTCGGCTTGCTCGCGAACTGGCTGTCCGCGATCCTTGCCGACGGCGCGATCTTGTTCTACGTGTTCGTGTACACCATGGGGCTCAAGCGGCGGACCGCGTCGAACATAGTGATCGGCGGTGCGGCTGGCTGCTTCCCGGTGCTCGTCGGCTGGGCCGCGGTGACCGGCACTGTCAGCTGGCCGGCGGTGGTGCTGTTCGGTGTCATCTTCTTCTGGACGCCGCCGCACTTCTGGGCGCTGGCGATGAAGTTCAAGGACGACTACGCGTCGGCAGGGGTGCCGATGCTTCCGGTCGTCGCCACCGCGACAACCGTGGCCCGGAAGATCCTGGTCTACTCCTACGTGATGGTGGCGGTCACGCTGGCGCTCGCGCCCTACGCGGGTGTGGCATACGGCGTCAGCGCCGCCGTGCTCGGCGGCTGGTTCCTGGTCGAGGCACACCGGCTTCGACTGAGGATTTCCGCTGGCCAGGCGGCTGCGCCGATGCGGCTGTTCCACCTCTCGATCGCGTACCTCACCCTGCTTTTTGCCGTCATCGCGATCACCGCGCTGCTGCCCTGGCACGGATAAGCATGGCTGTTACCGCCGCGAGCGGCCGACCGCGCTGGACGATCCTGCTGCGGCCGCGGTGGCTGGCCTGGCACGCGTTCGCGGTGTTCGCAACTGCGGGCATGCTCTGGCTAGGTGACTGGCAGCTTCATCGCGCCGAATCCGGGAACGAGCTGAGCTGGGCCTACACATTCGAGTGGCCGCTGTTCGCGATCTTCGGCGTGTATTTCTGGGCTAAGTCGCTGCGCGACGAGCTCCGGGGCCAGGCGAGCCCGGCAGCAAGCGCGGCGACCGGGCCTGCTGAAGAACCGGCCGACGCGGACCCGCTTGCCCAGAAGGCCGCCGCCGATGCCTATGTAGAGCGGCTGAAGGCCGAGGTGCGGCGGCACGGCGGGTGGCACGGCTGGCGTTAGCTGGTCTCTGCTCGCTGCCCGTGGTAACAGGCCAGCGATGGCTAGCCGGCCCGGGAGCATGGTTTTAGAATCGGCTTCTGAAACTTTCCGGGCACCTGGAGGTCGTCGTGGCGTGGGATTTCTCAACCGAGCCGGAGTTCCAGGAGAAGCTGGACTGGGTCGCGGAGTTCTGCAAGAACGAGGTGGAGCCGCTCGATCTGGTCTTTCCGGGCGCGGCGTACTCGCGAAACCCGAAGGCCAGGGCGCTCGCCGACCCGCTCAAGCAGCAGGTCAAGGACCAGGGCCTGTGGGCGCTTTTCCTCGATCGCGATCTCGGCGGCCCGGGCTTCGGACAGCTCAAGCTCGCGCTGCTGAACGAAATCCTGGGCAGGTACCGGTCGGCGCCGGTGGTATTCGGCACCGCCGCGCCGGACACCGGCAACATGGAGATGCTGGCTGCTTACGGCACGCCCGAGCAGAAGGAGAAGTGGCTCTACCCGCTGATGAACCAGGAGATCTTCTCGGCCTACTCGATGACCGAACCGCAAGGCGGGTCCGACCCGAACCTGTTCAAGACCAGCGCGGTCCGGGACGGCGATCAGTGGGTCATCACCGGCGAGAAGTGGTTCACCAGCGCTGGCGCGCGGGCCGACATCATCTTCGTGATGTGCACAAACGGAATGTTCGTGGTTCCGCGTGAGACCCCCGGTGTGGAGATCATGGGCTTCCCGCCGCTGCATAATCACATCCGCTACAACGAAGTGCGCGTTTCCCTCGGTAATTTGCTCGGTCCGGAGGATGGCGCGAAGGTACTGGCCCAGCGCCGCCTCGGCGGCGGCCGGATTCATCATGCGATGCGCACCGTCGCGCAGGTCAAGCTAGCCTTCGACATGATGTGCGAGCGGGCGCTCAGCCGCGAGTCGCACGGCAAGGTGATCGCCGAGCATCAGATGGTGCAGGAGGCCATCGCGGACTCCTACGCCGAGATCAACATGCTGCGGCTGCTCGTGCTCTGGACGGCGTGGACAATCGACAATTCCAGCACTCAGGCAGCGCGGACGCAGATCGCGGCCTGCAAGTACACCATGGCTAAGGTGCTGCGCGAGGTCAGTTACCGGGCGCTGCACATCATGGGCTCGCTCGGCACCACTAACCTGACGCCGCTGCAGGCCATGTGGGCGGGGGCGCCGACAATGGCGATCGCGGACGGCGTGGACGAGGTGCACAAGGTGACGGTGGCACGTAACGTGCTGAAGGGCTACGAGCCGCACCCGGGCCTGTGGCCGACCGAGTACATTCCGGCTAAGCGTGACGAGGCCAGGAAGAAGTACGCGAGCCTGATTGAGTCCGATCCGGATCTCGCTGCCTGGGCTGATGCTGCTGTCCGAGCGACCGCAAGGGGCTGAGCATGGAGATTTCCGGCAAGGTAGCTATTGTCACCGGCGGCGCCAGCGGTGCGGGCAGAGCACTCGCGCTCGGCCTGGCCGCGCGGGGGGCGGCAGGCGTAGCGGTCTGCGATATCGATGCTGAGGGCGCTGGCAAGGTCGCGGCCGAGATTGAGGACACCGGCGGCCGCGCGCTAGCAGTGCCAGCAGACATGACGAGCGAAGCGGAAGTCCACGCGCTGGTGGCGCGGGCCGAGGACGAGCTCGGGCCGGTGGCGCTGTTCTTCTCCAATGCCGGGATCATCGTGGCTGGCGGCGAGGAAGCCTCCGATGATGCCTGGTCGAAGATCTGGGCGATCAACGTGCACAGCCACGTGTACGTGGCCCGCGCGGTGCTCCCCGGCATGCTGGCGCGCGGCGAGGGCTACCTGGTCATCACTGCCTCGGCGGCCGGCCTGCTTACCCAGCTTGGTTCGGCGCCGTATGCGGTGACCAAGCATGCCGCAGTGGCGTTCGCCGAATGGCTGTCCGTCACTTACGGGGACCGGGGGATCCGGGTGTCGGCCCTCTGTCCGCAGGCGTTCACCAGCAACCTGTTCGCCACGTCGCGCCGCGAGGCCGGCGAGGGCGCGCTGCCCGACTCCGAGGCAGGCGGCGGGTCGGCACAGGCCGCTGTTGACGGGGTGCTGACTTCCGAGCAGGTGGCCGACTGCGCGCTCGACGGCATCGCCACCGAGCAGTTCCTGATGCTGCCGCATCCCGATGTCGCAGTGTATGAGCAGCGGCGAACTGCCGACCGGGACCGCTGGCTGCGCGGCATGCGCCGGATGCAGGCCAAGCTCACAGGTGAGGCCTGACTGGCTAGCGCGCCGTAGCCGGTACGACGTTGTACTCCTCAGCGGACAGCCGTCAGGCAGCGGCCGGCCGGAGTGCCGGCGTCAGATCCCGGACACGATCCCTGAGCAGGTAGGTCCTGCCGCTGCGCAGTAAACGGGCTGGCTGTGGAAGGTCAGATAGGCGACCCCGGCGAAGATCGCGAGCGTCAGCACAACGCTCACGATTGCTAAGGCCCTGAATGATAGTTGTCGCACCGCTTCGCTCCTCCTTTCTGGACGGAGTTCCAGCCGTCG